>ENA-ORCS01000136-ORCS01000136.1-marine-metagenome-genome-assembly--contig:-NODE-136-length-81391-cov-11.941953_pt1 | contig 81391 bp, 94 predicted proteins | sample MGYA00237781_ERZ508513 | MGnify/ENA primary metagenome ERZ508513 (study PRJEB26184, sample SAMN06268793) | marine metagenome | isolation source: Eden Landing Ponds, San Francisco, CA, USA | place...
GCGAGGTCGCGGACGAGCCGCGGGAACTTCCCGACGATCTTCTTCATCGGGACGAGCCGCATGTCCATCACGGTGTCCTGGAGGCTCCCCGAAATCTTGTCGAGTTCGTCGAGTTCGTCGAACACCTGCCGGTCGCTGTCCTCGACGCCGCGACGGAGCTTGATGCGGGTCGTGACGAGCTGCTCGACGAGCCCGTGGAGTTCGTCGAGCTGGTCGACGTCCACGCGCACGGACTGGATTTCGGTGTCCGTGTTGTCGATTGCCGAGGACCCGTCGTCCCCACCGCTACCACCGCCACTGCTGGCGGCGCCGGAATCGTCGTCACCGGCGTCGTCGGCCGTGTCGACTTCGTCGTCCTCGTCCGCGTCGACGGATTCCGTCTCGCCATCGCTGGCTGCGTCGTCGCTAGTCTCACCGTCGGCGCCGATCTCGGTGACGGTCGCGTCAGTGAGCTTCGGGAGCGAGTGGACCGTCTCCTCGACGTCGGCCTGCTCGGCCGCCACGACGAGGTCGAAGCCGTCCTCGTAGTCGCCGCCGTTGATGGCGTCCGGAGACGGTTCCGATCCGAGCAGGTCGAACGTCTCGGTCGCTTCCTCCAGGACGAACATGCCGTCGACGCCCTTCATCTGTGAGTCGCCCATGTCCACGCGGACGTGGTAGACGGGACTCTCGCTGCCCTCGATGACGTCGGCGTCGACGATGGTCGTCGGGTCGACGCTGGCGGCCGGCGAAGACGCCTCGTCGTCCGCCGCATCGCCGTCGTCGGCGCTGTCGTCGGCGGCTTCGAGGACGCCCCGCACGGCCTCGATGGTGCCCGTCACGTCGCGGGTAACCTCGCCGTTGGCCTCGATGTCGTCGAGGCAGGCCTCGATGTCGTCGATGCCCGCGAACACGACGTCCATCCGGTCGCCGGTCACGCTGAGGTCTCCCTGCCGCATCTCGTCGAGGAGGTCCTCGACTGCGTGCGCGAGGTCGCTGGCGTCCTCGAACCCCATCGCGCCGAAGTTCCCCTTCAGCGTGTGGGCTGTCCGGAAGATCTCGTCCATCGCCTCCTCGTTGCCCGGGTCGGACTCCAACTCCAGCAGGGCGTTGTTGAGGCTGGTTACGTGCTCTTCTCCTTCGCGAACAAACGCTTCGAGGTAGTCGTCCATGTCACGTACTCCTCCGTACAGAATCCGCGATGCCCTCGGTCAGGCTCTCGGCCGGCAGTACCTCGTCGACGCAGCCGGTCTCGATGGCGCGTTCCGGGATGCCGAACACGGCGCTGGTCGCCTCGTCCTGCGCGAGCGTCGCCCCGCCGGCTTCTTTCACGGCTCGGATGCCGTCCGCGCCGTCGCTGCCCATCCCCGTCAACACGACGCCGACGAGCGGGTCAGTGACCCGCTCGGCCGCGCTCTCGAAGGTCACGTCGATTGCGGGCCGGACGCTGTGGCGGCGCTCGCTCTGGTCCAGCCGAACCCGCAGACGGCCGTTCGAGTAGCCCGAGACGCGCATGTGGTAGTCGCCAGCCGCGACCAGGCCTTCGCCGCCGCCGATGCGTGAGCCGTCCTCGGCCTCGCTGATGTCGTACGCGCTCGCTCTGTCCAGGCGGTCCGCGAACCGGGTCGTGAACTGATCCGGCATGTGCTGGACGACCAGCACCCGGAAGTCTGCCTCCCGGGGGAGCGACGCCAGAATCGACTCGACGACGTTGGGACCGCCCGTCGACGCGCCGATGAGTAGCGTAGGGTTGTCGACGTACTCGGCGGACGCCTCCGGCGACGCCGCGGGCTCCATGTCGACGTTGTGTCCCGCGGTCGGGTCTGCGGCCGCGACTCGTTCGACGGCCGCGACGAGTTCCTCGCTGTGGCCGGAGAGTTCCGTGGAGATGGTCCCACCGGGCTTCGCGAACGTGTCGATGGCGCCCTTCTGCATGGCTTCCAGGCTCGCTTCCGCGTCCTCCGTCGTCAGCGCCGACACCATCAGCACCGGCGTCGGGTGCCGGTCCATGATCTGCTCGACGGCCTCGATGCCGTTCATCTCCGGCATCTCGACGTCCATCGTTACCACGTCGGGGTCGACGGATTCGATCTGCTCGACGGCTCGAACACCGTTCTCGGCGGTGGCGACGACCTCGATGTCTCCGTCTTCGAGGATGTCACTGATGACGGTCCGCATGAAGTGCGAGTCGTCGACCACCAGCGCCCGCGTCATGCCGTGAGCACGTCGGAGATGGCGTCCATCACGCTGGGCTTCTGGAAGGGCTTCGTGATGTAGCCGTCGGCCCCAGCCTTCACTGCCTTCTTCATCTTCTCCTCCTGGCCGATACTCGTACACATGATGATGTGGGCGCCCGAGTCGAACTCCTTGATCTCGGACGTCGCCTCGATGCCGTCTCGGATGGGCATCACGATGTCCATCATGACCAGGTCGGGCTCGTACTCCTTGTACATCTCGACGGCCTCGACCCCGTTCTCGGCTTCGTCTGCGATTTCGAACTCCTCTTCGAGAATCTCACGAAGGAGATTCCGCATAAATTCGGAGTCGTCTACCAGTAAGACCTGCTTCGCCATGCCCAGCCTTTGAGCCAAGGGGCTAATAAACCCAACTGACCGATTATCAGACCTGATTGTCCGCGTTCTCGCCCGCCGACACCGCGTCGATGAGTTTGTCGATGTCCAACCACAGCACGAGTTGGACCTCGTCGTCTTCGGCGTCCTCTTCGCCGGGCGGCGTCGCCCCTTTCCGGATGACGCCGCGGACGAGTTCGCTCTCGATTGCGGACGTGCCGATGCGTTCCAGTCGGTCGCCGCGGTCGATCTGGTGTTCGGCGTACCCGGAGACTTCCGTGACCTCTGCGACCCGCAGTCCGATCTTCTGTTTGTCGTCCGCGCGGTCCAGTACGAGGATGTTGTCCGAGGAGAGGTCGCCTTCGATGGCGAGGAACTCCCGCGGGTCGACGATGGCGGTGGTCTCGCCGCGCAAGTCCATCACGCCCTCGACCGCGTCGGGCGCCCGCGGAACACGGGTGACCTGCTTGGATTCGACGATGCTGTCGACTGCGCCGATGTCGATGGCGCAGACCTCGTCGCCGAGTTGGAACTCAACGACGTGTGCGGCGTCCTCGACCACCCGGTCGGCGTCTTCGAGGTTCATCAGTGGCTGAAACAGGGGAGAGCAGACTCAAAACTGTTTCGTGGGGTCCGGCGACACGAATTGACAGTCGAGCGCGGCGACCCGCAACGGGCAGTGTTACCGGGGGAACGTCAGCCCGTCCTGTTCGCCGACGGTCTCGACGAGGTCGCGGATGGAGTCCTCTGGTCCGAGGTCGTTCTCCTCCAGGTAGGCGACGAGTCGTTTCGTCGGGTACTTCACCTGGACGCTGGACTCTCCGAGGAGGATGCCGAGCGCCCGGTCGATGGACGTCGACCCCGCGAGCTGGCGGGCGTACCACACGAGGAGGCCGTCGAACGCGGCGCCGACGTCGTCGGTCGCGAGCTGCTGGTGGGCGACGCTGTCGCCGTACTTCGCCGCGATGTGGTAGGCGTACTGGGCGTCGTGGCTCTCCAGTTCCTCGCCGAGCCACTTCTTGACGTCCCGGCCGGTCACTTGCGGTTCCGGTGGTGTCTGGGGTTGCGATTGCGTCTGGGTCTGTGGTGACGACTGGGGCTGTGATTGCGTCTGGTGGTCCGTGTCCTGTTGCGGAGTGGCCGCCTCTGGCGCGTCGGTTTCCGAGTCGTCGTCGGCGTCTTCGAGTTCGCTCTCCGCGGGCGCGTTCGGCGGGCCGTCGGGGCCGATGACGTAGCGGCCCTCCCCGATCGCCGCGACCTCCTCCTGTTCCTCGATGTCGAGTTCCTCGGGGGAGAGCACGCGGTCGTCGTCCTGGTCGCCACCGGATACCATGCACTGGGATTGGCCGTGCGCTGTCTAAAGTCTTGTCGCGGCCGCCGGTCGCCGTACTCTAACGCGGCCGGCTCGATATCAGTGCGGAACTGTCTCTAACCTACGAGCGACTAAACTATAGTTGGAAAGTATTTTGTAACCGAAGATGGACGTAAACAATAGCCATGTCAGGCTATCACAGGCGGACGTTTCTGAAGGGGACGGGACTGGCACTCGGGGGACTCGCGCTCGGTGCGGGGAACGCGACTGCGACGACGGCCGACGAGCGGTTCCTCGTCAATCTCAGGGAGGTCGACCGGAGCGAGGTACCGGACGACGTAGAGATCGTCCACGACCTCTCGGCGGCCGACGTGCTGGTCGCTCGCGGCGACCAGTCCCGCGTCGGCAGTGCGGTCGCGACGGCGCCAGACGTGAAAATCGACCGCAGCGACGACGAATCCGGTGCAGTCGTCGACGCCGCGGGCCCGACTGCGGCGGGGGACTCGGCGAGCCACAACCACGACGGCCCGGCGAGCAACACCGAGTATCAGTGGGACAAACGCGAGCAGGAGCTCAGTGGCGAACTCACGGACAAGCCCGGCGGTGGCCGGTTCGTCCACGACACGACGACCGGGGAGGGGACCAGGGTCGCCGTCGTCGACTCCGGCGTGTACGACGACCACCCGGACCTGGAGAGCGTCGTCAACGCGGACCTCTCGAAGAACATCACCGGTGACGGCTTCGACTTCCGGCCCAACGGCGCGGGCAGTCACGGAACCCACGTCGCGGGCACGATCGCCGCGACGAACGACAACGACGGCTCCGGCGGCGGTGTGCTCGGAACGGCGCCGGACACCGAAATCGTCGCGGTTCGGATGTTCTCCGGACAGGAGGGCTACGCGGGCGACGGCCTCGCTGGCTGGGAGTACGCCGCCGACATCGGCTGCGACGCCATCAACTACTCTGTGGGATACACGGTCGCCGACACCGTCGAGTACCCGGGCCTGATCGCGCTGGAGCAGATCATCAGTCAGGTCGCGGAGTACGTCCGCTCGCAGGGGACGGTGATCGTCAACTCCGCGGGCAACGCCTCGCTGGACATGGACGCAGAGAACATCCTCAGCCTCCCGACGGAGGCCGACGGCGTCTTCGGAGTGAGTGCGACCGGCCCCATCGGGTACGGCTGGGGCGGCAAGCACAGCGACAACGAGGCCAAGTGGCTCACTGGCAACCGCCTCGAGGAGCCGACGACCGACCCGGCGCCGTACACGAACTACGGGTCGGCGGTCGACGTGAGCGCGAGCGGCGGAAACTACGATATCGACGCCATCAGCGCGGGGAACGGCGACGCCTACAACGACCTCGTCTACTCCAGCATCAACACGACGAACGAAGACGGGGAGGTCGTTCCGGGCTACGGCTGGAAAGCCGGCACCTCGATGGCCGCGCCGCAGGTCACCGGCGCGGTCGCACTCGTTCGGTCCCTGCGGCCGGACGCCAGCGTCGAGGAGGTAGAGTCCCTCATTCAGGAGACCGCGAGCCTCCCGGACGAGGGCGAGACCTACCACGGTGCCGGCCACCTCGACCTCGAAGCGCTCGTGGGAGCCGCCAGCGACGGCGGCGGAAACGGCAAGAACGGCAAGGGCAAGAAGAAGGGGAAGGGCAAGAAGAAGGGCAAGTAGGCACCGGCGCTCTCCTGTGCTTTTTTCGCGGCCGACGGCGAACTGTCCCGCATGAGCTGGTACGCCGTCGACGCGCTCGACGAGGCGTTCGCGGAGGCCCGCGACCTCCTGTTGCCGTTCGACCTGGGGACGTGGCTCCGGCTGGCGGTCATCACGGCGTTCGCGGGGCTGTCGGCGCCGCAGACGCCGACGTTCTCCGTCGAGGCGCCTCCGGACGCCGTCGTCGAGTTCGCGCGAGAGTTTTCGGTCGCAGAGTTCGTCGCGGCGTTCGCGCTGCTCGGCGCGGTCGTGCTCGTCGTCGCGGCCGTCGTCGCAGCCGTCGGCGCAGTCATGGAGTTCGTCCTCGTGGACGTCGCGCGCTCCCGGGACGTCCGCGTCGCGGCGCCGTTCCGGCGGTGGCTGGGCGCGGGACTGCGGCTGCTCGGCTTCCGTCTCGCCGTGATTCTCGCCGGCCTCTTCGCGGCGGCGCTCGTCGTCGCGCCCGTCGCCGCAGCCCTGCTTCTCGGACAGTTAGTCTGGCTCGTGGTGCTGGTCGTCACGGTGCCACTGGCGGCGGTCGCCGGCGCCGCCTCGGCGGTCGTCTCGGAGTTCACGACGGCGTTCGTGGTGCCGCTGATGGTCGACGACGGCGTCGGCGTGCTGGCGGGCTGGCGGCGGCTCTGGCCCGAGGTCCGCGCGGACTGGCGGCAGTTCGGCGTCTACGTGCTCGTGAAGGCCGTGTTGCTGTTCGGCGCGAGCCTCGCCCTCGGCTTCGCGGTGGCCGTGGTCGCCGTGCCGTTCGGCCTCGGTGGCCTATTCGTCGGCGCGGTGTCGCCACTCGGCGTGCTGTCGCTCGCGGTGGCCGCGGTCGTCGGCCTGCTCGCCGTCGGCGCGGTGAGCGTGCCGACGATGACGTTCCTCCGGTATCACTCGCTGACCGTCCTCGACCGGTCTGCCGTCCCGTTCAGTCTCCGGTGAGCGCGGCGAGACAGTCGATTGCGAGGCCCTTGTCCAGCGGGTCGTTGGCGTTCCCGCACTGCGGGGACTGCACGCAGGCCGGACAGCCGTCCGTGCAGTCACACGCTCGGAGCATCGAGAGCGTGCTGTCGGCCAGACTCCCCATCGACCGGAACCCCTCGCGGGTGAGGCCGACCCCGCCCGGGTAGCCGTCGTAGACGAAGACGGTCGGTCGACCCGTGTGAGGGTGGACCGGCGTCGAGAGGCCGCCGATGTCGCCGCGGTCACAGAGGAACTCCGTCGGGAACATCGAGATGAGCGCGTGTTCGGCGGCGTGGATTCCGCCCGGGAGGTCGCCGCCGGCGAGCAGCTGCTGCTCTATGTCGGGGGGCAGCGCGAAGTACAGCGCCTTCGTCTCCAGTTCCTGGGGCGGCATGTCGAGCGATATCGTGTCGAGGGCTTCGCCGCGCTTGGCGTCTCGGCGCTGGTATCCAGTCACCTGGGTGGTGAGCGTGATGTCCGCGAACCCGACCGGGACGTCGTCTCTGGCGAACGGGGTGCGTTCGTCGAGGTCGGCGTGGACCTCGATGTCCTTCTCGGTGAGCACCCGCGTGTAGTGGTCGGCCCACGTCGGTGAGAGCTTCGCCACGCCCCGGTCGAGGTCGAGGTCCGAGACCTCGTAGCGCTGGCCCTGGTGGTGGTAGATGGCGCCCGGGTGGGCGTCCCGCACCGCGTCCGCCTGTTCCAGGGTGGCGAGGGTGTCGTTGCTCGGGTCGAGCAACTGGACTTCGGCGTCGTCGATGGTGCGCAGGCTCATCTCGTGCTGGGGGCTGCCGTCGGTGTCGTCGACCCAGCGGAGCCCGTACTTCGTCGCGCGCTGTTCGAGGTCACCCTCGGCTTCGAGGCGTTTCACGCGCTCCTCGAAGCGCGGGAAGTACTCCTTGTCCTCGGGTTTCAGCCAGTTCTCGCTGGCCGCACACCGCAGGTGGTCGTCGAGCAGGAACTCGTTGGCGGGGTCGACCACGGCGCGTTCGGGGTCGCCGTCGAACAGCTCCCCGGGGTTGGCGGCGACGTACTGGTCGAGTTGGTCTTCGCCGGCGACGAGGACGACCGCGGCGTCGTCGGTGCCGCGGCCCGCGCGGCCGGCCCGCTGAAACGTGTTCATTCGGGTACCGGGGTAGCCGTCCAGCAGGACGGCGTCGAGGCCGCCGACGTCGACGCCGAGTTCGAGCGCGTTCGTGCTCCAGACGCCCCGGAGGCTGCCGTCGTGGAGCCCGGATTCGAGGCTGCGTCTTCGGTCGTCGGTGAGCGACCCCTGGTAGGCGGCGATGTCGTCCGCGACGTCGTGGGCGCCGCGCTCGCGGAGGTCGTCGCTCGTCGCAGTGGCGTTGCGCTCGGCGCCCTGCCGGGAGCGCGTGAAGGCGAGCGTCTGGTAGCCCTCGGAGACGAAGTCCGCCATCAGGTAGCGGGTCTCGACGTGCGAGGAGCGCCGGCGCCCCTCGCCGCCGTCCTGCTTCGGGGGGTTCCAGACGAACCAGTGCGTGTCGCCCGTGGCGCTGGTGTCCTCGTCGACGAGCCGGAACCCGGACTCGTCTCTGCCGGTGACGCGGCTGGCGTGCTCGACGGGGTTGCCGATGGTCGCCGAGCAGCAGACGAACTGGGGGTCGGCGTCGAAGCGCTCGCAGACGCGGCGGAGCCGGCGCAGCAGCAGCGAGACGTGACCGCCGAAGACGCCGCGGTACTCGTGGACCTCGTCTATCACGACCGTCTCCAGCCCCGAGAAGAACCACTCCCAGAGCCGGTGGGCGTGCGGGAGCAGGGCGTAGTGCAGCATGTCCGGGTTCGACAGCAGGACCGTCGGCTGTCGGTCGCGGACCGCTCGCTTCTCGGATTTCGACAGCCGGCCGGTGTAGGTGTCGACCTGCACGCGGCTGCCGAACCCGAGGTCCCGCGCCAGTTCGGAGAGCGTCTCCGTCTGGTCCGCCACGAGCGCGTTCTGCGGACCGAGGTAGAGCGTGCGGCCGCCGTGGTCCATCGCGCGCTCGAAGGCCGGCACCGTGTACGCGAGGCTCTTCCCGCTCGCGGTCGGGGTCGCGATGACGACGTCCCGGCCGTCTCGCACGGCCTCGACGGCGTCGGCCTGGTGGTCGTAGAGGGCGTCGATGCCGCGGTCGGCGAGCGCCGACTCGAGGCGGTCTTCGACGTCGACGTCCCGGGTGCGGGCGTCGCGGCCCGGACGCGTCCTCTCGTCGGCTATCTGGTCGACGTACCACGGCCGTCCCCGGAGCCAGTCGGCGAGGTCGTCCACACGTCGGGTAGTGGTCGCTGCCGTCAAACGGTTTCCGGTGCCTTCGACCGGCCGACTGGCGGACACGTTCTCCGGAGCGTGTCACTATCCTGCGGCCGTCTGACAACCGAGCCGAATCATATCGGCTGGTGGACATTAAGGGCGGCGTCCGCGAACCTAGGCCCGCAATGTCCGACGAGAAACGTCACGGCAGCGGCAGCGTCCAGCCCGGGGACACCTCGAAGCGCGTCGGCGCCGAGGTCGTCCGCGAGCGCGGCGGCGACCCCGAGGAGATTCGGGAGAAACTCATCGACGCCATCGGCGCCGAGTTCACGACGTACTACTACTACACGAACCTCCGGTGTTTCCTCGCCGGCGAGGAGGACCTCAAAGAGATCACCGAGGACGCCCGTCTGGAGGACCGCGCGCACTTCGAACTCGTGATGCCCCGCGTGTTCGAACTCGGCGGCAAGCTCCCGAACGACATCCGGGACTTCGCCGACCGCGCGTCCTGCCCGGACGCCTACCTCCCCGACGACCCGACGCCGACGAACATCCTGGAGACGCTGCTGGAGGCCGAGCGCTGCGCCATCCGCACGTGGGCGGAGGTCTGTGACATGACCCGGGACTGCGACCCCCGCACGTACGACATGGCCCAGCGCATCTACAACGAGGAGGTCGACCACGAGGCGTGGTTCATCGAACTCCTCAGCCGGGAGCGCGACGGCGAAGCCAACCCCGCCGGCCACTTCGTGCGCGGCGAACCCGGCGAGGCGCCGTACTCCACGAACAACCGCATGAACGACTCCGCGTGAGGGCGGCGACTCACCGGTTGCCGCCGCCGAGCGCGGCGTGACCTACACCGTCGAACTCGTCGTGCCCGACGACTGTGGCACCGGCATGGACGGGCAGTCCGTCGACGTCGACGTGCGGGACGGCGAGTACGTCCTGTGGGCGGCCCGGAACGCCGGCGTCTGGCTGCCGGCGGACTGCCAGCAGGGCTGGTGCTGTCGCTGCGCGGGCTACCTGCTCTCGGGCAGCCTCGACCAGGCGGACTCGCGGCGATACTACGACACCGACCGGGACGCCGAACTCCACCTGCTCTGCACGGCGACGCCCGAGTCTGACTGCCGCATCCTCGTCTGTCAGTACGAGGCGATGCTCGACGAGCGCGCGAGCCACGACCTCCCGCCCGGCCGCTCGAAGCGATAAGTTCTTTCACGCCAGCCACCGGACTGCGAGACATGTTCCCGCGGCTGGACTACATCGAGTGGATCGCCGGCCGGCCGGAGGTCGCGCTCTACGACCTCGGGTCGAGTGACCTGCGCGGCGACCGCGACCACGAACCCACCGTCGTCCCCGAACCCTTAGAGGACCTCTCGGACCCGCCCGCCGGCGCCACGCTGGAGACGCAGATCGCCGGCGAGTACGGGGTCCACCCCGAGCGCGTGCTGGTGACTCCCGGGGCGTCGACGGCGAACTTCGTCGCCACCGCCGCCGCGCTCTACCCCGACGCCGGCACGGACGGCGACAGCGAATCGGAAGACGGCGACGGTGGCGACGACGTGGCGCCGACCGCGCTCGTCGAGAAGCCGGGCTACGAGCCGCTCGTCGAAGCGCCCCGAGCCGTCGGCGGGACGACGAACCGGTTCCTGCGGCCGGAGGACGAGGACTACCGCCTCGACCCCGACCGGGTCGCCGCCGCCATCGACGAACACACCAGACTGGTCGCGGTGACGAACCGCCACAACCCCAGCGGCCGGCTCGCCGACCGGGACACGCTCGCCGAGGCCGCGGCCGCCGTCGGCGACGATGGCGCGCGCCTCCTCGTCGACGAAGTGTACGCGCCGTTCGGCGCGGACGACGGCGACGGCGCGTTCGGCGGACCGACCGCCGCCGACCTCGACGACGTGGTCGTCACCGGGTCGCTCACGAAGTTCTTCGGCCTCGGGGATCTCTCCGTCGGCTGGCTGATCGCCGACCCCGAGTTCGTGGAGCGCGCCCGCTCGGTCCTCTACCACCTCCCCGGGAACGCCGGCCCGAGTCGCGCGCTCGGAATGCGAGCGTTCCACAACGTCGGCGCCCTCACGGAGCGCGCCAGCGGGCTCATCGCAGAGAATCACGCTCTGCTCTCGTCGTTCGTCGACGCCCACGACGCGGTCGACGCAGTCGTCCCCGACGGCTCGACGTACGCGTTCCTCGACGTCGACGGCGTGGACGGCGACGAACTCACTACCGCCGCCTGGGACGAGGGCGTACTCGTCGCCCCGGGACGGTTCTTCGACGACCGGGAGCGGGTTCGCGTGAGCCTCGGCCGCACCCCCGACCACTCCGCCGCCGCCCTCGACGCGCTCGGCGGCGTCATCGCTGACCTGAACTGACCCGAGTCGCGCGGCGTCCGGTTACCGGCGTCTGACGGCGGTCGTCCGCGGCTTCAAGACTTAAGGTTCCCCCCGCGCAATCCCCGTAGCATGGACGCAGACGCAGACGAGATTACGTCTCTGGTCGGCCGCGAGGTGTACTCCAACAACGGCGTGTTCGTCGGCGAGATCGAGGACATCCAGCTGAACCTGGACGCCGAAACCGTCACCGGGCTGGCGCTCTCCGAACTCAACCGCGACCTGTTCTCGCCCGAGATGACCGGCAAGAAGGGCGTCATCGTTCCCTACCGCTGGGTGCGCGCGGTCGGCGACGTGGTACTCATCAACGACGTGGTCGAGCGCTACGACAGCGGCGAACACGAGGAAGAACTCGCCGTCTAGACGCACCGAACGCTTCTCTGTACTCGTTCCTGTGGCGCTGGCCCCGACGGCGTGCCGCGCGCGCTCAGTTCCCGTTGCTCCCGCTCTCTGACTCGACGCCCATCGCGTCGAAGAGCTTCCGCGTGACCGCCTCCTCGGTGAGTTCCAGCAGCGTGTTTCGGTTGTCCTCGGTCGTCTCGATGCCGGTGAAGATGCCGAGCGGAATCTCCGCGCTGGCCTGCGTCGAGTGGCCGGCGGACTCGCCGATGTCGACGAACGCGTCGGCGAGCACGCGCCCGATGTTCAGCCGGATGTCCTTCGAGCGCGCGGCGAGGTAGATGGTGTCCTCGACGATGCCGAACACCGCGGTGGTCGTGATGCCCTCCAGATTCAGGAGCTGGCTGGCGGCCTGCGACAGCGCGTCCCGGTCGCTGATGAACCCCGCGTTCGACACGAGGTGACTACCCTGGACCTCTCGGCTCGTGATGGCCTCGGCGAGCACGTCGAGGGTCTCCGGGCTCATGTTCGGGGACTCGACCTGCTCGAGGGTGTCGTGGTCCGCGAACGGGTAGAGGTACGCCGCCGCGGTCAGGTCCGCGGGGGTCGTGTCCCGGCGGAAGTCCAGGGTCTCCGCGCGGATGCCGTACAGCAGCGCGGTCGCGACCTCCTGGCTCACGGAGAGGTCGAACTCCTGGATGTACTTCGTGAGGATGGTGGACGTCGCGGAGACGTTCGGGCGGACATCGGCGAACTCCGCCTCGATGTCCCCGTCGAACTCGAAGTGGTCGATGAAGATGTCGACGTCGTGGTCCACCTCCATCTCCCCGGCCTTCGCCGGGTCCACGAGCGCGAGCGTCTCGTAGTCGTCGATGTCCACGTCGCCGTAGTGCGTCAACTCGATGTCGAGGAGATTCACGAACGCGCGGTTCTCCTGGTGGCCGATGTCCCCGAAGTAGAGGATGTCCGCCTCCACGCCGAGGTGGCCGGCGATGGCCTGCAGTGCGGCCGCCGCCGCGATCGAGTCCGGGTCGGGGTTGTCGTGCGTGACGATTGCGAGCCGGCCCTCAGTCGCCGACACCACGTCGGCGAGCTGGCGGGCCTTGTACTCGAGCTCGCCGGACTCCAGCGCGCGCAGCGCCGCGTCCGAGATGACCGACGACGGATTGATGACGACGTCCGCGCCGAGCTCCGTGAGTTCGTCGCTCGTCACGGGGTCGCTCGCCCGCACCACCACGAACTGGTCGTCGTTCCGGCCGCGGATGTTCTCCACCGCGGCCTCGTTGGCGTCGACGTCCGACGCCATGATGAGGACGACGTCGCGGTCCTCGACCAGACCGGCCACCGCCTCGTCCCGGACGTCCGCGACCTGCGCGTTCAGGTCCTGGTCGCGGAGCGCCTCCACGCGTGACTCGTCCCGGTCTACGATGAGGACGTCCTTCCCCCGTTCGACCAACTCCTCTGCGACGGCGTGCCCCACGCTGCCACAGCCGAGAATGGCGTACGTGGACATCGAGGAGATGGTGGCCCGGCTGCTCATGTTGTGACCGAATTGCGGAGGCCGTCACTTACCCTTTCCGACCCGCGGGCGCTGACGACGCCCTACTCGTACGTGAGCGTCATTCCGTCGTCGAACCGGAGGTCGCCACCGTTCAGGTGGCTGCCGAGCTCCGAGAACCCGAACACGAAGAGGTTCGCGACGTCGACGGGCCCCATCATCTCGGTCGCGCGGGACTGCCCGAGCATCACGTCCTCGACGACCTCGCGCTCGGTGATGCCGCGCTCCTCGGCCGTGTCCGGAATCTGGTCGACGACGAGCGGCGTCTTCACGTAGCCGGTCGACACCGAGAACGACCGCACGTCGCCGTCGCCCTCTGCGGCGATGGACTGCGTGAGCCCCCGCAGCCCGAACTTCGCGACGTTGTACGCGACCTTGTCCGACGTGACGTAGTGCCCGTGGACCGACGCCATGTTTCCGATGGCGCCCGACCCCGCCTCCCGGATGTGCGGCAGCGCGTGCTTCGAAATCAGGGTCGGCGCCCGAACCATCACGTCCTGCATCGTGTCGTACACTGCCATCGGGAATTCTTCCAGGGGCGCGACGTGCTGCAGGCCCGCCACGTTCGCCACGAACCGAAGGTCGCCCAGCTCCGCCGCGGCCGCCACCGCTGCACCCACTTCTTCGTCGTCGGTGAGGTCCGCCGGCGTCGCGTGCACCCTGCCCTCGACGCCGAACCACTCGGCCTCCGTGACGGTCTCCGCCAGCCCGTCCTCGTCGACGTCCAGCGCCGCGACGGTCAGCCCGTTCACCGCCAGCGCGATTGCGGTCGCACGCCCGATGCCCGACGCCGCACCCGTCACCAGCGCCACCGAATCCGCAGTGAATCGGTCGTCCTCGATTACGTGTATGTCCTCGCGCTCGAGCGTCGGCGCCTCCACTGACATACCTCGACATCTCAACCCACTCACTGTTAAACCCCGGCCGACGATTGTCCCGAATCAGAACGTATTTTAGTACCACCCCGCAACGTTTGGATGCGTTCGGGCCGGTAGCTCAGTCTGGCAGAGCGACGGACTCTTAATCCGTCGGTCGCGTGTTCAAATCGCGCCCGGCCCGCTACCCTAATTACCCTTTTGAGGGGTTCTCTGACACAAAACAGCCACTTCTCCGTTCTCCGGGGTGGTCTGCGTGACGCTCACACGCATCTCCTACCCCGGCCGCGGCGTCACGAAGGTTCGCCTCGAGGAGTGCCCGTGCGGGCACGAGTTCGACGATGACGAGTCTCGCTGCGCCCACATCGCTGACCACACCCCCGAGGACTTCGGCCTCGACAGCACGCGTGGCGGCTACGCCGCCGACGGAGGTGACCGCTGATGTCCTGCGACCGCTGCGGCGCCGACACCACCCGTCCACGGCTCTGCCGAGAGTGCGCGCTCCTCGAGTCCGTCGAACACGAAACCGGCACCCACGCACCACCACTCTACGAGTGTTCCGAGTGCGGCGACGAACGCGCCGAATCGACCGACTCTGTCTGCTGGCTCTGCCGCAGCGACCGCCACGAACGAGGCGACGACGGCACTCCGGAACTCCGGACCGACGGCGGCCAGCCTGCGGAGTCCGGCCGTGGCGTCCCGCGGTTTGTACTCGGCGGCTTGCTCATTGACGCCGTCGGACTGACGGCAGTCTTTGGGGTGGTTATCCTTGGCTGATAGCGGTACGTCTGGACGGGCTACCTCGCACGTTGACCGCCAGGGGCCCGCCGCGAACTCAAAGATTTGCTCCGAGTGCGGTTACATGTACTTCAGCAGCTGGGGCCACGCAGACACCGGTTCGCGGCATCCGGAGAGTGATCGAGATGAGTGATGGAGACGGCCGTGCAACTCAGCAGAAGAGCGGGCAGAAGGTGTCGGCGTTCCCCTACATCGGCAGTAAGACGTTCCTCGCGCCGTGGATTGTCGAGCACCTCGCCGACCACGAAACGTTCGTCGTTCCGTTCGGCGGCGCTGCGGGCGTCCTGCTGAACAAGCCGCGGAGTCGGGCCGAAATCTTCAACGACCGCGACGAGTACGTCGTCGAGTTCTTCGAGGTCGTCCGCGACCAGCCTGAAACGCTCGCCGAGACCGCGCGGAACATCCCGTACTCGCGGGGGCTGTACAACGAGTGGAGCCGGCAGTTCCGCGATCCCGACCAGACGCTCGCCACCGACCGTGTCGAGCGTGCCGCCCGCTGGCTGTTCCTCCGGTACGCCAGCTTCAGCGGGCGCTACGGACAGCGCGCAGGCTTCGCGACGGACACTCCGCGGAGAGGTCCACAGAAGTCCGAGATTTGGGCGCGGATCCCCCAGCGCATCGAGACGCTCCGCGACCGCTTCACGGGCGTCGCCATCGAGTGTGGCGACTTCTCGGAGGTCATCGAGCGCTACGACGACGGAGAGGTGCTGTTCTACTGCGATCCGGCGTACGTCGAGGAGAAGGACAACTACTACCGGGGTCCGTGCTTCGACCACGCCTCGCTCGTCGAGGCGCTCGGCGCCGTCGACGGTGAGTGGGTGGTTTCGTACACGGAGCCGCCGGAGGGCCTGCGGGAGCTCGCGATAGCCGAGGTTTCCCGAGAGTACAACCGCTCGGCGGCGCTCGATAACGAGACTCGTCGCGAGCGGCTGTTCCTCTCCTACGACCCAACCGCTACGCAGATGTTCGGACCCGCGATGCAGTCGACGCTCGGGGAGGTGACGGACCTTGCCAAGTGAGGACTTCGACCGCGGCACAGAGCACGCCGTGACCTTCCTCACCGGCGCCGAGGTCGCGCGCCTCGACGACGATCCCGTCCTCGAGCGCGGCGACTACTGGAGGGGGTCGCTATGAGCCGCAGCGACAACCCTCAGACTCCCGGCTCCGGCGGCCGTGTTCAGGACCCCTACGGCCCGCTGGACCTCGACCGCCAGGAGGGCATCACCACCACTCGCCGCGAGCTTCCCCGCGGCGCTCGTCACGGTGGCGGCGGCAAGTTCGTACTCGACGACACTGACCGGCCTGCGGGCTCTGTCGCTCAGAAGTTCGACCTCGGTGACGATGGCCGCCAGCTCCGCGACGGCAGCGTCTACCAGCACGCCCGCGCCGCCTGGTACGCCCACGAGGATGACCTTGTCGCGCACCCCGAGACTGGCACCGAGTACGCCGTCCTCACCCGCAGCTACGACCACCCCGCGGAGGACGAGAGCGACGAGTACGCCGTCACCCTCGCCTCCTCCCGCTGGACAGCCGGAACCGGCACAGGCGACGACTACAGTCCGTTCTACACCTACGATATCACCGTTCGCCCCCTCGAGAACGACGACAGCATCGCGTGGGACCGCACCCCGCCGCGGTCGCTCTCGTTGAAGCTCGAACCCCAGTACGACGACCTCGTCTACCCCGACGGCAACGACTTCTCGATTCCACACGGCGAGGGGACGCTCGTCCGCGTCCAGACTACCTGGGTGGACAACTCCGAGGAGTTTCTCGAGCGCGCCAGCCACCTCCTCGGCCACGCCCTCCAGTACGGCGTCCGCCAGAGCGACGTCGTCGACGAGTCCACTGGCTTCGCGAAAGCCGAAACCCACCACCGCGTCTCCGAGGACGTCGAGGGCGACATCGTCCACACGCTTCGGCAGTCCGCCGAGCTGCTCGCGAAACACGACGGGGACGTCGACACCGGTGGGAAGTTCGAGGATTCGAAGTGGCTGAAGACCCGCATCACGTCCAGCCATTGGGAGCAACTCGGCTTCCCACGCCTCGACGCCGACGTCCTCGTGAAGCTGTACTACCCGGACAACGTCGAGCACCTCGACTACCCGATGAACCAGCCGAAACTCGAGGTCGCCCTCGAAGGCAAGGAGACAGTCGTCGACCCCGAGACCGGCCAGACCACCGAGAAGATGGTTCACTGGGACCGCTGGGACGAAATCATGACCATCCTCGACGAAATCCTCCTCTCTCACCTGGAATGGGCGGACGTCGACGAGACCGCTCTCGTCGCCGACGACTACAGCGACGGCCCCGACAACCCACGGCTCCGCTGGAAACACCCCGAGGGCCGCCGCTACTGGCTCCGCCAGCACTACGAAGACCTCGTCCCCGCGCTCTACCGCGAGGCTACGCGGACCCGCACCGACCTCGTGCTCGACATCCTCGACGTCGTTCGTCGGCGCGGTGCCGTCACCTACCAGGACCTCGTCGAGGAGACCGGCGCCGCGAAGCGCACCATCCGCGAGCACGTCCGCCGCCTCGCCGACGACGTCGGCGGCGACGATGCGCCCGGCCTCCTCTCCCGCAGCCGGGGCGCGGTGACGACGGTCGCGTTCTCCAGTCGGTACCTCGAAGACCTCGGCGAGGACGCCCTCGACGCCGTGCAGGCCGACCGCGAAGACCTTCCCGAGGACCGCGCCGACCGCGCCGACGACCGTATTCACGACCACCTCACGGACCTTGGTCTCTCCGAGGCAGACACCGACGAGCTGGTGGCTGCCGTTCGCGACGACGCGGTCTACACACGCGAGGACCTCCGTGTTGACAGCGTCGGTGCGCTCGAGGAGATCGTCGCCGACCTCGGCCTCGACATCGACCTCTCCGGCAACGACGACGCTGGCGACGCCGAGAGCCGCGTCGACGAGCCCGACGCCGACGACGTCGCCACCTGGGAGGCGTTCGGCGACCTCCCCATCGACGCCCAGACACTCGCTTACGCCCTCGATGACGGCACTGTCGACGACGACCACGTCCGCGTCCGTGTCGACCCGTACCCGAAGCTGACCGACTGACCCCGTCTTCGGGACCGGGCTCGCGTCGGTCGTAGTGACAACGCCGTCCTCTTTTCGCCGCTTTCGTCGCGTCTCGCGCCGTCGACGCCTCGCTTCTCCGCGCTACCAGCTACGCTGGTCGGTTCGCGTCGCACGCTCCACTTTCATCTTGGTGTGTACGTGGTACATCACCCTTCAAACGGCGGTCTGCGCGACGAAAACAAGACCTCGTGAAGCGCCGAAACAGCCGCCTCGAGGCCGCTCGAACCCCCGCGACCGGGCTCCGGCCGGCAGGCCGGTCCGCCACCACCCCTCAGGCACGGTGCCCCTAAGGGGGACAGAGTAAACCGGGCCGGGCCAGACCGGCCCGGCCCTCACCGCACAGCCCCACGAACCGCTACCGGCTGCTCACAAGCCGGAGCAGCACTGTATGTGTAGATGGTGGGTGGGCGGCACTCCGGCGGGCGTGTCTGCCACTCCGCGTTAGGCTCATCGTACAGGCGGCGCTCAGCGGCGCGTAGAGCAAGTCGAGAAAGAACGGAGTGTTATCGGGTTCTTGCCCGGCCGCAGTTCGGACACCGCTCTGCGTGGTGCCCGTACGGGTGCGCAGCGACGACCGCACACCGGACGCAGGCGACCATCGGGACCGGCTCGACGTCGAGGCGAACCGTCGCCATCACCGGCCCTCCGTGTCACTCAGGGCGACATCTATCCAGTCCTCGCCGTCACTCCTGCTGCTCCCGTGCTCGAAGAACGCCTCGCGGGCTTCTCCGTAGGACGGTTCCTCGACGAACACCCGATGCACGACCACATCGAGAACGCCGAGTAGTACTGCTGAGAGCGCGAACGACGCAAGGCCGTTCAGCAGCAGGCCCGCATCACCAGCTGCTGGTGTGAAGTCCGGCGTGAGCAGGCGTAGCGCCGTCCAGAGGAGCGCACCGACGGCCACACCGATGGGACGAGCCGCCGTGTAGACGGTCGCGTTCGCTTCCTCGACGCCGTAGACGCGGCAGTAGGACTTTGCCAGGTAGTGGCCTCCGAACACCACCAGCATCCCTACTGGGCCGGCGAGAGCCCACCAGTCCGTCATGGCGCCACCCCGGAGAGGCGCTCGGCGAGCCACTCCAACAGCATGTCCTCGAGGAGACCGCGAGCGCCACCGAGCGTCTGGCGGATGACGTCCATCTGCGGGTCGAGCCAGCCCAGGCCGAGCGCCAGCGCCAGCACGACAGCCGTCACGACGGCGTACATGATGCCCGACGTGACTGCCACGCCGACGGAGCCGGCCATCGAGACCGCGCGCAGCAGGTACCACGCGACGACCAGCAGCAGGCAGGCCGCGAACAGCTGCTCGCCGAGCCCGAGACCGGAGAGCAGCCCCCAAATCACCCGTCGTCACCTCCGTCCGACGGTTCGGTTTCCAGCTGGACGTTCGTCACTGAGTCCGGCGTGTTCAGTCCCTGGACGCCCTGCCAGGCGAGGTAGACGAGTGCGAGCGCGAGAATCGGCCACACCTGACTCTCGACGATGGCCGTCAGCAGCGACGCCTCCGACACCGTCTGAAGCGTCACGACCATCGTCGCCGCGAGGATAGCCGCCCAGCGTGCCGTCGTGAACTCGCCGAGCTCGCGGAGCGCCACCAGACTGTAGATGCCGATGCCGGCGACGACGATGAGTGTCAGGCTGGACTGCGGCACCTCGATGATGCCGCCCTGAACGGCGCCGACGACCATCGCCCCGACGATGCCGAGCGCGATGGTCTGGTTTCCGACCACCGCCTCGAGGAGTCCGCCGATGGACTCAACGAGCCCGCCGAGGCCCTTGCCAAGTGCGGGCCCGGCGATGGGGACGCGGCCCAGCGCGCCCTCGATGCTCGCGGCAGCGTTCTCCCCGCTCTCTGCGACGGCGCCGTCGTTCCGCGAGGCGACGATGACGAGGCCGCCCGCGATGGCGACGCCGATGAGCGCCACGAAGTTCGAGTCGCCGCCGGTGGTCGGCATCGGCGCCGGCACACCGCCGCCGGAGTCGTCGCCGGAGTCGGTCGAGGAGCCGCTGGTGCCGTCGTCGAGCCGGAACTGCATCGTCGCGACGTTGTCCTCGTCGTCCGTGAGCGTCAGCGGGCTCGAGGCCGTCCCGTCGTCGACGACGACCTCGTTCGTCTCACTCCAGAGGATGTAGTCCTCGCCATCACTGGCGTTCGTGAACGTGACGTCGTAGGCGTCGCCCACCGTGTCCCCGGGCGTTACCCGGTAGACCGGCTCGCTCCGATTCACGCGCCCGTCTGGGACGTTCACGTGGGCGTCCCCGCTCTTCGGAGCGATGCGCAGCGGGAGCGTCCGTACGGTGAACGAGTTGTCCGCCGAGGCGTTCGGCATCTCGAGGATGTGCGTGCCGTCGCCCTCGAAGTCGCTGTACTCGTCGGCCTGCCAGGTGGCGTCGGCGAGGTAGTGGACGCGGTCGCCGCTGGGCGTGCCGGAGATGTCGAGCGCCGAGTCTGGTCCCCAGTCGACGATCTCCACCGTCGAGTTCAACGGCTCGTCCGGCGGCGTCGGGTCCGTCACGGTGACAGTACCGGCGATGGGGTCGACGCTGTTCCCGGTCGTCCTCACCTGCATCTCGGTGCCTTCCGGGATGGTGTCGCCGTAGACGCCCGCGAGGTCGACGGTGAGCGTCGTCTCCGAGAGATTGTAGTCCCCCGTGCCGACGCTACTCCACCCGGAGCCGTTGACCTGCGCTTCGATGGTCTGAATCTGGTAGACGTTCGTCTGGAACGGAATCGTCAGCTCCGCGTTCGCTTGACTGGAGGCATACGTCTCACTGACGTTGTACGCCTCGGTCCACTGGCCGCCGCCGTAGTCGACGGACTGCTGGTCGACGGCGTCGTGCGTGAGGTTCACGCCGACCATCGGCGTCGGCGCATCCGCCGAGAGCGTGCCGTCGCCCACCGAGATGTTCAACTGGTTCGTGCCTTCCTGGAGGACGCTCTGGTTGTACGTCAACGATACCGTCTCGCCCTCGGCGAGCGGGCCGGAGTGCGAGAGCGTCTGGCCGTTCAGTTCAGCACCGGCGTCAGTCGTCTGCGTGCGTTCGGTCACCTCGGCCGAGACGTTCACCGGGCCGGTCGTCGAGACCGTCCACGAGTCCGTCCGAACAGGGTTGATGGTCAGGTCTGCCGTCTCTCCCGGCCCCAGCTTCCCCGTATACGACGCTTCATCGGTCCCGTCGCCGTCCACGTCGACGCTCGGGTTCTGCGTGTGGAGCTCCGCGTCGTAGGCGAACTCCCAGTCTGGCAGCGGCCCGGCTGATGTCGAGGCGTCAACAGTGACCGACCCAGGCGTGAGGTCCGACACCGGCACTGTCGCCGTCTGGCCGCTTGTTAGCATCCCCGAATACGATGCGTCGGCCGCCCCGTCACCGTCGATGTCGACGCTCGGGTCCGTCGTCCCTGATTTGATACCGAACTCAATATCGAAGGACTTCCCCAACGTGCTGCCGTCCGCTCTCGTGACCCCAGCACCATTGTCGTCACGGGCCAAGTCGACAGCGTCACCAGTCCCGTCGGAGTCCGTGTTCGTCGTGATGAGTTCGATTTCGTAGGTCTCCTCCTCGTTCACGGAGTAATCCGTGTCCATCGGAATCGACTGGATGCCAGTGCTCCAGCCTGGGTTCCACGCCGAGGAGACGAGCGTTCCTTCCTCCCATGTCCCGTCGTGGCTCCCGGAGCTGATGTAGACGTCCACGTTCGCCCCGTAGTCCGACCCACCCGTGTCAACGACGTTCACGTCGATGGAGTTGATGTTCCCACTCTTCTTCGGCGAGAACTGAACGCTGTACTTCCGTTTCTCGCCTTCCGGTTTGTCCCCGATAGTGGCATACGGGCCGTCCCGGGTACCGTCGCCGTCGTCGTCAATGATGTTGTGCGTGGCCTGCTCGGAGACACCGGTGAACGTAATGGCGGGCTGGCCGTTCTCGGGGCCGCTCGGTGCTGCATCGCCCTTCACGGAGATGGAGCCGTCACCTGACCCTACCGGCGTGTACCGGCTGCCAGTGTACTGATTGCCGCCGAACGTCAGCGTTGTCTCCGGCGGGTCGACGTTCCCCGCGATATTCGCTGCGACGGTCCCACTATCGCCAACCTGGGTTGCCGACACCGTCTCAGTCTCGGTGTTCGTCACGCCCGTCAACTTGAGCACGGGGTCCGACGCGCTGTCGTAGTTCGAGAGACTGTACTGCGCGCTCCCGCCATCGCTGAAGTCCCCAGTGACCTGCACCTCACCGGAGAACGTCACTGTGTTCGTACTGAACTCCTCGACGTAGAACGCGACGTCTCCACCACGCGTGTACAGTTGAGTCTGGTACTGCTCGCCCGACGAGTGGGCGACGTACGCGACTTCGGGGACGCCGCCGACTTCAGCCTCGAACCACTGGCTGGGAATCGAGACCCAGCGGCCGTCGTGGACACGGTCGTCCTCCAACTGGAGCGCGACCTCGCCGTCCGATTCGACGACGCTCACCTGCATTGTTTGGGCGCCCGCCGACGCCTGCACCTCAGGCGGTTTACTCGCGTCCGGCGTCGACGTCTCCGTGTAGCCGTCCGGCACGCTCATCAGGTCCGCCGACTCGAAACTGCCCGGCGGCCCACGCTCGACAGTGTTGTCCGCCGGTTCGCTCGTGTAGGTGACGCCGCTCTTCGCGTCGCTCGGCCCGTCGCCCGGGCCGAACACCATGCCCGGGCTGACGACGACCGCGCTCACAACGAGCCCGACCGCCAGCAGCACGACAGTGAACTGCTCGCGCGAGAGATCGAAGTCCAGTTTCACGCGAATTCACCCCCTCGATTGCCGGGGTGGGGCTGAATCGCAGGTCTACGCGCGCGTGTAGGAACGGGCCCCGGGGCCGACGACCTCAACCCGAACCCGGCGATTCGGCCGGTCACACCGACCCACCTCCCGATTCTCCAGCAGCGTCAGCAGGCACTTCGGCGCTCTCAGCGCCAGTAACCCCACTATCCGGACCATCCTCGCCGAGGTCGTCGACGTCCTCGAGGCCGTACTCTCGGACCGGAATCCGGGCGACGACCGTCTCCTCGTCGCTCCCCTGGGCGCGCATCGAGACGACGCGCTCCTCGCCTACCTCCCGGATGCCCGTGAACTCCATCTCCTTGTGGGGCGACTCCAGAGCCTCAACCTCGGCGCCGCTGACAGCGTCGATGTAGCCCTTGCCCGGGTCCCGGACGTACAGCCGGTCCTCGTCGCCCGCGCTCCAGCGCTTGAACACCGACGAGTCGTACTCGAGGCTCGGTCCCTCGTCACCGCCAGCATCGTCGGGTTCTGCGAGGGAGATCTTCAGCCAGCGGGCCGCGTCCTCTCCAGCCCGGGAGAGTTCTGGCCACGTGTAGAGTTGGAATTCGCTCTCGTCGAACATCAGCGCCGTGCCGACATCACGACCCCCGATGAGGTCGCTCAGCATCGGCACCGTGTCGAAACCGAGCGGGACCGACCGGCTGCGGTCGGTCGTTGGATTCGGGCTGCCGTCGGGCATCGAGATGTAGCGCTCGACCTCGCGGCGGAACTTCGGATGGAGGTTCGCCTCGTAGTGAGCGTACCAGTACAGCGACATCCTGAACTTCCGGGTGTCCGCGTAGATCGAGCGCAGCAGCGACACCTTCGCCCACGTCCGATGGTCGTCCTCCTCGGCGTCCTCGGGCGCGAGGTCGCCGGCCTCGTCGAAGATGAGCGAGAGCCAGTACTGGGCTTCGCGGAACTCGACGGCCGCCAGCAGGAACGCGAACCACCAGTGCTGGAGCGGCGTCGCCGTCTCCTCGCCCATCGTCTCCCACGCGGCCGTGTACGGGAGTGACTCGGAGACGCGGTCAGTCTCCTTGGTGAGCTCCTCGCAGCGCGTGAACGACGGGTCCGGGTACACGACGTGGAAGGTGCCGCCGGGGTGGTCGCCGAGCTGGTCGAGGAGGTCGACGGGGTCCTCGTAGCGCTCGACGCATCGGACTTCCTCGGCGAGGTTCGCTTCGGTGGGCTCGACGCCCGGGCGTTCCGAGCGCCACATCGCCTCGACCGACGCGTTCTCAGGGAGCCAGATGGTCGCCCACTCGCGGAACGCGGCCCAGCCGGAGCGCTGTGGGCTGCCCCGCCAGACGACGCGCTCTGTCGGGTTCGCCTCCATCAGGCGGAGCGCCCAGAACCGGCCGTGTGTCGTTTTCCCGGAGCCGCGCTTCCCCAGCGCGAGGTGGTCTGTCCCGCCCGCGGAGGAGAACTGCTCGGCGGGCTTCTCGTGGACCAGCGTGTCCGGGTAGACCTCGTAGTCGTAGACGCCGGGCTCGAAGCTCGACGGAACCTCTTCGAAGAGCCCCGCAGCCATCCGAATCTCGTAGGCGTCCGTCCACCACTCCGGCGCCGAATCCTCATCGGGGTTGCCGCGCTGTTCGCGGGCCTGAACGGTTCCTTCGCCCCAGTCGTAGTCGCTGCGGGGCGTCCAGTACGTGCGCTCTTCGTCTCCGCTGTCGTCGTCGCTTGCTGTGTCGTAGTGTGTGCTCATCCCTGTGGAACAGTCATGTCGCTAATCGTGTCCGGCTCCTCGCTCCCCGTCTCCATCGCCGCCCGCAGCGCCTCGTTGCACGCCGGCAGCACCGACTCCGCGAGCCGCAACTCCAGCCACGCCCCGCCACCCTCGCGCGTGAGGACCGTCCACCAGTCGGACATCGGCGACGTCACGCGAGATGGGAAGCCTTCTGGGAGGAACCCCATCGTCGCGTAGTCGAGGTGGTCCGCCCAGTCGAGGACAGCCCTGCGGCTCTCGAAGCCCGTGTACGCCGCTTCAAGGGCGGTGTGCTGGGCGACAGCAATTTGGTGGAGGCGCGGTCGCATCGCGAGAAACCGCTGGCGCTCCGGATTCCCCGCGCTACCGTCCCCGTCGGTGTAGTCGGCGGCTGACGCCCGAATCTGGGCGCGAGATGCACGGAATGCCTCCGAGAGCGTCGCCTGCTGGATGGAGTCCCGCACGACGTCTGCCTGCGAATCAGTCGGCGGATGCTCACAGAGCGCCGCGCGCTGGTCGGGGTTCGCGAGCAGGGCGCCGACGCGGAACCGGTCGCTCAGGACCTCGAGAAACCAGTCGTCCTCGACGTTCCCGAACGAGAGCGCGGCGACGGCGTGCAGCCAGAGGAAGACGTCTTCCCGGCTGTCGAACCCGGACCGCAGCCGGTTCACGAGCTCGTGCTGCTGGGCGCGGAGCGTCGGCAGCCCCGGCACCCACGAGCGCGTCGGTGCGTCGTCCGCATCGGTGGCGGGCTCGGCCTCGAGGAGATCGCCGAGTGCGGAATCCGCCATCAGTCGTCTCCCTCCGCTGGCTTCCGCGGTCGGTCCACCGACCCCGGCTTCGCGGCGTCACCGTCTCCCGGCGCGTCGACGCCGAACACCTCGTCGAAGAGATCGGTGCGGTTCTGCCAGTGCGACTCGAGGACGTCGACGACGCGCTCGTGGCCGTCCATGTCCATCTTGGCGACCTTCTCCTGGAGCGCCTCGAACGTCGACGCCTCATCGTAGTGGGCGCGCTCCTGAGTGAGAATTGCGCGAGCCTCGCTGAAGTGGTATGGCGCCTCTTCGATCTCCATGGCGCCGTCCTTCGCGGTGTACCCAGTGGCGACCGCGGGCAGTACCGCAGCGAGCCCGGCGAGCGAGGGGACGCCGACCCACGCCATCGTACCGAAGTACATGATGGCGCCGCCGATGAGCGCTGGTCCGAGGAACGCGAGGTTCAGACTCCCGAGGCCGCCTGCAATCGAGTTCACGGTGTTGTGGGCGGCCGAGAGCGCCTGGTCGTCGCTCTCCCCGGGCTCAAAGACGGGCTCGGGTTCCTCGTCGGTGGTCAGCTTCGGGCTGAACGACAGCCGGGCGGGCGTCCGGACGAGCGGCTCGTCGGTCTCCGGGTCGAGCTCGTACTTCTTCGAGACGTCGCCCGTCGTGTTGTTCACCGTCTTCAGGTCGCTCTCGTCGACCTTCGCGGGGTTCGCCCAGTACCGCGCAAAGAACGGGCGTAGTCCCGGTGACGGCGCGTAGATGTTGCCGTCCCGGCGGATGATGTCCAGGAGCTTGATGTCCTCACTGCGCGCCTGTTTGGACTCGCCACCGGAGACGCTCGTGACGGATTCGAGGTCTTTCTGGTTGAATTCGGCGCGCTCGACCTCTTGGTCGCGGAAGCCGAGGAACGCGAAGAACGCGAACACAGTCACGAATAGCCCCGCGACGTAGGGCGCTCTTGCGAGGACGGCGGCGGTCTGCCAGGTACCGACCGCGACCGCCGCCAGCGCGAGTATCCCGAGGACGAGCATCCACCAGAGGCCGCCTTTCTGCGGGCCGACGACCGTCCGTCTGAGGACGTGCTGGGCGCCTCGGCGGCCGATGAGGATGCCGGGAATCGCGGGCACGAAGAAGTTGATCGCCGCCCACCGCCAGGCGTCGCCACGGGTGTCGATGGGGTACGCTGGCGAGGCGGTGAGAGGGTTGCTGCGGTGCTGGAACCGCCAACGCGCACCTTCGACGCGGTCGCCGTCGCGCTCCAGCCACGCCGTCACCTCCTTGGCGGAGTCGTAGTGACTCCGGAGTTCGATGGACTGGGTGGCGTAGCCGTTCTCGACCTCGAGGTCGATGCGCTGGACCGTCTGGTCGCTCGCGTACGCCACCTGCGTGCCGTTCACGCTCTTGCTGGCGTCGTCCCAGTACACGACGACGAGCTGGTACTCGCCGCTCGCCTCACCGAACGCCGTACTGTAGAACTCCACCGTATCCGACTCCAGGAGTTGCCCGGACTCGACGAACTGCGTGCTCGAGTCCAGCGGCGAGACGGGCGTGTACCGAAGCGCCGCGCTCCCCCGAACTGGGTTCCCGAGCATCCGCGCGCTCGGCGGCGCGTCCGGGTCGTGGACGCCGCCCTGCCGGAGCTCCTCGACGGGATACGGACCCGGCGGCTCCCACTCCGGCCCCGAGTCCTGGGCGGCGACCGCGCCGACGCCCGCGAACAGGGAGAGTGTGAGCAGCGCCGCCACTCCGACCGCAACGAGTGGTTTCGACCCGCTCATGCCAACCTCCCCATCACGTACAGGCCAGCGAAGCCGGAGACGAGGGCGACCGTCTTCGGACCGAGACCGACGCCGACGACGCCAGTGACGACGCCGAGGATTGCCGGCCCGAAGAAGAACGCCACGAACAGGCCCACGACGACGACCGCCAGCAGCCTGTTGCCCTTGTAGAGGGCTTCCATCGGCCCCATCACGTCTCGCTCACCTCCCGAAGCTCCCGGTCAACAACCCAGAGGTTCCCCAGACCGACCGCCAGCAGGAGCGTGCTCCATAGCCAGGGACCAGTCGGATTGCCGCCTGTCTGAACGGCCGTGAGGTCGTAGCCGGCGAGAGCGAAAGAGCCGACTGCGCAGACCGCAGCCAGCCACGCAGTCTTCGATGCCTTCGGGGGGTCACGAAGCCGGACCTCGCCGGGGAAGTACGTCATTGAATCACCTCCACGAGGCGCGTGACGACTGTGCCCTGTACCAGCAGTCCGACCGAGTACGCGAGGGCGAGCAGTATCGCCAACAGCGGTGGGAGTGCCAGGAGGCCTGCGGCTACCCCCAGCGTAACAGGCACACCGACAGCGTGCGTCAGCTGGTACTCCGTGCTGGCCCAACAGTCGTCGCTCGGACAGCCGAGTTCGACGAGGAACCGGCCGTCTGTGACAACCTCGGACTCGGCACCGCACTTCGTGCAGTAGGTCGTCCCGTAGTCCCGGTCGGTCCACGACTCGCCATCCGCCTCGAGCGGGCTGACGACATCGAGGACGCGGCCGGCCACGTCGGGAAGGTTCATCGGAACCACCCCGCTGGACCAGCAACCTCGCTTCGCAGTGACTCGGCCACGAACAGCCGACAGAGGTAGATGAAGGCGAGCGTGGATGCTACGCCGACGGCGACAGTCAGGGGGGTCATTGGGACCACCCCGTGAAACCGTGGGCCGTCATCTCAGCCGTCCTCCTCGGTGGCTTCCGTGAAGAGCGCGTAGTAGCCGACGAGCACGAACACCGCGATTAGTGCGTACTGGGTGGCGGAGAGGTCGAGGACGCCGCCGAGGCTGAGCGTCCCGATGCCGCCCAGGAGTCCAGCAGCGAGCGTCGCTGGGTCGCTCGCGACGAACTGCATCAGAGCGTCGCCAGCGACGAGCCCGCTGGTCGCCCCAGCTGCGGCGAGGCCGTAGCTGGACTTCGCCGCCCGCTTCAGGCCGCCGCCAGCGCGACTGGTCGCTTCTTTGGTGCGGTCGACGCCGAGCGCGTACACGACGACGCCGACGAGTGCGATTCCGAGTGCGAGTGTGAGTGCGTTAGGCATGATTTTTGTTGAACCGTGGTTAGTCGAATCGCTGTTCAGCGTCCGTCCAGACACCGTACAACAGCTTCCCGGCGTACGCGACCCCGAGAAGAATCGCGGTGACTTGCAGCGCCTCCGCGATCTCCGTCGGGAGGCCGCCGAGGTTCGGCGCGATGGTGAACGCCCCCACCGACGAAGCGGTGAACAGCGTCGCGACGTTACTCCAGACCACCGCGAACAGCGCGTCGACGAACGGGAGGTGGACGAAGCCGTTGAGGCCCGCCAGTCCCGCCGACAGCACCGTCACCGGATGCCGAACGATGTCTCTCAGTTCGAGGTTCATAGTGGGTTGATCGAGTCGACGATGAGCGTCCACGCGAACCGCGCCAGATACGCGATCGCGACGATGACGACAGCAACGAGGAAAGCCGCCAGCAACGGCGCTGCTGGCCCGGCAGCAGACACAGCAGGCTCTATCGTTCCGAAGAGGCCAGACAGTCCGTCGAGCAGCGTTGAGCCGGCTGCGTCACCGGCGTCACCGAGCGTGGTCGCCGCAACGCGTGGAATGTCGGCGATACCGAGCATCCCCTCGGTCGTCCCGACGGTGTCACCCTCGTAGACGAATAGCAGCGCATCGAGGACCGCCGTCAGAACGGTCTCGGTGCCGTCGAGGAATACGTCCAGCAGGACACCGACGATGAAGCCGGCTGGGGCCTCCGCGAAGTCACGCAGGACTGGTGGGACGCCGGGGAGGTTCCCCCAGCTCAGCCACGCCCCGCCGCCGCCACCGCCGCCACCGCCGCCGTCGGTGTCGCCGTCTTCGTTACCAGCCCACGTGCCGTCATCGTCGTCGCCATGCCTCGCTGTGTGCGTCATCGCTTAGAACACCTCCTCGCTGGCGTACCGCAACGCGTAGACGACGATGAACAGCGTAGCCAGCACCTCAGCGACGGCGACCGGGTAGGCGAGCCACCCGAGGCCTTCGAGCGGCGACCACGCTGCGTCGATGACTGACCAGAGACCAGTCTCGACCGTCGGAATCAGTCCTTCCTCCCAGAGGAGGTACCGGCGAGCGTTCGACCGGTAAACCGGTTCGATGAAGAACTGCTGGCCGCCCTCGAGGAGGCCGGTGACGCCGTCGACGAGTCCGTTGAGTCCGTACTGGATGCCGAGCACGACACCCGCCAGCAGTGACGAGACGAACGCCTTCGCGAACGGCACCCACTCCAGGGGGTTCGTCGCGTTGACGATCGTGTAGCTGCTGGAGTTGTCGGTCGTGTTGAGGAACTGGCTGAACACGCTGTCTCCGTCACTGCTCACCGTGCACCACCCCCTGCGCGGACGCTACCGTCCGCCAGCCGTCCGGGGGTCGTGCAGGCGCTCATCGCTCGTCCTCGCCCTCCTCTGTCGTCCCGATTTCGAGCCCGCCGATGTCCGGCACGTCGAACGGCAGACCCGGGACGGTGTCCCCGGTCTCCCGACGCTCCCGGTACTCGTTGATCATGTAGAGCACACCCAGGATGACCAGCGCGCCAATCGGGAACGCGAGCCAGCCGAACTGCGAGGAGATGGCTTGCCCGCTCGTCTGCGCCGTCGACTCGAGGATGGAGACTGGCGACGTCAGCAGGCCACTGAACAGCGTCCCGATGGCCTCGCCAGCCGCCGTGAATGGGGACGTCAGGAACGTCGTCACCGCGTTGATAATCTTCCCGACGGCGAGGAAGAGGCTCGCGAAGATTCCGAAGATGAACGACGAGAGTAGTTCCCCGAGCTTGCCCGGACCACTGACGAACGTCGTCACTCCAGAGAGCACATCGGTCGGCGAGCCATCCCCCAGGTCGAGGCTGGCCATCGTCAGTTCCCTCCGCCGCCGAAGAGTTTGCCGAGGCCGAGCACGCCACTGACTGCGCCGACGAGCATCCCGAGCGGAGTGGTGAAGAACGACAGGATGCCGCCACCACCGCTGGGACCCATCACGCCGACACTGCCGCCAGCGGCCTGCATCGCGGACGCCTCGTCACTCGTCAGCTTCAGGTCGATGCCGATGTAGTACTCCGTGCCCGGACTGATGGTGGAGTCCAGCGTCACCGTCTTGTCCTGGGCGTCGAAGCTCGACGTCACCGAATCCGCGTTCTCGATGTCCGCGAAGTCAGTGTCGCCGACACCCTCCTTGACCTCGACCGACACGTACCGCGTGCCCGGCCACTGACTCGTCTGCTCGAGGGTCACGCCCGAGTAGCCGATGTCGTAGGCGTCCGGCAGGGAGAGTCGGTAGTTGATGGAGGCGACGGAGTCCCACTGCGGGTAGGCGTTGTCGCCCTGGAACGTCGCGTCGACGTCCTCAGCCGGCGCGAACTCCGCGCTGACGTGCGCCGGGAACGACAGTCCCATGATGGTCGCGTCGTCGAACGTCGCGCCGAGCGTGTCCACGCTGTGGACCGAGTACTCGCCGTGGGGCTCGGTGATGGTCTCCGTCTCGAGCTCGCCATCGCTGTTCTCGACGTACTTCTCGCCGAACGTGTACTGGCTCGTCTTCTCCGCGTTCAGCAGCGAGAACTCCGCCGTCACGTCGCCCGTGACCTGGATGTCGACGACCTCGCCCATCGCACCGTCACCGCTGCCCTGCACGGCAAGCTTGCCAATCTCCGTCTGGAGCACGTGGCCCTCGCCGGTCGCGTTCGCCAGAACATCGTCCGCGGTCTGGTCCGCGCTCGCGTTGTAGACCTCGACGGAGACGTAGTCCCCGTCCGCGTCGGTCAGCTGGAGCGTCGGCGTCCCCGATGCCGAGGAGATGTCCGCGGCAATCTGGAGGTCGCGCTTCTCGACGTCACTGTCGAGCGCCGTGATGTTCCCGTACGTCGCCGAGTCACTCGACGCCGAGCCGGTGTACCGGACCGCGTCGACGCCCGGCGCCGTGGTGGCGTCCTCGACGGTCGCACCCGAGGCCGTCCACTCGCTGGCGTCCAGCGCCGACGCCGAGTTCTCGCCGTCCTCCGCGTCGTTGCGGGGGAACTCGCCGAACTCCGCAACGTCGATGTCGGTCGCGGTCAGCGAAATCGCGTTCACCGACCCGGTGCCGAGGTCGTCGACGTCCTCGCTGGTGTTCAGTTCTCCATCGAGTCGGGTGGTGTCACCCGAGTCGTCGTAGTACTCGAGGGGACTGTCGAAGTCCGCGTTGCTCCACTCGTCGATGGTGACCTGCTCGACGCTGAACTGTGGGTTCGGTGCGTCGCCGTCCGCGTAGTTGAGACCGTTCGATGCCGCCATCGCGGGCGTCGCGGCCGCAGAGACCATCAGGAAGATGGCCGCGAGCGCGACGCCGACTTTCGTGAGTGCGTCTGTGTTCATGAGTTGCTGAAAGGCTGGTTGGCGAGCGATGCATCTCGGAACGAGGCAGTCACGGCGAGACCCTCCGTAGCAGGCGCTTCGCGGCCGCTTTTATGCGACCGCGGAGGCTACCGCTGTGGCGGATGTGGGCGGCGCGCTCGTGTTGCTCCGAGGGGTCGCTGGAGTCGCGGCTGGCGGTCATGCATCACCACCGCCGAGTTTCCGAGCGAGGTCGTCGCCGAGTGCGGCGACGTCGCGGAGCTCGAGGCGCGTGGCTATCTGGTCGCGCGGGTCGTCTCGTTCCGAAAAGTCGTGCGGGCCGCCCGTCGGCGGCCCGGATTCCGATGTGGCCATTGGTTCGGGCGTCGCGTCGCCGGCTCGGACCAACGAACTACGCCGCGACGCTATCCGAAATATCGGCCTTCTCGGGCCTTCAAGACCGAAAATTCCAAGGAGAATCCGATGAGAGTCCGGGGGAAGTCCACGGACAGTCCTAGGATTCCTCTCGGATTTCTGGTGTTAGACTAAGGGGCCCCGGTGTCGACGTGGGTGCATGGCCAGTTCGCCACAGAACTCTCAGGCCGGCTCGGACCTGCTGTTTCAGAACCACCGCGAGGTACGCGACCTCGGCGACGACGAACCCGGGATGAGCCTCCCGCGCGGCCCCATGCGGATGCTCGGTCTCCTCGACGAGGAGGGCGGCGTCGATACCGACACCGAAGCGCTCGTCGCCGTCTACGAGGATGGCCGCGTAGTCATCGACCTCCAGATCGACGCTTAGTTTCAGCCTCTGACTATCAGATACTCAGAATCCACTTCCACCTCCAACTGCTGCTTGGGCGAGGAAGGCCATGCCAGCAATCCCGAGAGCTCCTGCTCCGAATGCGTTCAAAGGTATGGGTACAATGAGATAGCAGATTCCGGCCAGAAGACCACAAATTGCTGCTTTTTGGAAATCACTCATAGTTCTGCCGACACTCCGGTGACATTTGGAAGTTAGGCCCCATCTATCCCCGCTTTCACTACAGCCACGGTACTTTCTCTCTCGCCCGCTGCTGGGCTTTCACCGAGTACTGGCCCAGGTAGTGTTCGCGGAACGTATCCCAGTCCTCCCAGCCGCCGTACTCCATGACGAGCCCGGGCTCGACCTCGCGCTCGCAGAGCAGTGTCCCCCAGGTGCGCCGGAGGTCGTGGGGCGTGAGGTACGTCCAGCCGTCGTCGTCGTGCTGCTCGGCGAGGTCGTCGCGAGCGCTTTCGACCCAGCGCTCGACGGTCCGCGTGCTCACGTCGACGAGCGGCGTGGCGTCGTCTTCGTCGCGGAGGTCGGCCATCGTCTGGATGGTCGTCGCGAGGCTCCCCGGCAGCGGCGTCTCGCGGTACTTGTCTCCCTTCCCGTGCTCGACCCGAAGGAACCAGCCCGCGGGCCCGCTCGTGATGTCCCGCGGGGTGACGTCGACGATCTCCTTGCAGCGCAGCCCCGACCGGAGTCCGAGGCCGAACGCGATTCGTTGCTGGGTGTCGTCAGCGGTATCGAGGAACTCGTCGGCTTCCTCCTCGGTGAGCCAGACCTTCCGGCCGTCGTCCTCGTCGTGGTCCTCCATCTGCATTGTCGTTCTTTTCGAGAGACGCGACAGAACTCCTTAGTCTAACACCGCACAACCCGATTTGAGCCCGCAAAACGTCCCCGTCTCGTCGCACTTTCTGGAGGAGTACGACACTAGAATTTCATGCCGGGCGCCAGCTTCAACATCCAACCTACCAACCGAGAAGGACGAATCCCGGGTCAGATGCCTCTACGATTTCGCCATGCTCAATTTTGAGGTAATAGTACTTGATAGACTCTTTGTCCCAGTCTTCATCGACTTCACTAGTATCCTCGTCCGTAGAATCTGGTATAAAGAACGGGACACAATAGTTGTATTCGTCGTCCGGCAAAAGGTCGTCCTGAATTTCTCTTAGTAAACTAATCTGCTTATTTTTGGGCACGTTGTCGAATCGCCCTACCTCGCTTGATTTGTTAATCGCAGAACGTCGAACTCCGCGAGCGAACGAGAGTATCTCTTCATCACTGACCTGCAGTGTTTCTGAACCGGGCAAGTCCTCAAATTCAGTGATGTGTGCGTTACTGTGTGCGACCGAGTATTTGAAGTCATCCCGAAGCTCTTCGGTTGTACGCTCGATACCAAAGTGAGATTCCAAGTACTCGCGGATTGAATTTCGGTAGGCGCTGATACTGAAATCTTCTCCTGCACGAACTAGAGTGACTTTGCCATCCCGTTGATCCAACTCTCGTGACGTTGTTTCTCCAAATGGACAAAGGAACGCCATTTCGGTTGTATCCAGCATCAGCCCATAGCTGAACATCCGAGATCGTTCTTCTCCCAGTAGACTTGGATCATTATGACGGGAGTAGTATTTGCTGTCGAGAACAGCTACTGCTTCACCATTGTCCCTGAGTACATGGTCTGGCCGATAGGAGGCGTTAGTTGAATCCTCGTATATCTGTAACGTAGGCTCCTCTTCGACAGCTATGGAAATTTCAGAGTTGTCTGAGAGAGCGTTTAGACGTTCTGCTTCCTCTTCAAGAGTTATCTGTGTAAACGTCTCGAAGAGCTGGTCCATATCCAGTATGAAATCAATGGTGAGATCTTCGTGGCCTGACTCCAAGGACTGACCCGTGGTAGAGGATATGATGGTCTTTGCTGTTTTTACTGCATTCTGATAGTATCGACGTTGACGAGGTAAATCGGAGACAGCTGTGTTTTTGAGTTTCTCTAAGCTGACATCCTTCGATGACACTCCTAAGCTTTCCAGATGGCGGATTTCCTCTCGCAGTGAGCTGAATATCTGGAAATATTGTTCGTGGGTGTAGTCATCTGAAGAGTCTTGGAAGAGTCGGACAAGTTGTTGTCCGGCCAAATAGATTAGACTGTTCACCGGTGTTGAGTAGTCAATATTCTTCTGCACAAACCGGTGTTCGGGGGTTCCATGAGCCCGATTCAACAGGCTTTGCTCTACGTCAACTCTGCCACGCCCGCTAACGGCGTCGTACTCTTTGCTCTGAAACTGGCGAATGAAGCCATTACGGTGGATTGGTTTGAGACTGTTCAGGTAATTTATGGCTATAACGACGAAGATATCATCGATTTCGATGTCTTCTGAGAGGAAATCGTCAATAGGAATTCCATGGTATTTCAGCGTTCGATTTCTTCGCTGAACCGCGAGAAACATCTCCAAAATATCTTCCCAACCAATCTTTGGGTTTATTTGGAGCTTTGAGGTCGGCGTTAGATTAACTACCCCAACGACATCCTCTACTGAGATAGTCAACGACCCGTCGTCAATTGTCGCCTTAACGACACTTCGTTCTTCTTGATTACCTACGGTCGTCCGAGTCTTCTCAAATTCGTTGGCAGCTACCTTATCAAACGCTGCTCGCTGCAGTTGCTCTCCGATCTCGGGCGGGCAGTCGTCAATGGTCTTCTCATTCCGCTCCTGAATCTGGACACGATTCGGGAGGGGGCTGCTGCTGCTCATCAGACCTACGTCCCCATTCTCTGCTCTTCAGATTCCAACTCAGATTTTACCAGCTCAGTTGCTCGAGACAGTTCAAACGCGAACTCGCTATCGAGGGCTTCGTAGTGATCCACGAGTAGGTTAATTTGGGAGTAGGTCGAAGAGTTCAGGAGCCGAGGAGCGATGTAAGTTCTAAATGCCTCACCAACTCCGAGTTCCGGGGAATCTCTATACACGCCACCCTCACCGGTTGTTTCACCGACAAACTTGACGACGTCCTCATAGTGCATCGGGCCGAACTCTTGGATGCCTTCTGCTTCACCAATTCCGTTCAGCCGCGAGTAATCTTCCTCGAGCAGTTTCGTCAGCTCAGAAGTAGCTACGGAACTGTTCTCGAGGTGGTTGTCGGTCCAAGTTGTAAACAGACGTCGCCGATCTTCGGTTTTATACTCTGAAACCTCAATCATGGCGAAGCGTCGGGTAATCGCATTGTCTAACTCATTCACGGTCCGATCAGACATATTCATGGTGCAGATGATGTTCACATTCGGGTCAAGCTCGATAGTCCGGCCATCATCTGTAGTAAAGATTGTCTGATGATCGTTCTCGATAGCCGTATAGAGGGGGCCAAAGATCTTAGAGATATCTGCGCGAGTGAGTTCGTCGATAATCACAGTGTAGTCTTCTCCGAAATCCCGAGCACGGAGAACAGCTTTCGAAACACAACCGGGTTCTTTCCCGTAGCTGATGGAGTCCTTGTTGTATTTGGGTTCGACACGGCCGATAATATCTTGCTTCGTCCAAGAAGGCGAAGCAGTTTCGAGAGTGTAGCCGACACCAGCTTCCAGAGCTAGCTGCTTAGCAAACGTTGTTTTACCTGTTCCGGTGGGCCCGTAGAGAACAACGGGTTTCCCTGCTTGAAGAGCCCCGATTGCCGAATCTTGCACCGAGTTCGGAACCAGCGCGTCGAGTTCCGTGGTGTCGTCCCCCCTATTGGCAACCTTCTTTTTCAGATTTGTGGAGGCGAGATCAGATTCGAGAACAGCTCTTCGCACCGCTCCAAGACTGTTTTGACCATCGTGTTCAATATCGATTTGGTGATCGTTAATCAGGAAGTCTAGTACATCCTCGCCTTCAGCATTGTTAATAGCGTCAACAGCCATGTCAGAGTTCGATTTCAATGGCTGGTCAAGGAGACCTGTTACCCTATCTATAGAATATGAATCTTCCCGCTGGTTAGTTGCCATCAAGTATCCTAATTGTTCTACAGCATTATATACCTTGATTCGTAGATGGAACTAGGTAACTAATGAGTTTCAGCAGGCCAAGAACCTGATTGCATGCCTCGAAAATGAAGTTAAACCAGAAAGCAATCGTGAGGAAGGTCACAGGCAGAGTTCTGGGTTGACTGAACGGCCACTTCCGATCCATGCTTGATCCTCTGAGTTTGTGAGGTCTCCGTCTATCTGCGGCTCCCTACGGTCGAACAGCTGGTAGGGAGCTTTCAATTGTACTCAACGAGGCCTTGTCTCGGGGATCAGAGGAATGCTTCTAGATTCCGGAGCGGCTCCAATTTCTGTTGACCTCCAGCGTCCGAGACGTTAGACCAGTTCGCTATCCCTCGGCTTGTACGTACGTCGGAGGATATCGTAGTCCATCGGCGTCCTTTCCGACACTACCATTCAATGCCAGAATATCGGGACATCTGGACTTCTGGACATCCCCCACGTCCAATTAAGACACCGGCGTTCTATCGACAACCCAAGTCGATGCTGCAGAACGCCCGCGTGCTCCGACCCGAGTTCGTTCCACGGGAACTGCAGCACCGCGACCACGAACACACCGCCCTCACTGAAGCACTGAATCCACTCACTCGCGGCGAACGAGCCGACCCCGTCATCATCACTGGTCCGACTGGCGTCGGGAAGACCCACCTCACGAAGTTCACACTCGAACGCCTCCAGGAGACCGAACTCGGACTCGAGACCGCGCTCGTGAACTGCTGGCAAAACTACTCCGGCTACCGCGCCCTCTTCCGCATCCTCGAAAATCTGGGCCGAACCCTCGACGTGCATCGCCAATCGACACCCCAGGACGAACTCATCGAGCGCCTCCGCGACTACGATGGCACCTGCGTCATCGTCCTCGACGAGGTCGACCAACTCGAAGACAAAGGCATCATCTACGACCTCCGCCGGATGCCTCAGTTCACCCTCGTCCTCATCACCAACCGCGAAGAGGACCTCTTCGGTAGCATCGACGACCGCCTCCAGTCACGCCTCCACGGCACTCGGACAATCCACTTCGAGCCGTACGGCCTCAGCGAGCTCACCGCCATCCTCCGCTCACGTGCAGACGCGGCCTTCTCGCACCCCGACCCGATATCAACCAAGCTTCTCGAGGAGATTGCGGACGCCGCCGCTGGCGACGCCCGGGTAGCCATCACCGTTCTCCGGGAGGCCGCGAAGAACGCAGACCGCGCTGGCCGAGAACAGATCACGTCGGCAGACATCACCGACGCGATTCCGGAAGGGCGGCAGGCGGTTCGTGACCAGAACCTCGAGGCGCTGAAACCAACCCAGCGGACGCTCTACACGATTATCGAAGAGTACGTCTCCGATCACGGCGAGCCGATGCAACCCAGCCACCTGTACGCCGAGTACGAAGAGCGGGCCGACGACCCAGTCGGGAATCGGCAGGTCCGCCGTCACCTCAACAAGCTCGACCACTACGAGCTGGTCACAATCAAGGGCTCTTCTCGCGACCGCCGGTACGGACTCGCCAGCCACGACGAACACTGACCGCCACGGTTCTGGACACGCCAGTCCGGGAGTGCGTCCAGAAGTATCCCGGTTCTCAGCACCAGCGAAATTCTTCTCGACAGTTCGGCTCCCGCAGCCGACACACGTTCGGCGAGACGGTTCTGGACATGTGGACGCCCCACGCCGGCGTATACGGGGCGATAGTGTCTCTGGTCAGGTATGCCACCGACTCACCGCAGGCGTCGCCGGCAACAGAACACGACTGGCCCGGGGCCCGCAGACCTCCCGGACCTCGACGACGCTGTCCAACTGCTGGAAGCCGAGGAGACTGACGTTCGACCACCACTGCACGCGCTCACACTCGATCAAGTACTCCTCTCGGGTGCCAGCGGTGAGAGCACGGCCACCTGGGTCGGCACCGGCCAGTACGCCCAGACGACCAGCCTTCACGACCTTGCTCCAGCCCCTCGTGTCTTGGACCGCATCGACGTCGCGCGAGGGTTCACTGCGTACCAGCATCACGCACTGGTTCGGCAAGCCATCGACGAACTGGACGCGACGTCGGTCATGCTGGTCGTACCTGCCGTCGACGCGCCGTACCGGCAGAGCGACCTCGCCGACGAAGAGGCCCGCGAGATGCTGGTGCGCGTCCTCGCGCAACTCGCGAGCGTTCCCCGCCAGTACAACATCCCCGTGCTGGTGACTCGCTCGGGAACGGACGAACTCGGCGCGGCCGTCGAGGAACTCGCGGTGGACACGCTCACGTATCGAGAGACCCGCGCTGGCCCACGGTTCGAGGGCGAGGAACACGAGACGCTCGTCTACGACGTCGGTGACGGCTGGGTCCAGACCACGCTCGCGTACTGGCGGCAGGTGCTCGACAGTCGCCAGCCGCTGTACTCCGGTGCCGATAGCGACGTCCAGATGCCCGGCGGGGTGGTGTAGGATGGGGCGGACGAATCCGACGTTCCGGGATACGCTCCGGCACATGGAGGAGCAGTGGCAGCCGTACCGGCGAGCCCTTCGGTACCGTGACCAGGAGACCTTCGACACGCTGTGGGGGTACGCCCGCGAGCACGCCGACGCCGGTGGCTACCTCTCGCACCCCGACCCTGCAGTCGTGATGCTGTTCTCCGTCTGTCTCGCCCAGCAACGTCGCCTGAACGAACTGGAGACACTCCTCGACATAGAGACCGATGGCGTTCACAACTGAGTACCTCCCTGACGGCGGCGTTCGAACGTGGACGCTCACCGACGACGGCGCCACAGCGACCGTCGATTCGTCGTACACGCCGACATTCTACGTGGGCACCGACGACCGTCACACACTCGGCGACATCGAGCCGCTGCTCGCCGACCACCCACTCGTCGAGCGAGTCACGCAGGAGGAGCACCGGCCGGGGTGGCGCCACGACCGCGAGGAGATGCTGCGCGTCGACGCGTCGTCGCTGGCGGGCGTCGACGAGCTCGCCAGTCAGGTTACGCGTCATGGTCGGCCGGGTGGCTTCCGGTGTTACAACGTGGACCTCGCCCGGGAGTTCCGCTACCACCTCGAGACGGGCCGGTCACCAGCGCCCGCACGAGAGCCGACCGTTGTCTCGCTGTCGGCACCACGCGCCCAGGTCTCCGGCGTCAATCCGCTCACCAGCACCGGAGTCGGTGACCGGACCGTGTCCGGCGACCCGCCAGAGGTGGCAGCGACGGTCGCCGAACTCGTTCGCGACCGCGACCCCGATGTCCTCCGCGTTTCGAGTGCCGACCTCCTCCCGCGACTCTTCGACGCGGCGGCCACAGACCGCGATTCGTACGCACTCGGGCGGCTTTCCGGACTCACGAAGCGGGCTGGCGAATCCACATACGAGAGTTACGGCCGCGTCGGCCACTCTCCGGCTCGGTACAGCGTTCCCGGCCGAGTCATCGTCGACGAGTCGAACTCGTTTTTCCTCGAGGAAGCCGGCCTCGATGGCATCCTCGACCTCGTCGAACGCTCCGGAAAACCCCTTCAGGAGGCTGCCTGGGCGAGCATCGGCAACATCCTCACAGCAATCCAGATTCAGTACGCGGCCGATCAAGACGTGCTGGTGCCGTGGCGGTCTTGGCGAACGGAACGGTTCAAGACCGCGACTCAACTGGACGACGCAGACCGCGGCGGCTTCACGTTCGAACCAACCGTCGGTGCTCACGAGCACGTCCACGAATTGGACTTCAGCTCGCTGTACCCGAACATCATCCGCGAGTACAACGTCAGCCCCGAGACCGTCCGCTGCGAGTGCCACCCAGACCGAGAAGATGTCCCCGGCCTCGGGTACAGCATCTGTCCGGAAGACGGCTATCTGCCCGAGGTTCTCGGCCCGATTATCGACGACCGAGCCGACATCAAAGCCGAGATCCAGTCCTGCGAGGACCCCGGCCGCGTCGCGGCACTCGAAGAGCAATCAGCGGCGCTGAAGTGGATTCTCGTCTCCTGTTTTGGCTACCAGGGGTTCTCGAACGCGAAGTTCGGCCGCATCGAGGCCCACGAAGCCATCAATGCCTATGCTCGCGAAATCCTTCTCGACGCGAAGACAGCATTCGAGGAAGCGGGCTACCAGGTCGTCCACGGTATTGTTGACTCGATCTGGGTGCAGCCACGCCAGGACACTGACTCGAGGCCCGTCCGGGAGGTCGCCAGCGAGGCTTCGGACGCGACGGGCATCGAGTTGGAGCACGAGGGCGTCTACGACTGGGTGGCGTTCTGCCCGACTGCTGACGGCCGGGATGGTGCGCTGACGAAGTACTTCGGCCGGCAGCGCGACGGCGACTACAAGTATCGGGGTATCGAGTGCCGGCAGCGGAGTACGCCCACTTGGATTGCCAACCTGCAACGAGACCTGATCTCCGTGTACGACGACCAACGGTCGGAAGACGCCGTTCTCGAACGGGTCGCTACCGCCGTCGATGCCCTCCAGTCCGACCGTGTAGATCCAACAGAGCTGGCGATACGGAATCGGGTGACGAAGACACCCGCCGACTACGGTCACGAGACCCGAAACGTCGCTGCACTCCGGCGAGCCGAGGACGAAGTCGGCGGAATCTCCCCGGGTGAAGACGTTGAGTACGTGGTCGTCGACGACGAGAAACGGTCACGCGACCGCGTCGCGCTGGCTTCCGAGGAACCCGAGGAGTACGACGCTGGCTTCTATACGGAGTTGACTGTTCGAGCGGCGGCTGACGTACTCGGTCCGTTCGGGTACTCGGAGGACGATGTCGCGGACGCCATCGACAATCACCAACAGCGGACGCTTCCTGGAGTCGACGCCACGTGCCGGTGAGGACGAGTTGCCTACGAATGACCGAGTCGGCGGCCGCTGCTCGACGCATACTGCGAGCACCGTGCCGCACACCGACGAGGAGTTCCACGCCGACCATGATCACGAGCCATCGAGCATTCCAGCAGACGTACGTTCCGAGTGAGTTGCATCACCGCGAAGGCGCAATCGAGACGCTAACGACGACGCTCCGTCCCCTCACGGAGGGGCTCGCTGGGACGGATGTCTTCATCTTCGGGCCCAGCGGCACCGGGAAAACGACGCTCGCTAGGTATGTCGTGGATCTCCTCGAGCAGGAGAACCCTGACCTCACCAGCGGGTACGTGAACGCGATGTCGAACGGCGCTCGAACGGATGCCCTGTACACGCTAACACGAGATGCCGGCGTGACGCACGACATCCGGCGGCAGGGATCGACTGCTTCGCGGTTCCTGAGACGCATCCAAGACATCGACAGCCAGATTCTCGCTGTCGTCGACGAGGTCCACGTGCTCGACGACTACGACACGCTCCAAGCTCTCTGGGAGGCGTCGAACGTGACGCTGGTACTGGTGTGTGTCGACGAGGAACGGCTGTTCGCTGAGTTCGACCAGCAACTCCAGAGCCGGTTCGGTGCCGCGCCGAAAGTCCACCTCGACCGCTACACGACCGACGAGATGACGTCGATTCTCCGCGGCCGCGTCGACGCCGGCGTTCGTCCTGGAGTCGTCGAAGCGGATGTACTCCCGTACATCGCGGACCTCGCTGCCGGCGACGCACGTGCTGGCATCACGCTGCTGCGAAACGCTGTCGAACGTGCCAGCGCCCTTGAGGCAGCAACGGTTACGACCAACATCGTCGACGAGGTGGAGGGTGACGCGTACGCCGACATGCACATGCACCGAGTCCAGGAGATGGGCACGGACAAACGGTTGCTCTACGAGATTATTCAGGAGGCTGGCGAGATCGACGCCGGAACGCTACACTCCCGATACGAGAACCAAGCCCAGAATCCAGTCACACGGTCGACTCGTCGGAAGTATCTCGGTCGACTCCGCGAGTCCGACCTCGTCGATACGGAGGGCAGTGGGAAAGGGAAACGGTACCTCATTAGGTGACTTCTCGTTCCGGCTTCCGACACCAGTAACGTACCGAGATTACTCCACAAACCCGGTCAAAAATGCAATTTAGCCCGACAAACGCCATGGTCATTCAGATAAAGTAATGTCAGGGTTGGTGCGGATCGCCTCCAACTCTTGAACGCCTCCAATTGCTTCTCCTCTGTTCTCTTCCACGCAACGGGCGAGGTGTTCTGAGTATTCCTTGTAATCACACCTCGCTCGATATATCAATCCAAACAGCGCGACTTGGAGTAGAAGAATACTCCCTGCGATAACGACATCCGGGAGTCCGTTGGGCAGACTGATCCACGTGATTCCGAGGTCGGAAATCCCCCGATTTGCCACCTCAATTGAACCTACAACTCCGGGGATAAAGTACGCGAGAACCCCAATGAGGTCCATTCCTCGACCAATCGTCTTCTGGACGGTTTCGTCAGAACTGAGAGTGTGGTTGTCTGGGAGGATCGCGTCGTTGTGGAAGCGTGGATTAGCGCCAATACTGAATGCCCCGTGGTAGAACTCATATTCCGCGCCTGGGTAGTCGATTCTCGCTTCGATAATCGCTATCAGTGCGGCGAGTTGTGCAACGTAGTATCGGGAAGACAGGTGCGAGAAGTAGATGACAGTCAGAACTACCGGTATCAATACCCACGCGCGAACGTCCCCAGACGCCGTGAACGCATACCCGAAGATGACGGCGAGTGCTGAGATCCCTCCGATGTATCGCCGACTCTTCCTCTTTCCGTGACCACGGATCTCTTCTCGATATTGCTCGTGGAACGATAACAGCAGCTCCAGTTCTTCCCCATCAACTCCAGGAACTACCTCGTCAGGCATGCCAGCCATATCATAGGCCCAACTGATAAACCTCGTAGAAAACGGATATCTACCCGCATGCCGGCTGTGCTGTGAGTCGCTCTAGTTAGCCGAAGGTGGTCAGAAGTACTGTTGCGGTTGATCCTCTAGCGCCCATACCAGTAACGCGCCTCGACGGTGGACCTCATGCTGTAGGTCAGAGAACTCGGCGACAGTGTCGACAGTTAGGTTGTATTCGGACCACTCGGCGACCTCGTCTGCGAATTTTTCGGCAATCTCTTGACTCGATATGTCGGTCCCAGCGCCGTTCACGGGCCGATAGTACGGTGCGAGGAAGGTCTTCGTGGCGCGAATGTCCGAGCTGGCGAGCTTCGAGACGTCGTGGATGAACGAGCGAGGATTCTTGTCCTGATACGGATTGAATACCTTGCTGAAGCCACGCGAAGAGGGCTGTTCGTTCGCTTTTTGGAACCGGAAGAGCTTCGCTTCACAGTATTCCGTCGTGTTGTCCGTCTCGAGGACTATGTCCGCCGACTGGCCGCCCGGATACCGGACTTCGCTCGCGTCTGATTTCGCGGTGTAGATACTGCCGTCGAAGAGGTCGCGGTCTTGGACGGCATCGACCAGCGCGTCGACCTGATCGTCCTCGTCGTGTGGTCCGATACCCTCGCCGTAGGTTCGATTCTCGCCAATCGATTCGTCAACGTCGTCGATGACTTCTGCAAAGGCGTCTGCAAGGGTCCCCGTTGCTGTCACTAGCAGAATCGAGTGGCGGCTTAGGGATAAAGCCACCAGAGCCGAGATGTAATCGTTATCCGAGATCCCAGACATGGCCAACCCTGACCGCATCGTCGCTCTCGCGGAGATCTTTGCTGACCTCGGCCACGACGGTATCGTCGCCTTCGACGAGACCGAACCCGAATACGGTACGCTAGCTACCCTGTTCAACCGGTACGACTCACCGGACCACGTCACGTTGCTCGGTGTCCTCGCAGCGAGTCAAGACTACCAGCTCAACGGCGATGCCCAGGAGTTCTGGCGGCAACTCGAGGAGGTAGTCACAACTTGGGCGGTCCCTCGACAGCCAGGTGGAGTTCGGCTTCATGCCCTGCGTCTTTGGGGCCGGAAGAGAATTCATCACAACAGGGGTGAACGGCAACCCATATTACGGTTCGGTGGTAGGTGAACACAATGTATCTCTACAGCCCTGATGAGATTGATCGGGAGCGTGCCCACCACCAGGCCGTCATCCAGGGCGCCGACGACGTTGACGTCAAACGCATCGGGAACCTCGGCGAGCTGGCGTTCGAACAGTTTTGCCGCGAGTACCTCCCGGTCGAGATGTGGAACTGGAAGAACGAGGAAGCCATCCGGCGCTGTAACCCCGAGAGCTTCGCCGGTCACGACTTCGAGGTCTTCGACTACACCGTCGACGTGAAAACCTCGCGTGACGTCTCTGCGTTCCGGCCCGAGACGCTCCTCGACAACGACCCGGACGACGACATTCTGGTGATGGTGTGGCACCGTGACAACGAGGACGCGCTCATCATGCTCGGCTGGGAACGCACCGAGACGCTGAAATCGAAGGTCCGCACTCAGGACGAGTACTCTGGAGAAGAGCCGGAGAAGCTCGCGCACCTCGCGACGCGGCCGATGAACGAGTTACACGACCTCGGGCCGAACACCGCTCACCTCAACCAGAAGCCGGAGAACCCCTTCCAGCCCGGCGACCGCGTCGTCAAAGCCGACGACGAAGATAGCTCGGTCGGCGTCGTCGTCGAGGTCCTGCCGCCAGAGGAGAACGCGACGCTATTCGGCCAAGAGGTCGAGGGCGAAGTCGTCCGCGTCGCCTTCCCCAGCACGCTCGACGAAGGGCCGGGTGACTGGCGGACGATTCATCCGGCGAAGCTGGCGTCGTACTGTGTCGACCAAGAGATCCAGCTCTACGACTACAAACACACCAGTCTGAAATTCGCTGACCAACCGTTCACGGTCGGCGACTACGTCATCAAGCCCGACTACAACGATCCCGACTTGGCTATTGTCACCAGTGTTGCGGATGGCGAAGTGACGGTGGTCTTCGAGCACCTCATCGAGAAGGACTACCTGCAGCCCCAGCGCCTCGAGGACATCTGCGAGAAACACGACATCAGCCAGTACTCCTTCGAGGGCAAGGATATGGCGTTCGAACACCAGTACTGACCCCAGTCTGGTCGTTTCGTCGTCCCTTGGCGGTTCCGTCGACCAGCTACTCGGAGTGGTGTTTGAGATCCTGAGGTATTCTAAGATCTACCACCTGTCGAAGCGCCATTGGTTACTATATTCACAGGGTTGCTTGTTCGATACATGAGCCTTACAAGCTTCCTGAAGAACGATGCAGACCTCCGTATCCTCATCGACCAGACGTTCGAGAAGCCCGAGATGAGGGGGGATTTTGAGCGCCGAGCAGAGCCGCAGACATCAAATTACGCCCTCATCGGGACCGCGTTCGACTATGTCCTCCGGTTCAAACTGGAGCGAGACTACGAGAGCGTAGATTCGCGGCCGTGGGTTGCTCAACAGGGAGTGACATTCGGAGAACTCGGCCACGACGAGGAAGAGATCGGCACGGACCGGCCTCTTCAAGATATACTAATCGACGCTCAAGAGCTTCACCAAGAGTATCTCGAATCTGGTGTTATGACCGATGACCTGTTAGCTGCGACCCTGGATCTTGCACGGCTCGATTGGATCTATCGATCCGGCCGGATTTCTGATGAGTTTGGCCAAGCCAGCGAGGGAGATATCCGAGACCTCCGCCAGCTGTATGAAATCATTCCAAAGAGCGAATTCACGGGAGCGGATACGGTTCTCCTGAACCCGACGTTTGGGTCGGCGTCATCATTGGTCGGAGGAGCCGACGCAGATCTGGTTCTCGACGATACGCTCATAGACATCAAAACCGTGAAAGATGGAACGCTGAAAATCGGCTACTGGCGACAGCTCGTCGGATACGCTCTATTAGCGGATATCGCTTCGGAGGAACTAGAACACATGCCGGAGTTCTCTGAAGTCGGGATTTACTTCTCCCGACACGGACAGCTCTGGGAGACGTCCACAGAACGAATCTACGAACACGAGAAGTACGAACAGTTCAAGAGTTGGTTCCAAGAGGAAGCGGAGGAGCACTTCTCAACCCCAGTCGCTGAGTAATTCTCAATAGCTGTCGTGATACGGCAGAGAAAATCGGAGCTAGGGGTGCTATCGATCGTTAAGCTATTTTTCAGCTTTCTCGTTGGCCACCATCTCGAATAGCGGATCGATGTCGGCCACAGTGTAGTGGCGAATCAACTCGTATAGGGCTCGAACTTCCTGGTTGTCTTGGTCTTGCTCCACTAACTCGAGATAGCGTTCTCCGAAGTAGGGGATGTCTTTGTTCGAAACCGTTGGGTCGTCAATCTCGCCAGTGTATTTCGGGTGGTCAACTCGCCAATCTCCGGGACTTAGGGTGTGCTCGTAGATATCCCAGTAGGTCTCGGTCGGCTCGTCGATGTTGTCCTCGAGTGAGCCTGGGGGGTCAAGGTTAATGATTTCACGCTCGCCGAGGACAGTTTGGACACGGTCACTGAGGGCATCCGACCCGGTCCGCTCTGCCCGCCCCGGAACGTGGTTCAGATCGAAGTCCCCCTTGAACAGCAGCAGATACTCTGGATCAGCAGCCTCCACGTATTCACAGAATCTCTCTATCAACTCGGCTTCTGACTCAATCGAGATTCCATCTCGAACGAGTACTTCGGACTTCCCAGGCTGTCCAGCAGCGGGCGCGTAGCCAACCCCAATACAGAGTAATTCAACGTGGTCCGAGTTATCAAGATCAAGCTCGGACTCCGGGACTGTCGAGATGGTTTCGATGTCGAAGGCGACAATTCCGCCATCGCTTAATTCCTCAAGACCAGCCGTCTCCACTGCCTCTCTATCCACGATATCCGGCATACCGTCGAGGCGAGTGGCGGCCATGTTCCCGTAGTTCGATTTTAGCTTAGAATCCCCTCGATAGATATCCCCTCCAGCGTCCTCGAAAAGATACCACGCATCGGGCTCGATATCGTAGCCGTCTGTTTCGTCGGACCAGATTTTCAGCGTAGTCCTATTCCCCACTATATCCGTGAGGTGATACCGTTCGTTGCCGTCGTCGAACTGGTCAACGTGTTCCACCTTCCCAACGAGATCGATTGGTTCGTCATCGACAATATCTTCCCGCGTATTTTCTGGGAGCGGCATTCGATAAGCGACCCACTCCTCCGACTAATGTCAAACCTGTGCTATTGGTGGATTCTCCGCTCGTAATATTCGTAGAACATTATCGTTGCCCTGCTATGGATACAGCGATGCAGCTATTGCTCCGATTGCTGTGAACCAGACCGAATCTCAGAGGAAGTCTCTGCTGGGATAGATTTAAACCACTCCACCAGATACACTATAGTATACTCAGTATACTCGGTGTACTGAACGGAGTTTGATCGAAACCATGGCTGAAAACACCATCAAGACCGACGACCGGGTCCACGAACGGCTGAAAGAACTGAAACGAGAATACGGCGCTGAAACATTCAACGACGTTCTCCGCCGTGAGTTGGGACTCAACCCTGGAACCGACCTAGACAAGCTTGCCGCGTTCCTCAACGAGGAACTTCGAGACGCAGTCCGCAACGTTGTCGACGAGATTGAATCGCTGGGAGAGTTCGAACGTGGCTACGAGAAAGAACATGAAATCGATTATCTCACGTTCGTCGCCGAGGACTCGGGACGGAAAGTGGCAGATATCGAGTTCCGAGACGGCTACTTCACGGTCCGATACCGTGACCAGAACGGGAAGATGCGGGACTGTGGAAAAGGAACCGAACGATACGAGGGAATTGAATACGGGACGACGGCTGACCCGAATGAACGATACGACGTGGAGGACGTGCTGGATTCCATTCGAGAGAAAGTCACGAAATCGTTCCGACGCTGGAATCAGGAATAGACGCCACTACGTCTCCATCTGCCGGGAACCGGGTGCGGGTACGCTTCAGCCGCTACACGCGTAACTCGCCCTCGAATAAGTGCCCGGAATCGGTAGGCACGTGGCTGAGAACCGTACCGTCTGTGAGTTTCTGCGCAGAGGTGTCCGCACATATCTTACCAGTTCAGGACTGCCAGTAGTAAACCGCCATCTCTGAGAAGAACCCGGCACCGTGCCCGACGAGGTTCGTGAAGACACCCTGAATCTGAACGCTCGCAAAGAAGCTGCCGACCACGGGAGATTATGACAGCTTCGCGAGCCAGCTCAGGCAGAGTCTGCGCTTCGCTCCTGGCAGGTATCGACGAAGTCTTCGACCACGGCTTTGAACTCGTCGAGTTCGCCGTTCGAGACAAGCGCCTGGAAGTCTATCGCCTTCGAATCCCGCACCTCGCTCAGGGAGCAGAGTGCTCGCTGGTAGGCTTTGTAGTCTGCGACCTCCCACGGAACCTCGTCCATCGCGTCTTCTTTCTTCGGCATCATCGCGGGCCAGATTAGCACTTCTCCGTCGACGTTCGCGGTGAAGACACTGGGGTCACCACGGTACGTTCCCTGATGGACGTCGACCTTGACCTCGAAGTTCGCGTTTTTCGCGCCGCCGATGTCGACACGGTCACCGATCTCGTGACCGAACTCGTAGAGGTCCAGGAACGCCTCGGCGGCGGCTTCCGACAGCTCGCCGTTGTTCACTTTGCGCTCGAGATCCGCGTTCAGTTCATCCTCGTTCTCGACGTATGCCGGGCCAGTGCGGGACATCGACCTTAGGAGGACCCGATTTCCCAGGTAAATAAACTGCTCATCTATCCTATGCGCTTCGCCCACGGTGCCCGGCAGTTGGTGGGGGCGCTCGCGGCCTGCTCGCGATACGGGAGCGACTGCAGATTCTCCTCGGGTTTGAGAACGCAATCACCGTACGCGTGTCGACGAGCACGGCTGCCGGCTAATACTGGATGTGATTCAGTAGGGGTGAGTGGCTGAACCAGTCGAATCCAGGCTATTCTCGTGTGGACGGGGACCGCCGATTCGTGTGTATATCTTGGAGATTGATTCTCTTGGCAGACAATCTCGTGGGATTGTGTGATGGTACGGAAACCGGACTATGAGATGGGGGCATGAGAAACTCCCCGGGAGCTCCATTTACCACGAGAGGTGCTGCGGTGTGTTTTAAACCGGTTGACTGCTTTGTATCGCTCAATTCAGAGTACGTCGTAGTCGTCGTCCTCGTCAACGTAATCGACTTCGTTCGCCGCACGCCGCAATGCCATCTTCCGTTCGGTCATGTTCATAATCCGTCCTTCGAGGCCTTCGATAGCCTCGGCGATCTCCTCCTCACTCTTGGCAACGTAGTAACCCTGATTTCCTCCGACGATGGGAATCCGCTCTTGGAACATGATGTCCCGAATACACTCCCGCGTGTTTGGGAACGAGCCAATATTGTCCATATTGAGTTCGTCGTCAATTTCACGAGAGGTGATTGGGTCGTCTGCACCGCGGTGGTCCAGTAGAATTTGTTTCACCCGCTCGTACTGCGAATCGGTGTAACTCATGACCTCTGATACTATACGGTGGGAAATAAAAGTCTAGCAGACACTTACCGCGTTTTGTAGTAGTGCGACCCGAGTTCGTTCGCGAGCACTTGCGCGAGGTAGTCATTCCCGATAGCCTCTGCCGCATCAATTGCATCACAAAGCTCGTCATCGAGCGTCGCGTTGTCCCCGTTCTCATACTCGCGATGGGCTGGGATATCCGCTGGAACCTCCCGTTCGACCGCGTGCATCGAGTCCTGAACTGCCATACTTCCCCTATATCAACTCATAGTATTTCCTAGTTTCGACCATTTCTGACGTGAGTCGGACAACCAGAGTTCAGCCCCCGCCCTATACTGGCCGGCAGCCGAAATTTTCGCGCCCCCGCAGGAGGCTGTTGCGGCTGGAGACTGAGCGAGTGGTGTGGTGTGTTTTGGTTTTGTGTCCTTAGCCACACCTACGCGGCCTGCTCCGTCACTGCAGTTGCGAGATCGACACCGCCCTTGGGGAGTTTGTGCGTACGGGTATCACCAGCTGTGGGCTGAACCTCAATGGTGGCTTTGCTGTCGTCGGTGTCGTACGGGTTCGCGAATGCCGCGAGTGCGCCGACGCGATGACCGAGAGCAGCACGCCGACCGAAGCGATGGTTGATCACTTCATCGCCGAGCACGACCTCACTACGGCATAGTTCGGGCCGGCTGCTCGACGAGTGAGTATCGGCGGTCGAGCTACCGCGAGCCGACTTGTGCAACGAGCATCCCAGTGAAGAACCCGGCCCCGTGCCCGACGAGGTTCGTGAAGCCGCCCTGATTCTGAACGCTGGCGGGGAAGGTGGCGACGACGAGGTAGAGCGCAGCGAACGTGCCGAACAGGAGAATCATCGCGAGGCGGTCGTTGTCTCGACCCCACTCGACGAGCCCGTCCACAGCGACGGAGCCGTTCCAGCTCGCGTAGGCGGCGACCGCGAGCAGCACGACGAGCAGCCCCACCATCAGGATGCGAATCAGGCCGGCGAACGTGAGGGCCCAGGTCGCGAAGAGCGTGATACCGAACAGGCTGGCGGCTCCCATCGCGTCCTTCTCGGGAAGCGCTTCGTCGTAGGCATCGAGGATGCGCACGAGGAGGAGACCGCCGAAGGCAGCGACGACGCCGGAGAGCCCGCGGCCGTACCCGATCGGAGCGTCGACGACGATTCCCCACGTGAGGTAGCTGGCGACGTTCGCGATTACCGGGACCGCGAGGACGATGAACGCGAACGCTCGGAAGAACTCTCGGCGGCGATCCTGGTAGTCGGAGAGCGCGTACAGCGGGCCGACAGCGAGGAGATAGCCGACGACGTTCCCGAGTAGGTGGCTGGCGTTCGCGTGTACATACGCGGCCGTGTAGAACTGGTAGAGCGTCGGGTCTTCATAGTTCAGCGCGAGTAGAAGCTCCGCATGTTGTCCGCCCGCCCAGTAGATAGCTGTGACCAAACCAAGGAGGAGTAACAGAAGTGACGGCTCGAATAAGTCGTGGTGGTCCCAACTTCCAGAGAAACCTATTGCCCAACTCATTATTGAACGAAGTTTTCTGGGGAGACCTGCTGCTTCATCTCGATTAATTCGTGTTTCACACTCCCCTCCGCCGAATCAATCAGACGGCGGTCCGGCCAAGTGTGAAGCTGGATATTATCGAATGTCTCCGCCACCTCCTGTACAGCACGGATGTGGTCGAGCGCGTACTCGGCCCAGGTATCTTCATCTTCTAATTGGCGTAGCTCTCCAGCGGCATTCTCGTATCCTGCGTCCTCCAAGGCCTGCACGCACATCTCGAAATTCGCACCCCGAGGATTGATAGGCTCGTGAAACACCACGTCCGGGTCAATCGCCGAGAACCAGCTCATCGCCTCTCTGATGTCATCTCTCGACATCGTCGGATAGGTCGGGGAGAACGAGACGAACCTCGGAACATTCGCGCGGAATAGCTCGTCAAGAGCCTCCCAACGAGCCTGCGGTGGCGGAGCGTTCGGTTCCATCGCTCGAACCAAGGAGGTATCGAAGGACGGAATCGATGTTCCAACAGCGATTCTCTCACCCGCTTTCTGGAATAAGTCGATGTCGCGAGTAACGTTCGGACTCCGAGTAAGAATCCGAACGGGAATCTCGTGCTCCACGAGCTCCTGGACACAGCCCCGTGTAATCTGAGCCGCACGGCGGTCCTGATAGCAGTCCGTCCCACTGGATAGCATCACCACGCCACGCCCTCGGTCCGTCTTCTGCCAGTCGCTGAAGTCCTTCTCTTGGAGTCCTTCGTGCAGTCGCTCTGGGAGATCGTCTCGATACAGGAGGTAGCTCCCCCAGTCTCGCTGCGGATCCTCTACATCAGCTTTCGAGTCCAGCATCTCCTCTCGCGAGTCGATGGCGGGTGTCGACGGGACGTAACAGAATCGGCACCCGTGCCGGCACCCCGTTGCGACGTTGATCACGTAGTCGCAGAGGCTCTTCTCGTAGAGCTTTGATTCGCTCAGGACGGTCTTCGTCGGATCGACGTTCGTCCGTAGCTCGCCCCGGTCTTCTCCATCTTCCTCAGAGGCACAGTCCCAGCAGAGCAGATGACCATCGGAGCGTGCCGCGAAACGGTCGGTGATCTGATTGCCGCACTCGTAGCAGACTAGACCTTGCTGCCAGAGGTTGATTCGCTCCCCAGTCTCGCGCTCTACACTGCGTAAATCGTCCAACGTCGGATGCTTCCCGAAATCCTCGATGACCGTCCCGTCTTCGTCAACGAGGCGGACGAATCGGTCGTACCACCCCCCGTCCGGGTCCCGCTCGGTATCGAGGTTCATCTTCTTACCCGGCTCTAGTGACTGTAACCCGATAAGTCGGCGCCAAGCGGAGTGAAAGTGAAAGTGGCAGTGTGCTACGCTGAAAGCGAAGACTTCGGATAATCCTCGGGCGAGTCTTTCTTCTCACGCTGCCTCCGGAAGAAGTCCTCGTCGTCTCCCGCGTGTTTCACGAACTCTTTGTCCGGCCAGAGATGGATGGGAACTCCCAGGTCGTCACCGATATCGCGAACCGCGGTCAGTTGGTTCCGAGAGTATTCGACCCAGCGGTCACGGTCGCGAAGCTTTGCGAGTTCGTCGGCGAGCTCCTGCTGGCCGGCGTCTCGCGCTGCTTCGACGGTCATCTCGAAGTTCCCGCCTCGGGGATTGATCGGTTCGTGGAAGACGACGTCCGGGTCGAGCCGCTCCTTGAACGTTCGAAGAAGCTCGCGGAGGTCCTCCCGGTCCTGCGTCGGGTACGTGGGCGACATGGACACGTAGACGGGAACGCCAGCGTTGCTGATCTCCTCGAGTGCGTTCAGTCGGGCTGTCGGAGCAGGTGCGCCCGGCTCGATGGAGCGAACCATCTCGTCGTCGAGGCACGGAATCGACGAACCAACCGTCACGAGCCCATTCGCGGCCTTGAACACGTCTTTGTCGCGGACAACGGCGGGACTCCGGGTGAGGATTCGGACGGGCTTCTCGTGGCGGACCAGCTCGATGACGCAGCCGCGAGTAATCTGTGCGGCACGGCGGTCCTGGTAACAGTCCGTCCCGCTGGATATCATGACGATGCCGCGACCGTCCTCGGTCCGGTCCCACGTTCGCTTTCGATTCAGTTTCTGATGCAGTCGCTCGGGCAGGTCATCCCGGTAGAGCAGGTAGCTACCCCACTCCTCCTGCCCGCTTTCGACGTTCGCCTTCTCCTCGAGCATTTTCCCCCGTGTCTTGATATTCGGTGTACTCGGCACGTAGCAGAACTTGCACCCGTGCGTGCAGCCCGTCGCGACGTTGATGACGTAGTTACAGAGATTCTTGTGGTGGAGTGCAGAGGAAGAGAGAACGGCCTTCGTGGGGTCTGTGGTATGCGTGACACCTCGCTGGTCGTCTTCGGCGGTCCGTTCCATCGCACATTCCCAGCAGAGAAGATCCCCAGACGAGTCAGCACTAAATCGGTCCTCGATGTGACTGCCGCAAGAGGAGCAGGGTAGGTCTTGATTCCAAAGATCTAGTCTTTCCAGTGGTTCACCGTGCTCACGACTAGTCTCTCGTAGCTCGCCAAGTTTCGGTGCGTCAGAATAGGTGGACAAGAATTGTCCTTGGTCATCTCTGACCGTGAACTCCTGATTCCCTGCGTTTTCGGAAGCTATCCGAGTTATCCACATGTTAGTGTATAAGGTCTGAGCGACGACAAAAAAGGTTCGTGATGACTAGATGACGCCAACCGAAATCTCTCGTAGTGACTGTTTTCAAACCAGTCGGTAGAAACAAATACCAGACGTATCTACATTGAAAATACCACTATCCCAATGCCTCTTCCGGACTCTGCTGATGAGAAGTGGGAACTGCAGGAGCATACCGCAGTAAAGCACGAGATTCTGCAAAAGTATCTCACACCGTGGACCCAAATTCTGTCTAGTGGGTTCGACCGAGTTCACTACTTCGACGGATTCGCCGGGCGTGGCAGATACGAGGATGGCGAGCCGGGGTCACCAGTATTGGCGATGCGTGCTGCGGACAGGCACGCCGAAAATCTGGAGCAATTCCTCTGTACCTTCGTTGAACTCAACGACGAGAACTTCCAAGATTTAGAAGCGGTCGTCGAAGAGGAGGAGAAGAACTGCACTGACAAAGTTCAGGTCATTACTGAGAACGCGAAATTCGAGGACGTAGTGGACGATATCACGGCGGACCTGGACGGAGAAATTATTCCCAGTTTCTTCTTCGTCGATCCGTTCGGGTACGAGGGGATGCCCTTCGAGACTGTTGCTGATATCATCAACCTTCGCGAGGAAGGCGTCGAGGTCTTCCTCACCTACATGGTACGAGATATTCGACGCTTCCTCACAAGTGAGGACCACGAGGATAGCATCACACGTATCCTGGGTACCGATGAGTGGAAACAGTACAAAAATACAGAGAATAAGGAAGAGAAGATTCTGAAACTCTACGAACGGCAACTTCGAAAAGAGGCCGGTGCTGAGTACGTTTGGCCCTTCGAGATGAAAATGCCGGAGCGGAGTGAGACAGTGTACTACCTAATTCACGCCACGAACCACTTCAAGGGGTTCAAAGTCATGAAAGATATCATGTTCAATGCAGGGGCCGAGGACAACTTCGCGTACCTAGGGCCTGATCACTATGCCTACGAGGACGAGCAGGCGTCTATTTTCGATATTACCGAGTCCGCCGACTCACGAATTGAGGACTTGGCCGATTTCCTATTCGATGAGCTTGAAGGAGAGAATATGACGTTTTTCAACGTCATGAAAGAAACCTACGAGGAAACTGACCTAATTGAGCCCCATTATAGGGACGCTGTCAAACACCTACGAGACATAGGCAAGGCAACCATCCACAACTGTCCTGATGAATACAACGGGACAATAAACGGCCTCGGGCATGATGATTGGGTTGAGTTCGAACGAGAAAACCACAGTCTTGGCTCCTTCAAATAAAGAGAGAAACTCTGGCTAGGACCTTCTACGACGATTCAATACGGAGAGAACCGCGATAGTTGCAACAGCGATGACTGCGAGTGAGTTGTCGACAACGAATAGAGCGATAGATTCTATAAGCAAGTAGATGCCGTAGAATGGACCTGGGCTGACGAGACGACCGGTTGTCTCGAAGATTGCACCAAGCACTATCGCGAGAATGACGGTACTGAAAACCAGTGCGCCAATCTTCTCAGCAGCTTTGCGAAGTTCGTTCCCACTCAACGTCAACCAAGACAAAATCCTCGTTCAGTACTCAATCCTGCCCGTGTTCGAGTTCTTCAGTTCGCAACTCCCCCTCCAACCATGCTCGTCCCCGTTCAGAAAGCTGGTATACGCCTCGATCTTCATCGACGTGCTCAATTAGACCGTGATCGCGGAGCTCGAGGACATGCTCACGTACTGCTTGGTCACCCCAATCAACGTTTTCCGCTATCATCCCCGGTGTTAGCCGTAGCTCGCGGTTACCCTCGTTCCAGAGTCGTTCGAGAATATCTCTGTCTACGGGGGTCATCCACTCTGCCAGCCGGGGCACCGCCATATTATCTCCGAGCAACCGGAAGCCGTATTACTATTTTCATGCCCTAGACGTAGCAAATCACCCGATTATTCAGACAAATTAGATAGTTAGTAACAACTAAGTGCCTACGACAAACCAGATGGTTTGTAACGAGGTCTTCCACGACCCATCTCTCGCTGATGGGCGCTTCGAGAGAAGTTGCGGACCCCGCTGCTGGACCCAGCGGGCCCGCGTGGGGCCTCGTACTCCGACTACGAGACCCATGCACGAATCCAACGACAGCGACCAAGAGCCTTCTGCTGAACAGAACCAAGAACATCTCGACTGCCCGACCTGCGGAGCGACCGTGCAGGCAATCACGCGCCGCGGGCCGACCGACGCGACCGCGAATCCCTGCGGCTGCTCGCTCGGCTCCCTGCGCGTCCGGGCCCTCGCGCCCGAGGAGGTCGGTGCCTGATGGCCGCCGACACCGACGACGTCGACTGGGGGACGGTCGGCTTCGTTCGCGCCAGCGACTACCGCACCCGCGTCCTCGACGCGCTCGCCGACGGCCCCGCCACCCCCACCACGGTCGGTGAGCGCACCGACCTCGAGCTCACGCACGTCTCCCGCACCATCACCGAACTCCGCGAGCACGACCTCGCGGAACTCCTCGTCCCCGAGGAGCGCACCAAGGGCCGCATCTACGGCCTCACCGACGACGGCGAGACCGTCGCCACGGAGGTCGACGCATGACGGCCCAGCAGTTTCCGTTCGCGTTCCGTGATGCCCGAAACCACGACCTCCACCCCACCGAACCACCGCAGACCGCCATTCGAGGGGTTTCCGTTCGCGCCCGCTCTCTCGTTATCCCACCGGAATCCCTCGCTCCACGCATGCAGTCAGAGACGAATCCGTCGACGCACACCGACCACGTCGTCCGCGAGTGCCGCGGCTGCCACCGCGAGACCCACCGCGCCCGGACAGTCCGCGTCCAGCTCGGCAGTCGCGAACAGACGGTCGTCGTCTGCCCCGAGTGCGAGCCAGACCTCCGCGGCACCGTCCTCGAGGAGGTGTCCGAGTGATGTCGACCGACGAACCAGCCGCTGACGCGACCCCGGACTGGGAGACGGTCTCGGTCATCGTCCAGAGCGACCACCGCACCCGCATCGTCGACGCCCTCGCAGACGGCCCCAGCACGCCGACGACGCTCGCCGACCGCAGCGACCTCCCACTCACGCACGTCTCCCGCGCCCTCGGCGACCTCCGGGACGCCGACATCGTCGAACTGCTCGTCCCCGAGGACACGCACAAGGGTCGCATCTACGGCCTCACCGACACCGGGGAAGCCGCCGCGGACCGCGCACAGGAGGTGGACGCGTGAGCCGTATCGAGTGGCCGCAGGGTTTCGACCGCACCGACCCCCGACATCGCGAGACGAGCTCCCGCTTCCAGGCGAGCATCGCGGGCACCGCCGAGGATATCGAGACGGAGATGGACCGCCTCAGTCCGCGCTCGTGGCGCGTCGACACCGGCTCCGGCGGCAGCCACACCAGACGGAACGGCCTGCCGAAGCACTCCGCGAACCCCGACGACCCCGGTGTCGTCCTCCGCTGGGAGGAAGACGCCCAGCAGTTCGCCGTCGCCTGCGACCACTACACGACGCTCCGAGACAACCTCCGGACGGTCTACCTCTGGGTCCACGAGACGCGGATGCGCGGCCAGCGCCCCGTCGTGACGGGCGAGAGCGAGTTCGCCGCCGCACGCCTCCCGCCCGCGGACGAAACCGCTCACGCGCCCGCTGCTAGCCCAGACGCCCCACACGAGGTTCTCGACGTCTCCCCGGATGCCGACCCCGGAATCGTCCAGGCTGCCTATCGCATGAAACTGAAACAGGCCCACCCGGACCAGGGAGGCAGCAGAACCGCCGTCGAGCGCGTGCGCTCCGCGAAGGAGGCGATGCTCGATGAGTGACGCCGCCACGCAACTATCACCACCCATCTGGGAGAGCGACGACGCGACCGTCATCGTCGACGGCGAGGACTTTCCGGCCGCCACGAAGCGCCACGAGGGCGTGCAGACTCGCGTCCACCAGTGCTGGGTCGTCGCCACCGACGACGGCGAGACGCAGGCGATTCCGCGGCGCCGCGTCCAGGAGGTGTTCGAGGCGTGAGCCGCGACCGCGAGCGCCCCGAACCCAGCGAGATGGGCATCCGGGACGCCATCGACCGCTACCTCCGGCGTCGCCGGCCCGACGCGACCGAGAAAAGCATCAAGGGCTGGCACTACCGCCTCAAACTCTTCGCTGAGTGGTGCGAGTCCGTCGACATCTTCGAGGTCGGCCAACTCCAGGCGTACGACCTCGACGAGTACTACGAGCTTCGCAGCGCCGAAATCAAGCCGGTCACCCTCGAGGGTGAGATGTGGACCCTCCAGATGTTCCTCGAAGACCTCGAGGACCTCGGCGCAGTCGAAGAAGGCGTCTCAGATGCCGTCCGCATTCCCGACCTAGACCCGAGCGAACGCAGTTCCGACTCCAAGCTCGCGACCGACGACGCGCTGGCCCTCCTCACCCACTACCGACACAGCGACGACGTCTACGGGACGCGCGGCCACGCCTACCTCGAACTCGCGTGGCTCACCGGCGCCAGACAGAGCGGCCTGCGCGCCCTCGACATCCGGGACGTCCACCTCGACGACCAGCCGTGGGTCGACTTCCGCCACCGACCCGACACGGGCACCGGTCTGAAGAACAAGCTCGCCGGCGAGCGCCCGGTCGCCCTCCCCGAGGAAGTCGGCGACGTCCTCCGCACCTACCTCCAGCGGTATCGCCACGACGTCCACGACGACCACGGCCGCCAGCCGTTCCTCGCCTCCCGCGCGGGCCGGCCTCGTGAGAACACGCTCCGGAACTGGAGCTACATCGCAACCCAGCCGTGCACGTACATGCCGTGTCCGCACGGGAAGGAACGAGACTCCTGCGAGTGGACGGACTACCACCACAGTTCGAAGTGTCCATCGAGTCGCCCGCCCCACCACGTCCGAACCGGCGCCATCACGTGGATGCTGAACCGCGGCTGGCCGCCCGAGGACGTCGCCGAGCGCGTGAACGCCACGGTTGACACGATCGAGACGCACTACGACAAGGCCGACCTCGACGAGCGCCGACGCCGACTCCGCCAGCGCATGGAACAGCGCCGCCGACCACTCCTCGATGAACTCGACCTTACGGAGGACACCACCGATGACGACTAACGTTCAATTCCAAGATTACAACCCCGAAAGCTGCCAGAAAGAGCGGTGTTTCGACGCGCGCCCGGCCCGCTTTCTCGAAGACGGATACAGAGTCGGTTCTTCGGAAACCGAACTGGTTTTACTGACGGTCGTCGTCCGGGGAGACGAGTACATGTGGCCCTGGGGACACCTCGGACTCGGCTACCTGCTGGCGGTCCCGCTGCTGGCACGGTTCGGCCTCGAGGACGACTACGTCGCGCTCGCCGCGCTCGCGGTCGGCACGCAGTTGCCGGACCTCGTGGACAAGCCACTGGCGTGGACGTTCGACGTGATGCCGTACGGCCGCGCCGCGATGCACTCGCTGCTCGTACTGGGCGTGGCTTCTGTCCTCGTTTCGGCTGTCCTGCGGTCCGTCCGCGTCGGCGTTCCGCTGCTGGCTGGTTGGGCGACGCACCTGGTTGGGGACGTAGTCTACCCGCTCGCGGACGGCGCGGTCGGCGACGTGACGTTCCTCGCGTGGCCGCTGCTCGCGCTCCCGGAGCCGGCTGGCGACCACGGCATCCTGGCGTACTTCCGGACGCTCTCGCTGACCGGCGAAACCGCTCTGGAAGTCGGGCTGTTCGCGCTCGCCGCGGGCGTGTTCCTCGTTCGGGAGTGGCGGACGCGACGGCCGTCGGCAGGAATAGTCGAGCGAGCAGACTGACCGACGTGGAGCCTCCGGAGTCGGCGCAGGCCGAACGTTTATTCGCGGTCCGCGCCGAGTGTGGGGCGAATGCCGGACGACGAGCGCGACGGCGCCCCGGGGGCGCTCGGCGACGAGCGCGTGTCCCCGCCGGCGTCGTTCGTCGAGCAGGCGAACGTCGCCGAACCGAACGTCAGGGAGGCTTTCGACGCGAACTGGCCGGAGTGCTGGACGCGCGCGGCTGACCTCCTGGACTGGGACAGCGACTACGACCGAGTTCTGGGCGGCGACGGGCCGCCGTTCCGGTGGTTCGAGGGCGGGCGGCTGAACGCGAGCGCGAACTGCCTGGACCGCCACCTCGACGAGCGGAAGAACCAGGTCGCGCTCCAGTGGGAGGGCCGGCTGGGGGAGTCCCGGACGTACTCCTACCTGGAGCTCCACCGGGAGGTCAACGAGTTCGCGGCCGCCCTCCGCGACCTGGGCGTCGAGGAGGGCGACGTGGTGACGCTCTACCTCCCGGTCGTCCCGGAGCTCCCGATCGCGATGCTGGCGTGTGCGCGCATCGGGGCGCCGCACTCCGTGGTGTTCGCGGGGTTCTCCGCGGACGCGCTGGCGACGCGGATGGACGCCGCGGACTCGGAGTACCTCGTGACCTGCGACGGCTACTACCGCCGCGGGGCGCCCATCCACCAGAAGAACAAGGCCGACAACGCCGCCATCGAGCGCGACGGCGACGTGGCGGCGACGGTGGTCGTCGACCGCCTTGGGGGCGAGACCCCGCTCGGTAGCGACGAGTACGACTACGACGCCCTCGTCACCGAGCACAGGGGCGCGGACGTGGAACCCGTCCCCCGGAAGGCGAGCGACCAACTGTTCCTCATCTACACGTCCGGGACGACCGGTGAGCCGACCGGCGTGCGGCACACGACGGGCGGCTACCTCGCGCACGCGGCGTGGACGAGCCACGCCGTCCTCGACCTCCGGCCGGAGGACACGCACTGGTGTTCGGCGGACATCGGCTGGATCACGGGGCACACGTACACGGTCTACGGGCCGCTGGCGCTCGGCGCGACCACGATGCTGTACGAGGGCACCCCGGACCACCCCGAGAAGGACCGCGTCTGGGACCTCATCGAGCGCAACGCCGTGGACGTGTTCTACACGGCTCCGACCGCGGTCCGGACGTTCATGAAGTGGGGCGAGGAACACCCGGAGGCCCACGACCTCTCCAGCCTGCGGCTGCTGGGGACGGTCGGCGAGCCCATCAATCCGCGCGCGTGGAAGTGGTACCACGAGCACATCGGAGACGGCGACTGCCCGGTCGTCGACACGTGGTGGCAGACCGAGACCGGCGGCATGATGGTGTCGACGCTGCCGGGGGTAGACGACATGAAGCCCGGGTCGGCGGGCCGCCCGCTCCCGGGCATCGGCGCCGAGGTCGTGGACGCCGACGGCGACCCCGTGGAGCCGGGCGAGTCGGGATACCTCGTGCTCACGCGGCCGTGGCCGGGGATGCCGCTGTCGATGGCAGAGAACGAGGGCTGGTTCGCGGACCACGGCCCGGTCCGGCCGTCGCTGGAGCGCTTCGACTGGGCGTACTTCACCGAAGACGGCGCCACCGTCGACGACGACGGCTACGTCACGCTCCTGGGGCGGGTAGACGACGTGGTGAACGTCGCCGGCCACCGGTTCGGGACGATGGAGATCGAGAGCGTGCTCGCGGACGTGGCGGGCGTCGCGGAGGCCGCGGTCGTCAGCGGCCCCGACGACACGAAGGGCGAAGCCGTCTACGCGTACGTCAGCGCGGCCGACGGCGTGGACGAGGCGGGGCTCCGGGCAGCCGTCCACGACGCCGTCGAGGACGCAATCGGCGGCATCGCGGTCCCGGACGTCGTGGTGTTCACGCCGGACCTCCCGAAGACGCGCTCCGGGAAGGTGATGCGGCGCCTGCTGGCGGCCGTCACGCACGACGACGACCTGGGCGATACGAGCGCGCTCCGGAATCCCGAGGTCGTGGGGGAACTGGAGTCCGCGCTCGACGGCCTCCGGTAGTAGTTTCGGAAACTACACTAAACTCGAAACTATTTGCCGGCGGTTCGCGCAGCGGCCCGAGGATTTCGCCGACTCGACTCCCGATACACAACGTTGATTGTTCGGGGATAGAAACTACTGCGAAACGTGACTGCGCGAGACGACGACCCGCCCGAGCTGTCGGCCGCGGACTACCGCCGGCTGCGGCGCGCGACCGAGACCCACCGCGAGGAGCTCGTGCTGCGGCTCGCCGCCGAGGTGGGCCTGACACCCGCCGAGGTGACGCAGGTGCGTCCGGGCGACGCCACGAGCCACGAGCGCGACGGCGTCGACCACCACTTCCTCGCCGTGCCGGACCCCGACGGCGGCGTCGACCGCCACGCCTACCTGCCGCCGGACGTCGAACACGACCTCCGGCAGTACGCACGAACGGCCGACCTGGCGGCCGACAACCCGCTCGTCGACGTGTCCGCGCGCCGCGTCCAGATGCTCGTCTCGGACGTCGCCGACCGCGCCGCCGACCGGAACGACACCCCCCGGTTGCGGGCGGTGTCGACGCGCACGCTCCGCGCGTTCTTCGCGCGGCGGCTGCTCGCCGGCGAGGGCGTCGACCCACGCGTCGTGGCGGCCGTCGGCGGCTGGTCGCGGCTCGCCAGCCTCGACCCCTACGTCGACCCGGAGGCGCTCGACCGCGACGCCGTCGCCGCGGCGTTCAGCGGGACGGAGCGGGCCCCCGAACAGCCGGCGGAAACTCCGGTTCCGAGCGGCTCGCGCTTCGACGCCGCCTTCGACGCCGTGCAGGCCGTGACCGACGTGCTGGGGGCGGCCGCGACGCGCGAGGACATCGAGACGGCGGTCTGTGACGCGCTCGCCGACGGCGACGCCTACGAGACGGCGTGGGTCGCGCGACCGGCCGCCGACTCCCCCGACGTCGTCGCGTCGGGCGGCCAGCCACCGGACCTCGACGCGGGCGGCGCGGAGGCCGTCGCCGCCGTCGTGGACACTGGCGAACCGCGCGTGGTCGAGGACGTCCGCGCAGCCCCCGAGTTCGAGGGGCTCCGAGACCACGCGAGCATGGCCGGCTACCGGGCGGCCGCGGTCGTTCCGCTGTCGGACGGCGACACGCAGCGGGGCGTGCTCGGCGTCGGCGCGGCGGCAGAGGGCTTCGGGGAGCGCGAGCGCGCCCTGCTGGCCGACCTCGGGCGGCACGTCGGGCAGGCCATCGCGCTCACCGAGCAGCGCCGGCTCCTGCTCGCGGACACCGTAGTTGAAGTCGCGTTCGAGGTCGGCGAGCCGTCGCTGTTCGCGCGCGCCGCGGCCGAACACAGCTGCTCGTTCGCGTTCGAGGGCGTCGTCCCCGGCGAGGACCGCTCGCTCGTGTTCTTCGTCACCCTCGACGGCGCGACCCCGGACGCCGTGCTGTCGTGGGCCGGGGAGCGCGACGCGGTCGTCGACTCCCGGCTGGTCCGCGACCACGGCGACGAGGCGCTGGTCGAGCTCGTGCTGTCGGGCGGCGACCTCGCGACGGAACTCGCCGCCCACGGCGCGACCGTCCGGGACCTCTCGGCGGACCCGTTGGGGGAGCGCGTCGTCGCCGAGGTGTCCCCGGAGGCCGACGTGCGCGCGCTCGCCGACGACCTCGCCGCCGAGTTCCCCGGCGTCGAGTTCGCGTCGAAGCGAGAACGCGAGCGCGCGGACCGGTCCTCGCCGGCGTTCCGTGCATCCCTCCACGAGTCACTGACCGACAAGCAGGCCGCCGTCCTGCGGGCGGCGTTCCACGCGGGCTACTTCGAGTGGCCGCGCGGGTCGACCGCCGAGGAACTCGCGGACGCCATCGGCGTCACGTCGCCGACCCTGCACAACCACCTGCGGCGCGCCCAGCAGAAGCTGCTGTCCGAGTTCGTCGACGACGACGCGGTCGGCAGAGCCGCCGACTCCCCGTGGAACGACGGGGACTAACTATCTAGTGAGTCGGTCGCGGTGTTCCCCTGCCCGCGGTGCGCGTCGATTTCCGCCGTCCCGCGTGGAACTATCGGAAACCCCCCGCAGCCGCCGGATTCGATGGATACCAGCTGCCGTCGCGTTTCCGTCTGTCCGCGTGCGCCTGGTTGGCATAATTAGCGCCGGTTCTTAACACGGTTCTCGGGGTGTATCCAACTGGACAATGACAGACGAGGCCGAATCCACCGAACTGGAGGCCAGACTGGAGGAACAGGACGAGTTCGACCCGCCAGCGGAGTTCGTCGACCAGGCCAACGTCTCGGACTCCGGCATCTACGAGGAGTTCGAGCAGAACTGGCCGGAGTGCTGGACGGGCGCCGCAGACCTCCTGGACTGGTCCTCGGAGTACGATCAGGTGCTCGACGACTCGAACCCGCCGTTCTACGAGTGGTTCGAGGGCGGTAGTCTGAACGCGAGCGCGAACTGTCTCGACCGACACCTCGACGAGCGCGGCGACGAGGCCGCCATCGAGTGGGTGGGCGAGCCGGTCGACGAGGACGACCGGACGTTCACCTACGAGGAACTCCACCGGGAGGTCAACGAGTTCGCTGCCGCGCTCCGCGAGATGGGCGTCGGCGAGGACGACGTCGTCACGATGTACATGCCGATGGTACCGGAGTTGCCCGTCGCGATGCTGGCGTGTGCGCGCATCGGGGCGCCGCACTCCGTGGTGTTCGCGGGGTTCTCCGCGGACGCGCTCGCGACGCGGATGAACGCCGCGGACTCGGAGTACCTCGTGACCTGCGATGGCTACTACCGCCGCGGCGACCCCCTCGACCACTACGAGAAGGCCAACGAGGGCCTCGGCGGCGTCGACCACGAGGTCAGCGACGTGGTGGTCGTCGACCGGCTCGGGAAGAACGGCGACAGCTTCGGGCACGACCTCCCGGAGGGCCGCCACGACTACGACGACCTCGTCGCCGACCACGAGGGCGCGACGGTCGAACCGGTCGAGCGCGACGCGACGGACATGCTGTTCCTGATGTACACGTCGGGGACCACCGGCGAGCCGAAGGGCGTGAAACACTCCACGGGCGGCTACCTCTCCTGGGCGGCATGGACCAGCCAGGCGGTCCTCGACATCAAGCCCGAGGACACGTACTTCTGCTCGGCGGACATCGGCTGGATTACCGGCCACTCCTACATCGTCTACGGGCCGCTGGCGCTCGGCACGACGACGATGATGTACGAGGGCACCCCGGACCACCCCGAGAAGGACCGGCTCTGGGAGATAATCGAGGAGTACGAAGCCACCCAGCTCTACACCGCGCCCACGGCGATTCGCGCGTTCATGAAGTGGGGCACGGAGTACCCCGAGTCCCACGACCTCTCCAGCCTGCGGCTGCTGGGGACGGTCGGCGAACCCATCAATCCGCGCGCGTGGAAGTGGTACTACCAGCACATCGGCGACGAGTCCGCGCCCATCGTGGACACGTGGTGGCAGACCGAGACCGGCGGCATGATGGTCACCGGGCTGCCCGGCGTCTCCGAGATGAAACCCGGGTCGGCGGGCCGACCGCTGCCCGGCGTCGACGCCCGCGTCGTCGACGTCTCCGGCGAGGAGGTCGAGGCCGGCCGCGCCGGCTACCTCACGGTCGACAAGCCGTGGCCGGGCATGCTCCAGACGCTGTACGAGAACGACGAGCGGTTCGTCAACGAGTACTGGGCGGAGTACTCCGACACGGACAGCGACGACCCCGACGACTGGGTGTACTTCCCGGAGGACGGCGCGAAAATCGACGACGACGGCTACATCACGGTGCTCGGTCGCGTCGACGACGTGCTGAACGTCTCCGGGCACCGCCTCGGGACGATGGAGATCGAGTCCGCCATCGTCGACGTGGAGGGCGTCGCCGAGGCCGCCGTCGTCGGCGGCGACCACGACGTGAAAGGCGAAGCCGTCTACACGTACGTCCTCACCGAGGACGGCCAGGACGGCACCGACGAGCTCCGCGACCGCATCGTGGAGAGCGTAGAGGACGCCATCGGTCCCATCGCGCGGCCGGAGGCGGTCGTGTTCTCCCCGGAACTCCCGAAGACGCGCTCCGGGAAGATCATGCGGCGGCTCCTCGAGGACATCGCGAACGGCGAGGAGCTGGGTGACACGTCGACGCTCCGGAACCCGGACGTCGTCGAGGACATCCAGGCGAAGGTCGGCGAGGAGTAGCCGCCCCTCGTTTTCGATAGCGACAGACACGCAGGCCGCCCTGCGGGATGCGAGAACCGTGACAGAAACCGACACACACGCGATTACGACAGCCACAATGACAGACAACGACACGCACGATTCGACGGACGAACCGACGGCAGCGGCCGACGGCGTCCCCGGGAGCGAAGCGACCGGGGGCTCGTCAGACTTGAAGTCTGACGGCGGCGTCGCGAGCGCCGGCCAGACCCACGCCGACACCGACTACCTCACTTCGGAAGTGAACCTCCTGAAGCCGAGCACGCCGTTCATGCGCGACCACCTCCGCATCATCTGGACGGGGTTCGCCATCTGGGCGGTCGTCGTCTTCGTCCCGGTGACGGCGACGATGCTCGCGCCCGACGCGATGACGGCGACGATGCCCGTCATCGGCTTCCCGCTGCACTACTTCCTGGTCGCCATCGGCGCGCCGGGGGGTGCACTGATTCTCGCGTTCTGGTACGCCAGGAAGCGCGACGAACTCGACGACAAGTACGGCATCACCCACGGGGGTGACGGCGCGTGACGCCCGGCGTCGCCGCGGCTGCCGGTCTCGTCCCGGCGCAGGCCGGTATCCTCCCGGAGGGACTGAACGTCTCGTTCAAGCTGTTGCCCGCCATCCTCGTCTCGGGGATGCTCGGCATCTTCCTCGTCATCGGCTACGTGTTCAAGGTCGCCGACACCGAGGGCATGTGGGTCGCCGGACGGTCCATCGGGAACGTCGAGAACGGCATGGCCATCGGCGCGAACTGGATGTCCGCCGCGAGCTACCTCGGGATGGCGGCGCTCATCGCCACCTCCGGGTTCTACGGCCTGTCCTTCGTCGTCGGCTGGTCGACGGGGTACTTCATCCTCCTCATCTTCATGGCCGCCCAGATGCGGCGGTTCGGGAAGTACACCGCGCCGGACTTCGTCGGCGACCGCTTCAACTCCGACACCGCACGCGCCATCGGCGCCATCACGACGTTCCTCATCGGGTTCGTGTACGCCATCGGACAGGCCCGCGGCATGGGGCTGGTCGGGCTCTACATCTTCGGTGACCTGGGGCTCCTCGGCCTCTCTGGCTACCAGTCGATGGTCGTCGCGATGATGGCCATCACGGTCGGCTACCTCACGCTGTCCGGGATGCTCGGCGCGACGAAGAACATGGCCGTCCAGTACGTCATCCTCATCGTCGCGTTCCTCGCCGGCCTCTACGTCGTCGGCTTCTCGAACGGCTACTCCACCCTGCTCCCCCACATCGAGTACGGCGCGCTGTTCAGCGAACTCGGCAGCGAGTTCAGCGAACCGTTCGTGAACGGCGGCTACTACCTCTGGATCGCCACCGCGTTCTCACTCGTCGTCGGGACCTGTGGGCTCCCGCACGTGCTCGTCCGGTTCTACACCGTCGAGAACGAGCGCACGGCGCGCTGGTCGACGGTCTGGGGGCTCGGCTTCATCTGTCTGCTGTACTTCAGTGCGCCCGCGTTCGCCGCGTTCGGCACCGACCTCTACGCCAGCGAAATCGGTCCCGTGTACGGCGACCCCGGCATGACGTCGGCGGCCGGTGACGTCATCGTCGTGCTCGCCGCGCAGCTCTCGAACCTCCCGACGTGGTTCGTCGGGTTCGTCGCGGCGGGCGGCATCGCGGCCGCCATCGCGACCACCGCCGGCCTGTTCATCACCGGGTCGTCGGCCATCTCCCACGACATCTACAAGAACCTCATCAACGAGGACGCGACGCAGCGCCAGCAGGTCCTCGTCGGCCGGCTGAGCATCGTCGCGCTCGGCGTCATCACGACGCTCGCCGCGCTCGACCCCGCCGCACCTATCGCGGCGCTCGTGTCCTACGCGTTCTCGCTGGCCGGCGCCGTGCTGTTCCCGATGTTCTTCCTCGGGCTCTGGTGGGAGAACACGAACCGGCAGGGCGCGCTCGCCGGCATGACCACCGGCCTGGTCGTCTGGACGGTTCCGATGATAAACGAGGTCGTGCCGTCGTACGGCATCCTCTCGGGTGTCGCCGGCAGCGACGGCGTGATTTCGCCGCTGCTCGCGCAGTGGGTGCCCGCCATCGGGTCGGCGCTCGTCGCGGTGCCGCTCGTGTTCGCGGTCACCATCGGCGTCTCCCTGGCCACCCCGGAACCCCCGGAGAAGACCAAGCAGATGGTTCGCCAGTGTCACAGCCCCGAGCCGATGGGCCAACAGCAGACCGCGGAAGAGGCGATCACCGGTGACGACGGTCCGAGCCCCGCCGACGACTGACAATGTACGACAACATCCTCATTCCGACAGACGGCAGCGAGGCGGCCCAGAACGCGGTCGCGCAGGCGGTCGACCTCGCGGAGAAGTACGACGCGACCGTCCACGCGCTCTACGTCGTGGACGTCGACGCGACGAACCTCACCCTCGGCACCGAGCAGGTCGACCGCATCCGGCAGGGCCGCATCGGCGAGATGCCGGAGGTCAAGGCCGAAGCCGACGACGCGACCGGCTACGTCGCGGACGCCGCGGCGGCCCGGGGCGTCTCCGTCGAGGAGCACGTCACCGCCGGGTCGCCGTCGCGGGCCATCCGGAACTTCGTCGAGGACAACGACATCGACCTCGTCGTCATGGGGAGCCACGGCCGTTCGGGGCTCTCCCGCGTGGTTCTGGGCAGCGTCGCCGAGAAAGTGCTGCGGCGCACCCGCGTCCCGGTGCTCGTGGTCGACCTGCACGACGAGGACGAGTAAGCGAGCGGTCCCGACAGAACACAATGACACACACCGCACCGGCGACCGACGGAGGGCGACGATGAGCCTCGCCGATACTGTCGTCGACCACGTCGTCGAACACCGCGACGGCATGCTGTTCGACATGGTGTTCGCCATCGCGTGGGTCACCGTCGTCACCCTGCTGTTCCGCGGGTTCGGCGCGCCCCAGGTGGTGTACTACGGCGCGCTCGCGGCCGGCGTCGTCGCGTACTACGGGTTCGTGGCGTCTCTGGAGTACGCGCGAGAATCGAGCGGCGAGTAGCCGCGGTCGGTCGGCCTACTCTTCGACGCGCCGGGACCTCACAGCCCGGCGTACGGGCCGCCTTTCGCCTCCGTCAGGCGGTCGACCTGGTCGTCGCTGAGGTCGATGGCCGCGGCGGCGAGGTTCTCCTCGAGCTGGTCGACCGTGCGCGCGCCGACGATGGGCGCGGTGACGCCGTCCCGGTGGACGAGCCACGCCAGCGCGACCTGCGCGGGCGACGCGTCGACCTCGTCGGCGACCGCGTCGAGTTCGTCGTGGACGTCGAAGTTCGCCTCGGTGAGGTAGTTGTCCGCCCACCGGCTGGAGTCGCTCGCCTTCGACTCGCCGGTGAGGCCGTCCTCGCGGTCGTACTTGCCGGTGAGGAAGCCCTGGCCGAGCGGGCTCCACGGACACACCGCGAGGCCCTCCCCGCGGGCGAACTCCAGGTAGTCTCCCTCGATTTCGCGGTCGACGAGGTTGTACCGCGGCTGGAGCACGGTGAACGGCTCCCAGCCCTCGTTGCGCGCGAGTTCGTTGGCCTTCGCGACCTTCCAGGCGTTCGGTCGCAGCGTCGACGCGCCGAGGTAGTGGACCTTGCCGTCCTCCACGAGGCCGTTCAGCGTCTTCATCATCTCGCGGGTCGGCGTCTCGTCGTCCCACCGGTGGATGTACAGCACGTCCACGTAGTCCGTGCCGAGCCGGTCCAGGAGCGCGTCGATGCGGTCCCGGACGTTCTTCCGGTTCGTGCCGCGGCTGTTCGGGTCGCCCTCCCGAATCTGCCAGTAGATTTTGGAGGCGATCGTGTAGCGTTCGCGGTCGCGGTCCGACAGCCAGTCGCCGATCCACTCCTCGCTGTCGCCGCCCCCGTAGACGTCGGCTGTGTCGATGTACCGGCCGCCGGCGTCGGCGTACGCGTCGAGGAGTTCGTGGGCGCGGTCCTCGCCGATTTCGATGTCGCCGGATTCGGTCTGTTTGCCGAAGCGCCACGTCCCGAACTGGAGTTCGCTCGTCTGGATACCCGTCCGCCCGAGCCGCACGAAGTCCACGGGCGTCTCGTCGCTGTCACTCATTGTCGTCTCGGTGTACACCCGACCCACCCAAAGGCGTTCAGCAACCGGCAAGCCCCAGGCCGGTCGCCACTCAGAGCTCTGTCGCGAGTTCGATGCCGCGGGTCTCGTAGTCCGTCATCGCCGCGAGCCGGTCCGAGACGGCCTCGAGGCCGACGCGCTGCGTGACGAGCGCGCCCGGGTCGAGGCGGCCCGAGGCGACGAGGCGCAGCAGTTCGTCGTACCGCGACGGCGGCATCCCCCGGGAGCCGAGCACAGAGACGTCCCAGCGCGTGATGTCGTCGACGGGCAGCGAGACCTCGCCCTGCTCCGCGTCGGTCGTCAGCCCGACCTGGACGTGTCTGCCGCGAGCCCGCAGACAGCCGACGCTGTTCCGACAGGTCTCCGCGCGGCCGAGCGCGTCCACGGAGACGTGGGCGCCGCCGTCCGTGAGCGCTCGGACCGCGCCCGGCACGTCGTCCGTCTGGTCGGCCCGGACGGTCCCGACGGCACCCACCTGCTCGGCGAAGTCGAGGGGGTCGTCGCGCACGTCGACCGCGACGACGCTGCCGCCGAGCGCGGTCGCGATCTGGACGGCGGCGAGGCCGAGGCCGCCACAGCCGTGGACGGCCACCCAGTCGCCGCCCGCGACGTCCGCACGGTGAGCGAGCGCGTGGAACGCCGTCGCGTACCGGCAGCCGAGCGCCGCGACGGCCTCCAGAGCGACGCCGTCCGGGACGCGAGCGACGTTGAACGCCGCGTGCGGGACGTGGACCTGCTCGGCGAACGCGCCCTGGGCGGACTGCTCGAAGCCGAGCGCGTAGCCGTCCTCGCAGACGTTCCCGTGGCCGCGCCGGCACGCCGGACACGCCCCCTCACCGAGATTGAACGGGACCGCGACCCGGTCGCCGACCGAGAGGCCGTCGACGCCGTCGCCGACCGCCGCGACCCTGCCGGCCGGCTCGTGGCCGAGAATCTGGCCGGGGTCGACCTGGTCGTCCGCCCACTCGCCGTGTCCCATCCAGGCGTGCCAGTCGCTCCGACAGATGCCACACGCCTCGACGTCGACGACGACGCCGTGGGCGGCCGGCTCCGGCCTGGGTACGTCCTCGACGGACAGCGGTTCCCCGTACTCCCGCAGGACTGCCGCGCGCATACCCGAGTCTCGCCCCGGCCGCCCGTAACTGTACCGCAGGCGGCGACCTGGGCGACGCGTGGTCGCGACGAGGCGGTCGAGGAGGCGACTGCTGCAGGGACGCTCACGCTTATCCCCCAGTACGGTGATGACTCGCACATGCGCGCAGTCCGACTCCACGAGCACGGCGGCCCGGACGTACTGACAGTCGAGGACATCGACAGGCCCGAACCGGGCGACGGCGAACTGCTCGTCGCGGTCGAGGCGTCCGGCGTCAACCCCGTCGACACGTACTTCCGGGACGGCTCCTACGAGCCCGTGAGCGTCCCGTTCACCTCGGGCGTCGACTACGCCGGCACCGTCGCGGCGGTGGGAGGCGGCGTCGAGGACTTCTCGGAGGGCGACCGGGTGTTCGGCACCGGCATCGGCAACGCCGGTTCTCAGGGCGCGTACGCCGAGTACGCGACCGTGCCGACCGACCGCACCGTCCACCTCCCCGAGGGCGCCGACTTCACCGAGGCCGGCGCGGCGGGCGTCGCGGCGGTGACGGCGTGGCGCGCGCTCGTCGACCACGCCGGCCTGGACCCGGCCGAGGACGTGCTCGTCCACGGCGGCTCCGGCGGTGTCGGCCACGCCGCCGTTCAGATTGCGGACGCCGTCAGCGCGAAGGTCCACACGACCGCCGGGCCGGACTACCACGACCAGGTCGCCGACCTCGGCGCCGACACCGTCCTGGACTACGGCCGCGACGATCTCGCGGACGCGGTCCGGGAAGCCGCCGGCGGCGGCGTCGACGCGGTCCTCGACCACCGCCTCGACGACTACCTCCAGTTCGACGCGGACGTCGCCGCCCAGGGCGCCCGGGTCGTCGGCATCGGCGAGAACAACCCGGACCCGGGATTCTCGAACGACGGCGCCGCGCGCTCGAAGGACGTGTCCTACCAGTTCATGAGCATGTTCAACACGCCGGACCTCCGGGTGCCGCTCCGGGGAGTCGCACACCTGCTGGCCGAGGACCGACTGTCCGTCGAACTCGCCGAGACCTACGACCTCGACGAGGCGGGCGAGGCCCAGCGTGCCGTCCTGGAGGACTCCTTCCTCGGGAAACTCGTCGTCACGCCGTAAGCCGGCGGGACCGCGGCCGGCTAATTACATGTAATAACTATTAATGCGGTGGGCGTCGACGCTGCTGACGTGTCCGACTACACCACCATCTCCCTGAAGAAGGAGTTCGTGCGGGACGTCGAGGACTACATCGAGGACGAGCCCTTCGCCTCCCCGAAAGAGTTCGTCAAACACCTCGTCGTCCGAGAGATGGAGGACGACGACGAGATCACCGAGGCGGAGGCCCGGGAGCTCGGCCGGAAGCTCGCCGAGCTGGGGTATGTGGAGTGATTCAACGATGGGCGACTCCCGCTACCGCTCTGTCGTGAAGGCGGCATCCTACCGCGTGTTCGCCACCGGGATGGTGTTCACAATCGCGTTCCTCTACACGGGCGAGTTCGGCTCCGCCGCGAAAATCGGGGTCTCCGCGGCCGTCGGGAAGACGGCGCTGTACTACGTCTGGGAGCGGCTCTGGAGCAACATCGAGTGGGGCCGCCAGCCCGCCTGAGACCGGCGGTCTCGCGCCCGGAACCGGGGCGTGGTTTTATCACGCGTAGCGGCTTGCGTTGAGGTATGTACCGAGTACTCGTGCCGGTCGACGACGACGTGGACCGCGCGCTCACCCAGGCCCGATACGTCTCCGACCTGCCCGCAGCCGACGAGGCGGTCGAAGCCGTCCTACTCTTTGTGTTCACGGGCGACAGCGACGACATCCCGTCGGAGTACCGGCAGTTCAAGACCGCCGACCGCATCCAGTCGGTGCGCCGCGCGCGAGAACACCTCGAAGACGCGGGCGTCGAGGTCGACGTTCGAGACGACTCCGGCGACACCACCGATGACATCATCCGGGTCGCCGACGACATCGACGCCGACAGCGTCGTGCTGGGCGGCCGGAAGCGGTCGCCCGCCGGGAAGGCCATCTTCGGGTCGACGACGCAGTCGGTCATCCTCAACACCGACCGGCCGGTCGTCGTCACCGGCAGCGGCGACTGAGACCGGACCGGGCCTCAGATGCGACAGCACGCGCCCGTCGCGGCCTCGGTCTCCTCGACCCACGCCGACAGGCAGCCGTAGTTACAGAACGCGCCCTCGGCCGTGCGCTCGCCGTCGCGCTCGCGCTCCACGAACACGGGGTCGTAAGCGGCGAGGTCCTCGCCGCAGTACGTGCAGTTCACGAGTCGACGGTGGGGCGTCGTCGGCAAGACGGTTGTGCCCAAACGCATTTCTCGCTGGCCGTGGCACGTTCAGACATGCCGCTGGAGACCTACGAGTGTTCGTACTGTCAGGAGGAGTTCGCCGCGAATCCGGACGCGAAGGCGGCCGAGACGGAGTACTGCAGTCCCGAGTGCGAGACGGAAGCCCGCGACCTCTGAGTCAGTCGTTCTGCGGACTGTAGTTCGGCGCCTCGTCCGTAATCATCACGTCGTGGGGGTGGCCTTCGGTCTGGCCGGCCGAGGACACGCGGACGAACTCGGCGTCCCGCTTGAACGCCGGAATCGTCTCTGCCCCGACGTAGCCCATGCCGGACTGGATGCCGCCGACGAGCTGGTGGAGCTCCGAGGCCAGCGACCCCTTGTAGGGTGTGGCTGCCTCGACGCCCTCGGGGACGTACTCCTCGTCTTCCTCGTCCTCTTTGAGGTAGCGGTCGCCGCCGCCGGACTGCATCGCGCCGACCGACCCCATGCCGCGGTACTGCTTGTACTTCTTGCCGTTCATCGTGATGACGCGGCCCGGCGCCTCGTCGGTGCCCGCGAAGTACGAGCCGAGCATCACGGCGTCGGCGCCTGCGGCGATGGCTTTCGCGGCGTCGCCTGAGTACCGGATACCGCCGTCCGCGATGACCGGAACGCCCTCGGGCGCGGCGACGTCGGCGACCTCGGAGACGGCCGTAATCTGGGGCATACCGGCGCCCGTGACGACCCGGGTCGTGCAGATGGAACCCGGGCCGATTCCGACCTTGATGCCGTCAGCGAAGTCCACGACGGCCTCGGCGGCCTCCCGAGTGCCGACGTTCCCGACGACGACGTCCGCGTCGACGGACGCCTCGATGTCGCGTGCCGAGTCGATGACGTTCATGTTGTGCGCGTGCGCGCAGTCGATGAATACCACGTCGGCGCCGGCCTCGTCGACGGCGGTCGCGCGCTCGGTCTCGAACGGACCGACGGCGACGCCGACGATGAGGTGGCCGTCGTCGTCGCGGGCGGCGTTGCCGTGCTCGCGCCGTGCGAGAATCCCCTGCATCGTGACGAGGCCGACGAGGTGGTCGCCGTCGTCCACGATGGGCACGCGCTCGATCTTGTGCTCGTACATGAGTTCGAGGGCGTCGCGTGCGGTGACGTCCTCGGGGGCGGTGATGACCTCGTCGGTCATCGCCTCGCGGACGGCGTCGGACTCGCCGACCTCGAGGTAGGGCCGGATGTCGGTGCCGGAGATGATGCCGAGGACGGTGTCGTCGTCGTCGACGACGGGTGCGCCGGAGACGTCGGCCCGGTTCATCATCTCGTCGACCTCGTCGACCGTCTGCCCGGGGGCGGCGGTGACGACGTTCTCGCGGCCGATGACGAGTTCGTCGGCGTGTTTGACGCGCTCGACTTCGGTGACGACCGTCTCGGTGTCCATGTTCTGGTGGAGGACGCCGAGGCCGCCCTCGCGGGCCATCGCGATCGCGAGGTCGGACTCGGTGACGGTGTCCATCGCCGCGGAGAGGACGGGCACTTCGAGCTCGACGTTCGTGGAGACGCGTGTGGACACGTCGGCTTCGTCGGGCTCGACTCGGCTCTCGGCGGGCCGTAGCAGGACGTCGTCGAACGTCAGCGCTTCCGGTACGCGGAGCTTCTCGGAGAATCGGCCGTCCGTCGAGGAATCGTTCGCCATGTCAATCGGTGTTGCCCGGCTTCCAAAAGCGTTGCGAGATTGGGCGAACGTGACTGATTCGGCACCGTGGGACAGTGAGACGACCACGGTCGTGCATTCAACCACGGCTTGACACCGGTGTGGCCTCGGGGCCCAACGCGCGTCCAATCGACAGCCGCCTTCCGCCCCTCGGGCCGCACAGCCGTCGAAATTACCACCGATTTATCGCCGAACAGCAAAACTCCCCGACAATCCCAAACCCAGTACTTAAAGTAGGGCGTCGTTCCGACACCATTTGTGGCCGCTTGTCACACAATCTTTATACTTCCAACCGTTGTCGTTGCGTGTATGGACTCCACCAGTCCGCAGACGACGCGTACGGCAGGCGACCAGACGACGCTCGCCCGATCCGTACCGAAATTTATGCTTGGACTGGTGATCCGATTTACACGCTGGCTCGGACACAATACGCTCCACGACGCGTATCGCCGCTCCGACCAGACCCCGTCACCCGCGTTGGCCCCGTAGTACATGAGTAGCTCACGTCACCCCGTCGCGCTCCGCCTCGAGCAGCAGGTGGGCGGCGCTACGAAGCTCCTGGCCACCGTCATGCTGCTGCCGCTCGTCGACGGCATCTTCGCCGCCCTCGTGCTCGCCGGCCAACTCGACACCTGGGCCGGCGTCCTCCAGGTCGGCCTGCTCGTCTTCGGCGGCAGCGCCACGCTCGCCGTCATCCTCGCCGAGATGGGCGGCAGCCGCCGCGAACAGGCCACTAGCGTCTTGCTCGTCGGCCTCCCGCTCGTCGCCATCGCCGCCGTCGAAGCAGCGCTCGCACCCACGGTGGAGACCGTCATCGACATCCCGACGTTCGAGCGCTTCGCCGCCCTCGTCATCCTCGCCATCGCCGCGAAGACCGCCAGCGCCACCATCGGCGAGTACCTCCCCTCGCCCGGCGTCATCATCGGTCTCGGCTTCCTCGCGAGCGTCCGTCCGGAGGGCGCCGCGCTCGTCGCCAGCTACGACGTCGGCCTCCTGTTGCACGCCGTCGCCGCGGCCGGCGTCGCCGTCACGTTCGCGCTCGGCGTCGTCGCACTCGGCCCGACGCTGCGCGGCGTCGTCGACATCGACCGCTTCCGGTTCGGCTCCGCGGTCGCGCTCGCCACGCTCGCGCTGTCCGTGTTCCACCTCGTGCCCTCCCAGGCCCCACTGCTCGTGTTCGGCATCGCCGGCGTGCTCGCGTTCGACCCCGACCAGGCACCGGACACCGACACCGCCGGTGACGGGGCCGACAGCGACGACCACCCTGACTCCGCCACCGTCGACGCGGACGACGGTCCCGACCCCCAGCCGACCACGCCGGCCGCCACCGACGGCGGCAACGGCACGGACCCCGAAGAGGCCGCCTACGGCTACCCCGGCGAAGACGCCGCAGAAGAGCGCGCCCCCTGGCTGTAGCGACTCCGGTTCTCCCGCGACGACAGGCTTTCCCGTCCCGGAGCCGAGGCCCACGTATGGCCGACAACCGGGTCGTGCAGGGCCGCATGGTCACCCCGAAGAAACTCGCCGAACTCGTCGAAGGCGACTCCGTCATGGACGCCGAACCCATCGAGGACACGGACCGCGACTGCCCCGACTGCGGCAGCGACGTCATCTCCGTGGGCTACATGCCCTCCGTCACCGAGTTCGTCACGGGCTACAAGTGCCAGGACTGCGACTGGAGCGAACGCGAAGCCTGACGGCGAGCCGCCGTCGGCTCGCTACTGCCAGCGGACCTCCTCGATCTCTGTCTGCGACGCGGCGACGACCGTTCCCACGACTTCGCCGTCCTCGCAGTCCTCGACGTCCACGCGCTCGTAGCCCTCCACGACCACGTCGCGCAGGTCGCTCTCGAACTCGTCGGCTTCCTCGACGCCCAGGCGGTTCTCGCCGCCGAGCTCCCGCACGACTATCGGATACTCCGTCATGGCGGGTCGTTGGCTTCCCGTCCGGAAAATCCAATCGCTACCCGCACACACCGTCGCGGTCCCGTCTCGTCTCTCGTCGTGTCGCACCGTCTCCCCGTATGCCGCGAGCAGTTCCTCGGCCCGGTCGGGGACGTGGGCCTGTTCGTCGTCGTTGCCCGCGAGCGCCTCGACGGCCGCTCGTCTGTACCGCGGTCGCTGCTACTCGACGTGAAGCGCCGGGCCGTCGACGGTGCCTATCAGATCGCCGCCACGGGCACTGATTTCGAGCAGTGGCTCCTGCGGTCGGCCGCGTACTACCTCTCGAAGGGCGACGGCTACCTCACGGAGACGACCATCCTCGACAACTGGCCGCGGGCGCACGCGCTGGCGGCATACGGCATCGCGGCCGGTGTCATCGACGCGATACCCTCGGTTGCGGCCGTCGTGACCGAGTGAGACGCAGGTCCGACACGGCGCCGCGCTCAGGCGATTTCGTCGTACTGCTCGGCGAGTTTCTCGGCCGCGTCGTCCATCAGCTCCACCTCGTAGTCGTCGAGATCCCACTCGACGACCTCCTCGACGCCGTCAGACCCGAGTTTGACCGGCACGCCGAAGGCAGTGTCCTCGTAGCCGTACTCCCCGTCGAGGACGATCGACCCGGGCAGGACCTCGCCGGTGTCGCGGAGGACGGCCTCGACCGTGTGGGCGACGCCGGTCGCCGGGCCCCACTGGGTCGCGCCCTTCCGTTCGATGACGTCCATCGCGGACTCCTGGAGATCGCCGAGAATCTCCTCGCGCTCGTCGGCGGAGAACGCGGGATCCGCGCCGTCGACGCGCACCTTCGAGAAGACCGGGACCTGCGCGTCGCCGTGTTCACCGAGGATCGTCGCTTCCACGTTCTGCACGGGCGCGTCGAAGCGCTGGCTGAGGACGTAGCGGAACCGCGCGGAGTCCAGTCGGCCGCCGAAGCCGATCACCTTGTGACGGTCGCGCTCACCGGACTCATAGAGGTGCCGGTTCAGCAGATCGACGGGGTTCGAGGTCGTCACCGAGACGAAGTCGTCGTTGTGCTCGGCGAGCGAGGCTCCGATGTCGGCCATAATCGGCGCGTTGTCGCCCGCGAGGTCGATCCGCGTCTGCCCGGGCTGACGAGGGATCCCGGCGGTGATGACGACGACGTCCGAGCCCGCGGTGTCCTCGTAGGTCCCCTGGACGACCTCGGTGTTCGAGTCGTAGGCGATCCCGTGGTTCGTGTCTGCGGCCTGTCCGACCGTCTCGTCCTCCTTGTCTGGGATGTCGACGAAGACGAGTTCGTCCACCACGTCACGGAGCGCGAGGTTGTACCCGGCGGCGGCGCCGACCGTCCCGGCGGCACCGACGATGCTGACTTTCGTCATATCGACTCGTAGATGCCCCCACGAGCGATTAAACGCTTCGGGACCGGACTCAGACGGCCGCCCTCGGCTGGGGACCGTAGAACGGTCGATCGCGGCCGGAAGGCGAGTCAGCCCGCCGCGCGCTCCGGCCAATATACAAGCGCCGCCCGTCCGTAGGACCGACTATGGACGGCGATGCGAAGCCCGACTGGTGGGTCAGAAACGAGCGCGAGCGGGACCAGATGGACCTTCCGTCCTACGAGCCGTCGCGGTTCGAGAACGGAACGTACGTTCACGAGGTGGTGTCGGCGTTGGAGTCAGAGCACGACTGTGTGATCAGGCTCATCGGGATGAACGTGCAGTATCCCGACGACTGGGAGGTCCGGGTGGACGGCGAACGTGCCTTCACCGTCGACCGGTCGCGCGACGAAAACGGGAACACGCGGTACCACGTCGACGCCGAAACCTTCCGCGAACGGATCGCGCAGGCGGCCGAGTGAGGACGTCGCGCCCGGCGGGATCAGACGGGGAGGTCGAACACCTCGATGGCGTTCTCCCCGAAGACCGCACGCTGGTCCGCCTCGGAGAGGTGACTGAAGAACGCCCGGATCGACTCGGGGTTGTCGAAGTCGTAGTGGGGGTGATCCGTCGAGAACATGATGCTCTCGGGTCCGAGGAGATCGATCATATCGGCCATCTGTGACCGGTCGTTGAACTCACCGAGCGGTTGCGTCCCGAAGTAGAACTGATCGCGGATGTAGTCCTCCGGCATCTTCTCTAAGAGCGGGACCTGGCTCCGCCACGTACTGTACTCCCGGTTGAGGCGCGACATCAGGTACGGCACCCACCCGATACCTGATTCCAGAATCACGAATTCCAGGTCCGGGAACTTCGCCGGCGTGCCGTTGGCGATGAGGCTCGTCACGACCCACATCATCGCGAACGGATGGCTGAGCGTGTGAACCTCCGGCATAATCGACATCGACCGATAGATCCCCGCCATATCCCACATATGCCCGGTGGCCGTCGTGTGGAAGACGACCGGGAGTCCGTGATCCTCGGCGGCGGCCCAGATCGGATCGTACCGCGACTCCCCGAGCCCGCGTTCCTGCCCGCCCGGATGGATGAACACGCCGACGAGCTGGTCGTGGTCGCCGAGGCGGTCGATCTCCGCGGCCGCTGCCTCCGGGTCGCGAGTCTGGAGACCGATCAGCCCGAAGTACTCGTCGCTCGCGTCCATGAACTCCTCGACGAGGACGTCGTTGGCCGCCGGCATCTGCTGGACGATCTGCTCGGTGTCCGGGTAGACGTCCCACATCGGCTGCATGTTGATGATCGGGTAGTCGACCCCGAAACCCTCGAAGAGCGGTTCGTCGATGTACGCCTCGGTATCGGTCACGTTACTCGATACATCGTCGCGGCCACCGAAGACAGAGAGCGTGTCCGGGACCTCGCTGTGGCTTCCAGTCGAGGGGAATCCGTAGCCGCCGGTCCCCTTGTTCGGGTCGAGCAGGTGGCTGTACGGCATCTCCATCTTCTCGGCCACCTTCTCCGCGATGTCGGGGTGGTGCTCGGGGACGTGCACGTCGGTGTCGACGACGACGAGGTCCTGCATCGGTGCTTCGCCGGATGACGTGGGGGTCGTTCCCATACCTCGTGTGGTCCAGGCCGTGCGTAATAAGTATTCAGCCGCTTGCCACGTGTGGCAGGAGCGCGGACGGCGGCGGGCCCTCAGACGGTGACGACGAGCTCCCCGTCGTCGACGTCGACGTCGTGAGAGATGAGTTGTACACCCGGCTTGGAGTGGCACTCACCGGTCACGAGATCGAACTCCCACCCGTGCCACGGGCACGCGACGATCTCGCCCTCCCGAACGTACTCCGTCTTCGTCTCCATCTCCTCTCGATCGAACTCGGCTTCCAGGAATCCAGAGGTCGGCCCCTCACAGACCGGTCCGCTCTGGTGAGCACACCAGTTCGTGTACGCGTAGTACTCCCCGTCGACGTTGTAGACTCCGATCTCTTTGCCCTCTAACTCCACGACGAGGTGGTCGCCGGGCGGGAGCTCTTCGGCACTGATGACAGCGTGTGAGGCCATAGCCGTACTCTCACCGATGGTGACATAATTTTTTGGTAGGATTCGCGCCACTGCTGGGGGACCATCCGACAGCGCTCGCAGCGCAGTGCATTTGGACGGCGGGACGTTTTGAGCGCGACGGGACTCCCGAGAGCGAAGCGCTCGGGAGGTCGTCGCGCGAGTGAGGCCGAAGGCCGAACGAGCGCGACGGGATTCGAACCCGCGACCATCGGATTAGAAGTCCGACGCTCTGTCCGACTGAGCTACGCGCCCTCGTCGAAAACCAGTCGGTCGTCGGTAAAAGGAATGTGGGTTGTCGTCGTTGCGAGCGAGCGGAACGCGTAAGGTCGGGTGCCGTGAATTGGCGCGTAATGAAGGTCATCGGCACCGTCGGACTGCCCGGGAGCGGCAAGGGCGAGGCCGCCGCCGTCGCTCGTGAAGCCGACGTTCCGGTCGTCACGATGGGCGACGTGATTCGGAAGGCCTGCCGCGACCGCGGCTTCGACCCCGCAGAGCACCACGGCGAGATGGCGCGAACGCTCCGAGAGGAGGACGGCCCCGCGGCGATCGCCGAGCGCTCGCTGCCGCTGATCGAAGCCGAACTGGAGACCCACGACACCGTTCTCGTCGACGGCCTGCGCTCGGACGTCGAACTCGATCGCTTCCGCGAGGCGTTCGGCGAGGAGTTCCTGCTCGTGAGCATCGAAGCGCCCTTCGAGACCCGCGCCGAGAGACTGCTCGACCGCGCTCGCGACGACTCCGACATCGACAGAGAGGCGCTCCGCGACCGCGAGGAGCGCGAACTCGGGTTCGGAATGGGCGAGGTGATGGACCGCGCCGACGTCGTCGTCGAGAACACCGACACCCTCGACGCGTTCCGCGAGCGCGTCCGCGCGATCCTCGACGGCGACCTCGCGAGCGTCGACGACGACGAGTCCGTCCAGGTCGCGTCCGACGTCCTCGACCCGTCGGCATCGGACCCGACACCTGAAGCGAACGCGGGTGATCGCCGATGATCTACCGCGTCGAGGCCCGGATCGTCGCACCGGTCCGCGATACGGAAGTGACCGCCCGCGTCGAAGACGCCGTCCGGAATCTCTTCCCGAACGTCGAGTTCGAGCACGAAGCGGGCGAAATCGTGGGCGAAACGCACTCGCTGGAGCGCTTCTCCGAGCGCCTCCACGAACAGGAGATCC
>ENA-ORCS01000137-ORCS01000137.1-marine-metagenome-genome-assembly--contig:-NODE-137-length-81157-cov-7.570165_pt1 | contig 81157 bp, 71 predicted proteins | sample MGYA00237781_ERZ508513 | MGnify/ENA primary metagenome ERZ508513 (study PRJEB26184, sample SAMN06268793) | marine metagenome | isolation source: Eden Landing Ponds, San Francisco, CA, USA | place...
CCCCGCCGAGGCCGCGCCCGGGACGATCCGCGGCGATTACGGCCTGGATCTCGGGCAGAACATCATCCACGGCTCGGACCACGAGGACCCCGGCTCCAACGAGCGCGAGATCGACCTGTTCTTCGACGAAGCGGAACTCGTCGACTACGAACGCGCCGACGAAGCCTGGGTTTACGAAGACGCATAACAGTACTCGTCGGGGAACCGACGAATTCCGTTTTCAACTCGATTTGAGGCTCACCAGTCGAGTATTGCCGTCCGTCCGCAGACTGCACATCGACGAGACCCACTGTCGGTCGGAGCCAATGGAATGGTTTTCGTACGGCTGTACGTGCGGACTGCGGATGGCATTGCGATGGTTTCAGAAGACCTGACAGCGGCCTTCGAGTACGACCCTTCGGAACCGAAGACTGGCCAGCCAATCACCTTCGACGCTGCGCCGTCCGGCCCCGAGCAGTTGATCCCATCGTATGACTGGTCGATCGGCGGTCGACAGATGACGGGCGAGACGGTGCAAACAACCTTCGAAGAGATCAACAACTACACCGTGGAGCTGACCGTCTACGGTGATAACGGGCTCACCGACACGGTCGAGAGACGGATCAAAGTCGAGGGCCAGTCGCCGACAGCCGTCATTGAGTATGCGCCATCCGAGCCGAAGCCGAACGAACGCGTCACGTTCACTGGGGCAAACTCGGTTGATCCCGACGGCGAAATCGTCTCGTACCGATGGTTGATCGGCACGGAAGCGAAATCCGGAGAGCAAGTCCAGTATACGTTCGACCGTGCCGGGACGTTTCAGTTGCAACTGACAGTCGAAGACGAGACCGGAAAGGAACATACGGCCAGGCAGGCGCTTACAGTGTCGGAACCGACGCCGGACCCAACGACACCGACGCCGATGCCACTACCGGCGAACGGGACCGACGACAAAATAGGAGGCACAGACGACCAGTGGCTCCCGATCGGCACAGGTGCGCTGGCGACACTGACCGGTATCGCCGGATGGCTTCACTTCGGTCGGGACGTTCCCGAGGGGGTTCATCCTCGTGACAAAGCGGAGTCCGATCAGCCGCCGGAGAACGAGTCGGAAGAAAACCCGTCGGGCGACGAGTCCGAGCCGGACACCGAGTGACTGCAAACCGCTGATACTCGCCGTGTGACCCGCAGTACCGGCCGTGCGCACCAAGGGCTTTAAGTCGTATTATAACGAAAAACCAGTAATGTCATCGATCGAGCTGACGCCCAGCCAACGTAACATTCTCCAAGAGCTCGTCAATCTCTACCGTGAGCAGGAAAGTGCAGTCAAAGGCGAAGACATCGCCGAGCAAGTCGACCGAAACCCGGGAACGATCAGGAATCAGATGCAGAGTCTCAAGGCACTGCAGTTGGTCGAAGGCGTGCCAGGACCGAAAGGCGGCTACAAGCCGATGGCTAACGCTTACGACGCATTACAGATACAAGAGATGGAACAGCCGGCCGAAGTGCCGCTGTTTCACGACGGTGAGCCGGTTGAATTCGCAAACGTCGAAGAGATCAATCTGACGAGCGTCCACCACCCCGAGAAGTGTCGGGCTGAAATCAAACTACAGGGCTCGATCAGCGAGTTCGACGAAGAAGATATAGTCACTGTTGGTCCGACGCCGCTGTCGAAACTGCAGATCGTCGGGACAGTCAAGGGAAAGGACGACACCGGCAACAGCCTCATCCTGACGATCGACGATATGCTCGCACCCGCCGAAGAGCCGGAGCACTAGCGGTCGACGGCCCCACCGAGAGATTCGAGTGCATCGAAGAAGTCCGGGAACGACACGTCAACGTGTTCGATCCCTTCGACGGTCGTGGTGCCATCGGCGACGAGCCCAGCGACTGAGAGTGACATTACGATTCGGTGATCCGCGCGGCCGTCGACAGTCGTCCCTTCGAGGTCGGTTTCACCACCGTGGATCGTGAGCGTGTCGTGATCCTCGTCGACTGTGGCACCCATCGCAGTGAGTGACTCTGCCATTGCGGCGACGCGGTCGGTCTCCTTATACCGAACGTGCTCGCAGTCGGTAATCCGCGTAGTGCCGTCCGCGACGGCTCCGAGGACGGCGATCGTCGGCAGCAAGTCCGGTGTGTCTGCGACGCTGACTTCGACCCCAGTGAGATCCGATCGGGTGACGACAATTTCGCCTGCCTCCCGATCCCAGGAGAGGTCCGCACCCATCCGCTGGAGAACGTCGACAATTGCGTCGTCGCCCTGTGCGCTTGGATACGCGCCTGTGACAGTCAGCCCCTCAGATGCGGCGAGTGCGCCCATCGCCAGCAGATACGAGATTGACGAGAAGTCGCCGGGGACGGTGTATTCGCTACCGACGGGGTCGTAGGACTGTCCACCCGGAACCACGAACCCATCAGCCGTCGACTCGGCGTCGATCCCGAACGCTTCTAGCACCTCAAGCGTGATGTCGACGTAGGGGGCCGATTTGAGTTCAGTCTCGAGGTCGATCTCGATTCCCTCGTCGGTGATCGCGCCCGCCATCAGCAGGGCGGTGATGTACTGCGAAGAGACGTCACCCGGGATCGACACACGCCCACCATCGACGGGACCACCGACGACCAGTGGGGCCTGGCCGTTACCCCGAGTGCTCTCGGCGTAGCCATCGAGTTGGTCGATAGCGTCCAAGAGTGGGCCCTGTGGTCGCGATCGGAGCGAGTCGTCTCCTGTGAGGACAGTTAATCCGTCGCCAAGAGCGGCCGTAGCCGTCACGAGTCGCATAGTGGTCCCGCTGTTTGCACAGTCGATCACGTCATCAGGAACCGCTGGGTGGCCGTCGAACCCCGTTACGTCCAGAGACGCATCGTGGCGTTCGACATTCCCACCATAGGCTTCGACCGCACGCATCGTTGCCGTCGTGTCTGCGCTTACCAGTGGATCGCGGACGGTCGCTCCGTCCGCATACCCGGCTGCCAAGATCGCTCGATGCGTATAGCTTTTCGAGGGGGGCGCTTGGACAGTCCCGCTGACTGTGGATGTCGATATGTCTGCGTCCATATGCGACTTCTCGGCGGCCTGAGTCAAACCACTTGCTACTGGGATTTCGTCTGCGCGATCGATAGCACCGCCAGGCAGCGACCGGGACCGGTATGTATCCGCTCCCCGAGACGGCTGCCCGCGGCCTCACAAGCGATCCCGAATGGTGTCTGGTAAGCGTCTCCGGCGTTGACACCCCGACCGTCCACTGAACGCCAGAGGGCTGTACTCTCGCGGCGTGCTATGCGCACGGGAGAACACAATCGCCCTCGACACGAAAAGAACGAACGCGGCCGCAGACCGCGTGACAGTTACGCGATCAGCAGTTCTTCGCCGCGTTCGACTTTGATGCGGCAGGGCGGCGTGATCTTGTTGTACGCACGTCGGTAGGCCTCCTTGACGACGTCGGCTTCATCGACATCGCAGTAGGCGGTGAACAGTCGCTCGCCCTTCTGGACGCGGGCAGCAGTACCGACGATCTTCCCGAAGGCGGCACGCATCCCGTCAGAGACACGGTCGGCGCCAGCACCGGTCGCCTGCTTGTTCTCTCGGATGACCTGGTGGGGGAACTTCCGGAGGACCATCTTGTAGTTCCCCTCGCCAAGTTCCTTGATGAGGTGGCGGTTGGCCGACAGGCGAGCGGCTTCTAGCGAGCCGTGGCGCAGTTGCACCTCTTCTTCGACGACAAGGCTGATCTGGACGGGATAATCCTCGGGTTCTTTGTCCTTGTTGCCCATCTTGTGCTGTGCGATCTTCGAGCCGGGAATACCAGTGATGTACTCGCGTCGGGTGTACGACGGCTTGTCGATATCCCGGTACATCGAGGCGGGTTTGTCCGACATAGGTTCTCTTGAAGGATACGTGGCCCAGCGTCGGGATAAGGGCTTCGAACCCCGTCGAATACTGTGTCAATATAGCAAGGCCGAGACGAGCAGCGGTCGGTGACATCGACGTTACTGGTCCGTTTTTCCGGTGGGAGGCCGTAGAGTGACCACATATGAATATGCTTGTCGACGGAGAGTGGCGAACCGACGCCTACCGGACTACGAACGAGGACGGGGAGTTCGAACGCCAGACGACCGCCTTTCGAGAATGGATCCAGGACGACCCTGACGCACGGTTTCAGCCCGAAAGAGACCGATATCATCTCTACGTCTGTCGGGCTTGCCCGTGGGCACACCGGACGCTCGTCACGCGGACGCTGAAAGGGTTAGAAGACGTGATTTCGGTCGATTACGTCGACCCCTATCGTGGCGAAGACGGCTGGCAGTTCACGCCCGAGAAAGACGGTTGCACGCCGGATACAGTCAACGGCGCGGACTACTTGCGAGAGGTCTACGTACAGGCTGACCCGGAGATGACGGGACGGGTCACTGTGCCCGTGCTCTGGGACAAGCAAGAAGAGACGATTGTCAACAACGAATCCGAGGAGATTATGCGGATGTTAGATACGGCGTTCGACGACCTTGCCGAAAACGACGTCGACCTCTATCCGGAGGGCTATCAGGAAGACGTCGATCGGATCCTCGAGGCAATCTACGAGCCGATCAACAACGGCGTCTACCGCGCCGGTTTCGCCGACTCCCAGGACGCCTATAACGAAGCCGTCGAGGAGTTGTTCGACGCGCTGGACCACTGGGATTCGATACTGGCCGAGCAGCGGTATCTTGCCGGTGATCGCCTCACGGAGGCCGACATTGCGATGTTCACGACGTTGGTCCGATTCGACGAGGTGTACCATACACACTTTATGTGCAACCACACACTCATCCGCGAGTACGACAATCTCTGGCCGTATCTACGGGATATCTATCAAACCGGCGCTATCGCCGAGACTGTCAATATAGACCATATCAAAGAACACTACTACACGACACATCCTGATGTGAGTCCCAAACGAATCGTCCCGAAAGGGCCCGATCCGGACTTCGAGCAGTCCCACGACCGGGACGAGCTCCCCGGCAAGCCACCGGCTGGACTCCGAACGTGAGCCCGACAGCGCGCCAGCGACGAGCGATCAACCCAGCAGGGCGAATGCCATCAGCAAGCTGAAATACAGCACGACGAGCACGCCGACGGCGGCGATCCGGTAACGCTTGAGTGGTGCAGCCTCAGCCTCGTATGCAGACTGGAAGGCCGCCCGTTCCTCGGGATCGATACGGTCTGGATGGTCGAGTCCGCGATGGAGCACGAGCAGTCGTTTCTCAGCGAACGGTCGGCTACAGTAAGAGCACTCATACACCGATTCGTTTGGCGGGACGTCGTATGTGTCGGTGGTCATAGGAGTGGGGGTGCGATGGTCGGTTGGGAGACGATGAACAGACTCGACATCGTGTACAGGATCATAACGGCGGTGAAAGGATACTGGCTACGAATCGCCTGCAGTCGGCTGGGGAAACTGTCGAAGGCAACCGCGTGGGCAGTCCAGATCGCTAGGATATGCCCCAGTAAGACGGCCGACAGTCCGACAGCGTCGAACCAACCCGGTAAGACGAGTACGGGAACGGTCGCACGAAGCGCCAGCGGTGTCGCCGCCGTCGCGAAAAGCGATGGAGCTAACATCAGAAAATAGCCCAGATAGTGAGCGAGGTGATAGCCGGCGGCAATTGCCAACAGCGGCGGGGCGAACCGACGGGCCAGTGTCGCCGTCGACAGGTAGGTGCCCGCGAGTCGCCGACTGTATCGCGTCGCAAGCAGATAGACACCCACGAACAGCAGGTATCCACCGGCGAGGACAAGCACATACAGCGCCAGCGGTGGGACACCGGCCTCGACGACCGCCGTTGCGGCCGATTCCCAGGCCGGTGTTGCGACGAACCCGTCGTAGGTCGTCGCCCAGACGAGCGCGATGACGAACCCGACCTCATCACGCCCATCAAGCAGTCGAGGCTCGGCGAGCGCCGTTGCTGGCAACCGCAGCCTGATCGACCCATTTTCGCGGGCTAGGGGGGCGAGACGGCCGTAGTACCGAAACACGCGCGAAATCGGGTCGACCGTGTCGAACCAGCGGTCCGGACCGTAGGTGAACGCCCCGAGCAACGTGACGCCCGTGTAGCCGACGACGACGACCGCGAGAGTGCGCGGATTGTTCGCCACTGGACTGACGACTTCAATCCAGATCAGTCCGAGCAGACCGATGACGCTCGGCCAGGCGCCCAAGCGCTCTGGATACGGACGGGACAGCGACGGGAGGCGATCGGCGAGCGTCCGCCAGGGGTTAAGCGCCGACCAGGTCGACCCGACGAGATACGTGGATATAGTAAAGCCGGCCCACCAGCCGACCCACACCAGCAGGACCGCCGCGTTCGCAGTCCCACGGGCCGGCCCGAGAAGAGCGACGACAAACACCCAGCCCAATCCAACAACGCCGACCAGACGGAGAAGCGGCCGCCCGATTGATACTCCGGAAATCGGTAGGTCGCGTCGCCAACTGTGGATGGCGGCGATGAGCGTGCGGTCAGTGACCAGCGAGGCGAGCAGGAACGAAGCACCGACCGCGGCGCCACCAGTCACCAGAAAGAGCCAGGTCGGGATCGCGACAGTCTCACGGCCGCCGTCGCTCAGCGCCGCGCCGTGTGCCGAGGCCGAACGGACGACCACCGAAAGCACCACGAGAAGGCCGACGAGCCGACCGTATCGACGGAAAGACCGACGCGAACCCATATACAATAGTCTTGTGTGGGCTGTCGTGGAATAGCTTCCGGACGGGAGTATAAGCAAACACCCCCGTATTCAGGGGGATTTTTAATATGTGACCTGCTACGGGTGGGTATGGGTACCGCAGACTCCGAGGAGCACGGGGGCCACCACCTCCCGGCAGTCGAGGACTGGCCCCGCGGGTTTGGCGAGGCCAGTTGGTGGCCGTTCGTGACAGCCGTCGGTGGAGCGTTGATCTACGTCGGCCTGGCGCTCGTGATATGGAGCCAGAGTTCGAATCCGACGCTGACGACAGTCGGCAGCCGAGCGATCACGCTGCGAGTCGCCGCCGGAGGCGTCCTCTCGACGAGTGTCCTGTTGTTGCTGAGTGGGATCTATGGCTGGCTGTATCACGCGTTTGTCGCCAATTACTGGGAACACGGCACTGAACAGCAAGGGAGTCGCTCGCTCCGGTTTGGAATGGTACTGTTCCTGGGCTCGGAGATCGCTACCTTCGGTGCCGGGTTCGTCTATTATTTCTTCATCCGATCGGGCGCGTGGAGTACCGATGCGTTCCCGGAACTGCTCGGGAGTCTGGTCGTGATCAACACCGCGATATTGCTTGCGAGTAGCGTGACCCTGCATTTCGCACACGTCGCGCTTCGCAACGGGAACCGCCGGCGGTTCGTGCAGCTGCTCGGCGTGACACTGCTGTTCGGGATCGTCTTCATCGCGGGACAGGCGTATGAGTACTACGAATTCATCGTGCACGAGGGCTTCACGATCCAGGGAGGGGCGTTCAACAGTGCCTTCTACGGACTGACAGGACTGCACGGCGCTCACGTGTCGCTAGGTGCCCTTTTGCTCGGAATCCTCTTCGTACGGAGCCTGATGGGTCAGTATACACAGGAACGGCACACGTCTGTCAGTACTGTCTCGATGTACTGGCACTTCGTTGACCTCGTGTGGGTCTTCCTCGTCGTCTCGCTGTACGTCGGTGCTGAACTCTGATGGTGATCAAAAATATTTTATAGTAATCTAGTGTCGGGGTGAAACAAGGGGTAGTGTCATACACGGGGAAAGAATCGCCGACCGCACTTGGGGGTGGCCGCTTGGGGTGGCACCACTGAAAACACGACGGCGCGGTCGGCCGCGGCCCCGGCCAGGCATCTGGCGCACTATCCTGGTTCTTTCTTGATTCCAGTACACACAGGGACCGATCAGTTAGTCGTCGGACGCGGAGTTGGCCCCGATAGCGGTAGGATCTTGAATCCAGAGGTCGCCGAAAAGGTCGTCCTGTGACAGCAGGACTTCGCCCCGGTGGGACAGAAAGAGCAGTCCGAGGAACGTCTCAACACGGGAGCCACCGACGTCGCTAATCTCACGATAGAGTACTTCAGATCGACCGGCGTCGTACTGCTCGTGAAGCACACGTTCAACACTGCCGATGATCTCGTCGATGTTTTCGGCGTGGGCCGTCCCCGTGACCTCAGCGGCAGTCGGCTCTTCGTCCATCCGGAGGTCGTCGGCGCTCCGGTAGTCGAGTTGCTGGGTCCCGCGCTGATAGCCACGTGGCGAATCGCTGGTGTCGTACTCTCGGGACTCTTTCCACCAGTTATCACGTTCGGCGTCACGGAGTTCTCGGACGAGTTCGTCCAGCGTCTGGGGCATCCCGCGGGCACGCTTGCGTTCGAGCCGACGGTCGATCTCGGCGTCGAGCTGATCGAAGGGGTCGACACCCAATTCGTCCTCACCGAGCGGCTCGATCCAGGGTTGGTCGTCCTCCGGTTCCTGTTCGGCGTCGCCACCTTCCAGCAGGGCGTCACTTTTCATACGCACGAGCACGCTCGCGTAGAACAGCGCTCGGCCTGAAGTCCGTAAGTCCGCCTCCTCAAGCGCGTTCAGGAACTTATCAGTCACTCGGACGACATCGATATCCCAGGGGTCGATTTCGCCGTCCTCGGCGAGTTTGACCAACACTTCCACCGGCTCGACGTCGTCGGCCGCCGTTCCATCTGGACCCTCCGGACCGCCCGGCCCGCCCGGTTCGCCACCGGCGAGAGCGGTCGTGCCACCGTCAGGCAGACTACGGTCGTCGTCCGGTTTCTCCCGGCTCTCGTGTCCAGTGATGTCTAGCGGAATCTCGTCGTCAGTCATAGCTTCCCTCCAAGTTGGTTGGTGAGTACGTCCGCCTGTTGTTTTCCGTCCCATCCGCGTTCGATGGGTTCCGGGTCTGGCTGTCGGAGACGCTCACTCCCGTTCGCGTCTCCCTGCTCGCGGGCCGATCTGCTCGCGGGCCGATCCGCTCGCGGGTCGATTCTATCCTCGCTCCTGACAGTCGCGTCTCGCTCTCCCCGCTCGCGTTCGAGGATCGTCACGTTGTTCAGGTCCTCCCTAGTCATCAGCAGGAACACCTCCAGCACTCAGGTCAATCCCTGTGACAGCCGAGACGTTGTCCTGTTGCATCGTGACGCCGATCGCCCGCTCGGACCGTTCGAGGAGTGCCGAGCGATGGGAGACGACGACAAACTGGGCGTCGCCGGCGAGTTCGTCGACCATCTCTCCGACACGCTCGGCGTTTGCCGCGTCGAGAAACGCGTCGATTTCGTCGAGCGCGTAGAACGGTGCCGGGTTGTGTCGCTGGATCGCGAAAATGAACGCGAGCGCAGTCAGCGATTTCTCGCCGCCGCTCATCGCGTTGAGCCGCTGGATCGGCTTGTCACCGGGCTGGGCCTTCATCGTCAGCCCGCCGTCGAAGGGGTCGTCCTCGTTTTCAAGGTAGAGGTGGCCCGTCCCGTTCGAGAGCCGCTCGAAGATCGACTCGAAGTGGTCGTTGATCGACTCGAACGCCTCCATAAACGTCTCTTTCTTGCGCGCTTCGTAGGTCTCGATCCGGTCACGGATGCCGTCTGCCTCTTCCTGCAGTGTGGCGCGTTTGTCTTCCAGATCTTCGAGATCAGCCTGGACGTCGTCGTACTCCTCGATCGCGAGCATATTGACCGGCTCCAGTTTCTCCATCTCGCTCTCTAAGCGGCCGATTTCGGATTCGACCGTATGATGGTCCGGGATCTCCTCGGGATCGTAGTCGCCGACCTCGCCCTCGAGTTCGTCGATCTCCCAGTCGAGGCGCTCTTCGGTCTCTTCGAGGGAATCGATCTCGCTCTGGACGCTGTCGACGGCCGCTTGCTGCTCGTCGCGGGCCTCCTTGGCGTCGCCCAGTTCCTCCCGGAGGTCCTCTCGCTCGGCCTTGAGATCGGCCAGTTCGTCTTCGAGGTCCTCGACTGCGGCTTCTTTCTCTTCGAGAACAACCTCTTTATCCTCGATCTTGCTCTCAAGCTCGGCGATCTCCTTCTGTCGGTCGGCCTTGCGGTTCTGGGCGGTCTCGATTGTCTCGTGGAGGTCGTCGATGGCGTCCTCGGCGTACTCCTTCTCTAGCTGTTTCTCGTTCAGGTCCGCGTCGAGGTCGTCGACCTGGTCCTGTAGTTCGTCGATCGCTGCTTCGATCGCCTCGGCTTCGTCGGTCAGGTCGGGCAGCTCCGAGTCCTCGATCTCGGCTTCGAGATCGGAAATTTCGGCCTCGATCTCGTCGATCTCGGCTTCTTTCGCCTCGATGTCGGCTTCGATCTCGTCCATCCGCTCGGAGACTTCCTCACGTTCGGCCTCGATTTCTTCGAGGTCGGCCTCAAGGTCGGTTATCTCCTCGCGGGTTTCTTCCCGTTCCGTCTCGCGCTTTTCGATCTCGGTTTCGATGTCCCGGACCTGCTCGGCCGCGTCGGACTTGCGGTCGCGGGCGCCTTCCAGCCGGTCCTCGACATCCCGGATGTCTGCACGGATGTCCTGGCGCTGGTCCTCGAGTTTGTTGATCCGCTGGGCGACTCGTTCGAGTTTGCCCTCACTGCCCGCAAAGGAGTACCGAGAGCCGCTCTGGGACCCACCGGTCATCGCGCCGCTTTTCTCGACCAAGTCACCGTCCAGCGTCACCAGCCGGAACTCGCCCATCAAATCACGGGCGGTCTCCATATCTTCGACGACCAGCGTATCGCCCAGCACGTACGAGAAGACCGGCGCGTACTCGCTGTCGAACCCGACGAGATTGTACGCGAAATCGACCACGCCAGGGAGATCGGGCTTGCTGGGGAGCGACCGGTGTTGCATCTCCGTAATCGGCAGGAAGGTCGCCCGTCCAGCGTTGCGAGATTTGAGATACTCGATACCTTGTTGGCCGACACTGTCGTCATCGACCACGACGTGGGCCATCCGCCCGCCCGCAGCCGTCTCGCAGGCGGTCGCGTATTCGCCGCCGACACTACCGAGCTGTGCGACCGTCCCGTGAACGCCCTCGATCCCGGCGTTGAGGATCGTCGTCACCGCCCGCCCGTAGGAGCTGTCGCCGCTGTCGTCGGCTTTCGCCTCCAGCTGGGCGTACTCCTGCTGTTTGGCGCTGATCTCGTCTTCGATGGATTCGAGGTCCGACTGCAGTTCGCGTTTCTCCCGACTGAGGTCCTCGACGACCTCGGCGATCGTCTCACGGTTCTGCTCGGCCTTCTCGAGTTCCGCCCGCAAGTCCTCGAGTTCGGCTTCGATGTCGGGGATACGGGCCTCGGCCTCCTCGATCGCCGCCTCCGTCTCGCGCTGGTCGTTCGACCGTCGGCGCGCCTCATCAAGCAGTCGGTCCTGCTCGTGCTGGAGGTCGTTGCGTTCGGATTTGGCGTCCGCGAGGTCCTCCTTGCGCGATTCCAGCTCCTCACGGACGTCCTCGAACTCCTCGCCCAGCGCCTCGATCTCGGCCTCGACCGACTCCAACTCGGCCTCTTTCTCCTGGATCTCGGCCATCAGCGAGGACTTGTTGACTTTGATCTCGCGGATCTCGCTTTCCAGATCGTCGATCGTCTCCTGTTTGCGGTCGATCTCGATGAATGCCTGGCGACGCTCGTTTTCGGCGTCGTCCAGTTTCTCCTCTGCGGTGGCGACTTTGTCTTCCAGCCGGGAGATCTCGCCTTTGACCTCCTCGATCTCGCGTTTGAGCTGGAGTTGTTCGTCTTCGCCCTTGCGTTCGATCTCGCGGTTGAGCTCGGCCAGTTCGTCCTCAAGTCGGAGGACCTTGCCCTCCCGTTCGTCGAGTTCGGTCTGTAGGTCGGCGAGTTCGTCTTCCCTGTCGGCGATCTCCTCGCGGACGTCACTCAGGTCCTCGCGTTTGTCCTCCAGTTCGGCGGCTTTCCGGTAGCCCTCGTACTCTTCTTTCTGGTCGCGTAGGTCCTGATATTCGAGGGCAGTCTCGCGTTCGTCCTCGAGTTGGTCGAGCCGATCCTGTTTCTCTTCGATGCGGAGGTCGGCCTCCTCGATGCGGTCCTCGACGACGTCCAGTTCCTCGAAGGCGTCCTCCTTTTTGGCGTCAAACTCCGCGACGCCCGCGATCTCGTCGATGATCTGTCGGCGGGCGCCCGGCGTCATATTGATGATCTCGGTCACGTCGCCCTGCATCACGACGTTGTACCCCTCGGGCGTGACACCAGCCTGCGCGAGCAAGTCTCGGATGTCCGAGAGATTGACCGATCGGCCGTTGATGTAGTAGTAGGAGTAGTAGTTATCGTCAGTCTCCTTGACACGGCGCTTGATGGTGATCTCGTCGATCTCGCCGACCTTGTCGGTGCCGGCGGCGTTGACGACCTGTGACCGCTCCAGTGTCCGGTCGGTGTTGTCCAGCACGACCTCGACGCTAGCTTCCCGTTCGCCGGCCGTCTCGACGCTCCCGTCCTGGTGGCCGGGGTTGTAGATGAGGTCAGTCAGCTTCTCGGCGCGAATGCCCGAAGTCCGGGCGAGTCCGAGCGCGAACAACACGGCGTCGATGATGTTCGACTTACCAGAGCCGTTCGGGCCGCTGATCGTGGTGAAGTCCTCGTAAAAGGGTATTTTCGTCTTCCGACCGAAGCTCTTGAAGTTGTCGAGTACGAGCTCTTTGATGTGCATAGGGGGTCAATGCTCCGCAGACGCCGGTTGGGCACCCGGTGGCGTCATACCGAAGTCCGTCTTATGCGATGATGATGTCCGAATCGCCCTCTGTCTCCAGATCCTCGTCGTGTTCGTCCGTGGGGTCGGTGTCCTCGGTGTTAGGTTCTTCGGCCGAGGGCGGCTCCGTCTCCGAGCCGACTTCCGACGAGGCCGGGCTGAACCCCATATCGGCATCGACGGCGTTCTCGAGTTCGCGGATACGAACCTTACACTCGACCAACTCGTCGGTCAGCCCATCGACAGTCGCCTGCAGTTGATTGACCTGCTCTTCGAGCTCTTCGACGCGATTGCCGCACATATCCCTACCACACATCCCCGTCCGCATAAACTTACGTCAGACATTCACATAGCAACTGATACGTACCCTGCCCGGAGCCTGGACGCGAACGCTTTTCCGGGCCCGGGTCGCCCATTCGAGTATGAAACGCGGGGGCACGGACGAGCAGAAACGTCGCGCGGGCAAGTCGGCAGCCGACGCCGTCTCCGACGGGGCGGTCGTCGGCCTCGGTACAGGGAGTACGACCGCCTACGCGATCCGCGAACTCGGCAGGCGTGTCGACGCTGGCCTGGATATCGAGGGAGTCCCGACTTCCTACCAGTCACGACAACTGGCTCGGGAGGTCGGGATTCCGCTGACGACGCTGGACGATGCAACGCCCGATCTGGCGATCGACGGTGCCGATCAGGTCGCCGACGGGGTACTGATCAAAGGCGGCGGCGCAGCCCACACACGGGAAAAACTGGTCGACGCCGCCGCCGACCGACTGCTCGTGGTCGTCGATCCGACGAAGGAAGCGGATGTCCTCGATCACCCGGTACCGGTCGAGGTGCTCCCGGACGCTCGCCGGACCATCGCGGACGCGGTCGACGACCTCGGTGGTGACCCGCAACTCCGGGCAGCCCAACGCAAGGACGGCCCGGTCGTCACGGACAACGGCAACCTCGTGCTGGACTGTGACTTCGGCGAAATGCCAAATCCGGCCGCGCTCGCCAGTGACCTCGCGGCACTTCCGGGCGTGCTCGAACACGGCCTGTTCGTCGATATAGCCGACGAGACCCACTGTGGAACCGACGACGGAGTGCGCGTGACGGAACTGTAGTGACGTACTCGCTTAGAGGACGATCCCGGACTGCAAGATTGCGATCAACGCTGTCAACGTCGGAATCGAGACCAGCGTCGAGGTGAACACTACTGTCGAGACGTACGACTCCGGCGTGACGCCTTCGATCGAGCCGCCGGAGAACTCACCCACGAGTATCAGCGGCGTCACGGCCGCCGGTGTCGCGCACTCAAGGACAAACACTCGGGCGACGGTTGCCTGTGGACCCTGCAACCCGAGTCGCGAAAAGGCCGCCAGCGAGAGCAAGGCAACGCCGACGGCGACGACCGGCGCGAGTACCATCTTCAGGGCGTTCGCCCGGACGACACTGCCCATCGCGGCCCCGAGTTCGGCGTTCGACAGTTGGATCCCGAGCAACAGCAACATCACGGGAATCGAGGCGTTGCCAACCATCCCGACCGTCTCCATCGCCGCGCTCTCGGCGGGCGGCAACAACCCCAGCGGTCCCGCAATCAGCCCGACGGCAACGGCGTAGACGAGCGGGATCGAGAACACCCGTCGCACGCCGGCCAGGGCGCTCTCGTCGCGGCCACGGGCGGCGAGATACACTCCCAGCGTGTACAACAAGACACTTTGAACGACGATGTACAGCACGGCCGTCGAGCGGCCGACCGCGCCGAAAGCGAAGTCGGAAAGTGGGATGCCGTAGTTACCGGCGTTGCCGAACGAACTCGTCAGGACGAACGCCCCGAGTAGCGGTTCGGTCTCGCCGGCGAGCCGGCCGATCTCCTGGGCGAGCGCGGCCATCGTCAGAGTGAATCCAGTCACGCCCACTGCCAGCCACAGCAGCGTCTCCCCGCCGAGCGGCGTGGTCGCAACGCTGTGAAAGACCAGCGCCGGCGCGAGCACGTAAACGGTAATCGTGTTCAACGGCCCGGCGTCGACGTCCTGCGTCCAGCCGAGCGCGTACCCGACTGCGGCGATGGCGACGATCGGCGCGATGGCGGTCGCGAAGATCGATAGCAGACCCGAACTGGCTGGCGACACGGACGAGCGTCGTCGCGGCGAGTGCTTGTGCGTTGTGGATTGCCCGTCCGGCGGACCGTCGTGAATCGGCCCGATTTTTGTCCCCGGAGCACTCACCGCGTGGTATGGCCAAACAGCCACACTTGCTCGTCGAGGAGGGCGACGTTCACGACCTGGCGCTCGTGCCGGGCGACCCCGGCCGCGTCGACCGGATCGCCGACCACTGTGCGGACGTCGAACTCGTCGCACAGAACCGCGAGTACAAACTCGTCAACGCGACGTACGAGGGGCGACCGCTGACGATCTGCTCGACCGGGATCGGCAGTCCCTCGGCTGCGATCGCCGCCGAAGAACTGGCTGCGGTCGGCGTCGAAACGCTCGTTCGTGTGGGGACGACCGGCGCGCTCCAGTCGGGCATCGAGATCGGAGATATGATCGTCGCCACGGGCGCGGCCAAAGACGAGGGGACGACCAAACGCTACGAGTCTGCGACCGTCCCGGCCGTGCCCGACCACGAGGTGCTCTCAGGGCTCGTGGGTGCGGCCGAGCGAATCGAAGACGAGACCGCGGGCGGGACCGTCCACGTCGGTCCGATCGCGACCGACGACGCCTTCTACGCCGAGACCGACGAGCACGTCGACGCCTGGGAGGAGGCCGGACTGCTGGCCGTCGAGATGGAAGCGGCCGCGCTGTTCACGCTCGCTCGCCGGAAAGGGTTGTCCGCGGGCGCGATCTGTACCGTCGACGGCAACCTCGTCGAGGGGACGCAGAAAGGTGAAACCGACGACGAGGAACTCCCGGAAAAGGCCAGAAACAACGTCGAACGTGCGATAGAGATCGCGCTCGAAGCCGCAGTCTCGCTGTAGCGGCGGCCACGAATTCCGGCGAGGAAGGACACACTTTTGCGATCAGGAACAGACACTCCGTCTATTCGAATCGCTCGCAGACTTCCTAGACCGTCGGATCGGGACTGATCCCAAAACACTCATGAGTCAGTAGCGAAATTCCGTTTCATAGGTAGAGAATGCTCGACGGGCGAAAGCGTGTGCGACGACTGCGGGGATGGATGTCCCGACGGCTCCATAGAGAGACTCGGGCGTTTCACCGATGGATCGAGAACACCCGCAACCTCGTACACCTCTCAGTGCTCGTCGCCCTGCCGCTGTTGCTGGGAGCCGTGACGGCGCTGTCGAACGCGATCGAGTTCCTGCCGTTTCTGTTGTTCCCGCCGCTGGCTTCGGGATCGTACACTCTCTTTGTCAATCCGGAAAGCCGTGGCGCCTCGTCGTGGCGGTTCGTCGCCGGCCTTACCGCAGGTGCGTTCTCCGGTTGGATCGCACTGGAACTGGCGCTTCGGTTCTGGTATCAGCCCCACCCCCAGACGCTGGCCGCCGATCCCGGTGCCGTCGCGCTCGGACTCCTCTTGACTGGCGTCGTCACCTGGGCGCTCGATATCGAAGAGGCCTCAGCGTTCTCGACGGCGCTGCTGGTGCACGTTACTGGCGCAGACCAGTTCGCGTACGTCCTCAGTGTCGTGGCGTCGGGTATGATCGTCGCCAGCGCGTTCGTCCTCTGGCGGGACAACGTCTACGAACAGCGAGCGACCATCCTCTACGAGTCGACGAAGGGAGACGATCACGTGCTGGTTCCGACCGGTGGACCACACGGAGACGCGACTGCGATGCTCGGCGCACGACTCGCGGCCGCTCACGACGCCGGGAAAGTCGTCCTCTGTGACGTCGTCGAAGACGAAGACATCGCCGCACAGGAGCAGGCGCTGCTGGAAGGGCAGGGGGAGCCGGTCGACGAGAAACAGGACATCGTCGTCCCGCGGGCCGACCCGACCGGCGTTCAGCCCGGCGATGTCCACCAGAACTGGGCCGAGTTCAAGCGTGAGTCACCCGATCACAGCGAGGGGGTTGACGCCGGCGATATCAGCCAGGACTGGGACGCCTACGACGAACGAGCGATCCGCGAGCGCGCTAGGGACCGAGCCGTCTCTGCCTCGGCAACCGCACTCGAGGTCCGCGCGGAGCAAATCGAGACAGTCGTTGGCGTCCCCTGCGAGGTCGTCGTGGTGGCCGGCAGCGGTTCTCGCTCTCAGACGATCACCAGGACAGCAACAGAAACCGGCTGTGATCTGATCGCGGTCCCCTTCCAGACGGAAGCCGGTGATCTCGCCCCGCACATCCGAGAACTGTTCCGGGGTGACATCGACGTGCTCGTTCACCAGTCCTACGACGGGCGCAACCGATGGCCGCGCGTGTTGGTTCCGGTACGACAGGCCAGCGACGTTTCTCACGCGATGATTGACTTTGCGACGCGGCTGACTGGCAGTGCGGTGAGTGTCTGTCACTGTATCGACGCCGAGCGCGAGCGTCGCGACGCAGAGGAGATGCTCGCGAATCTAGCGGAGACCGCAAACGGCCGTGTCGAGACACGGGTCGCTCGCGCCGACATCGAGTCGTTCCTCGAAGCAAACGCCAGTCAATTCGATCTGATTATGCTGGGATCGAGCCAGGACCGAAGCACTGCCTCGCAGTTCCTCTCTCCACCGACATACGAACGCCTCGGGGATCTTGAATCAGATATCGCGATCCTCGACCGGAACTACTGATCGCCGTCAGTGTCAGACTGCGATTCGTCGTCAGCGATCTCTTCGACGTCCGCACCCGTGGTCCCGAGAATGCGATCGGCAACGAGTTCGACTTCGGCCCGACCAAGCGCCGACTGGACGAGCAAGTGCCCGCCGATGAGAGCCGGACTGATAACGGTGTCAGCGCCGGCGCGCCGAAGTTTGTCAATATTCTGTCTGTCGGTAGCCGCCGCGACGATCCGAACGTCGGGGTTGAGCTCGCGGGCAGTCAAAATCGCCAATGCGTCCTCGGCGTCGTTGTTAGTCGCGGCCAGCGCGCCCGCCGCGCGTTCGATCCCGGCATCGAGCAGCGGCTGTTCGTCGCTCGGGTCGCCCGTCAAGACGGTCACGTCGCGACTCCGCAGCGACGACGCCCGGTCCGTATCCGGTGTGACGACGATATACGAGCTATCGGCCGTCGTCAGTTCTTCGAGGATCGGTTCGGTCAGTTCGCCGTACCCCATAACGATGATGTGATTGTCGAGCATATTGAGTTGCGCCTCCGAAACCTGGCCGAGCGCGGCGGCAAATCGCGCTTCGAGCGCCGGGCCTAGCAGCGTCCCGGCGGCGGCGCCGAAGCTGGCGACGCCGAGCACGAGCACGGACATACTGAACAGCTTTCCGATCTGCGTGGCGGCCGATATATCACCGTAGCCGACCGTCGAAGCCGTCACGAGCGTGAAATAGAACGCGTCCAGCGCCGTGTTCACGGCCGGGAAGTGCTCGCGCAGTGCGTAGGTCCCGACAGTGCCGTAGATCTGTGCACCGACCAGCGCCGCCAGTGCCGCCATCTGCGCCGTCGATAGCGACCACGAGTTCGTATACTGGTCACGGCCGACCGCGACTAGTGGGATTGACACCAGCGAGAGAGCGATCAGCGGCGTCGAAGTCGGCACGGGAACGCCGATAACTGGCACCGTAAGCACCCCCGTCTGGACGAATCCCTGCAACGCAGTGACCGGCAACAAAATCAGCGTCGAGTACCAGGCCGCACGCAGCCGTTTCCGGAGTCCATAGGCACTGATCAGCATAAGAAAGCCGGTCACCGCGCCGGAGAACCCTGCAAGGCGCTGGACCGATTCGGGGATGTACCCGCCCAGCAGGACTACCTCCTGAGAGGCGATGTTGACAACCCCGACTGCAAACGAGAGAGCAGCAACGACCGTCACCAGCCAGACGGTCGTCCGAGCTCTCGGTCGCCAGACCATACCGCACTGTCGTCCGGGAAGCGGTATAAACGTCACCGTCCGAGCCGTGGTGAGAACAGCGGATCAGCAGGTCTATGCGCGTTGGCAGTTACTTGACACCCTCGACTTCGAGCCAGGGGACCTCGACGAGCGCCGGGATGTGCGTCTCGATGTGGTGTTCCCAGACGCCTTCCTCACCGAACGCTTCGCCGTGGTCGGCCGTGACAACGACGTCTCCGTCGAGGTCTTCGACGAGGTCGACCACCGACTCCATCGCGATCCGGAGATTCTCCTCGTAGAGATTCATCGCCGCGCCGCGTGTCCCGTCTTTCATCACCGCACGCGGACCGAGTTCCAGCCACAGCCCCATCTTCTGGGCGAGTTCACTGTCATCGAGTACGCCTTCGACTTTCGGGCGGACTGTTTCGACGACCGACGAGAGGACACCGTCCTCGTCGTTGGACTCGTTTTGCTTTGCGCCCTGGCGTTTGATGCCCTGCTGGATCTGTTTGAGTTTCTGCCCTTTGCCGCGGGAGAGATACGGCGCGTGGGGTTGCATATAATGGATGACTGTGCGCTCAGCGGCCTCGACAGCGTCCTGGTTGGCGTAGAACGCCTCGTTGAGACTGGCCGGCGGCACCGTCTCCAGGTCGTCGTCCCAGCCGGACTGCCAGACGTCGATGATATTGGTAATGTGCTCGGTCGCAGTCCACTCGTAGCCGGAGCTGGCACCCCATTTGAGTTCGTTGAGCGGTATTCCCAGGTCGTTGATGAAGGGATTGCCCGAAAAATACGCGAGGTCGTGCTCGCCGGTAAACGTCTTTGAGGCCCATTCCGGTGTCGAGGAGGCGACACTCGTTCGCTTTTCGAGGTCGCCTTCGAGATAATCGTCGTAGACCTCACTGAAGACGTCGTACCGGCAGGCGTCCAGCACGAGAACGTAGTCCCAGTCCGATTCGAGGAAGTTATGATCCGCCATCACTGGACAGTGTCCGGGCGCGTCTATCTATGTTTTGGATTGCAGTCGAGAAGACGACGTCGGCCAGTCAGGCGTAGCGCTCGAGTTCCGGTCGGTCGAGCTCGTCGAGTACGTCGTCGGCGACTGAATCGAGCAGCTGCCGTCCCTCGGCAGTGACAACGCGGCCGTCGTTGCCTTCTGTTTCGAGGTAGCCGGCGTCTTCGAGTTGCTGAAGGGCGGTACGGATGATGTTACGCGAGCCGTCACTCTGACTCGGGGGCCGAACCTGATAGCGGTTGGAGCCGCCTTTCGTATTACCGTAGGCGGTCGCAAGCGAGCCGACGCCGACGGGCCCGTCGACGGCGACCTTTCGCAGCAGGCTGGCGGCACGGCGCGGCCAGAAATCGTCTTGCTCGGGGGGCAGTTCGCGGTCGACGCCGGTGGTCGTAAACTCGATCCAGTCGGGTGCCTCGACATCGCCGTCGCCGGCGAGTCGCTCCGCGACGGCCTCGATGAGGTCCTCCGCGGGGACATCGTAGAGTGTCGTCATTGAGCGTTTATACTGCAGTCGGTCATTTAAGCACATCGTCTCGCGACGGCGAACCGGCGCTTCGTCGGGAGTCAGTTAGTATCGGGACCTTCCTCGGCGACGATGCCAGGGGCGTTACTCGCGACGATGATGATCTCTTCGGTGATATCCTCCATCTGGTTGGCCAGATCATCAAAGAGAATAGCTAGCTCGCGGTACATCAGTGGTTGGTCGATCGAATCGTCCGCGAAGGCCGTCGCGATCACGTCGTTTCGAAGTTCGTCACACCGGCTCTCCATATTCCGGACCGCCTGAATCTCGTCAGTGAGGGTGTCTGAAGCTTCGTACGTACCGAGGTCGTGGACGAATCGGTCGACAATCTCAGCGAGCACTGCCGTCGTATCAGCGATCTCATCAGCCATCTGCTGCAGCCCCTCAAAACAGACATTATCGTGTGGCGGTTGCATCATATCAATCTCGTGAGCGATCCGCTCGGTGATGTTCACGACGACATCGACAGTCCGATAGAACTCGACGAGTGCGGACTGATTGTAGTTGATGCGCGTGTTGAGTTTGCCCATATCGATAGGGTCAGCGTTGGTGATCAGCGCGACAATGGCGAGATTGCGATCGTCACAGTCACTTTCGAAATCCTCTATGGACTCGATAGTCTCGTTGTAGTCGTCGCCGGCAGCGTACTGCGCGAGCAGTTCCGGTAGGAGGTCGATGCCGTCCTGGAAGCTATCCAGGTACGCATCGGTATGCGATTCGAGTTGCTGACTGAAGTTGGCTCCCGCGGGCATACGAGAGGCCAGGACGGCCGTAAGTAAAGAGTATTCGACTAGAGCCCGGTCGGCTCGTGGATGAACGTCGTCTTCAGCCCCCACGCTTCGAGTCGCTCTTGCAGGGCCTTGACCCCGAACGTCTCGGTCGCGTAGTGGCCGGCAAGGAAGACGTTGATCCCGTGTTCTTTCGCGAGATGGTAGGCTTTCTGCTTGCCTTCGCCGGTGATGAAGGCGTCAGCACCGCTTTCGGCGGCGTCTTCCAACCAGTCGACGCCGCTGCCGGTGACGATTGCGATGTCCTCGATTCGGTCCGGTCCGAACTCCAGAACCTGTACGCCTTCTCCGCCGTGGACGAGCTCACCCGCCAGCAAGTCGTGCAGTGCGTCGACGCTGTAGGCGTCCGGAGCGGTCCCGGACTGACCGACGCAGACCGGGCCGAGTTCGCCGAACGGCTCGGTATCTGTCAACTCCAGAAGGTCGGCCAATCCGGCCGCATTGCCGAGCGTCTGGTGGCCGTCCAGTGGCAGATGGGCTGCATACAGCGCCAGACCGTTTTCAAGCAGCGGCGCGAGCCGCCGGTAGGCCGTCCCAGTCACCCGATCGATCCCGCCCCAGGAGATGCCGTGATGGGCGATTACGAGGTCGGCCTGGGCGTCGACGGCTTGCTCTATCGTCGAGACGGCGGCGTCGACCGTAACGGCAACCCGAGAGACCTCCCGATCGGCCGGACCGACCTGGAGCCCGTTGGCGCTTGCGTCGACGTCGGCGTACTCCTCGAGTGCCAGTCGTTCGTCCAGCCGTTCGGCAAGTTCACCACAGCGCATAGTCTTCGTTCAGCGCCCTCCCGTGTAGGGGTTGCGGTCACGCCCGGACGAGTTCGTCGCCGCGGTCTTCGAGTACGCCGCGGTCGATCAGGGCGTCCAGGATTGCGTGTGTCGTCTGCCGATCGATCTCGTAGGCACTCCGTGCGACGACCGTGATCTCCTCGACGCCGACGGGGAACTCCCGGTTTTGCAGGAGCTTCACGACCTTGTTGTACTCGGCACGCTCGAAATCGGCAGCAGCCTGTGTGTCGGTACTGGCAGGTCGTCCGGCAGTGTCGCCTGTCTCGCCAGACTGTCCGTCGTCGGACGGCGGTTCACGTTCGTCCGGACCCCCATTGGACGTGGGGTCGCTCTTGGCTGACTCCCCGTCGAGTGTTGTTCCGTCCCCCACCGTGTCGGCGTTGTTTGAACTGTCTTCGTCGCCGTCTATGGTCGCATCGTCGACTGTGTCGCGGTTCGCCGTTGTGGTAGCGTCCGCAACGTGATCGTCCGAGGACGGAGTGCCGTCACCGTTGGTCGGTTCAGCGTCGGTGCCGGTGGGTTGACTCTCGTCTGTCGATTGGGAAAGCGTCTCAAGCGGGTCATCATCGAACTCGATCGACCGATCGCCGATCGTCGATCCGTCGTCGGTCGCGACATCCAATACGTCCGCAACGACAGTGTCCAACTTCTGACGACACGACGGACACAGGACGATCGTTCGTCCGGTGTCGAGGCGGTCTGACGAGACAAGCGAGTACTCCTGGAGTTGTGCGTCGACGGCGTCCCCGCAGAAATAACACGACGCGAGTCGATCCATACCGGAAGAAAACGGGCAGGGACCAAAAGTTATGGCCTGTATAGGTCGCTGTCACGACGCACCGTGATGAGTCCGACAGTCGAGTGGGGATAGACGACAGCGGCCCAGCAATTCGGGTCGTACAGTCACCGAGCGGCGATGTGACCTAGGTGGACCGCTTTCTGTTTTCGTCGAGTGAATACACGGTGGACTCGTCCCACTTCGGGTACTCGACGACGACGTCCTGCGCGCTCTCGGGTACCGCGACCGTAATCGAATCGCCTTTCTCGACAGTGTCGTACGCCCCCGCCCAGCGATACGGGTACGTATCGCGACTCTCACCGAGGAAGTGTACGTCGAGTATCGAGGCATCTAGCGATGTCGGAGTCACAGACGTGATCGTCAGCTGCCCGGCAGGCTCGTCGTACTCGAAACCGAAATCGACGGGCGGATTGATCGTACCGGAGAACACCGGATATGTCGTTCCCCCGTCGTAGTGCCACGTTACTGTGACATCGCTGCCGGTATCAGCGCCGAGATCGACGGTGTCTCCCTTGGTCGCGGTATCTCCGAAGCCCGTGACCGACTCGCCGTCGACGGTGATCTCGAACTCCCCGGACGGCCACTCGCCGCGACCGACGAACGTGAGTGATGCTCCCTCCAGTTGGAACTGAAGCATATCGTGTGGGCTGCTGTGAGAGACAACGAGTGATTCGTCCAGTTCAGTCCATCGAACGACGGTCGACCACGGCCCTTCGGGTAAATCGACTGAGACAGTATCGCCGTCCTCGAGTGTCTCGTCCTCCTCTGCAAACACAGCACCGAGATCCTCGTGGCCAACTTGGACGGCGAATGCGTCGGCGTCGAACGTTTCGTCGCCCCGATAGGCCAACGTGAGGGTGTCACGACTGCGAACAATCACAAACTCGACCGACGGTCGGATATACCCGCTATAGACCGTCGATCTACCGCCCTCGCCGACCCACGCGACGACGACCTGTGCGCCCGCTTCCCCGTCGATCGGTAGCCGGTCGCCGTCTTCGAGCGTCTCGTGTGCGTCTGTAAGTGTCGTCTCCGGGCGCTGTCCACCGACGGTTACCTCGTAATTTCCAGGGTCGACGGGGTCACCCTCGTAGACGAGCGCTGACTCGTCTTCGTGCTGGAACGTGAACGAACCGGGGGCACGGGTGTGGAACGTATGAATGCGCGTCTCGCCGGAGTACGCCTTGTTCCCGTTTTCGTACTCGTAACTCGCGGTCACGGCGACGCGGTCGCCCAGAGAGACGTCCGGGACAGATATTGTGTCTCCAGCATCGAGTGTCTCGTGGCGCTCCGAAAGGGTAAACTGCCGTTCGCTGTCGTCGTATGTGGACTCGCTTTCACCCGAATACACCTCAACCGCCAATTGCTCGAGATCTGTCAGCGTTGTCTCTCCCGTGTAGGTCATCGTCAACGACTGTGTTGCCCTCTCGTAGTCGTCCTCGAAGGTCACTCCGTCAACGACAAGCTCCGTAGACAGGACCACCTCGTAGTCCGTCTGTGGATCAGCCCACTCGACAGCCACTACCGACAGTGGGTCTGCCTCGATGGACACTGGCTCGCCCGGGGCGAAATGGCCGTCAAAGACACCATCGCGCGGCTCATCGTCGACGAGTACCGTCAGTGTGGACGGATCAATCGGTGTCTCACTGGTATTCCGAATCTGGACTGCCAGTTCTGCCGCACCTCCGGAGGAATATGTTGTAGTCATCATAATATCCGGCTGGCGCTCACGGACCTCCTGTGTCGGGGCCGACGCGGTAAACGACGCGACGGCCACCCGATCGTCGCGTTCGACAGTGACCGACGTATGGTGTCTCTGGACGACGCCAGTCACGAGGTCCACGAACGCCTCACGCTCGTATGCCGATGCGTCGGTAAACGTACCCGCGGCGTCTACGCGGATACGAAGCTGGTCGTGCCGACTGATGCCGAACACGGCCGACTGCAGCCCGTCGACAGTACGGTCGTACATCGTTTGTTCGGCTCCGTTGAACGACGGCGTTACGATAAGATACCGTGCGTCCGATACCTTCGTGAGTGCCAGACGCACGTCGTCCGACAGAGACAGGTCGCCGTCGATGGCATCGGTCGCGGTCGCTCGGACGGTGCTTGCCTCACTGGGCTGGGGGCTGCGCGCGAGGATCAGCCGTCCGTCAGAACGATCGATCGAGCCGGACGGCATATCGGCCTCTGGCAGCGTTGGTCTGTCGGCCTCGAACGAACCGACGACAGTGACGATATTCCGCCGAGACTCACTGTATGCCCCGGACGCCATCCAATCGACCTGATCGGGATCGAGGCCGAGTTGCGAAACGGATTCGACCCCCGGAACCTGATTGAAGTTCTCACCCCTGTCAGATGACGGCGCAGTCGCCACGAGCCGCGAGAGAGACCGATCGTCGACGGACGCAGGCAGTGGATCCAGTGCCTCGATGAGACCTGCCGGCAGGGAACCGTTTCCAGTCGGCGTTCCGTCCTCGGAATCGGAGAACAGTTGTCCACTACATCCACCCAAGGCGGTGATACCCCCTACTGCGAGAAGACGGCGACGAGGAATCTCCATCGTGTACAGTATACCGAAAGACTGTGGTTTAATTTTTCCGAATTTCACAAAGCGACGACGACAGCAACGAATCGCGATCTGATACAGCGATATACCGACACGTGGATATCCTCACGACGACCCGATATGTCGGACGGCAAGGTAGAGGCATTTCCGGTCGACTTACTCTGGGGCAGCGTCCGCGTGCGAGAAGACGAACGCACGCGCAAGTTTCGCCCCGAGAACGGCGGCCTGACCGTCGTCTTGGTCGTTTACTTCGACCACATCAGCGCCGACGGCGTCGGGTGCGACCGACCGAACGACTCGTCTCATCGTAGTCGGGTCGAGTCCGAACGGTTCGAGCGTTCCCGTACCCGGAGCGAACCCGGGGTCAGCCGCGTCGATGTCGACGCTCAAGTATGCGTCACCGTCCAGGTTCGGCTCCCAGTCAGAGACTTCGGCCGGTGGCACGACAGTCACGTCAGCCTCGGCCGCTCGGTCCCACTCGCGTTCGCTACCAGCACGCGCACCGAGAATCACGGCCCGATCAGCACGGTCCAGTGCGTGGCGGGTAACCGTCGAGTGACTGTATGGGTCGCCGCCGAACTCCTCTCGGAGGTCGAGGTGGGCGTCCAGACAGACAAACACGTCTGGGTCTAGCGCCCGGACGGCCGCAACGGTGACGGTGTGCTCGCCGCCGAGCAACAGTGGCACTGCGCCGTCCCGATCGGCGTCGCTTATGACACCTTCGAGGTAGGTCAAGTACTCCTCGACATCTCCGCCAGGCCGGACGTCACCGTGATCGTGCACACTGAGCGCGGTGAAACGACTGGCAGTGTGCTGATCGTAATCCTCAAAGGATTCAGCGACGGCGCGGAGACGCCGCGGGCCGAAACGCGTTCCCGGCTGGTAGGTCGTCGAGCGATCGAGCGGGGCACCGACGACGACGTACGCGGCGTCCGCCCGATCGGCGTGCGCGCCCGGGAACCCCGACATTCAGACGATCTTGCGCTGGCCCTCGTACTCGAGGAACTCGATCTCGTCGTCGGGGTGGAGGTCGGCCTCGTCGGGACTGACCATCACGAACGTCTCGTAGGTCTCTAGGTCCATAACCTGCAGTTCGTCGCTCTCGACGTTGACGACCTGGCCCTGCTTGCGCTCGATGATCGGGACCCATACCTTCGCGTCGACGGGCTGGGAGAGCGATCGCTTCTTGCCGTCGAAGACGCCCTTGCCTTCGATTCGGGCCTTGGCGCTACCGTGTTTGCCCGGCTTGGCCGTGCTGTATCCGGTGATCTTGCACGGGGTTTCGTCCATCATCACGTAGCTACCTTCGTCGAGTTCGCGAACTTCTGTCTGCTCTTTCGCCATATAGCGTCGTTGCCCCCCGCCCAGTATAAACGGTTTGGATGGCAGCGACCACGATGACGCCCTTCGAGGTTACGCTCGATTGATCTCGACGCTCTCGAGAGTAATCGGCGAGGTTGGGTTGTCGTTGGCATCAGTGTCCACCGAGCCAATAGCCTCGAGCACATCCATCCCGTCGGTCACTTCGCCGAAGACGGGGTGCTTGTCGTCGAGATGTGGCTGGGCTGCAAGCGTGATGAAAAACTGTGAACCGTTCGTGTTCGGGCCGCGGTTGGCCATCGAGAGCACGCCGGGGCCGTCGTGGCGCAGTTCCTCGTGGAACTCGTCATCGAACGTGTAACCAGGGCCGCCGCGGCCGTTGCCCAGGGGGTCGCCGACTTGGACCATGAATCCCTCGATCACACGGTGGAACTCCACGCCGTCATAGAGGGGGTCAATCCGCTTTTCGCCAGTTTCGGGATCTTCCCAGGCACCGGTGCCGGGCGCGATCTCTGTGTTTTCGTAGTCGTTTGCCCCTTCGGCCAGGCCGACGAAGTTCTCGACTGTCCGGGGTGCTCGTTCGTCGAACAACTGTACCTCGATGTCGCCTTCGCTCGTGTGCAGGGTCGCAGTCAGATCTGAACTCATACCCGTCACTGACAGGCCGGGCAGTATAACGGTGGCGGTGGGGAAACAGATCGAGAGCCAGGTACAGAATAATCGCCCGACAGCGAGGCGATAGTGTCGACGTACTAACCCGTGGCCGGAATCCTTTTGGTTGTTGGCAATCGTTTCTCACGTATTCGAATGACATCCGGTGACGCACAGACGGTTCTCGTCGTGGACGACGAACCGGACGTCGCTGACGCCTACGCCGCGCAATTGCGCGATCGGTACGCTGTGCGGACGGCATACAGCGGTGAGAAAGCGCTGGACACGATCGATGGGACAGTCGATGTCGTGTTGCTGGACCGTCGAATGCCGGAGATGTCCGGTGATGAAGTGCTTCAGACCCTTCGCTCGAAGGGGGTCGAAACGCGGGTCGCGATGGTGACGGCCGTGGATCCGGATTTCGACATCATCGAGATGCCGTTCGACGATTACTTGACTAAGCCAGTTTCGCGGTCGGAACTGTTCGAGACCGTCGAACGACTGCTTACGTGCGCGAAATACGACGATCAGTTCCAGCAGTTTTATTCACTGACCAGCAAGCTCGCGACGCTACAGGCAAACAAAAGCCAGTCATCTCTGGAGGAAAGTGAGGAGTACGCTGAACTCACTGAACGACGGGAGGCGGTTCGCGAGCAGCTTGACGAGACACTCTCGGAGTTCAACGACGACGCGTTCGCTGCGATGTTCCGCGAGTTGAACCCGAGTCCACCGCTTCCCGAGGACACGCTTGAGTAAGCGACACCGCGTGACGGCACAGCCTGCATATATGCTACTGCCGAAACCCTACGATCAGTGGCACTTCCGAAAGCCCTAACGTCAGTTCGCCCATAGAACGGATCGAATGAGCGAGCAGCTGCCGGACGTCCAGGCGACTAGCCCAGATGTTACCGTAGAGTTGAATCGGGTCGGCGTCACCGGCGTCGAGAAACTCGTCAAGCTCGGCCGTGAGAACAAGCGACCGATCGTCCTGATGGCCGAATTCGAGGTGTTCGTGGACCTACCGTCCTGGCGGAAGGGTGCAGATATGTCCCGAAATATGGAGGTCATCGACGAGACGTTGGAAGCCGCCGTCGCCGAGGAGGTCTACCGCGTCGAGAACGTCTGTGGCGAGGCAGCCGAACGCTTGCTGGAGAAACACGACTACACTGAACAAGCCGAGGTGAAAATGGAGGCGGAATACGTCACGCGCGAGGAGACACCCGAAAGCGAGAAGCCGACACAATCGACTGCTCAGATTATCGCCTCGGCGACTGCGACTGAGGACGGCACCAGAGAGGAAATCGGTGCCGAAGTCACGGGGATGACGGTCTGTCCCTGCAGTCAGGGGATGTCCGTCGCACGTGCTCGCCAGACATTGACCGACCTCAACGTTGAAGACGAAGTCATCGACGAGTTCCTCGAACGGGTGCCACAACCAGGTCACTCCCAGCGGGGCCACGCGACGCTGACCGTCGAAACCGAGGGCGACCCGCCGGTCGATCTCAACGAACTCATCGAAATCGCCCGCGAGTCGATGAGTGCGCGGATCTATAACCTGGCCAAGCGCCCGGACGAGGACCACATGACCCACCAATCACACAGCGACGCCAAGTTCGTCGAGGACTGTGTCCGGTCGATGGCCGAAGGTGTCGTCGAAACGTACCCCGACTTGGGCGCGGACGCAATCGTGCATATGGAGCAGTCAAACGACGAGTCGATCCACCAGCACAACGCTCACGCCGAACGCGTCGCGACCTTCGAGGATCTGGCTGAAGAAGTCAACGGCGACAAAGCGTAGTCGGGCGGCGATGTAGCTATCGTCGAGTCGGGCTCGTTTTCGTCCGGACAGTTGCCCTCACGACACCGAGAGCCGCCAAGATAAAGCGACGGCGTGACTCCAGACGGTGCGGATCACCGATCGCCGTCGGGCTGACCGACACCCGGAATCGCGACGGACGCGGCAACACGCTCCATTGCTAACGCGGTCGTCAGCACGAGCGCGAGGTAAAACAGCGCAAGGATCACGTAGACGTCCGTCGTTCGGAACGTGTCCGTGACGATGTTTTCCGCCCGACCAAACAGCTCTGAGACGGTGATAAACGCCGCCAGCGAGGAGTATTTGATGAGATAGACGAACTCGTTGGTCCACCCTGGGATAGCGTATCGCAACCCCTGTGGTAAGACGACATGGCGGATGCCAGCCCACTTCGAGAGGCCGACCGATCGAGCGGCAACGAGTTGCTTTTCGTCGACAGACTGGAGGGCTGATCGGATGTATTCCGACTGATAGGCCGAGGAATTGATAGTGAACCCGACGATTGCGACGAACGCTGCTGGCCCTGGGACCCATCCGCTTCCGACGAAGCCGAGACTCTCGATTACACTCGCAAGTGGCAATCCGTAGTAGAGTAAAAACAGCTGAGCGAGGAGGGGCGTCCCGCGGATTAGCTCCGTGTACGCCAGTGAGAGCCGGCCAAGTACGGTGCCACCGTAAACACGCGCAACCGACAACGGGACCGCGATGGCCAGTCCGAGCAGTATCGAGACAACAGTTAGATAGACGGTGACGTACGCGCCTTCGGCCAGCGCAGGTGCACTCTCGATCGAAAACGCAAGGAGGTCACACAGCCAGACGAGCCAGCCAGTGGCGACTTCCGGCAGGCCGGACCCGTGGCCAAACGATGCGACGCTATCGGCAGCCGACGCGAACGGCTCGGGTGACAGCCAGGGCTCACGGTCCCGGACGGGGACCTCCGAGCGAATCAGCCCCGGCAGACCCAGTGTGCTGAAGATCCGGTCCAGTGCCGCGTTGTGATATATCCAGCGCGTGAGCAGCCACGTCCAGAAGACGGCTCCGACCACGAGCACGACAAGGCGTCGCCGTCCGGGGAGATCACCGACTGCGGCGGGTTCAGTCTCGTCGACGCTCATCGGTTGAGATCGGTCAGTTCCCCCAAAAACTCGTCAGTGCGGTCGTGCTGGGGCTGTTCGAAAAGCTGCTCGGGTGGGCCACGCTCGACGATCTGGCCGTCTTCGAGGAAGGCAAGCCGGGAAGCGACCGACCGAGCGAACCCCATCTCGTGTGTCACTGCCAGCATCGTCATACCGTCGTCAGCGAGCTCGCGCATAACGGCCAACACCTCTCCGACGAGTTCAGGGTCGAGTGCGCTGGTCGGCTCGTCGAACAGCATAAGATCGGGGTCCATCGCCAGCGCGCGAGCGATCCCCACGCGCTGTTTTTGCCCGCCTGATAGTTCCGCCGGATACGCATCAGCCTGATCGGCGACGCCGACCTGCTGGAGGTACTGCTCGGCGCGTTCGTCAGCCTCGTGCTTCGAGAGACCCAGCACCTCCGTTAATCCGAGCGTGACGTTGCCGCGGGCAGTCCGGTGGGCGAACAGGTTGAAATCCTGAAAGACCATCCCGACGCGCCGGCGTAAGGTGTTCTCGTCCATCGCGTGGATGTCCTCGCCCTCGAGAGAGATGACGCCGTCGTCGATCTCAGTAAGTCGGTTGACACACCGCAGCAGCGTCGACTTACCCGACCCACTCGGTCCGACAATCACTTCGACGTCACCGGCGTCCAACTGGAAGCTGACGTCGTGCAGTACCTCTTCGTCGCCGTAGGATTTCGAGACGTTCTCGAAGTGTAACAAACTCATTCCGTACCACCTGGGATCGAATAGCGCCGATGAATGGCCTCTAACGACCGGTTAGTTACGAACGTCAACACAAAGTAAATCGCCGTGATCGTAAGGATGACCTCCAGTACAGCCGTTCCCTGGCCGGGCTGTAAGTAGAGGTTCTCGGCGCGAGTCAACAGTTCCGCGAGCCCGATCGCGAAAGCAATGCTCGTGTCTTTGAGAACGATCGTGAACTCGTTTTGAAACCCCGGCAACGAGCGCCGAAGCGCCTGCGGAAAGACGACGTGACGAATCGCCTGGCGACTGCTCATCCCGACCGAGCGAGCGGCCGCCAGTTGTCCATCGTCGATCGACTGAATCGCACCGCGAAACACCTGGCTCTGGTAGGCACCGCTCCGGAGTCCAAGCGCTAGCGTCGCCGAGAGAAAGGCCGTGAGATCAACCTCCAGCCAGGGAATCGATCCGAACCGGGGCAACGGCAGGCCGAAATGAACTAACACGACAAGTACGACGATCGGCGTCCCCCGGAGTAACACACCGAACGTGCTGACGACATCGCTGAGCCGCCCCGAACTGTAGACCTCGATCGCCCCGGCAGGGAACCCGGCCAGAAAGCCCAGCGAGAGACTCGTGATCGTCAGCAGCATCGTTACGACTGTCCCAGCCAGCAAGTACTCCCAGTTGGTCGCGACGAACGCCCAATCACTGACCTGCAATACGCCGGCAGTCCGGCCACCAAGCGACAACAGGCTGCCGGCATCGGCCTGTAACATCCCGACGATCGAAGTCCCGGCTTCGGACGCGGTCTCGATCATCGGTCTTATTCGAACCACTCGGCGACCAGATCGTCGTAGGTCCCGTCATCACGCAACTCGGCGATCGCATCGTTGATCTCGCCGATCCGGTCGTCGTCCTGACGCATCCCCATACCGAACTGTTCTCCAGTTTCGATGACGAACGCGACCGAAACGTCCCGTTCAGCAGCGAAGTTGTTCGCGACTGGTTGATCGACCACGACGGCATCGACATTGCCGTTCTCGAGGTCCTCGACGGCCAAAACGTAGTTATTGTGTCGCTTGAGGCCGTCCTCGGGGATGATGCCGTCATCGCGAAGCCGTTCGGCCTCGCTCTCGCCAGTGGTTCCCTTCTGAGCAGCCACGCTGGCCCCGTCGAGATCGCTTTCGCTCTCGGGCTGGAAGTCACCGCCTGCCGGAACAAGCACGGCCTGGTTTGACTCCCAATACGGATCAGTGAAAGCGACCTGTTCTTTCCGATCGTCGTTGATCGTCATCCCCGCGGCGATCAGATCGATATCGTTGTTGTTCACCGACGGGATGAGCGAGCTAAATTGGAGTTCCGACCAGTCGCCGATGTCATACCCGGCCCGGTCGATAGCCGCTTCGGCCAATTCGATGTCGAAGCCGACGAGTTCGCCGCCTTCCTTGTATTCGAAGGGCGCGAATCCTGGGTTTGTCCCGGGAACGATCGTGTCGTCGTTGCCACCGGAACAACCTGCGATCGCGGCCGAAGCACCGACCGCCCCGACCGTCTTGAGATACGCACGACGGTCCATACTGAATCTGCGAGCCATATCCACGGATTCGTGGTACCAGTGTTGAACGTTTCGAGCTATTTTCGATCATCGTTCGTCGTGTTTTTCGCGCGAGCGCGTTCGAGGCTGGCAGTTTTGTGGGTCCGATCCTAACGGGTGGGTATGACTACGATCGGAGTCGTCGGTGCCGGTGCGGCGGCCGTGGCCGCGACGCACGTCGTCGATCAGGCCCGCGAGGACGTCGAAGTGACGATACTCGAGAAGTCCGGCGGTCTCTGTGGCCGTGCAGCCACCCGTCGTCGTGGCCCAATCACCTATGATTACGGCGCGAACTACCTCAAAGACGACGACAGCCGAGTGACAGAGTTGATCACCGAGACGCTAGATACCGAAGGGTTGATCGACACCCGAGGACCGATCTACGCCTACGAGAGCAACGGCGAGATCGGCCCCGGCCGGGACAGTGACGACCGCAAGTGGAGCTACGAAGCCGGACTGACACAGATCGCCAAGCGCCTGCTCGACCGAACTGACGCGACTGTTCATCGCAACACCCGTGTCGAACAGATCCACCGCGAGGGCGAACAGTGGCGGCTGACTGACATCGACGGACAGTCGTGGGGGCCGTTCGACGCGCTGGTCGTGAACCCGCCGGCCCCCCAGACTGCCGACCTCCTGCGGACGGCCGAGTGGGACGACCCGTTGCGTGAAGACCTCGTCGAGGCGATCGACGCTGTCCCCTATCGGAGCGTCTGGACGGCGGTCCTGCATTACCCCTTCGAGTTGGACCGACCATATTATGCGGTCATCAACACGGACGCGGAACACGAAATCGGCTGGATCGCCCGCGGGGAGTGCAAGCCCGGCCACGTCCCCGACGGGGAGTCGCTGCTGGTCGTCCAGGCCGGACAGGACTGGTCGGAGCGACACTTCGAGCGCGACCCCGAGACGAACGTCGCTGAGTTGATCGATCTGACGGCGACTCTGCTGGACGACGAGCGCCTCACCGAACCTGACTGGACCGACCATCAGGGCTGGCGCTACGCGCTGCCTGACGAGGCCGTCCGACAGGGTCCGATCGACTCGGCGGCCGATCACGGCCTGTACTTCGTCGGTGACTGGGTCCCCGGCGAGGCACGGCTCCACGCGGCGCTGCGAAACGGACTGGATACCGGCGAGAAACTCGTCTATCAGGTCTGATCGGTCGTCGTCATTCCCGACCCGTCACTTTCCGAATACACGAGGAGCCGAACGGACCGAGTTCGCCAGTCTCGAACCGGATGAAATAGCCTGTCGACAGCGACGACCCACAGCGACGACAGTCGAAGTCACCTTCTCTGGAGACGACCTGACTCTCGAAGCGGACGAACGAGCCAGATCGTGTGCGAATCAGCCCGTCCTCGCGTTCGATGATGCCGCGTAACTCGGCCGTATCGAGGATCTCTCTAGTGATGTGGGGATCGGTCGTGATCGTCTCGATGCGGTCGATTGCCTCCGCGACCGACAACGATTCGTCTTCGAGATGGGCCAGTAGTGTCACGCCGAGTTCGACGGGATCGGAGTCCACACCCGGACAACGGCCGCCGCGAGCAAGAAAGACACGACCACAAGGCGTATTTCGCTGGCAGATACACGGTCGAGTGATGGACCGGCAGGTTCGGACCCAGCTGGCAGGCGGGCTCGCGCTCGCGGCGACCGGCGCGCTCGGCGTCCTCGTTCTCACGCCCGAGCGGGCGCTGGCGTCGCTCGCCGGAATGGCCGAGCAGCCCGCGCTGTTCGCGCTCGCGCTGGTCGCTCTCTACGGGGTGCGGTCGCTGGTGCTGTGGCCCATCTCGGCGCTGTCGCTTCTGGTCGGGTTCGTCTACGGACCGATGCTGGGGATCCCGATCGGGCTGGCCGGCGCGGTGGTGACCTGTCTGCCGCCGTACGCGCTCGCGCGGTACGCACCGCGGGAACGGGGCCCGCTCGCGAGATTGCACACGCTCGGTCGGTCAGCAGTCGACGTGACGGGCGATTTCCGTGGGCTGGTCGCCGCGCGCCTGCTCCCGCTCCCCGCTGACGGCGTCTCGTATGCGGCCGGGTTGACAGGGGTGCCCGTCGGCCACTACGCGCTTGGGACGGCACTCGGCGAGACGCCGTGGGTCATCGCGACCGTGCTGGCCGGCGCGTCGATGCGGACGTTCGCACTCGAAGAAGCCGGCTCAACGCTGTCGCTGTTGCTGGCGGCGACGCTGCTCGGCGTCGTACTATTGAGTGGGCCCGCATACCGCCACCTCCGGCGGCACGACGTGCTCGACGGGCCGGCACTCGATCAGTAAAACGTGTCCGCACAGTCGAAGATGACGCCGTGAACTGGACAGACGTACTTGCAGTGGCGATGATACATCGGCCGGTCACACTGTGGACACGGCCGTCCGCCCGAATCGGTCATATGCGAACGATCCAGCGTGATCGGCTTGACCGTTCGGGGTGCGGCAATCGAGGTAGTGAGTCGTTGCGAGGGTGGCTCGTTAACACTCGCTCCAGCCGCAGTTCTCGCAGGTCTTGCAACCCTCCGAGTAGTACAGCGACATCGAGCCACACTCCGGACATTCAGGGCTTTCGCCCTTGTCGATCAGTTCCTGCTGATCGCCGGTAGTCGTCTCCTGGGCGGCCGCTGCTCCGCCGTCAGTCGACGGAGATTCGACGTCCACGTTGGCCTCACCCTCTTGGACCTCGTCTTCGAGTTCGGTCAGATTCTGCTGTTGGGGGTAGGCCCGCTCGATGTCGTCGTCGAGATACCGACGCATCGCGGTGCCGATGGCGTCCGGAATCGACTGAATCTGCTCGCCTTTGTCCCAGGCGACCTTTGGCGATCGGATGCCCTGCAGTTCGTCGGCGATTTCTTCGGGATCGACGCCGCTACGCAGTGCCGTCGAGATTGTCTTGGCCAGCGCTTCCGTGAACGAGGCTGTGAACCCGCCCGAGTTGCCGATGTTGGCGAACAGTTCGAACGGCCGGCCGTTGTCGTCCTCGTTGATGTTGACGTACAGTTTCCCGTAGCCGGTGTCGATCCGTTGGGTGACGCCGTGGAGTACGTCCGGTCGCGAGCGCTTCTGGGCGTACTCGTCGGCGTCGCCGTCGGCAATGTCGAGGATTTCAGCGATGGATTCGTCAAGCGCCGCCTGGACCTCCTCGCTTTCGAGGAAGCCCTCGATGCCGTCGAAGACCTCCTCGATCCGTGCGACGATCTCACCTTCGTCCATATCAGAGAACTCGGTGTTCTGGGCGCGCGTCGTCAGCACCTGCTTGGATCGAGTGCCGTCCCTGTAGTAGGTGACGCCCTTGCCACCGTGCTCGTAGATGTACTCGAAAGCATCCTTGGCGTCCTCGACAGTCGAGTCGTTTGGCGCGTTGACCGTCTTGGAGATGGCTGAGTCGACGCCGTCTTGAAGCGCACACTGGATCGAAGCGTGCTGTTTGGGATCCAAGTCCCCAGTCGTGACGAACAGCTCACCGATGGCATCGGGCACCGTCGTGAGACCGTCGATGCCGTCGAACTCGTTGTTCGCCATCTGCTCTTGGGCCTCTTTCTTGACCGCCTCGACGTCGAGGTCGTTTTCCTCGAGCGTCCGGAGGAAGTAGTCGTCGAACTCCACGAGCATCTCGTCGCCCTGCACGTCGTCGGAGACGTTCTTGTAATAGGCGACGTTGTAGATAGGCTCACAGCCACCGGTCGTGTTGCCGACCATCGACGTCGTCCCGGTCGGGGCGATGGTCGTCGTGTTGTGATTGCGAATCGGGAAGCCGTCGGCCCACTCCTCGGGGTCGAGGCCAGTGTGGTGTTCGAACCAGTCGGCGTACTCGGTCGGGTCGGCGTATTTCGAGTCCTCCCACTCTTCGAACGTTCCGCGCTCGTCAGCCAGTTCGTGGGAGACCCACTTTGACTCGTGGTTGATATGGGTCATCAACCGGCGTGCGACCTGATCCGAGACGTCCTCCCCGTACTTCATACCCAGCTGGACGTACAGCTGTGCCAGTCCCATAATGCCCAGCCCGATCTTGCGCATCTCTCGGACCGTCTGTTCGATCTCCGGGACGGGGAAATCGGACATCGTGACGACGTCTTCGAGGAAGCGAGTGCCAGTCTCGATACGGTGATTGAACTCGTCCCAGTCGATCGCTTCTTCGAGGAAAGCATCGAGGGCTGCCTCGGACGAGTCGTATTCGTCGGCGTGGGCCGCCGACCAGACGCGCCAGTCGGGCGCGTCCTCGTCGACCAGCGTCGAGAGGTTGATATGTCCCAGGTTGCAGGCCTCGTACTCCTCCAAGGGTTGCTCGCCACACGGGTTGGTCGCAAGCATCCGGTGTTCAGGGTGTTTCTCGACGTCGAAGGAGTGTTCCTCGTTAGCGCGTTCGAGGTAGACGACGCCCGGCTCACCGTTCTCGTGGGCACCCTGGATAATATGGTCCCAGATCTTCTCGGCGGGCACCGACAGCTCCTCACCGACCTCGACGTACTCGCCGAGACCGAACATATCGTACAGTTCTTTGGTCTCCTCGGTCGTGACGTGGGCCTCGCCCGTCCGGGGGTTCGTGAAGGTAAACTCCTCGCCAGCCTTCAGGGCGTCCATAAAGTCGTCAGTGATCCCGACGGAGATGTTGAAATTCGAGAGGTGACCTTCGACCGCGTTCCGGAGGTGTTCCGGAACCTGTCCGTCCTCGTCGATCAGTTCGCGGGCCTCTTCGAGGGCGTCCTCAAAGGAGTTATGCGTGAAGTCGTCCGGGTCGTTGAGCCGCAGCGTCTCCGCGAGTGAGACGTCCTTGTTCTTGGCGTGGATGAACTGGATAACGTCCGGGTGAGAGATCCGCATAACGCCCATCTGTGCGCCGCGTCGCGCACCGCCCTGGGCGATGGTCTCACACATCTGGTCGTAGGTCCGCATAAACGTGATCGGGCCGGAAGCGATCCCACCGGTCGAGCCGACTGCATCGCCGTAGGGTCGGAGCTTCCAGAACGCATAGCCCATTCCGCCGCCGGATTGGAACACCTGTGCGGCCTCCTTGGCGGTCTGGTGGATATCGTCAATGTCGTCTTCTGGAGAATCGACGAAACAGGCAGAGAGCTGCTGCAGTTCATCCCCGGCGTTCATCAGCGTCGGCGAGTTCGGCATAAAGGAGAGATTCGCCATCGCCGCTTGGTACTCGGCGGCAGTCTCTTCGACGTGTTCACAGATATCGTCAGGAAGCTCGGGAATAATCGTCTCGTAGGCGAACTTATTGACGTTGTAGACGTCCAGTTCGGTCTCGACGTCGTCGTCAACAGTCGTCCCCTTCCCGAAGACCTCCGCGGCGAGTTCGTCCCGGCGGGGATGGTCGGGTTTGAGCTGGTCCGGCGTGACGGTTATCTCGGTGTCTGTCTTGCGCGCCTCGAAAACAGCCTCCGCCAGCGCGACGTTCTCTGCAACGCGCTCGAAGAGATCTTCCTGAGACTCAACAGGGTCGCCATTGGCGTCTTTCCGGAGATAGCGTGCCGGCAGAATGTTGTGATATGCGTTAGCTGTGAGCCGCTCCTCTAGGGAGTCACCGGTCGTGCGCTTGATCGGGAGCGAGATCTCGTCCGCGGAGAGATCTGGCTGGCTCACGCGTCGGCCCTCCGAGCAGTGTCGTCTTGTTGTCGGTCGATACGCGTCGTGAAACGAGTCGGTGGACGAATCATCTGTGACGGAAGTTCGTTACTTGTGGGTTCCTAATGAACCCGTCGCCTCGCTGTTTGGCTCCCCGCGAGACACCCACCGCTACACGGATCTTTCCTGGGCGGGGTGACGCCTCACAGGTATGCAGCGTACGCAAGCAACGAACGAGAGGAGTGATAATAAACGTGATCAGACCGGAGTGAAAGTGAAAGTGTTGGCTTCCGAGCTCCGAGAAAGCGGTCGGATCCCCAGCAGAAACAGTGGAGAGTGCGAGGTCAGACGGCTTCGGACGCGAAGCTCACTGCCGAGAGACACTCCAGGTGTGTGCTGTCGCGCAGGCAACGACGGCTAGCATCACCCCAAGCAAGACGAGTTGTGCCACCAACATTGACGAAGCGAGAAGCCAGCTCCCGGCCAGCGCGAGCGCGCCGAGAACGACGACGACAGCGTAGTATCGATGCCAGCGGCGAGTCGCCGGCCGACGTACAAGATACGGTCGCAATTGCGTGGCGTTTTCCCGGAGCGTCACGACCCCGCGTGGTTTATCGTATGAGACGATGTCCATATCGTCGAGTTTCGGGAGATGACTTTGATAGAGTGCGACGTAGACGCGTTTTCGCTCGGCATAAGAGATCTCGTCGGTCGTTTTGTCGTTTTCGTCTGCGGCGATCCGCTCGGCCAGTTCACCGATAGGGATCGGACCGTCGGCTGCGTCCAGATACGTGAGTGCGCGGCGGCGGCGTGCGTTTTTCAGGGCGTCGAAGATCGTGTCCAGCGAGAGCTGGTGTCTCTCTGATGCGGTGGCTTGCTCTTCGTCCGGTGGCTCCGGTGGTTCGACTGCTCCCTCGGAGACGGATGCCGACAGCTCCGCCGGTGAGGAAGTCGCTTCACTCATTGCCCCACCTTACATAGCGATCGTCGGACCGGTCGGAGCGCGGACAGATACGTGCGGTCCGCGTGTATCGGCGACGGCCATCGACAGCCTGTGTACTGTGCCGACCTGTTGGTCGGCACGTTCAATTCTGGTTCCACCCCAGTGAAACGGTTTGACTCTTCCCACATTGTGAACCCCAGCAGATACATCCTTGGGAGTCATTCTATAACGTGGGGTTGGATACACAACTAGACTAAGTCACGAAAGGTCAGCTTAGAATTTGTGTAAATAGACTGCCGTTTATTCGGTGAAGTCTACTGCGTAGAAACAGGTCGTTACTCACACAGCGAGACCAGCCATCGTCGGTCGATGAGATAGTATGTGTGATTGAGACAGAAAGAATGACCGGAACCGTAGATTGTGCGGGATTATGCCTGACCAGCAGCGGTGGCAGACCGGTAGAAGGTGAGTAACAAAGTGAGTGCCCCGGAAGAGTACAGTACGCGGACAGCGATGGGAGAAAACACAACGACGCCGCCGGGGGGACTGTCGCGCGACGAGATTTTCGATCTCCTGAGCAGTGGCCGTCGACGCTACGTGATCGCATACTTGCTCGAACACTCAAACGGTGCCAAACTGCAGGAACTCGCCCGTGAAATCGCGGCGAAGGAAAACGACTGTGCCATCGACGACGTCACGAAAAAACAACAAAAGCGCGTGTACGTGTCACTTCATCAGACTCACGTACCCAAGCTTTCAAACGCCGGCGTCATCGACCGGGTGGATGGCCGAATCGTGCCCGACGAGCGAGCGTCGGAACTGGCCCCGTATTTCAATAGCTTGGATGGGCGCCGCCCGTGGTATCGTTACTATTTGGTGATCGTGCTGGTTGGCGGGCTGGCGTTCGCGCTCGTGGGGCTCAATGTCGGGGTGTTCGCGGCGGTCGATATCGCGGTCGTCTCTGTTGCCCTCTTTCTGGCCGTCGCCGTACTGACCGGTGTATACGCCTGGAATCGGCGATTGAAACGGGTCTGAGGACAGCACTGACAGTGCGGACCACGCAAGTGAGGTTAGTAATTATGTCCTACTCCAAATAAGACAGCTAGTCAATATTGATTTTGATTTTCAACTAGAAGAATATATCCTTATCCACGACCACGTCTGATCCGATGACAATGGAAGACGCAGTTCCGAAGACGCGGCACGTCGCGCGTCAGATGGCCGAAAAGCTTAGTCTCGGTTTCAGGCGACACGACGAGCGCGAGCGCGAAGCCGCAATCGAGGCGTTCGCATTCGTTGATACCCGGCAGTTCAGCCACGTGTCCGAAGAGACCGCACGGGAAGCAAGCGTCGCGTACGTCGATGCGCTGTGGGCGAAAGACGAGGTCGAACAGTCCTGTATGCGCGACGGGAAACTCGACACCGACGCGCTCGATGAGGCAGACTGGTCGGACGTCCGGTCGGCGTTCGCGCGCCGGGCGTCGTTGGTCGGTATGGACGCTCGATACGCCGAGCAAAGTACGATCGCGTGGCGGCGACACAAGACGGGCGGGGACTACTGGACGCCGATGAAGCGTGCCCAGACGTACGAACTCAGAGCCGCGTTGCAGAACCCAGACTACCCGTCGAAACCCCGGTACGGACAGTCCGGACACGGTCCAGAGGCGGCCCGATACGAACTCGGCGTCGAGTTGCACGATATGCGCCAGTGGGAACAAGCCCGTGACGTGATGATCCCGTACTTCGAGCGGATCCTCCGAAGTCGTCGGAACCAGCGACGTGACACGCTCGTGGCCACCAACGACTGACACGACTGTTGTCTGTCCCGGAGTTCGCCCTGGAGTCGGTCAGCAGTGGGTAGCAAGTGCCACCTGCTCGTTCGGCCCTAGCCAGCAAGCGACAACATACGGCACAGCCTCACACTAGACTGGAATCGTCTCGTCCGGAGCCGATATGACCCCAACGTCTCGTATCAGTCGTCCGAACGGGGGAGTGTCGTCGAGTCCTCCGAGACGATCGCGCGCATATAGAACCATCGGAGCGTCCACATCTGATAGGCAGTGGCGACTCCGAACACCACGAGAAAGCCACTCGCGAGCAAGAGTACGGGCACCGCCCCGATCACGGGCAGGCCGGTCTGTGCGGCGATGACACTCACGAGCGCGACGACGCCGAGCGTCCGGTAAAACTGCGTCCAAGAGACGCCGTAATCGGTGACCATACGCAAGTACCGATTGACCTGCTTGGCCCGCTCTCGGAGCCGGATCGTTTTGCGGTCCTTGTCGTAGTCGATGACGTCCATCTTATCGAGCTTCGGCAGGTGAGTCTGGTGCAGCGAATTGTAGACGCTGTCCCGTACTTTCCGTGGCGGCGGCGTCTCACCGGTCTCTTCGGCCGCGATACGCTCTGACAACTCCCGGAGCGTAACTGGCCCCAGGCGGTTGCTCAACTGCTTGATTACCTGTCGTCGCCGGGAGTTGCGCAGGATCTCGTGTACTTCCTGTGGCTCAATCCCACCACCCCCTATCACTGACATCCCTATCACCATATGTTCTCCAGTCCCCACTGGGTCCCTGGTTGAGTGATAGACCGATCCACGACTGATAAACATAGAGGACCGTTCGGAGGATATGATTGTTTTTTGTTATCTAAAGGCGGTTCATACCGCGATATTGGGGCTGTTTACCGCCGGGATGGGTGTCACGGACCGAATTGTAGTCCGTTTCTACCACGCAGTCGGTACAGTGGTATAGAATACCTATCGAAGTATAGATTTGCTCTTCTATCACTTCAACGGCCCGTTTTCAGAGTATGCGTGGGATTAGCACTCATTGATGCGGTAATTAGCTTAGTGGGTAGCTATTCCATAGATTGGTACGTTCGGGTCGGCCCGAGGTGGGGGCTCGGACGGGAGATAGGACAATGTCAGAAGAATTTGACCTTTCCCGGCGGAAAGTGCTCGGCGGCCTCACGACGATTGGGGTCGCCGGGGCGGCAGCCGGGTTCGGCACAAGTGCGTATTTCAGCGACACCGAAACGTTCAACAATAATAGCCTCGTTGCGGGCGAGCTCGACCTCAAAGTCGGGTGGGAAGAACACTACTCCGACTGGTCGCCTGACGAGAGTGAAGGGCTCGACGGCGAGGTTATGATGGAACAGGCCGAGGACTTCACTGTGGGGAGCACGGTGAACAGTCCCCGTGTTGGACTGCCATCGAACGCGGCGGCGATGATTTCGCTCGCAGACGCCGCGGACGCGAAGCAGGTGCTCGACAACACCCAGGAGGACGTCTTCCCCGACGGGTACGATTCGGACGATTATATGACGGGAACGTCCGTCACCTGTGGTGACACACTGCTGGCGGACGACGACGCCGCACCGCCGGTCATCGAACTGAACGACGTCAAACCCGGTGACTTCGGCGAAGTTACCTTTAGTTTCGCACTCTGTGACAACCCTGGCTACGTGTGGGCGCAGGCGTTTCTTGAAAGCGCGAGCGAGAACGGATATACAGAGCCCGAGCGGAAAGATCCTGATGAGTCCGGCGACGCCAACGGCGACGGTGCAGACGACGTCGTCGAACTGCTCGACGAAATCCAGGTCGCCGTCTGGCTCGATGACGGCAATAACTACCAGAACTGCGGTGAGCAACCGCTCACCGTCGGAAGTCTACGAGAGGTCATCAACGGCATCCCCAATCCGGGACTCAGACTGGACGGCCGGAACGTCCCGCTGGCTGATGCCAGCTCGACCGACTTCACCGCCTTCGGAGTCAACCGGTTCGACACCGGTGGCGATGGGAACTACGACGCGGACGTCGAACTCGCACAAGATCCGACTGGTGATGGAAAAATCGCACACGCGACATCTGGGGGCGCCATGACGGATGACTACGTGACGACAGCTCTCTGTCTGGACGAGAACCCGACGCTTGGGGAACTCACTGGCGAAGCGCCGACGACCCTGACCTACATGTACTACGGTGGTCCGGGGAACGGCAACTCAGCGCCAGACGAAGTCTACCTCCTCATCCAGGAAGCCGATGGCACCCAACACGTCGTTTGGAGAGCCTCTAACGACGGAGAACCGGCTGCCGAAGAGTGGCGGACGCGGAACGTCCACCTCGAAATCGCCGGCGCGCCGGAGAACAATTCGGGGTACAACTGGATGGAGATCACCGACTCGGGTAACACCAACCTGGGTGGCGGTGGAGCGACCTCAGACCTGAGTACTATCTACGGCGACGACGCCGAAGTGCTCGCTATGGCTGCCGGTCGCGGAACGACCGGCGGCGGCGACGTCCTGGACACCTACTACAAGAACCCAGCAGTCGGTGGCGAATCGGTAGGAACCTTCCCGACCTCGTGTTTCCGGGGCGAAGGGACGGTGCACAACGGGGTCTTCGCGTGGTGGCTGCCAGTCGACCACGCCAACGAGATCCAGACCGACTCCGTGGAGTTCTCGCTGGGACTGTACACCGAGCAGTGCCGACATAACGACGGTAGCGGACAGGCACCCGAGACGACGCCGACGCCGACGCAGAGTCCGGAGCCAGAATAATCGGAATCAACTGACACAGTCGATCCGATTCCCTCACAACCCACACAGGTGTGCGAAGATCCGCCATTCCGGCGGGTCACTCGGACGGCGGTTCGACTCCGTCGGTGGGTCTTCCCCGGAGGTGGGGATCACAATGACAGACAACAACTTCGAACTCTCCCGGCGGAAAGTGCTGGGCAGCCTCGGTGCGATGGGGGTCGCGGGCGCAGCCGCCGGGTTCGGCACGAACGCGTATTTCAGTGACAGCGAAACATTCGACGGGAGCACGCTCACGGCAGGGGAGCTCGACCTCAAAGTCGACTGGGAGGAGCACTACTCCGACTGGTCGGCCGACGAGAACGACGATAGAGAAGAATCAGACGGTGGTGAATCCGACGCGGACGACGGTGAAGGGACGTTCCCTGTCCAAATGGAACAACCGGGGGATCTCGACAGCTACAAAGCGTTTCCGCCAGGAACGGGGCCAGATGTCGAGGCGACTTCGGATCCATTGATCTGGATACCAAATGCGTACGTCGACGACTTTATGGATAACACGTCGATCGACGCGTTCCCGGACTCCGACAACAACGGGATCGCTGACTTCCCGATCGAAGATGTCGGCGAACGAGAGCCCTGCGACTACTTGGCCGATGTCGGTGGTGAATCCGACGGGCTAGATCCGGCCAGTGACGAACTAGGTCGAACAGACAACGATGATACAATCGATGAAGACGGCAACCCGAAGCCACTTATCCATCTTAACGACTTGAAGCCGGGCGACTTCGGTGAGATCACCTTTAGTACGCATCTGTGCGACAACCCGGGATACCTCTGGATGAATATGCCGGGGGGGCTGACCACCAGCGAGAACGGCCTGTCCGAGCCCGAAGCTGAAGATGCCGACGAAGATCAAACCATCAACGAGGACGGAGAGATTGTCGGAAAAGAGGGCGTTGACGACCCAGTCGTCGAACTGGCCGACGAAATTCATACTACTATCTGGTACGACAACAACTGTGATAATCTCATCACATGCGAAGAGAAGGTCGACATAATGGCCGTGGCCGATACGTCCCAGAGCATCAATGGTTCTTTAGACAATAGTGATGCTAGTGAAGAGATCGATCAAATCCGTGCAGGAGCGAACACGTTTATCGACAGGTTGCAGTCGAACGCGACATCGGCCAACCAAATCAGAGCCGGGTTGCTGACGTTCAACGGGGGCCAGGATGCGGGCGAAGACGATCCAACAGTTTTCAATCGTCCGGCATTGCGGGCCGGCCTGGGCCCACTCGGTCAGTTCGACACTGATAGCGACGGAAGCGCAGATGTCGGCAACTTCTTGCCGAACCAGGGGATCGGCGACACCCCTATGCCGTACGCTCTAGATCTGGCACAGAAGGTATTAGACGATCAGGGCCGTCCCGAGGCCCGGAGCATAATCCTCCTTGTCACCGACGGTCTCCCGGATTACGTTGGCGGGGGTGGAACGGTCCCATACACCGTCGAAGAAAACGAAGGAGGTCCGCTCCCCACAACGGGAACGACGTACACGTCAGAAGTATTCTCGGATGGCACTTCGGACGGAACGTCATCCTCGGACGAACAGGACGAAACCGCCGCCGAGGCAGCTGAAGTCCAGAACGACGGGGTCGAAATCTGGGTCGCCGGTATCGGACTTGACTCCGACGACGACCTGTTCCTCGAGAATGAAGTCGCTGGGGACGATGGTGATCAAACTACCGCACAGCCGGATTTCTTCGTCGATACAGCATTCGATCCCGAGAGTACCTCCGATTCCGGCGACGTAAATATCAACACAGCCGCGCGAACCCTGGCAGATACGTTTGCCAGTGGTACTGGCCGATGTGACGAGGTCATCTTCACTGGCACGCTTCGAGAAGCAGCGGACGCCTTGGCCGCAAACGAAGGGCGAGGCATCCCACTGGATGCTGACCGCGGGACGGCATACGACGAACTCAACGATCCAGAGAATGCTGCAACTCGGGAGTGCTTTATGGCCGCGAGGACACACTGCTTCGGGTTCTCGTGGTGGTTACCGGTCGACCACGCAAACGAGATTCAGACCGACGGGGTCGCGTTCGACCTCGGGTTCTACACCGAGCAGTGTCGCCACAACGACGGCGGCGGGCAGGCAGCCGAGACGAACCAAACGGCCGACTGATCTACTCGCAGCGGCACCGAACTGACCCATCTCGGTGTGTTCGGTCGTCCGTCCAAGACGATCGCAACGGCGGTTCGACTCCGTCGGTGGGTCTTCCCCGGAGGTGGGGGATACAATGACAGACGACAACTTCGAACTCTCCCGACGGAAAGTACTCGGGAGTATGGGAATGATGGGTGTCGCCGGCGCAGCCGCCGGATTCGGTACGAGCGCGTACTTCAGCGATACGGAACAGTTTCTGAACAACGCCTTGGCCGCTGGCGAACTGGATATGAAGGCGGCCTACTCCGCGTACTACTCCGACTGGTCGGCAGACGAAGGTGAGGGCGTCGACGTCAATATGTGGGACGGTGGGCCGGATACGACCGGAACTGCGGGCGATCTCACGCCCGATTACACGGGTCTGCCGCTGAACGACAACTGGCTCATCGAGGTCGACGATCCGGATCAGTTCCTCGACAACACGCGGTACCTACCCGAGGATGGGGAGCGCGTCGGGAACGCTTCCTGCGATGGCGGAACGGATGCGGACCAGCTCCAGCAGCCGGTCATCGAGCTCGAAGACATCAAGCCAGGGGATTTCGGCGAGGTCACGTTCGACTTCGCGCTCTGTGACAACCCAGGCTATGTCTGGCTCACGGGCGAGCTCCTGTCGTGTGCCGAGAACGGCGTCACGGAGCCGGAAGCAGACGACCCAGACGAGAACGAAAACGAGCCACGGCCACCAGGGTCTGACACCGGCCAGTCGTCGTTGTGGCCACTGGCGGCGCTGGCGGGCGTTCCAGCACTAGGTGGCGGTGACGATAGCAGCGGAAGTGTCGATGGCGGCGCCGAGGAGAGCGAGACAGCCGAAAGTAGCGTAACGAGTGAGTCCGACGGCCACACGCCGACGCTACGAGAGGGGGCCGCTGCAGCGGGTATGGGCGCAGCCGGACTGGCTGCAGCGTCCGGGATAGCCTCCGCAGAACAGAAAGGTGACCCACCAGACCCGGACGGCAACTTAGACGTCTCCACAAGCAATTCCGAACTGTCCGTCACGGTTGGTGAGCTGGGTTCTAGCGGCTTTGAATTCGGTGGAGACAGCAGCACGGTCTACTTCGAGGAATACGGGCTCCGGGACGGCGAATCGGGAACGCACGTCGAGTCGAGCGAACTGGGGAGTAGTAATATAACTGATCCGTTCCCGAGTTCCGTCCCGGCGGGGGACACCGCCGAGTCGACGATCAGCTATCCAGTTCCGACAGCCGGCGGGACAAGCGTCGACCTAGAGGTCAATAGAAACGTCACGCTTGACGATACCGAGCCGATACTACGAATCGAGTACGTGGTCACAAATCCGGCTGGGAGTGGTGGCACGTACAACGATCTCCGGCTCTCGCAGTACGTCGACTACGACATCGCGGGAATCAGTAACAACACCGGCAGATACTTTTTCGATCCCGAGACGAACTGCGAGTTTATCTGGCAAGAGACGACGGGGTCTGACATCTTCGCAGGATTCACCGCAGAGGAACAAAGCGTGACACACGGCCTCACGACATATAACACGGGGGCGGACACGTTCGGAAGTGACGACATCTCGTCGATACTCAACGAAGACGACATCCACCCCGATACCGGCACGACAGACGTCGAACTCATCTTCGAATGGAGTCTGGGCGAACTCGCGCCGGGTGAGACGGAGTCTATCCGGACGTCGTTCGTGTACAATCAGGAAGGCCAGGAAGAATTCGAGGCCCAGATCTGTCAGGAGAGCCCGGGTCCGGCTCCGGAGCCGACACAATGTGCCGACGTTGAACTGCTCGATGTCGTCCAGGCGGCGGCCTGGGTGGACGACGGCAACAACTACCAGAACGACGACGAAGAACCGACGTTCGTCGGCTCGCTCCGGGAGGTCCTGAACGAACTCACAAGCGGTTCCGGCCTTGGCCTGATGGGCGATATGCTGGCCCAAGAGGGTGGCGGTACCGGTCGGAACTGCTTCTCGGCCGAAACGACCCACTCAGTCGGGTTCGCGTGGTGGGTGCCAGTCGATCACGGCAACGAAATCCAGACCGACTCGGTGCGTTTCGATCTCGGGTTCTACACCGAGCAGTGTCGCCACAACGACGGCAGCGGGATAGGGACGACGGCGAGCGTGAACTTCGAGGATCAGGAGAGCGACGGTTCGAGTGTGCTCGTCGACTCCGTCACGCTCCCCGACGGAGGGTACGTGGTGATACACGAATCGGATGGCGGTGCTCCCGGTCCGGTTCTCGGGAACTCATCGTACCTCTCCGCGGGCACCAGTACCGACGTGGCTGTGACGCTCGATTCCCCGATCTCGGAGGATCAGGAACTCATCGCAATGGCCCACACCGACGACGGCGACCAGCAGTACGAGTTCCCGAACGCGGACGGCCCCTACACGACGAACGGGAGCCCAGTGATTGACGCGGCGCTGATCACTATCGTCTCCTGACGGTAGTGCCCGACCTCCCCAACTCCATTCCGAGCACGAGGTCTCCGGCTGCTGGAGACTCGTATTGCGGGTCTGCCCGCGGCGGTTCGACTCCGTCAGACAGTGTCTCTCTGGGAAATTACAATGGCAGACAACGCACGAACAGGCGAGATATCCACCGACTTCGAGTGGTGACGCTGCGATACGAACGGGGTAAGATGAGATTACTATGAACCGAAACCCGACTCGACGGCGGCGATTTCTGGCCGACCTGGGGGACACTCGGCGTCGCCACAGCAGCGAGCGCACGCGAGCACACCGCGACCGACGGGAACGGCCTCGTCTTGGACTGGGCCGCGACACGCAGCGGCGAAAGCGATCCGGGGTCCGTCGGAGACACTGGCAGCACGTTCACCTGTTGTCAGGGGATCTCGGGAGTCTGACCGTCGAGATGAGCCTGATAGATTCGATCCTCCGGTTTGCGATGAATCTGACACAGGCGACCGGAGGTTCTCTGACGGAACCCGAGCTGGCCGCCGGCGACGAGACTCCGGCCGGGAGGGAAACCCCAAGAACACATCGACATCACCCAGTTGGACGCCGCCGACTTCGATGCCGAGACGCCGGAGGTAGTCGCGTGGATGCCGCTATTCGCAAGACCGCGAGATTGTTCAGACAGTTCATAGACGGGGACAGTCTTGGAAGGGACTGTCTGACACGGACGTAGAAACGGTAGTCGAAGTATAACTACGCTAGTGGCCACACATGGAAACATATCAACCGCACCGTAGGTGGGTCCGGTAGGTGAGGGAACTAATGACAAATAACAATGAGATATCAAGACGGGCGCTCCTGTCGTCGCTCGGGATCGTCGGCGGAGCAGGGGCGACGCTTGGGGGTGGTACAGCTGCCTTCCTCACAGACACAGAGATACTTGCGGCCGTAACACAGGCGGGAGCCCTCGACCTGCTCGTGGAGTGGGACGAGACAACCAGCGAGGGCACTGCACGACTGGAGATCGACCTGACTGACGGCGGCAGCGGCGCGGAGACGTTCGTTGTGTCGCTGCCGGACGAAGGCACGGAATCGCCGTCAGCTCCGAACAACCCGGCGCGGGGGTGGCTCCGAACTACTTGTCCGACAGTCGACGGCGAGGTCGTCGACGCGACCACGTACGTCACAGTCAGCCTCTATTATGCGTGTGCAAGTGACCAACCGGTGACAGTCGACGGAACGCCGCTAGAAGACCTCTCGCTTCTGGATTTCGGAAACCTACTCAGAAACGGTACGCACCTCGATTCCGCGGAGTGTGAGGCACTCTCGAACGGATGTCTCCAGCCTGAGTCGGATCTCGAACTCAGGTTCGAGTGGGAGTGGGACCCGCCGGAGAACCTCGGGGAGGACGTTCCCGGACCGATCACGTTCGATTTCGATTTCGTCGGCGTCCAGTGTCGGCACAACGAGACGCCGACGAATCCGTTCCCGGTGGTCGACCCCTGTGTCCGTGATGGCGGACACGCAATCAGCTTCATCGCGTTTTGCAGCGAGTCGGGGCCGATCGAAGTCTCCCCCGAGCAGTGGGACGTCGTCGCGGACGATGAAGAGGGAGATCCGTCCGCCGTCAGGTGGGAGACGAACGAACCGGTTGGATACGTGGCCGTCTACAGCGCGTCGACGTACACGCTGTACGATTACCGGCCGCCGGTGGAACGGAGCAGTGGCGTCGCTGAGACCGACGACCCCGACGCCGCGGTGACCGAGCTCTCCGAACGAGGTGGGAACGCGGAGTTCGTCGCTGAGCTGGCGAATTCCGAGCTGGATGACACTGATACATATGATCCCGAATACGCAATCAAGGTTGAATGTGAAGACGGCAACTGGGAGGTGACTGCGGATGAGTGATGACGGCACGGACGAGCGTTCGCTTGGGGAACGCATCACTGTCAAGCGGATTCTTGCGGTCGCCGGTTTCCTCCTGTTGCTGTTGATAGTGGTGCCGTTCGTGATCTACGCCGTACCGCAGGTCGTCGGCGCGGAGCACAGTTACGTCGTCCTGTCGGGCAGTATGGAGCCGACAATCAGCCCTGGTGACATCGTCGTCGTGGACCAGACCAATCCGACAGATATCGAGGAAGGAGACATCATCACGTTCCTGCGGGAGGATGCGGATCGACCGACGACCCATCGTGTGGTCGATATCGTCGAACAGAACGGGAACGTCGCATTCGAAACGGCAGGGGACAACAACGACGCTGCCGATCAGGGCCTTGTCAGCCCCTCACAGATACAGGGGAAGATCCCGACAGTCGCCGGGTCTCTGTTCGTCATCCCATATGCCGGTCACGTGATCCTGTTCGCCGGAACGACGCTCGGGTTCGCGCTGCTCGTACTCATTCCGATCGTCCTGCTGCTCGCGAACGAAATATACACGATGGTGGGGAGTGCAACCGCCAGTGAGACGGAATCCGACAGCGATAGCGAATCGGTCGCGACGGCGAATCCGGCGGACGGCTCCGACGCAACGACCGGTGGCGACGAACGGCCGGCAGTGAGCGGCGACGCCCCGGTCACGTACACAGATGCCACCACGCTACCCGGAACGAACGGCAACTCGACGACGCGGACGATCGTTATCGAGAAAACTCCCGCTCGCGACGCCGACGACAGTGCGGTAACGTTCACGCTTCCAGAACTCGAACTCGCTATCGTCGTCCTCGCCGGATTCCTGGCATACAGTGGCTGGATCGCATACAACACGCTCACGACCGTGTCGTTCGTAGTCGCCGGCTCCGTCGGCGCGGCGTTTCTGTTGCTGTCAGTTCTCTATGTGTCAGGGCGACTCGGCAGCGGGGATTCAGAAGGCGCTGAGACAACTACCGAAACGGAAGTCGTTATCGAGTCGTCGGCGCTACGCGCGCAACTCGCATACGGCAAGGAAGCCGCCGACACGCTCCGTACAGAAACTGGAATCGGCTTCACGGAGCGCCTCGACGCCGGCAAGCCTATAGATCCCGGGACGGAGAGATTGACAGCCGACGGTAGTGGTCAGATTGAATCAGTCGACGAAGGGGGGTCAGACGATGACTGATTCAGCGGGCAGGCTCGCAGTGCTTGCGCTGGTCGTCGCACTGGCCGGCGCATTGCTGGGCCCAAGTGTCCTCACGACGGGGTATTTCACCGACCAGGAGGTCGTCAACGTCTCGATCGAAACACCCGGAAACGCACCGGTCGCCGACGCGATAGACTCCAATCCTGTCGTCGAGGGTGAGCCAGTGAATCTCACGGCCGCGAATTCGACCGGCGACAGCGAGATTCGCAGCTACGAGTGGGACCTCGACGGGGACAGAACGATCGACGCGGCGGGAATGAATCAAACATACACCTACTTCGATCAGGGCGAGTACGAGGTGACAGTCCTGATCACTGACGCTGCCGGTTTGGTCGACACCGCGACGACGACGGTGATTGTCGAGAACGCCCCGCCGACAGCCAGGGCCGGCCCGGACCAGATAGTCGACGTCGACGAGGTCGTCACGTTCAATGCATCGGCCAGCACCGACCCGGGTGCTGACAACCTGACCTACGAGTGGGACGTTGACGGCGACGGTACCGTCGACACGACTGGCGTCTCGGTCGACCATCAATATCGATCTGAAGGGACGCACAACGTCACGCTACGGGTCAGCGACGGCGACGGCGGCGTCGACACCGACACGCTGTCCGTCGAGGCACAGAACGTCCCACCGACCGCTGACACCGGCAGGAACCTGACCGTCGTGGCCGGCGAACCGACGCTCGACGGCTCGGACAGCCTCAAGGGAGACAGCTCCGACACGCTGACCTACCAGTGGGACGTCGACGGTGACGACAGCTACGACGTGCAGGGGGCCAAACCGGGGCACTACTACGACGAGACCGGCACGTACAACGTCACACTACGAGTCAGCGACGGCGACGGTGGCGTTGACACGGACAACGGAACGATCACTGTCGAACGGGACACCGAGCCCCCGGCCGCTGACGTCACGCTCGATCGCCGGAGCGTCAGCGACAAGACGGTCGCTTTCGACGGCACGGGCTCGTCGGACAACGCCCGAATTGTCGGCTACGAGTGGACCTTTGGCGACGGATCGTCGGCGACCGGTCCGACGCCGACCTACACCTACGATGACCCCGGCGACTACAACGTCACGTTGACGGTTACCGACAGTGCCGGCTTCGAAACCACGACGAACGTCTCCATGACGATCGAGAACGTCCCGCCGACCGCCGACGCGGGGGCGAACAGGACAGTCTTCGCCGGGGAGCCGCTGACCCTCGACGCCTCGGGGAGTAGCGAGGGAGACGTCTCGGACACCCTGTCCTACGAGTGGCGCTTCGACGACGGGAACGTGACCGCGACGAGCGAACCGGCGGTCGAGCATATCTACGGCGAGAACGGGACCTATAATGTCACGCTGACAGTTCGAGACGGCGATGGCGGCCTCGACACCGACAACGTGACCATCACGGTGAAACCGGACACAGAACCGCCCGTGGTCGACGCTGTCGCCACCCAAACCACGGCGACTAACAAGACGATCGTGTTCAACGGGTCCGGATCCTCGGACAACGCCCGGATCGTCGACTACGAGTGGACGCTCGATGACGGGACGACCGCGGCCAACTCGACCCTCAGCCACACGTATAGCGACCCCGGCGAGTACAACGTAACGCTGACCGTCACCGACAGCGCCGGCTACGAAAACGTGACGAACGTCTCCATCACGATCGAGAACGTCCCGCCGACCGCTGACGCCGGACAAGACCTGGAGACGGTCGCCGGAACGACAGTCACGCTGGACGGATCCGAGAGCACTGCAGGAGACGCTCACGACACCCTCAGCTACGGGTGGGACCTCGACGGTGACGGAACTGACGAGGAAAGTGGGCCGACAGTCGACTACAGGTACAGCGAGGCGGGAACGTACAACGTCACGCTGACAGTACGGGACGGCGACGGCGGCTCCGACACTGACAACGTGACCGTCACCGTCGACCCGGACACGCAAGCACCGGTCGCCGACGCCGGTGGAAACCAGACGACGACGGTGGGCCAGACAGTCCAGTTCGACGGAACAGACTCGGCGGACAACGTCGGAATCGTCAGCTACGAGTGGACCTTTGGCGACGGGACGACCGCGGCCGGACCGGAACCGGATCACGCCTACGCGACCGAGGGAGCGTACGAGGTTACACTGACAGTGCGTGACGACGCCGGGAATGTCGGCAACGACACGGCGATCGTGACCGCTGAGAACGCTGAACCAATAGCTGACGCCGGCCCGAACAGAACGGTCGTGACAAACGAGACCGTTACGTTCGACGGCTCCACGAGTAGCGATCCCGACGGCGACGCGCTGACGTACGAGTGGGATTTCGACGGTGACGGGACGTTCGAGACTACCGGCCAGACCGCCTCATACACGTACACTACCAACGGGACCGACACTGTCACGCTGCGGGTCAGCGACGACGACGGCGGCGTCGACACCGACACGACTGCCGTGACTGTCGAGTCGTAATGCAAACAGCCACACGAGACGACATCACGAGCGATTGATTTGCGATTGGGACGTGTTGCGATCGGCTGCGTCCGAGAGGGCCTGTTGGCTAAGACGTTTCGTCGCCCGTCTGAGCCTGGCAGAAACTGCCTGGTCGGAGACGTCAAGTTCCTTTGCCAACTCGACGACCGTCGTCCGTCGTGGTACGTCGAAGTAGCCCCACTCCAGCGCGAGGGCGACCGTCTGTCGCTGAGTGGGCGTGAGCAACGGACCCGTATGCTCGCCGGCCGAACCGCTGAGAACCTGCTCGATAGCGATCGGAATGTCTCGCTCGGAGCAGCGTCGCTGAAAGCGGCTCACATCGTCTTGGGTGTCAAATCGGAGCTGGAAGTACCACCGGTTCGCAGCTCCCCGAGCTTGTAACACGGCAGCGTTGACCACACCGAGACAGCGCAAGAACGGATCAGTCTCGGGCTGCCAGTCGACACGGTACAGCAGTTCATCGTCTTCCCGCTGTAGAAACTGAAACGATTCAGTGATGGAGTGACGTTGCATCGCGTCCTCGAAGGTCGCCCGCTTAGGAGTATTTACCCAGACGTATGAGAATGAACTTGTCCCGACCGGGACAACCCGATCAAATTGGAGATGGACCTCAGGAACTGTCTCCAGAATGGACCCGAACGAAAGCTCCGAGCCCGGAATCGAAAGCGCCAGGACAATGCTCATCGCTCACCCACTGGTTCCCCCCCGATACGCTGTTGACGGTGCGGTACATCACACACCGGAGTTAGTACTGTTTCCCCCATCCCATTGTTACCGACACACACGCCAAGTATAAACACTGGGGTTCCAACAGATCTCTCTCCTTGTCAGATTCGCATCATTGCTGGCCAGCGACGCCGTTCAGGAAATTGTGGAGTAGGTCGTGGCCGACTGCAGTTAGGACAGATTCCGGGTGAAACTGGACCGCTTCGAGGGGATATTCCTGATGACGAATCCCCATAACGAGTTCAGTACCGTCGTCGGTCTCAGTGGTCGCTGTCACCTCAAACGCGTCGGGTACAGCAGTCGCGATCAGCGAGTGATAGCGCCCACCCTGGAACCCCTGTTCAAGTCCTTCGAACACGCCGGCCCCGTCGTGATCGATCGGGAAGGCCTTGCCGTGGATTGGTTCCGGCGCGCGACCGACCGAGCCGCCGTATTCGTAAACCGCTGCTTCGAGTCCCAAACAGACTCCGAGCGTCGGCACCTCGGGAGAGAGTTCTCGGAGGACAGCCATCGTTACGCCGACGTCGCGGTCGTTTTTCGGGTGACCGGGGCCGGGCGAGACGACGATCGCGTCGGGATCGACCGCACGGACGTCCGCCAGGGAGGCGGTGTTGCGGAGTACCTCTGTCTCGGCGTACTCGCTGGTGTACTCCACGAGGTTGTAGGTGAACGAGTCGAAATTGTCGATGAACAACACCTGCATATCCTCAGCGGTGGTCGCGCTCATACGGTACCCTCCCCGGATGCAGTCCGAATCGCCTCAATAGCGTCGATGACCCCCCGCATTTTGTTTTCAGTCTCGTCGTACTCGCGTGCCGGCACTGAGTCGGCGACGATCCCCGCACCGGCCTGGACGGTGATTCGATCGGCCGTGTCCGCGTCCACAGCGGTATCAGCGGCTTTTGATGGGTCAGTGGTGGGATCGTCCGAGTCCGTCGTCTCCGTATCGGCAGGGAGCGGCTGGTCGCCTTCGATCGTCGCCGATCGGATGACGATCGCGAAGTCAGCGTCACCATTCCAGGAGACGTAGCCGACACCGCCGCCGTACAGCCCGCGAGGGGCCAACTCGAGGTCGGCGATAATTTCCATAGCGCGGATCTTCGGTGCCCCCGAGAGCGTGCCGGCCGGGAACGTCGCTCGGACCGCGTCGAACGCATCGGACGCTGCTGCCAGCGTCCCCGTCACTGTCGACTCGATATGCTGAACGTGGCTGTACTTCAGGACGTTCATAAACTCCTCGACCCGGACCGATCCGGGTTCTGCGACCCGGCGAACGTCGTTGCGACCGAGGTCGACGAGCATCGTGTGCTCGGCCCGCTCTTTCCCGTCTGCTAGCATCTCTCCGGCCAGGCGGCGATCTTCGACGGGGCTGTTGCCGCGCGGACAGGTGCCCGCGATCGGGTTGACCATCACTCGATCGCCATCGACCGAGACGAGTGTCTCCGGACTGGCACCGACGACTGTCAACTCGTCGTGGTCGAGCAAGTACATGTACGGCGAGGGGTTGATCGAGCGCAGCGCGTCATACAGCCCGAGCGGATCGACGTCGCCATACAGCTCTCGCTTGCGGGAAATGACACCCTGGTAGATATCGCCATCCAGCACGGATTCTTTGGCCGAGCGGACGGCGGCCTCGTACTCGTCCTGTGGACCCGCGGTCGCCGCTCGCTGGTCGAACCCACCAGTCGAGAGATCGGCTGCGTCTGCGATCAGCTCCTCGACTCGGCCGGCCTCGGCCACGAGTTCGTCATACCGTACACCGGCGTCGTGATCGGGACCCAGAAGCGGCGTCGCCACCAGCGTGACGGTCCCCTCGGCGTGGTCGAACACCAGCGTCTTCGTCGTGAGGACGAACTGAGCGTCGGGGAATCGGGAATCGGGCCGCTGTAACCCGACTTCATCGAGCCAGAGGTCATAGACGGCGTCGTACGCCAGGAACCCCACGAGCCCGCCCTCCAAGAGCTGGCGGTCGTGTTCGGGGAACCCTCTGAGATCAGCCTCCGGTAGACACGCCCGGAGACTGTCGAGGACGTCCCCACCATTCGGTGTGAAGAACTCTGCGTAGCGGTCGTCGAACACCTCGACGGTGGTCTCTGTCCCAACAGTAACCACACCGACGGGGTCGTAGCCGACGAAAGAGTATCGAGCGTGGCGATCGTCCGGTGCCGGCGCGAACGCACCGTCAGGGTCACTGGAGGCGACTTTCTCGGCGCTTTCCAGCAGGAAGGTGTAGTCGGCTCCCTCGACGTCGGTCGTCCGGCCGGTGAGTGCGGCATACGCCGCCAACGGGTCGACCTCTATCCCGAGGTCAGTTTCAGCCCGAACCACAGCCGGTCGATCGCCGTCAGCCAAGTCGACAAACGCCTCTCGTGTACGATCAAATGGTGTGTTGTCCGTACGAGACTGCTCGGGAACGCCCGTGCCGTCACTCATAGTGTCACCCTGGCAGTGGTTGCTCGCTCGACGAACTGTGCGATTGCGTCGTGGTCTTTGACCCCACCCTCGCGTTCGACACCGCTGGCGACATCGACCGCGAAGGGATCGACCGTTTCGACAGCCTCGGCGACGTTCTCGGGTGTGAGTCCGCCAGCGAGGATGACGGGGATGTCGAGCGACTCGACGATCTCGCGAGTGCGTTCCCAGTCGTGGGTCTCGCCGGTGCCGCCGCCACCCTCAGCGTCGATCGAGTCGACCAACAGCGCGTCAGCGGCCGCGGCGTGTGCATCGAGATTTGCATCGGTCGGGTCGACCGAGACGATTACGTCGGCGGACGTGTCCTCAAGCGCGGCGACCGCCTCGGGGTCGAGCCCGTGAACCTGCACGACGTCGGGGTCGACCTGTTCGATCCGGTCGCGCGCCTGGTCCGCGTCGGTGGGCATCGTCACGAGGACGGTCGTGACCAACGGCGGGACCGTCTCCGCCAGCCGGGACGCCGCAGTGAGCGAAATCTCACGGGGCGTCTCGACGGTGACGCCGGCGATCAACCCGACAGCATCGACGCCAGCCTCGACCGCAGCCGCGAGGTCGGTCTCGTCTGTGAACCCACAGACTTTGACCCGCGTCATATACTGGCCTCGCGCAGTTCGTCGAGTTTCTCGGCGGCCGCACCCGTATCGATGGCCTGGCGGGCGGCCTCGACGCCGTCTACCAGGGAGTTCGCACGTCCCGCGACGTAGATGGCAGCTCCGGCGTTCGCGAGCACGATGTCGCGTTTGGCGCTGTTGACTGACCCCTCGACAATGCCGGTCAGATCCGCGGCGTTCTCGGCGGGCGTGCCGCCCGCGACAGCCGAGATGTCGTGTCGTTCGACACCCAGGTCTTCGGGCGAGAGCGAGTAGTGCTCGACGTCCGCGCCGTCGACCTCCGCGACGGTCGTCTCGTCGTGGACGGTGATCTCGTCCATACCGGCCCCGTGGACGACCAGGGCGTGTTCGACTGGCATACGCGCGAGGGCATCTGCGATGAGCGGGACCAGGTCGTCGTCGTAGACCCCAAGCACCTGTGCGTCTGCCCCGGCGGGGTTTGTCAGCGGTCCGAGAACGTTGAAAATCGTCTCGACACCCAGTTCCTTGCGTGGACCGATGACGGCCTTCATCGCGGGGTGGAACTCCGGAGCGTGCATATAGCCGATGCCAAGCGACTCGACGTGCTCGCGAACCGCTTCGGGATCGCTTTCGAGCGTGACGCCGACTTCTTCGAGTACGTCAGAACTGCCGGACGAAGAGGAGACAGAGTAATTGCCGTGTTTGGCGATCGGGACGTCCGCACCAGCGGCGACGATCGCGGCGGTCGTCGAGACGTTGATCGTGTCGTAGTCGTCTCCGCCCGTACCGCAGGTGTCGACCAACGGCGACTGGGCGGGATCGATCGTGCGTGCGGCCTCACGCATCCCCTGGGCGAAGCCGGCGATTTCGGCTTCCGTCTCGCCTTTCGCTCGCATCGCCGAGAGCAGTGCACCGATCTGTGCCTCCGTAGCGTCCTCGAAGACGGCCGTTGCGGCCGCCCGGGCTTGCTCGACCGCGAGATCTTCCCCGTCTGTCACGCGTTCTATATACTCCTTCATTATGATCACCAATGGACTGGTTCGTGTTGTAATGTACAAATCCGTTCATCGACTTAAGCGTGTCGGGACGATCACATCGACGCACGGTAGACAGACAAGCAATGTACAGGACAGCAGCAATATGATCGTGTGTCACGTGGGCAATCGCCGGACGTGGCGATCGTTTCGAAACCTTCAATTACCTCTGCCTGCAACCAGGAAATGCGCTTGATGAGCGAGGGTTCGTGGTCTAGATCGGTTACGACACCTCCTTGACATGGAGGAGGCCGACGGTTCAAATCCGTCCGAACCCACTTTTCTCGGTGTGTCAGTCCGTGAGCGTCAGCAGAGCACTCTGTCAATCTGAACGGTAAGTAATCGAACAGCGGCGGTAGTGTGTCACATCCGCCTGAACACGTCCGCAATGGCGGACATTTGCGGTTCCGTCCGACTGGGGCATCAAACAGTGGCTGGCCAGAGCTGCCCACAGACATTCGTGGATTCGGACTGGAGATCCGGCCGACTTGCCGGTCGGTGTGCAGTCATCACGGAGGACAAAACAGTTCAAGCAGCGAAAACTGAGTGAAACAGTCACTCAGATATATGCACATACCCAAAGAAGGGAGAGACACGATGACACCATCGCGGCGCCCGCAGAGCGGGCACGGACCGCTCCGACGACGACGGTTCCTCATCGCTGGAACCGCAGTCAGTACAACCATTCTCGCCGGTTGTTCGGGCCAGACTGGCTCGGACACGGATGGGACGGGTCCGACACCCGAGACGACCACGGACGACGGTACGACGCCAAGAACGGACACGACCACGGACGGCCCTGCAAGCAAGGATGCCGGCACGTTCCGATTGCTCATCAGTGATCGACCGGCCGCGATTGACGATTTTGACTCGCTTACTGTCACCTTCGACCGGGCTCGGGTGTTCCGAAAAGGGGACCAACAGCCCGAGGAAGAAGCCGAGACTGACGATGAGGCGGGTGCTGACGAAACCGACGAGGCGGACGAGGCAGAAAGCGAAGACGAGGGTGACGGGACTGAAACTGAGGACGAGGCAGACGAAACTGAAGCTGAAGTCGAAGCCGACGAGACTGAAACTGAAGGTGAGACGACGACGGAAACTAGCGACGGAACAGCGGGGGACGAATCGGACGAGAGTGGTTTCTTCGTCCTCGATCTGGACGGGGCGACCGTCGACCTGACGCAGGTGGTCGGGGACAGGGCGATGGGCGTTTTCGAGGATGACCTCCCCGCCGGACAGTATTCGAAGATCGAACTCTACGCGAGCGACGTTGAGGGGGTCGTCGGTGGTGAGCTGGCCGCAGTGAAGATACCCAGCGGCAAGCTCCAGATTGTCAAATCCTTCGAGGTCGCTGCCGACGAGACCGTGGAGTTCGTCTTCGATATCAACGTCGTCAAGAAAGGGCAGTCACACGACTATAATCTCCTGCCGGTCATCTCCGAAAGCGGTGTCGCCGGGAGAGACGTCTCGATGGAAGAGATCAATAGTGGACAGCAAGGCAGCGGGGAGGGACGCCAAGAGTCCGAAACCGATGGAAACGGTAGTGACGAGACCGAAACGGACACCGATCGAGGTACCGGACCGCAGTCCGGCAACGGGACGGAAACCGGCGAAGTGTAAAGTCTGTCAGTAATCCAAGGTAGTAGTGGAGTTACACACGTCGGACGTTCTCACCGACGGGTTCGCCGAACAGTTCCTCACGGCGATGCTCGTAGACGACCGTCCCGCGGACCATCGTGAGTTCGGGGAACACCGCGTGCATACCCTCGAACGGCGTCCAATCACAGTTCGTATGGGTCTCCTCGCCGCGGATCGGCCGTGGGTCGGCAGGGTCGACAACCACGAGATCGGCGTCGAATCCTTCTTCGATTCGGCCTTTATTCGAGAGATCGAAAAGCGCTGCGGGGTTGGCGGCCGTCAGATCACGGACGCGCTCGTAGCTAAGCGTTCCCTCACGAGCCTCGTTCAACAGCAGCGGCAGCGCCGTCTCGACGCCGGGAACGCCGCTCGGCGCGTCCCAGATGGAGGCGTCTTTCTCCGCGCGAGTATGCGGCGCGTGGTCGGTCGCGACCACGTCGACGGTGCCGTCGGCGAGGCGCTCGAAGACCTTCCGGCGGCGAGTTTCTCGACGCAGTGGAGGGTTCATCCGGCCGAACGTCCCCAGTTCGGGTAGATCGTCGCGCGAGAGAAACAGGTGGTGGGGCGTGACTTCACAGGTCATCCCCGCGTCGGCCGCGATGTCGATCGCCTCGGGCGTCGAAGTATGTGCGACGTGAATCTGTGCGTCGTGGTCGTTCGCAACGGTGCAGGCCCGGCGGACGGCGTCGATCTCGGCCTGTGGCGTGCGGTAGGCGCTCCAGGCGTCGGCGTCGTCACGCTCACGCGCACTCTCGTTGAACCGTGTCGCGTCCTCCGCGTGGACGGTGACGGTCACGTCGCGGTCACTCGCACGCAGGACGGCGTCGGCAAACAGGTCAGCGTCGATGCCCATATTGCCCGTCGAGTCGGCCAGAAAGACCTCCCCAAGCGCGAACAGCGGGCGATCGAACAGTTCCCCGGGCACCCACTGTTCGGTGACGCCGCCGTTAATCCCGAAATCGACCAGTGAGTCGGCGGCAAGCCCCTCTTTGTCGTCGAAGCGCGCACCATCAATCGTCGGCGGTTCGGTGTTTGGCTGGTCGACGACCGTCGTCACGCCACCGGCAGCAGCACTTTTCGAGCCGCTCGCCCAGGTCTCTTTGTGGCTGTAGCCAGGCTGGCGAAAGTGGACGTGGACGTCGATCATCCCGGGCATCAGTCGCTTGCCCGAGGCGTCGATGGACCGTTCCTCGGCAGTAGTCGACAGCATCTCTCCGATCTCGGTGATGGTCTCGCCTTCGATCCGGACGTCCCGTATGCGACCGTCCGGCAGCGTTGCACCCGTGATGAGCATACTCCCGACTGACACGCGGGAGTGCCTAACACTGACGGTCTCACACTCGACACGCACGTGGGAAGAGATAGTCGGGCTTGCTTACCAAATCTCTCCTTCGTAGGCCGGCGCCTCACCCTCGCCTCCGAAGGAGACGCTCCCAGCGTCGGCGTACTCAACGGTCAGCGTCCAGTCTTTGCCCTCAAGCTCCTCGAGTTCGAGTATCTTGAGCGCCGGAAGTGGGCCGGATTCGAGGTCGCCTTCGGTCTCCAGCGGGATCTCGCCGCGCTCGAACGTCGAGAGACGGTAGGTGACGTCGGTCCGACCGTCACCGTTCCACAGCAGGATTCGCTCCGTCTCGGCGTTGTCGAGATGGGCCACGCCGACGTCACAGAGTGTCTCGACGATCGCCCGGGTTTGTTCACCGGTCAGTCGCTCGCGGAAGTTATCGAGCCAATCCAGGTCCGCTCGCTCACCCGCGAGGAACGCGCTCGCGTAGTCGTCGATCTGGGATTTCGAGCGGGCCGGGATATCGAGATGGCGAAGTAACGCTCGAACGCGATCGAGCCGCGGATCATCGGCAGCGATGACATCGCCATCGGGAGCGACGAGCCGCACTGTCAGTGACGTCTCAGTGTCGTGATCGGGAATCGTGATTTCCTGTGTCCGGGTTTCGGGATCGTACTCGATTGAACCGTCCGAGCCGTCGATCTCGACCGCGAGATCCTCGCGGACGCCGCGGACGCGCAACTGGAGGTCTCGCGACGTCGGAACGTGTTCGGTCGCGCCCGTGGCAGCTTCGACGGTCAACTCCATTCGACCGGGTTCGTAGGACTGGCGGAGCGTCATCGTAGCGTATGCACCGTCGCGGTAGGCCTGGCTCGTTCCGTCGTCCTCATAGAGGTCGAAGGTGTTGTCCGCCCCGGGGAACGCGAGAACCTGCAGGGTTTCGGGGTTGTCGACGTCGCCGAAGGCGGGTTCGCCGTCCATCGGCACGATCGCGCCCGCCTTCGCGTAGGCGGGTACGTCGCCGAGATCGCCGTAGCGAGCGTGCAATCCGTCGCGGGACGGGCGCCCCGAGTCGAACTCGAACCACTCGCCGTCGGGCAGCCAGACGGTCTGGCGGGACAGATTCGTCTCGTCACCGCGTTCGCGGACGTGCGGGGCAACGACCAGTTCGCTCCCGAAGTAGTACTGCTGGGGGACGTGATAGGCAAGTTCGACCTCGGGGTGGTGGTAGTACATCGGCCGGACTAGCGGGACCCCGCGGTCGTGGTTGCGCCAGGCCATCGTGTAGAGATAGGGGAGCAGCGCGTGGCGGAGCCGTAGTGTCTCGCCCAGCGTGTCTCGGACGGTCGGCTCGAACGTCCAGGGCCGTTTGTCGATGTACTCGATGTTGCCGGTGTGAATCCGATTGATCGGGCTGAACGCGCCGAACTGTGCCCAGCGGGCGTACAGTTCGCCGAAGCCGGTCGGTGTCCCGTTGCCACCGAAGTGTCCGCCGATGTCGTGGCTCCACCACCCGAAGTCGACGTTGCTACCCGTCGCAGTCAGATACGGCTGGAAGGCAAGCGAGTCCCAGGAGATGTAGGCGTCCCCCGAGAAGCCGATCGGATACCGGTGGCCGCCGAGACCGCCCCACCGCGAGAGGATGAACGGTCGACGACCGTCGCGGGTCCGGTCCAGCGCGTGCAGGTGGTTGAGTGCCCACAGCGGATCCAACCCGTCCATTTCAGGTGACTCGTCCCATTGTTGCCAGTCGATCCACCAGAAGTCCACGCCCGTCTCTTCAAGCGGGTCGATGACGTGTTCGAAATACCCGCGCAAAAACTGGGGATCACTGGCGTCGAACTCGACGGGCCGTTCGCTCGCCGGGTCGATCCCCATGTGCTCGGCGATGTCGGGGTAAGCGTTCTCGTGGGGATGGACCCCTTCCGCGGGATGGATGTTAAGCGTCGTTTGCAGACCCGCCTCGTGAAGCCAGTCGATGAACCCGTCAGGATCGGGGAACAACTCGCGATTCCACGTCCAGCCCGTCCAGCCGTTGTGATGTGGGTTATCGACGACGTGCCAGTCCATATCGAGCACACAGACCGACAGCGGCAGCTCTTCCTCCTGGAACCGGGTCATCAACTCGCGGAGTTGATCGGCGCTGTAGTGGTCATACCGACTCCACCAGTTGCCAAGCGCCCATCGAGGGACCATCGGCACGTCACCCGAAACAGCCGTGAAATCCTCTAGTGCGTCGAGATACGCGTGACCATATCCGAAAAAGTACAGGTCCTCGTAGTCCTCGTGGGCGTCACGAGGAGTTACCCAGTCCTCGAAGACGAGCCGATCGGTGTCTTCGATCACGGTCCAGCCGTCCCCCGAAAGTAACCCCGGTTCGAGGTCGGTGCTGCCCACAACGCGATCGAGCGTCCGGACTGTCCCACCCATATTCGCCTCGTCGTCACCATACTGCCAGACTGTGTCGGTCTCACGGACGAACGCGGACAGCGTTGACGCCGAAAACGGCTCGTTAGTGGCATACTCCAGCCGGAGCGCCTCGGTTTCGATGATTAACTGGCCGTCATCGCGGGAAACGTCATAGTCCGGAACGGGCTGCTCGCGGTGCCAAAACACCTGGCTCGGACGGTCCTCGAACTCGCCGTCCGGGTCGTACTCCGCCCGGACGACTCGCGGCGTCAGAACTGTAAACCGAAACCGATCGCCACGGACAATTGCCGCCTCGTCAGCCACAGGCGAAAAATCAGGTTTATGATATGATGCGAGCGTCATTGCCCGGACTGTCTCTGGCCGACCGTAAAAAGGCCAGCGTCATCGGGCTGGGGTCTGCCGGGCAGACCCTAGAAGATGTCCTGCGAGTCGTCACCCTCCCCCGACTCGGAGACACTGAAGACAGTATCGTACTCGAGGGTGAACTCCCAGTCGTGGGTCTCGATCGCCGCGAGATCGACCAGCTTGGAAGTCGGAACGGTGTCGCTTTGGAACGTCCCCTCGCGACCGATCGGGATGCCGGCTCGGTCGTACGTAGCCAGTCGATAGGTGATGCGATCGCGACCGCTCTCGTTCCAGGCGAGCAATCGGTCCTCACCGGCGTAATCGATCACCTCGAAACCTGCATCGAGGAGCGTCTCGGCGATCGCGCGCAACTGTGCGTCCGTCAGTGTCGCCGCGAAGTTGCCGAGCCAGTCCAGATCAGTACGCTCGCCCGAGAGGAACGACCGCGCGTACTCTGCAAGCGAGGGTTTCGATCCGGCCGGGATCGGCATATTCCAGAGCAACGCCTCCAGCTGTGCGCGCCGCCAATCACTGTCGGCCCGAACGTCCGTCCCGTCGCTTTCAAGCGTCACGGCGACGCCAGCATCGAGATCAGCGTCGCCGAGAGTGAGTGTCAACGTTCGCGTCTCGTCGTCGTAAGAGCGATCGAATCCGGAGACGCCCTCGGCCGAGACCGTCACGTCCTCGGTGACACCACGGAAACAGAGTTCGTACGACCGGTTTTCCGGGACGTGTTCGGGCAGGCCGTCGACCGGCCCGATTTCGAAGGTGAGCCGGTCGCCCTCGAACTGTTGGGCGAGACGGGTCGTGGCGTAATCGCCGTCGCGACTCGCGCAGGTCACCCCGTCGTCGTCATAGAGCTCGAAGGTGTTGTCTGCCCCGGGGAACGCGAGAATCCGTATCGTCTCTGGGGCGTCGACGTCGCCGAACCCAGGGTCACCATCGAGCGGGACGATCGCCCCGGGTTTCGCGTAGACCGGTACGTCGTCAAGGTCACCATAACGGGTGTGGAACCCGCTGTCGTAGCGCGCACCAGTCTCGAAGTCGAACCACTCGCCGTCGGGTAACCAGACGGGGCGGCGCGCGAGGTGTGTCTCGTCGTCCCGTTCTCGGATGTGGGGCGCGGCGATCAACTCGCTGCCGAAGTAGTACTGGTTGGGACGGTTGTAGGCGACATCCGTATCCGGATGCTGGTAGTACAGCGGCTGGATCGGGGGCTCGGAGTGGGCGTGGTTGCGCCGGACCATCGTGTAGAGATACGGGATCAACTCGTGGCGACGCACGAGTGCGTCTTCGAGTGCGTCGCCGACCTCGCCGTCGTACTGCCAAGGACGCTTGTCCACGTACGGCATTTTCGAGGTGTGGATCCGGTTGATTGGGCTGAGCATACCGAATTGTGTCCAGCGGGCGTACAGTTCGCCGAATTCGGTCCGGTCGCCGGTGCCGCCGAAGTGCCCGCCGATGTCGTGACTCCACCACCCGAACTGGACGTTCGAGGCCGAACCAGTCAGGTACGGTTGGAAGGCAAGCGAGTCCCAGGAGATGACCGTATCACCGGAGAAGCCGACCTGATAGCGGTGGTTGCTAACGTCCGCCCACCGCGAGAGGACGAACGGTCGACTCCCGTCGCGGGTCCGGTCAAGCGCGTGCAGGTGGTTGAGCGCCCACAGCGGATCCAACCCGTCCATCTCGGGTGATTCACGCCACTGCTGCCAGTCGATCCACCAGAAGTCAACGCCCATCTCCTCAAGGGGATTGATGACGTGCTCGAAATACCCCCGCAGGAACTGGGGATCGCTGGCGTCGAACTCGACGGGTCGTTCGCTCGCCGGGTCGATGCCCATGTGCTCGGCGATGTCGGGGTAAGCGTTCTCGTGGGGATGGACGCCGTCGGCGGGATGGATGTTGAGCGTCGATCGCAGTCCCATCTCCTCGAGTCCGTCGAGAAAGCCCTCCGGATCCGGGAACAGGTCCTCGTTCCAGGACCAACCAGTCCAGCCGTTGTGATGTGGGTTATCGACGATATGCCAGTCCATATCGATGACACAGACCGACAGCGGCAGCTCTTCCTCCCGGAATCGCGTCATCAGTGTCCGGAGTTCGTCCTGGGAGTACTCCCAGTAGCGACTCCACCAGTTGCCAAGCGCCCACCGAGGGATCATCGGCACGGTGCCGGCGATGTCGGTGTACGCCCGGAGCGCGTCGAGATACTCGTGGCCGAATCCGAAAAAGTACAGGTCCTCGTAGTCCTCGTGGGCGTCACGTGGGGTCACCCAACCGTCTTCGAAGACGAGGCGGTCGGTGTCCGCAAGCAACGACCAGCCGTCACGGGACAGGAGACCAGGTTCGAGGTCAGTCTGACCGTCGACACCGTCAAGCGTCCGGGTCGTCCCGCCGAGAGTGTTTTCGCTGTCGCCGTAGTGCCACGTCTCGCCGAACTCGGTGAGCGAGATCGACAGCGAGTCCTCACTGAACCCGGAACCAATCTCGTATCGCAGGTGCAAATACTCGGTTTCGATATGCAGGGTCCCGTCCACGCGCGTAACCGAGAACTCGGGGACCGGCTGGTCGCGGTACCAGACCGCCTGGCTTGGGCGGTCCTCGAACGCTCCGTCAGGAGCGTATTCCAGCCGGACGAGCCGCGGTTGGAGCACGGTAAACCTGCAGTGGTCGGTCGTCACGGTCGCCGCCTCGTCGGCGACTGGTTCGAACTCGGGAACGTGATAGTCGGCAAGTCCCATCGAGTTAGCTTCGGTTGCCGCCGTCTTAAGTTTCGGTGACGGTCGTCGGGAGATCGTAGGTGACGCCCGTCGCCTCCTCAGAGACGTCCCATAGTCGCCTGGCAGTGTCCTGGTCGTACGATCGGTCGCTAGAGCGTTGGGGCTCGGGGGCGCCTCGCATCTGCAAGAACCCACCCGGGCCAATGTAACTCCCGCCGTCGACATCGTCAGCGACGGCACCGTAAATCATCGGAAGAGCACCTTTTCGGGCTGGCTGTGCAACGACGGCGTTCGCCAGTTTCATTGCGGCGTATACCAGCTTCGAGCCCGATTCACGGCCCGTCCTGGCCTGCAAGTTCGTGTCCGCATAGCCGGGATGGACCGCGAGGCTGGTAATGTCGTCAGTGTCCTCGTCGAGGCGTCGCTGAAGTTCGTACGCGAACAGCACGTTCGCCAGTTTGCTCTGTCCGTAGGCACCCCACTTGTCGTAGTCTCGCTCCCCGTGAAGGTCGTCGAAGTCGATCTCGCCGCGTTCGTGGACGCCGCTTGACTGCGTGACAACGCGGGCCTCACCGTCGCTAGCACGCAGGAGATCGAACAATAGGCCCGTCAGCGCGAAGTGCCCGAGATGATTGACACCGAACTGGGTCTCGAATCCGTCCGCCGTCTCGCGTCGAGGGATGGCCATAACGCCCGCGTTGTTACAGAGGACATCGATCGAGTCGTACGTCTCACGGACGTCCGCAGCAAAGTCTCGGACCGACTGGAGATCGGCCAGATCACACGCCCGGACATCGAGTTGACCGTCCGGATCTGCCGCCAGAATCTCTCTGCGGGCATCCTCACCCCGTTGAGTACTCCGACAGGCCATCACGACTGTCGCCCCACGCTGGGCGAACACCCGTGTCGCCTCGAATCCAAGCCCGCTGTTTGCCCCAGTGACAATGATCGTTTTCCCGTCGAGTCGCGGCACGTCGTCGGCTGACCAATTTGTCATGGTCAGTCGAACGGGCCGCAAGGCAAAAACGAACGCGCTCCGAACAGCGTCCAATGTCCGATCCGGTCCCGATTACGGTGTATCGCCGCCACCCCTGTGAACTCTGTACGGAAGCGATTGAGACGATCGAGTCAGTCGCCGACAGCGCGGGGATCCCGATCGAACTCGAGACCATCGACGTGGACGACGACCCAGACCACCGCGAACAGTACGGCAACCGCGTGCCAGTCGTGCTCGTAGACGGGAACAAGCAGTTCGAGGTGTCTGTCGACGAGAACGTGCTTCGCAGTGTGCTCAGCGACGCAAGCTAGAGCACCTGGCGCTGGCAGGAGCCACAGAGGTTCACCTCTTTGACGTCGACTTCTCGGACGGTCGGGGAGAAACTCATCACACAGCGCTTGTTGTCACAGTGTTCGAGTCCGAGGGTGTGTCCGATCTCGTGAACGACTTCCTTGCGGACGCGTTCGGCGAAGACGTCACTGGAGGAGCGACTCGTGAGCCCTCCGTCGGAGGACGTTTGGAGTCGGTACGTCGAGATGACCGAGCCGTTGCCGTCGAGATACGCGAGTCCGAAGACGTAGTTGCGACGGCGATAGAAAAGATCCTTGTCAGTAATGGCGATGTTCTTTTGCCCACCACCGATCTCACCGGCGAGTTCGATAAACTCCTCGGCCCGATACTGGTCGCGGTTGGAGTCGTACGCGCCGGTCGGCGTCGCCTGCGCGTCGTGAACTGTCACGTCGCAGTCATAGACAGAGCGGAGTCCGGCCGACGCCTCGCGTTTGACCGAGGCGGAGACATCACCGACCGGCACGATGTCAACGTGCATATATCCCGGTATGGGAGACAGCAAAGTGAATGTTACTCCCGCGAGGTCGGGCTCGGAGCCGACAGCAACCACTATCAGTGAGGGAACCAAGAAAACAGATATGCACGCAGACACGCTCGTGCTCGATATAGACGGCGTCTTGGTGGATGTCGCAGGGTCCTACCGTCGTGCGATCGTCGAGAGCGTCGAACGGGTCTACGGGGAGACAATTGCTCAGCCCGCGATCCAGCAGTTCAAGGACGCAGGGGGATTCAACAACGACTGGAAGTTGACCGACGCCGTCGCGCTGTACGTACTGGCCGGACGCGAGGGCTTTCCGCTGAGCATCGAGACCTTCACCGACCGCATCGCCGCCTCTGGAGGGGGCCTAGCGGCGGCCCGGTCGGTCGTCGACGACGAACTGGATCCGGCCCCACGCGAACGTGTCCTCGATGCCTGGGATCGCGACCGACTGCGTGACATCTTCCAGCAACTGTATCTCGGAGCGGATCTCTATCGAGAGATTGAGGGCGGTTCACCCGAACTACACACCAGAGGGTTCATCCACGACGAACCGGTGTTGCTCGACCCGGAGACACGCGAGGCACTGACCGAACGGTTCGATGTCGCGATTCTAACCGGCCGTCCCGCCGCGGAGGCCGAGATTGCGCTTGAACGCGTTGACCTGGACGTGCCCGAGAGACGCCGGTTCACGATGGACGACTGGGACGCCGGCAAACCCGACCCTGCAGCACTGGTTACTCTCGCGGAACGACTCGGTGGCGAGACAGTCGCGTTCGCCGGCGATACGCTTGATGACGTCAGGACCGCCGAAAACGCCACGAAAGACGATCCGAGCCGGACGTATCACGGGATTGGGGTGCTGACTGGCGGACTGAGCGGGGCAGCCGGCCGAGAAAAATTCGAGCGAGCGGGCGCGACAACGGTGGTCGAATCGGTCAACGATCTCCCGGAATTGCTGGAGGCAGTCGAAGAGACGCCGGCGGACTGATCGCGGAACGCTTAACCACGTCTCGGCGAAGATATTGGTATGCAGATTGCGATACTCGGCGGTACCGGAGACATTGGTGAGGGACTGGCGTTGCGGTGGGGCTACGACACCGATTACGATGTCGTCATCGGCTCGCGCGACGCCGAACGCGCCCGAGACGCAGCTAGTAGCTACGAGTCGAAGTTGGCCGAGCACGGTCGAGACGTACCCATCGAGGGAGCGAAAAACCCCGAGGCCGCAACTGGCGCTGACGTGGCCGTTGCGGCAGTCCCAGCCTACCACCTCACGGACACGATCGAGTCGGTCGCAGAGACACTGGACGACGCAGTGCTCGTCAGTCCCGCAGTCGGAATGCAACGCGACGAGGAAGGATTCCATTACAACCCGCCCAGTGCCGGAAGCGTGACCGCGCTGGCGGCCGACGCCGCGCCCGACGGCATCCCCGTCGTTGGGGCGTTCCACAACCTCGCGGCTGGCCGGCTGGCGGACCTAGACGACGACTTGGGTATCGACACGCTGCTAGTCGGCGACGATGCCGAGGCCAAGGCGACGGTCGCGGAGGTGGCCGACGGTATCGAGGGTCTGCGGGCGCTCGACGCAGGCGGCCTGGTGAACGCCCCCGAAATCGAAGGAATCACACCACTGCTGATCAACGTCGCCCAACACAACGACGGACTACACGACCTGGGCGTGCGATTCGAGTAGAGCGACTGCGCGAGTAGCGGGCGGGACAACTCAGTCCGAGGCAAGTCGCGCAGCTGTAATAATATTTAATTAGGCGGAGCCACACGGTCCGAACGTGACCGACATCACCCCGGCAGACTGGTTGCTCGCGCTGATTCCGGCGCCGCTGATTGCCGGGCTCGCCGTGGGTATCCTGTCGTCGCTGTCGATTGCAACGACAGTCGGGGCCGGCTCGGTCCCAGCGACGGGATTGGTCGGATACGCGCTGTTTTATTCGGGACCGTGATGACAGGCAGAAACGGCAGTTCCGGGTTAGCCCCGGTCTTTTTGTACTAACTCTGAGACGTTATATGTATGTCCGATCCGGCTACTGGAGAGAACGTCGCCGGCGAACGACCTGCACCTGAGCCGGAAGGGGTCACCGACGAGACGACGGTGCAGGGCGACGACGTCGAGTTAGAGCGAACGATCGGGCTCGTTGGCGGACTCGCGATCGGTATCGGGACGATGATCGGTGCGGGGATTTTCGTCTTCCCCGGGCTTGCGGCCGCAGAAGCCGGGCTTGCGGCCACACTTTCCTTTGCGATCGGCGGGGTGATTGCGTTGCTGGTGGCGTTGCCGACCTCGGAACTAGCGACGGCAATGCCCCGAAGCGGGGGTGGATACTACTTCATCTCCCGGAGTATGGGCACGTCATACGGTGCGATCGTCGGTCTGGGGCTGTGGCTCGGGCTCGTGTTTGCCTCGGCGTTTTACCTGGTCGGACTCGGTCACTACATCGTAGCCGTACTCGCTGAAGTCGGGATCAGCCTCGCAGGATTGCCAGTCGGGCCACACGTCGTCCTCGGATTGCTGTTCGGCGCCGGGCTGACTGCCCTGAGTGTCGGTGGAACGGAGAACACGGCGAAGCTACAGAACGGGATCGTTGTCGTCCTCCTTGCGGTCCTCACCGGCTTTCTGACCTACGGTGTCCTCGACGCAGCCGGCGTGTTCGGTCGCCAGTCCGTCCCGCAGGAGTTTTTCTCACAGGGGCACCTTCCCGTACTGTCGACCGCGGCGCTCGTATTCACGTCGTATCTGGGGTTCGCACAGGTCGCGACAGTCGCCGGCGAGATCAAACAGCCCAGTCGGAATCTCCCGCTCGCGATGGTCGGCTCGGTGGTCGTCGTCACACTGTTTTACGTGGTGACGATCTTCGTCGCGACCAGCTCGTTCGGGGCCGACCGTCTCGGCACGTTTGGGGAGACGGCAATGGTCGAAGTCGCCCGGGACCTGCTTGGATTGCCCGGCGCAGTGATGATTCTCATTGCCGGGCTGTTGGCGACGTTCTCCAGTGCGAACGCCTCGATTCTCAGCGCGTCCCGATCGGTGTACGCGTTGAGTCGGGACGCGTTGCTCCCCCGGTGGGCCAGTAAGATCAATCTCAAATACGGGACACCACACATCGCTCTGGGTATGGCTGGCGGCCCGATTCTTGTCCTCGTGGCGACCGACCAGGTCGAGATCCTCGCGGAAGTCGCCTCGTTCTTGCATCTGGTGATGTACGCGCTGATCTGTGTGGCGCTGCTCGTGTTGCGACGGCGTGACCCACCGTGGTACGATCCAAGCTTCCGGATCCCTGGCTATCCCGCAGTGCCGATCGTCGGCGCCGTCGCCAGTGCCGGGTTGATCGTCTTTATGAATCCCGCTTCGATCGTGATCGGTATCGCGGTTATGGGCGGGTCGTACCTGTGGTATCGCTACTATGCGACCGACGTGAAGCTCAAAGGAGATGTCTGACCATGACAGAACGACCATCAGTACTCATTCCGATCCGGGTCCTCGAAGGCGAATCGATCCCCGACGGTGTGCCGACGCTGCTGTCCGACGCCAACGTTGTCTTGCTGGGGTATCACGTCATCCCCGAACAGACCGCGCCAGGGCAGGCCAAGATGCAGTTCGAAGAGCGGGCAACCGCCCGTCTGGACGAGCTCGAGGCACTCTTCGAGGATGCCGGCGCAACCGTCAATCGGCGGCTGGTGTTCACCCATCAGGCCCAGAAGACGATCAATCGGCTCAGCCACGAAGAGGACTGTCTGGCTGTCCTCATCCCGGATACGGTCGCCGAGATGGACGACGTTCTCGTGGCCGTCCGCGGGACCGTCGGTATCGACCGGCTTGCCCGACTCGTCGACGGTGTGTTCGCCGGTACTGGCGCGACGGTGACGCTGTATCACGTCGCCCGTGAGGGCGAGAGTGACGCGGACGCCCAGACGCTGCTCGACGGGCTGGCTGACAGACTGACCGATAACGGGTTCGATGACGACCGCATCGAGACCCGGATCGAGCGCGAGCAGGACCCTGTCGATGCGATCATCGACGCGACGGTCGACTTCGACGTGCTCGTGATGGGTGAGTCCGACCCCACCCTCGCCACGTTCGTCTTCGGCCTGCCAGTCGATCAAGTCGCCGAGCAGTTCCTCGGACCGGTGTTCGTCGTCCAGCGGGAGCGGTCCGAGAGCGAGGAGTGACCAGGCGAGGTTGCCGTGTTCGACTGGGGCAAATGAGGCTCGTCACGACGCGGGCACCGACCCGCGAACAGTCCTCAGACTGGAGTCTCTCTGATAGCTGATTGTCATCGTTACACGGTGACTTCGGTCGAAGTGCTGCGATCGACTAGCCGAACGGCCCACCTGGGCCGCCGCCCATACCGCCCATTCCGCCGCCTCCGCCTTGCTGCATCTGTTTCATCATCCGTTCCATATCGGCGTCGCCCATACCCTGGAACTGGTTGAGCGTCTGGGACATCATCTTGTGTTGTTCGAGCAACTCGCGGATGCGGTCCTCAGGCTTGCCCGACCCGCGAGCGATACGCTCGATGCGTGACTTGCCGACGACCCGTGGATTCTCCATTTCTCCTTCGGTCATCGAATCCATTATGACCTGGAAATCACGCATCCGCTCTTCAGTGACATCCATAGCGTCGTCGGGCAACTGATCCATCATCCCACCGCCCATCCCGGGGATCATATCCATCACCTGATCGAGTGGCCCCATATTGTTCATCGCCTCCATCTGCTTTTGCATATCGTAGAGGGTGAACTCACCCTCCATCATATCCTCGGGGTCCCAGTCGTCTTCTTCGTCCTGGGTCTGCTCCATCGCGCGCTCGACGCGCTCGGTCAGTTGCTTGAGATCGCCCATCCCGAGCAGTCGGGAGATGAACCCGTCCGGTTCGAACCGCTCGATGTCTTGGACTGTTTCGCCGGTCCCGAGGAACGCGATGGTGGAGTCGGTCTCATCGACGGCCGCCAGGGCACCCCCGCCTTTCGCGGTCCCGTCGAGTTTGGTGATAGCGACCCCGTCGATGCCGATAGCCTCCTGGAAGTCCGCAGCCTGGGACTTGGCGCTTTGGCCCATCGCAGCGTCGAGCACGAGCAGGTTGCGGTCGGGCTTGACTTCCGCTTCGATGCGCTCGATCTGTGCGATCAGCTCCTCGTTGAGGCCATCCCGACCCGCGGTATCAACGATCCGAACGTCGGCGCTCTCGGTCGCTGCCAGTCCCTCGCGAGCGATCTTGACAGGATCATCGGTGTCGGGATCACCGTAGAATTCGACCTCCGCGTTTTCGGCCATCTGTTTGGCCTGGTCGTAGGCACCGGGGCGGTCAGTGTCGGTCTGGATGATCGCCGGGCGCAGCCCCTTCGTCGAGAACCACCACGCCATCTTCGCCGCGGTGGTGGTCTTCCCCGACCCATAGAGGCCAGCGAGCATAATCGTCTGCGACTCCAGCGGTAGATCGGTCGATTCGCCGACGAGTTCGACGAGTTCCTCGTAGACGATTCGCAGCACCCAGTCCCGTGCGGACGTGCCGGCTGGCGGCTCTTCCTGGAGCGCGCGAGACTTGATGTCGTCGGAAAGCCCCATAACGAGGTCGACATCGACGTCCGCCTGCAGGAGCGAGCGCTGGATCTCCTTGACGACGGCGTCGACGTCTTCCTCGTCGATGCGGGACTTGCCCCGAAGGTCGTCCAGGGCCCCGCGTAGCGATTGACCGAGATCGTCGAGTACCATTTGCGTCTCGATAGGTGATTGGGGCGGTAAAGCCTTTTTGTCGGCGCTGTTGGAGCGTTGCGTGGTCACATCCCGGTACAGGCAGGCGGTCATACGGTCGGTTGTAACGGTTTACCGCTACGACCGCACCAAGCGTGCGGTGGATGCGGAACAGACTTACAATCGACCGTATCAGGCGTACTGATAAGGGGTTCCCGGACGACCGCCCGGTATGCAGACGCGCTTGCTTCCAGCGTCGGTCGTCACCGAACAGACAGCGATTACGGACGTCGTCGACGCTGTCGAGGACGCCTTCGGCGCCTACGCTCGCGGAGATGTCCAGATGCCCGCCAAGTCATATATCGACCTCCCGCAGTACAACGGCGATTTCCGGTCGATGCCCGCGTATCTGGATGCCGGTGAGTGGGACGCCGCGGCGATCAAATGGGTCAACGTCCATCCCGACAACGAGGAGAAATTCGGCCTGCCGACGGTGATGGGCACGATCGTCTACTCGGACCCGGAGACGGCTTTTCCGCTGGCACTGATCGACGGGACGACAGTCACTCGGCTTCGAACGGGTGCGGCCGCGGCAGTCGCGACCAGACACCTCGCACACGAGGACGCGGACTCGCTGGGACTGGTCGGTGCGGGCACACAGGCGTACACACAGCTAGAGGCCATTTCGACCGTCCGGGACATCGAGGAGGTGATCGTCGCTGACGTCGACAGCGAGGCCGTCAACGAATTCCGCAAAGCGTTCGAGGACCGCTTTGCCGTCCGAGAGGGTTCGATCGACGAGGCAGCCGCCTGTGATATCGTGTCGACGCTGACTCCCGTGAGAGAACCGATCGTCGAGTCGGTCGGCCCAGGGACGCATGTCAACGCGATGGGCGCGGATGCCGCCGGAAAACACGAGATAAGCGACGACGTGCTCGGAGAGGCGACGCTGGTGATCGACGATTACGAACAGTGCACGCACTCCGGAGAGATCAACGTCCCCTGGAGCGAGGGGCTGCTCGACGATGGAGACATCTACGCAGAACTAGGCAACATCGTCGCCGGCGAGGTTGCGGGTCGGGGCGAGGCCGGTGGCCCCGAGGGCGTGACGGTCTTCGATTCGACCGGGCTAGCCATCCAGGACGTCGCCGCCGCGCACGTCGCATACGAACACGCCGAGAGGGCCGACGCTGGAACGGCGTTCGATCTGGTCGGAACCGACCGGTAGTGGGTCGGGCCGATCGTCGTCGGGGACTCGTAGTCAGTACTGAGGGTCTGTTCTACATCGACGCGCAGTCGTGCGGTCGTAGTGGTACATCGCGACAGTAATCACTATCAATCGTCGGCCATCCTGACGTCAGTCACCTCAAATCGGGCACCGCCGTCCTCACCTGTCGCCGCGGTGATCTGCCAGCCGTGCGAGACGGCAATCTGTCGGACACTCGCAAGCCCGAAACCACTCCCATCGTCGCTGGTCGTAAAGCCGGCCTCGAAGATCCGATCGCGTTCCGATTCGGGAATACCAGGGCCGTCGTCTTCGACGTAGAATCCGTCAGCCAGCGTGCCGACCGTGACGGTCACCTCGTCGCCGCCGTGATCGAGACTGTTCTTCAGAAGGTTCTCTAACAGTCGCTTGAGGGCCGTTTCGTCGGCCTGAATTGCCCCCTCGGACTGGGTCACGAGCGTCGCGTCCCCGCTGTCGAGGCCGTCCCAGACCGACTCAGCGGTGTCGGCGAGCGAGAGGGGGTTGACATCCGTGACGATCTCGGCCTCGCGGAGGACACCGGAGAGGTCATCGATCAGTTCGTCCAGTCTCCCGAAGGCCGTCTCGACTGCGTCGAGATGGTCGCCGTCGCCCGTCTCGCGGAACAGTTCCAGTCGCCCGCGTGCCGTCTCAAGGGGTGTTCGCAGGTCGTGAGAGAGTACGCTACCGAAGTGTTCGAACTGTTCGAGTTGCTGTCGGAGTTGTCGCTCTCGGCGCTTGCGTTCGGTGATATCTCGCCCGATGCCCGCAACGCCGAGAACAGTCCCGTCGGCATCGACGATCCGTCGCTTGCGGAACTCGTATGGGATCGTCTGTCCGTCTCTGGTCACGAGTTCGGCCTCGATACGCGATTCGCCGTCGGCGAGTGCCTGCTCGATGTCGGCGGCGATCCGCCGTCTGTCGGCCTCCGCGAACAGGTCTGCCGGGTCCGTCGAGAGGAGCTGTTGGCGGCTGTAGCCTGTCACCTCGACTGCCCGGTCGGTCACCAGCTCGAACTTTCCCTCGGGGTCGATAACGTAGAAGACGTCTTCCAGGAGATTGAGCGCCGTCTGTAGCTTGTCGTGGGCGCCGTCAAGCTGCGCCTGGTCCTCGTAGGCCGCAGTCCGATCCTCGAGGACTTGCAGAAAGCCGCGATGGCGACCCTCGTCGTCACGGACTGCCGAAATCGTCACGTTGGCCGGGAACTGCGTGCCGTCTTTTCGGACTCGTGGGCCTTCGACTGTCGTCGTGCCGTCCCCGAGCGCGTCCGTGAGCAGGTGATCCGGGTATGTCTCGTCTCGGTCGGCGGGATAAAACGTCGAGACGTGTTCGCCGAGGATATCCGAACCGTCGTATCCGGTGATTCGCTCGGCCCCGTCGTTCCAGCTCGTGATGTACCCTTCAGGGTCGAGCGTGAAAATGGCGTACTCCTCGACGGTGTCGACGAACAGTTCGAACTGCCACTGGTCACGCTGTCGGTTCTTCGCTTCGGTCACGTCCCGGACGAGACAGATCATCGCGTCCGTATCAGTGTGCGCGAGAGCGTGATCGACGATGATCTCCTCACCGTCTGCAGTCTGGTGAATAGACTCGCCTGTCCAGCGACCCTCATCGGGCACGCTCGGCAAGATCTCGCCGTAGACCTGCTCGACGTGTGCCTCGGGATAGAGGATCTCCCAGTGTTCGCCGACCAACTCCGCGCGGTCATAGCCGTAGGTCTCGGCGTAGGCCGGGTTGACATAGAGGAACGTCCCCTGTTCGTCGAGGAGGCTGATCCCCTCACGGGCAGTTTCCATCGCTCGGTAGCTGTGCTGGACCTCCTGTTCGGCACGGTGGCGGTGAACGACGTTGGTGATCCGGTTGGCGAGGACGGCGTACTGGTCAGTCCCGGACTGCTTTCGGAGGTAATCGGTCACGCCGCGAGAGATTGCCTCGCTTGCGATCCCCTCGCTACCTTTGCCGGTAAACAGGATGAACGGGAGGTCGGGAAACTCCTCGCGAACCACGTCCAACAGAGCCAGTCCGTCCATCCCAGGCATATCGTAGTCACTGACGATACAGTCGATTCGCGGACCTCGACCGAGCCGGTCGAGCGCGTCGCCGGCACTGGTTACAGTTTCGACGTCGATGGCGTCTTTTTCGCGTTCCAGATACACGCCTGCGACCTCAGCGAGGTCGGGTTCGTCGTCGACGTGCAATACCCTGATCGTCTCCTGGCCGTTCAGTTCGGCTAGTGTGTCCAGTGTCGAAGGCGGCTGAGAAGGCAACGGTGTTGGCATCGCTCACTACCCGGAAATTAGAACTCGATGTACAAGTGTTTCCGGTCGAGGTGACCTGTAGCCACCGAAGGTGATCCGGACGACTACTCGATATGCACCGCCGGGCGGAACGGCTCGGCCTGCCCGGCCTTCCCGCCGGGGTCGTGGGGATCGCCGTCCTCGGCGTAGATCTCGATATCGGCAGCGAACTCGCGGGCGAGGAACGACTGTGCAGCCTCATATACCGTCTGCTCGTCGATTTCGAGCATCGCCTGCAGCGTCTCGTCGTCGCGCTCACGGACGACGCTGACCATCTCCTGGGCCAGATCGTTGACTGCATTGCCCTTCTCGCGGAGCGACTCGTGGGCCATCACGTTGCTCATAACCGCGCCGACATCCGGCCCCGTTGCAACGACCTCCTCGAAGACGGTCTGCTTCCAGTCGGCGGCGACGTACAGCCGGATCGTGTCGGGATCGGTGTCAGTCACGTCGGCGATGTCGGCGATGTCGTCGACGACGTCCGCGATCAGTTGCTCTTCGACTTCCGTCCGGGTAGACTCGAACTCGGGGTCGGGTTCGGGCCAGGCGGCGTCCTCGACAGGCTCGCCTGTCAGTTGCTCGTGGAGTTCGTTCGCCACGAACGGGACAAAGGGCGCAAGCAAGCGTAGCCGTGCCCGCAACACTTCCCGGAGCGCCCACTTGGCGCCCGGCCGGTCGGTATCGGTCCGCCGGCGATACCACGTCAGGTGCTCGTCAAACTGGTAGAACGCGGCCTGGGAGGCGCTTCGGGTCTCGAACCGGTCCATTGATTCGGTGGCCGTCCTGATCGTCGTCTGGAGCTTCGACAGCAGCCAGCGGTCGATATGTTGCAGTTCGTCGCGGGCCCCGTCGGGGACGGTAGTCTGGATGACGTCTTGTGCACGCGTCCAGAACCGTTCCAGTTGGTCGCGAGTCGTCGCGACCTGGTCGGCCCGCCAGTCGAAGTCCTGCCACGGTTCCGAGGAATTCAGCAGGAAAAATCGGACGGTGTCGGCACCGTACTCCTCGATAGCCTCACCCGGCAGGACGACGTGACCCTTCGAGGAGGACATCTTCTTGCCTTCGAGCAGCCCCATCCCCATCACGGTGATTCCCTGGGGCCACTCGTCGGGGTCGAACAGCTCGGCGTGGTGGAACAAGTAGAACGTCAGGTGATTCTGAATCAGGTCGTTGCCGGAACACCGGAAGTCCACGGGATACCAGTAATCCCACTCCTCGCGCAGCTCCAGGGCAAGCTCGCTGGGCTCTTCGACAGCGTCCGCCCCGTAGAACAGCGTGTCGAAAAACGCCCGGTCCATCTTCTCGGGCGGGATGTCTTGCAGCCGGTGAGCGATCGTGTAGTAGGACATGTAGATCGTCGAGTCGCTCAGCGGCTCGATGACGAAGTCCTCGTCCCAGGGAAGCCGTGTTCCCAGTCCGTAGTTACGGATGCAGGGCCACTCTTCGAGCCAGTCGATGGTGTGGTCGTACTGCTCGGCGGTGCTCTCGGGAATCGCCTCCAACTGTGCGACCGCGTCGTGGGCCTTCTGGGACCACTCCTCGTCACTGTACCGGAGGAACCACGTGTCCTCCTGGGCGACCTCGACGTCGCCACCACACCGGCAGACGACCTCTTCGGTGTACTCGTACATCAGGTCGAACAGACCTGCGTCGCGGTAATGATCGCGGAATCGCTCGCGGACGTCTTCGATAACCGCACCGGCGAACTCACCGTAACTATCGAGCAGTCGACCGCTGTGGAACTCGTCTTGGTAGAGATCGGCCGTCACGTCCTCCAGTTTCGGGTCGTCGCTGGACTCGATGCCCGCGGACTGGACCGCATCGCGGGCGGGAATCTCGCCGTAGCCCTCGATCTCCAAGATCGGAGCCGGTTCGATCGCCGCCACGTCATCGGGATCGATGCCGTACTCGCGCAGACGCTCGGTGTCTGCCTTGGCTTCCTGGAGAGCGACGTAGTCGTCGGGGGAATGTGCGGGCACGGACATCACGACGCCGGTCGCGTTGTCAGCGTCGACGAAATCCGCGGGTAAGATCAACACCGCATCGCCAGTGACCGGATTTGTGACCGTCTCGCCGATGATCTCGGCCGGGTCAATCGTCTCGAGCACCTCGACCTCACGGGCCTGCAACTCGAACTTCTCGACGGCCTTGCTGGAAGCAAACCAGGTCTCGCCGTCGACGTCTGCCAGGACGTACTCGGCCTCGGGGTTGACGTAGGCGTTCGTGACGCCCCGAATCGTCTCCGGACGAAGTGTCGCCATCGGCGCGACGATATCCTGGCCGGCAATCTCCGTCTCGAACTTGACGAGTGTGAACTCCTGGAACTCGGCGTCCTCGCCCTCCAGCAGGTCGTGGGTCGTGACCGGCTGCTCCTCGTTTGTACAGTAGTTGACCGGGTTCAACCCCTTCTCCAGCAGGCCACGCTCTTTGAGCGTCTCGTACTGCCAGGTGATGAACTTCGAGTAACGCTCGTCGTTTGTCGTGAACTCGCGGCGCCAGTCGACCGACAGCCCCAGTTGTTTGAACCCCTTCTTGTAGTGGTTCTCGATGAAATACCGGGCGTAGCCCATCGGCGTCTCCAGCTGTTCAAGCTCGTCTCTGGGGACGTTGTACGTGTCCTGCAGGACTGACAACTGTTCCTCTTCGCCCTCTTTGAGTCGCTCGACGGCGCCGACGATCGGCGTGCCGGTGACGTGCCAGCCCAGCGGAAACAGGACGTTGTCTCCCTGCAGCCGGCGATAGCGGGCGTAGACGTCCGGGACAGTAAACGTTCGGACGTGACCGATATGCATCCCGCCGCTGGGATAGGGGTACGGGACGGTGATGAAGGTCGAATCCTCATCGGCGTCTGGATCGGCCTCGTAACGCCCCTGTTCGTCCCAGCGGGTGCGCCACTTGCGTTCTAGCTCACCCGGATTGTACTCGGTTTCACGTGGCGGAGCAGTCATATCCACCGTTTCCGGCTGACTCCCTAAAAGCACTCCCATCCGGTCTTGGAGTCCGCTCGGCCTGACGCGCGTCGCGGCCCGTGGCGTTTATGTAAGCGGACTCGGTACGTGGGGGTATGGCCGACATACTCGCCGAGAACCTCTCCGGGAAAGCCGTTATGGGCACGGACGGGGCTGAGCTCGGTATGCTGTACAACATCACGATGGACCTCGAATCGGGCCGCCTCTCGAACCTGATCGTCGATCCCGACGAGCGCGTCGGGGACGTCGAGTTCGAATACGACGACAAGGGTCGGATCCTGGTTCCTGTCAGTCGCGTCCAGGCAGTCAAAGACCACGTGATCATCGATCGCTAAATGTACGTTCTCGATTCGTCGGCGTTTATCAACGAGTA
>ENA-ORCS01000138-ORCS01000138.1-marine-metagenome-genome-assembly--contig:-NODE-138-length-80966-cov-3.965162_pt1 | contig 80966 bp, 84 predicted proteins | sample MGYA00237781_ERZ508513 | MGnify/ENA primary metagenome ERZ508513 (study PRJEB26184, sample SAMN06268793) | marine metagenome | isolation source: Eden Landing Ponds, San Francisco, CA, USA | place...
CATCGAGGCGCTCACATGGTTCGCGCCTCGCACTGCTCCCCGTTCGCATCGAGGCGCTCACATGGTTCGCGCCTCGCTCTGCTCGGGCACGCTCGACAGCGCGCGCCGACGATGGGACGTGGTACCTGTGACACCGTTCGATTGCCAACCAATCGCGAAGCAGCGACCGACAGTTACCCAGGGCACACCGAACGCCTACGTCCGGGCCTGCCGAATCCGGACTATGGACCCGTTCGTCGTCGTCGGCGGTGACGCCGCCGGCCTGAGCGCCGCGAGCAAACTCAAACGCGAAGCCCCCGACCGCGAGGTCGTCGTCTTCGAGAAAGGGAACTGGGTTTCCTACGCCCACTGTGGGACCCCGTACTTCGTCGAGGGCGAAGTCGACGAGCTGACAGACCTGCTCTCGCTCACGCCCGAGGAGATCACGGAGCGGGATATCGAACTCCACCGCGAACACGAGGTGACGGCCGTCGACACCGGCGCGAAGACGGTGACAGTCGAACCCGACGACAGCGACGCGGAGACATTCGACCAACCCTACGAAGAACTGCTCGTCGCGACCGGCGGTCGTGCGGTTGCCGAACCTATCGAGAGGAACGAGTTAGCGGGCGTGTTCACACTGCACGGACTCGACGACGCGGCGTCGATACGCGCAGCGCTGGACCCAGACGAGGCCACGCCGGAGTCGCTGGGCGGGGGCGAGTTCCTCGACCCGGCCGTCGTCGAGCGCTACGCGACGTGGGACCCGCCCGAGACCGTCGCCATCGTCGGCGGGGGCTACGTCGGCGTCGAGATGGCCGAAGCGTTCTCCGCCCACGACCTCGACGTTCACCTCTTCCAGCGGAGCGGGCACGTCCTCTCGGGGTTCGGCGAGGCGGTCGCCGAGCGCGTCGAGACCGAACTCCGCGAACAGGGTGTGACGCTCCACCTGAACGAGGAAGTCGCGCGCTTTTCCGGCGGCGGGCGGGGTGGTGAGGCCGACACCGACCGTGTCGCCAGACTCGAATGCGAGAGCGGCGCGGCGCTCTCGGTCGATATCGCGCTCGTCGGCGTGGGCATCCGGCCGAACGTCGACCTCCTGGCAGGGACGCCGGTCGAACTGGGTGACTCGGGCGCGGTCGCGGTCGACGAGTACGGCCAGACTTCGGTGACAGACGTCTACGCCGCAGGCGACTGCGCCGAGGCCCGCCACGCCGTCACCGGCGAGTTCGACTGGGTGCCGCTGGGACTCACGGCCAACCGTGCCGGTCGCGCTATCGGACAGACAGTCGCCGGCGACCCCACGAAGACGGGGCAGATCGCCGGGACGGCCGTCGTCAAGGCCTTCGACCAGGAGTGCGGTCGCACGGGAATCGTCGACCACGAGCGAGCGCGCGCGGCCGGTTTCGACCCCGTCAGCGAGACCATCACGACGCGCTCGCGGTCGGGGTACTACCCCGGCGCCGCGGAGACAGTCGTCTCGCTGACGGCCGACCGCGAAACGGGGCGGCTACTCGGGGGGACCATCGTCGGGACCGACCGCGCGGCCGTCCGGATCGATACGGTGGCGACGGCACTCGAAGGCGGGATGACTGTCGAGGAGGTCGAACGTCTCGACCTCGCGTACGCACCGCCGTTCTCGCCAGTGTGGGACCCGATACTGACCGCGGCGAAGGTGCTGAGCGGCTCGCTGGAGTGATCGTGGTACCGAGCGTATCGCCACATTCCTCACTGGAACCCGTGTGTAGCCACCTGGGTCAACGCCTTTTCACTCTTTGTTGCGTAAATAACACTGGTCGGATCAAAACGTACGCCGAGCGCCGGAAGAACACGTACTTCCGAGCCCTCGTTCGCTTCGCTCACGAGGACGAAGCGAGGCGTTTCATCGTCAGAGCAAGCTCTGACGAGCCTCGCGTCGGTTCACTCCGCGAGACACTGGCAGAGCAAGTCTGCCAAGCCCTGGCTCGCGGTACTCGCCAGGACACCGACGGAGCCGTCGAAGACGGCGGAGTCGGCCTTTTTCACCCATGTTTGTGCCGCGAGCGGGTCGCGGGCCGCCGGCCCGCGACCGGATGACGTGGCGGCAGCGCGGCGGCGAAGCCGCCGCGCTTCGAGGCGGTGTAACCGCCTCGCGCGCCACGCTGTGCCCGCAGCGAACGCGGTGAGCGAGGATACCCGAGCGGGAAAAAGATGGCCTGTACCCAACACACAGATCTCAGCCGGTCACGTTCACGGGCGTCGGGGTCCGCCGGGGAGTGGGTGTCCCTGTCTCGGTCGCTGTCGCGGTGTCGTTGACTGTCGTCGTCCCGACTGCCGTGTCGGTCGGTGACTCGGGTTCGACAGTCGTCACTCCCGGGGTCGCGGTCGGCGTCGGGACGGACAGCCCCGAGACCCACTCGGGGGATTCGACGCTCGTCTCCCCGACCGCCGAATAGTCGAAGCGGATCGAGACAGCCTCCCCGCCGGAGTCCCACGTGCGTTCGTAGCGGACGACCATCGACCGGACGAACCCATCGGGGGTGACGTAGGCGGTCACGCGGTAGTCGTGGATGTCGGTCGCGAGTCGTTCCAGCGTCGGCGGGACATCGCTCTCGTCGTAGAGCCGGTAATAGGTTTGCCCGTCCCGCTGGATGCGGGTCACGTTCGGACTAATCCCCGTGAGGAACCGCTCGATAAGTTGCCCGCCCAGCTCGTAGTCACCGAGATCGCCCGGGTCACGGATGGCGTTGCGCTCGGTCTCGTTATCCTGTACGATGCGCAGGTAGCCCCCCGAATCGTTGACGAACAGCGACTGTTCGAGCGACCTGCCGTCTTCGACCTGTTCGACCAGAAACCGGTCGCGGTCGACGAACACCCGCCGTTGGAACCCCTCGTCGAACACCGGTTCCGACTGGGACTGCTCGCGGACGTCGTAATCCAGGGCCCACGTGTAGGAGTCCCAGGTGAGTACTGACTCGTGGGCCCCACGCAGTCTGGCCACGTCGATTCGGGCCCCGTCGACTCCGGGGGGGCTGTCGAGCGGGGTCGCCGTGCGAGACTGGTCGGTCGTCGCTGGGACGGGGACTGGCGTCAGCGTCTCACTGGGCGTCGCGGGCGACTCGCCACCGAACGGGACGGCCCCACACCCGGCGAGCACGACGAGCGCGACGACGAAGACGGCCGGGCGACGGTGCATTAGCGACCGCTTAGGACTGCCCCCTCAATACCCTGGCGCCGATTTCCTATCGCGGTTATCCGTTTATGTGCACGGTATGTCTGGGCGCGGTCTGCCGTGATCGCTGGCTCGAACCGCTGCGCATCAGTCCGCAGTGCCGGTCGCCCCGGTCGATTCCCCGGCCAGTCCACGTTCCGCGTCGGTGAGGTAACACTGTGGGTCGGGCGCGAACGGGTCCCCGCTGGCCGCGATAGCACGGAGTCGCGACGCCCCGCGACAGACGTCCTGATACTCGCAGGCCCCACAGCGACCGGTCAGGTGTTCTTCGCGCTCGCGGAGGGCACGGAGGAGTGGGTTCGACTCGTCGGTCCAGATATCCCCGAAGGGACGGTCGCGGACGTTACCCAGTGCGTAGCCCTGCCAGAACTGGGTGAGGTGGACGTTGCCCTGGTAGTCGACGTCGGCGACGCGCTCGCCGGTCGGGTCGCCGCCGTTGCGACGCAGGTACGCGAGGACGCGGTCGGCCTGCTCGTCGCCGAGTTCCCGGCGTGTGTACTCGACGAGGTAGGCGGCGTCGGCGTAGTTCCCGACGAGTAGCGTCTCTATCTCGTGGCCGCGGTCGTGGTACTCGCGGGTCATCTCACAGACCCGACCGACGGCCTCGCGGCGCTGCTCGGGCGAGAGGTCGACGTCCTGGATGTCGGCACCCCGACCCCCGTAGTCGAGGTGGTAGAAACAGAAGCGGTCGACGCCACGGTCGGCCAGCAGGTCGACGACGGCTTCGAGGTCGTCGGCGTTGTGGCGAGTGATCGTGTACCGGAGCCCGGTCTTGAGGCCGGCCGCCTGCGAGGCTTCGATGCCCGCGAGTGCCTGGTCGAAGGCGCCTTCCTGGCCGCGGAACGCGTCGTTGCGCTCGCGGAGTCCGTCGACGGAGACGCCCACGTACTGCAGACCCACGTTGCGCAGTTTCCGGGCGCGTTCCTCGGTCAACAGCGTGCCGTTCGTCGAGAGCACCGGTCTGAGCCCCGCGTCGCTGGCGTGGTCGACGAGTTCGACCAGGTCCGGACGGGCGAGCGGTTCGCCACCGGAAAAGAGGACCACCGGCGCGCCGAACTCGGCGAGGTCGTCGAGGAACCGTTTGCCCTCGGCCGTCGAGAGCTCGCCCGCCGCGGGTTCGGTTTCGGCGGCGGCATAACAGTGCTCGCAGTAGAGGTTACACTGCTTGGTACAGTTCCAGACGACGACCGGACGGCGCTGTTTGCGGTCGCGGATCTGTGGCTTCGAGGACTCCTCGCCCGCGTCGTACCGGAGTCCGTCGCCCTCTGCGTCGAGCCTACAGAGGAGTTTGCTGACCGAGATCATTGCTCTGGAACCTCCTCGTTGGAAATCTCGCCGGAGCTGTTTCCTTCGGGCGTCTGGTCTTCGTAGTCGTCGGCCCGGTCGCCCAGCGCGACGTCGTCGGCGACGAGTCGGACGGTTTCGTCGGCGGGGCAGAGCCACAGCGTCTCGGCGGCGAAGCCAAAGAGCGTCGTCGCCTGTTCGCGGGCGATAGCCGCGGTGGGCGCGCTGACGCTCCCGGCGTGGCGCAGCGACTCCTCGCTGGATTCGCGGACGAACAACTCCCACTCGCGGGTCTCGTCAGCCCTGGGTTCGTCGACCCGCTCGAACGCAGGACCGTCGGACGCTCCGTGGCTCCCGTCTGGCGCCGTCATAGCTGGTTCGTTCGGCCCAACGGAAAAAGCCGTCTCGCGGATTTTCAGTCGCTGGGAACACCGCTACCGACCTTTGTGGGTGGGAGAGCTACCCGACGACGATGCAGTCACTCGAACCCGACTACCGACGCCAGGCGTCCCGGGGGTGGCTCTGATGCCCCCCACTGTGGACACCAGCGAGCGGCCGATCGCTTTCATCTGGGAGGTCACCCAGGCCTGTGACCTGACCTGCGAGCACTGCCGGGCGGACGCCCAGCCCGAACGCCACCCCGAGGAACTCACGACCGCCGAGGCGAAAGCACTGCTCGACCAGGTCACCGGCTTCGGCGACCGGCAACTCGTCGTTTTCTCGGGCGGTGACCCGATGAAACGTCCCGATCTGGTCGACCTCGTCGACTACGGTACCGACCAGGGGCTGCTGGTCTCGTTGACGCCCAGCGGGACCGAGAACCTCGACCGCGAGGCGATCGAGGACCTCGCCGATGCCGGCCTCAAGCGGATGGCGCTGAGTCTCGACGGCGGCGACGCCGAGTCACACGACGCCTTTCGAGGGGAGGGGGGAAGCTTCGCATCGACGATACGCGCCGCCGAGGCCGCTCAGGAAGCAGGCATCCCGCTCCAGATCAACACGACCGTCTGTGCGCGGACTGTCGAGGAGTTACCGGCCATCAGGGAACGGGTCGCCGAGCTGGGCGCGGTGCTCTGGAGTGTCTTCTTCCTCGTTCCCGTCGGGCGCGGGGCCGTCCTGGAGGAGATCGCACCCGAGCGGGCAGACGGGGTCATGGAGTGGCTCGCCGAGGTCGCCGACGAGTCGTCGTTCGGTCTCAAGACGACCGAGGCGCCCCACTACCGCCGGGTGCGCCAGCAACGGGCTACCGGGGACGGGGCGACCGAGGCGGGTCCCCCAGGCGGTGCTCGCGGGAGGGGCGTCATCGCCGGTGACGGCTTCGCGTTCGTCAGTCACACCGGCGAGGTCTATCCTTCTGGCTTTTTGCCCGAGTCGGCGGGCACCGTCCCCGAGGAAGACGTCGTCGACGTCTACCGGAATAGCGACCGCTTCGAGTCGCTCAGGGACCGCGACCAGTTACGCGGGAAGTGTGGCGCCTGCCCGTATCGCGCGGTCTGTGGGGGGAGTCGCTCCCGGGCGTACGCGGCGACGGGCGACCCACTGGCCAGTGACCCGCTCTGTCCGTACGTCCCCGAGGGATACGAGGGCCCGCTCCCGTGGGAAAGCGACGGGTCGGGGTGGCCGGCTCCCGGCGATTGAAACGGCTGGCGAACCCATGTCGAACCGGTCGCTGGTGTGTGACTGTCGGTGCGCGAATGTCGGTGCGGTTTTAAGCCAGGTCCCGGAAAGGGCGGGTATGGTCCGTGACCCGTTCGCGGACGAGACTGAGCCGGACCTTCAGGAAGTCCTCGACGCACTCGATGACCCCGACTGTCGGAGGATAGTCACGGTCCTCGAGGAGCCGATGACGGCCAGCGAGATCTCCGACGCGAGCGGTATCCCGCTGTCGACGACCTACCGGAAGATCGAGCGCCTCGAAGAGGCCCAGTTGCTCTACGAGGGGACGGAGATCCGGCCGGACGGGCAACACGCCAGCACGTACGAGGTCAGCTTCGAAGAAGTCGTCATTCGACTGACCGAGCAACGGGAGTTCGACACCGAAGTCGCCCGTCGGGCGCGGACACCGGACCAGCGCCTGGAGAACCTCTGGTCGGAGGTGCGCAAAGAGACATGAGTCCACACATCACAACCGTCGCGCTCGTCGCACTGAAAACCATCACGCTCCTGCTCGGGGGGCTCATCACCTACTTCTCCTACAAGGCCTACAGCCGGAGCGGGAGCCAGCCGCTGTGGTATCTCGCGGTCGGGTTCGGGATAGTCACACTCGGGATACTGGCCGCTGGAATGCTCGACCAGCTGATACGATTTTCGATCATCGGCTGGTCGATCCCCTTCGTCGGGAACGTCGGCGAGCAAAGCGTCGCCGACCTCGCCTTTATCATCGAGAGCGCGCTCACCGCCGTCGGTTTCGCCGTCATCGTCTACTCACTGTACTCCGAGTAATTCCCTGTTTCCGGGCCGGTTCCGGACTGTTCTGCTGTGACCACCGTCATCGCGAGACCGTGTGTCCTATTCCCACGATCTGAGAACGTGTCTGTGTCTATTTTGTCCGGAGGGTCGAACCTATTCTTCGAGAACAATGATCGATCTGCTCCTCGTCGTCGTCGTCACCAAGGTGGTGACGTTCACCTTCGGCGGCATCCTGACGTGGCTGTCGTATCGCGCGTTCCTGCGGACCAGCGCGCCGGCCATGCGCGCGCTGACTGTCGGGATCGGACTCGTGACCGTTGGCGCCCTGCTGGGGGGTGTGGTCCACCAGGTCCTCGGCCTCTCGGTAGTGGCCGGGGTTACCGTCCAAAGTGTCTTCTCCGCCGCCGGATTCGCCGTGCTCACCTATTCGCTGTACGCCGAGGGGGCGAAACCGTCGGTCTCCTCGGACCACTGCTCGTCGTCAGGAACCAGATAAGCGCTCGGCACCGTCTGTGATCCGTCTTGGCGCCCTGTTTGCGACACGACCAATCTCTCCTCGATATTGTGCTCACGAACAGAGGAACGGGGTCGGGGGGTCGTAGTATTCGATGGCCCAGAATTCACGCAGACCGTCGTGGTCCAGGGGGCTCTGCAGCCCGTCGTCAATATGAGCTAAAATTAGCTCCACATGGAATGAACCGATACTTTTCGTCTCGTAATCCCGATCGTCTGAGGCAGAAAATATTATTATCTTTCGTGATGGTCGTCAACATATGGTGAAGACCACCCGTATGTCGTGAGCCGTTTCGAAGAGCAATCCACAGTGCTCCGTGCCGGTGCTGCCCCGGCCGGGTGTGTATCCAATAATAGGGAACAATGTCTGCCTCTCGTCGATCCGGTACGTGGCTGACTCCTGTCGACCTGGAGACGGTTGACAGAGCTTTCAGTTGTCAGAGATTGTCGAAACCGCCAGGGACTGGTTCTCGGGTGAGTGGTTCATGAGTCGCACAATTTGGGGTGTAGTCTTTCTGGTAATCGGTATCGTCGTCGTTTCACAGGGGATAGCTGGCATGGTCACAGCTGGGAATCATACGTCCACACTCGCTGACGGCGCGGTCGATGACCACCTCGACCAGTCGGTCGTGCACAACTACGTGAGGAGCCTGACCGCCAACCAGCGTCAATCCACTACGGATTTGACGCTTGTCGTCGAGAAGAGCAACCCACTCAACTACGATACTATCCAGAATGCTGTCGACAACGCCACCGACGGCGCTACAGTTGAAGTCCGGCCCGGAACCTACGAGACAGGTTCGGCCAGTTCGGCGCTTGTACGGGTCGACAAGACGCTCACGATCACGGCTCCCGAAGGGGCAACCCTTGACGGGCCAGGATGTGATCCATTCGTCACGACCGATGGTTTCGTCTTCGCGAACGGAGCAGAAGGAACAGAAATCAGAGGATTCACGATTACTAACTTCGATGTTGGCGTGTTCGATAGGGCGGACGCTGGGGGCTGGACGATTCGGAACGCAACCATTACGAACGTTTGCGATGGGGTCGAGAGTGGCGCAGACACAGCCTGGACGATTCAGAACACCCTTGTCAGAAATACGAGGGATGATGGGGTAAATGCTCGCGATGCACACGGTGACTGGGTCATTCGTGAGACTACGATCTCGAACACCGGCGAAGACGGTGTGCAGCTATCGGGGGCGGATGGTAACTGGTCAATTACTAGTACGACTATCTCGGACAGCGACGCTCGTGGTGTAAACGGTGTAAAACTAAGTGACGATGGTCCAGACGGTGACTGGACGATCCGGGACACTACCATTACTAATAGTGGTCAGGAGGGTATACTGCTTCCCGACGCAGACGGACGTTGGTCGATTCAGAGTACTACAGTTTCCCAGAGTGGCGATGAAGGTATTTCTGTTCTTTCACCTGGTGGAGACGGGACGATCCAGGATACCGTCGTCAACGCAAGTGGGGGTGCCGGGGTAGACATTGGCGGGGACGACGGAAACTGGGTTATACGGAACGTGACGATCATTTCCAGTGGTGGCGACGGGATCCGAGCGAGCTCGGACGGCGACTGGACGATTCGAGATACCATCATCAGAAACACTAGTCGAAGTAGCGTCTCGCAACCATTTGATGCCGGAGTCGGTATAGACGCTACCCGGGCTGATGGGAACTGGACCATCCAAAATGTCACTATCACCGATGTTCGATCTGATGGCGTCCAGGCGGAGTTCTCGGACGGAGCGTGGTCGGTAGCGGGGATCTCGATCGTCGATAGTGGGTCTGACGGAATAGAGGCTCGAGAATCGTCCGGTGACTGGTCGGTTCAAAACACCAGTATCAGGAACAGCAGTGGGAGGGGGGTGAGTGCTGATGACTCGGATGGAAACTGGACGATCGGCGATACGACCGTCAGCACCGCCCACGAAGTCGGCGTGTATGCCGACCATTCGGACGGCAACTGGTCGCTACTCGACAGCACGATCAAAGCAAGCGGCGAGTCAGGCGTCCGGGGAGCCGATTCATCCGGACATTGGCAACTCCGAAACACCACGATCGTAAACAGTGGCGGCGGCGGTGTATACACCGCTCTCACCGAACATGGGACAATCCGAGACACCACAGTCATTGACAGTAATGGAACCGGGATCGATGTCAGTGCTGGCGATTTTGGCGTCGGTAATATTACGATCCTCAATACCACAATACTTGATAGTAATGGCCACGGCGTGAACGCCAATGACATCGGCGGGAACTGGAGAATTAGAAATACCACGATCGCGAACAGTAGCTTCAAGGGTATTTCCGCCACTGCATTTGAAACGGATTCCGGGGACTGGACGATTCAGAACACCACGATCGGGGACAGTGGGACTATTGGCGTTGACGCTATGGATACGACCGGGAACTGGTCGATTCGAAACTCAACGATCACCAATAGCGGGAGGACAGGCGTGAACGCAAACTCCTCACTTTCCTCATCGTTCCCTCTTGGCCAAGATGAAGCAACGGGGGACTGGACGATTCAGGCGACACGCATCACCAACAGTAGTAAAAGAGGCGTAGACGCGACGAATTCGACCGGCGACTGGACGATTCAGGACGTTGAAATCGCCAACAGTGGATCTACTGGGGTGGTGGCCCGCGACGCGACCGGTGCGTGGGCAATCCACAACTCGCGTATCACTAACAACACGCAGACTTCCGGGGTCGCTGCCGCCGGAATCGACGCGACGGGCGCGATCATCACGGGCGATGCAACCCAAAACTGGTGGGGCGACGAGAGCGGTCCCGACGATACGGACTGTGCGGGCAACGTCGATTGTAGCGACTGGCTGACGATCCCTCCCGATAGGGCCGACTTAGGGGGCGAGAACGGAACGCTTGCTGTAGCTGTCGCGCCAACCACAGTGACGGTCACCGAGACGACAGATGTCACTGTGACGGTGACAGATACCGAAACCGGTGACGCTGTAGTCGGGGCGACGGTCGAACTCACGCAGTTCGACCTGTCGGGAACAACCAACACCACCGGCATGGTGACGGTTACTGTCACCCCCAGTGAGACCGGCGACCACTCGGTTTCCGTGTCTGCCGAGGGCTACATTGACGAGTCGGCGACGCTGACCGTCGAGGCAGAGTCAACCGAGCACGAGTCGGGCGTCTCTCAAACTCTCTACGACGTCGTTGCAGGTGAGGACGGCGAACTCGACCGCAGTGATGTCCTCGACATGGTGCGTGGCTATATCGCTGGCGGAGCGGTCGGCGGCGTCACGTTCTCACGGCCGGAGGTCATCACTCTCGTGCAATACTACATTCAAGAATAACTAGTCGAGAGCTACACTCTGACCCAGCACCGGAACGTCGCTTCATTGCTATCGAGGCCCTACCAGCACCGGGACTCCCATCGCTTACCGGTTTGCTATTCTGAACAACTATTGGCTGTTTTCCCTCAAACAATCAATGTATGACCTGTATATTCGATGCAGTAGTGAAAAATAAATTCTGGTAATTTCGTTGCAAATAACTTAGAACTCGTCCATGCCGAATCGAATACAAACTGAGGACACACGGATTTTTGTTATTCTCGTATTATACCAAAACTATCAATTCATAATCAAATCTGCTGAAACCATCCCGTGAACGCTTCGTGTCGTTCGCAACTCGACGATTCAGTCGGGGACGCTACTCGTAACGGTCTGGGTTCGCCAGAGAGACAACATGGGGTTAGCTCATGTCGGCCAGCGGGCCGAAGTCGTCGACTGGTAACACGGAGTAGTCGATCGTGAGCGTGTCTTTCGTCGCCCGGATCTTCCCGACGAACGTCGATATCTCTTCGAGTGACCCTTCGAGGACGAACAGTTCCATACAGTGGTGCTCGCCGACGTGACTGTGGAAGTTCGACGCGACGATGTCCTCGTGTTCGTGCCGGAGGTGCATCATCTTCTCTTCGACGCTCGTCGTCTCGTAATCGAAGACCACGGTCACGACGCCCATCAGTTCGCGGTCTTCGAGTTTCCTGTCTTCGAACTCCCCCATGAGGTTGCGACTCGCCTCACGGACCACTTCGCTTCGGCCGGTGTAGCCGTGGTCGTCCGCGAACTGGTCTATCCGTTCGAGCAACTCTTCGGGCATCGAGACGCTGACGACACTCATGTAGCAACTTAGCCAGCAATCTTTATTAAGGGTTATTATGATCGGTGGCCCTAACCGACGGAAACGGACGTTCTCTCACACTCCCAGAGGCCGAACTGGAACCGAACGGTTCGTTTCCGGGGTTCCCAGACCCGGCCCCGCCACGGCGCAACACCGATATCCGTTCGGGGCCTACGACCGGTTGATGATGGCGACGACCCACGCGCTGGCAGGGATGGCTCTCGCCAGCGTCGCCACCCTGTTCGCGCCGGAGTTCGCGCCGGTGGCTGTCGTCACCGCCGGTGCCGGCGGTGCCTTTCCCGACCTCGACACCCCGGGTCGCCACCGCCGGACGCTGCACTACCCCCTCTACTACTCGCTCGTGGCAGTCGGCCTCCTGGCTGTCGCGGTCGTCGTCCCGACACCTGTCACCGTGGCGCTCGCGGCCTTCATCGGCGCCGCGGCGCTGCACTCGGTCAGTGACGTTCTCGGCGGTGGCCTCGAACTCCGGCCCTGGGAGGGCACCTCCGAGCAGGCGGTCTACGAGCACTACCACGGTCGGTGGCTGCGGCCCCGGCGCTGGGTCCGCTACGACGGGTCTCCCGAGGACGTCGCCCTCGCCGGAGTGTTCGCGGTCCCGACGCTCGCATTCGCGGGTGAGCCGGTCGGGGCGACCGCGCCCTCGGGGGGGTTCGTCTCGACGCTCGTGGTCGCGCTCGTCGGTCTATCGGTCGCCTACGGGCTCGTCAGGAAGCCCCTCGTCGTTCTCGGCGAATGGCTCGTCGCGACGCTCCCACCATCCGTCGTCGACCGTCTCCCCGGGAGTTTCGCCGACGACCTCCAGTGAGTCGTCGGCCTCGCTCGGTTCCGACAGTTATCACAGCTCGGTTCCGTCGGTCACATCTCGGCCAGGCTCGACTCCGTCAGTCACGCCTCGTCCAGCTCTGCCCGGACCATGGCTTCGAAACGGTCGAACCCGGCTTCGAGTCGGTCGGGACTGTTCGCGAAACTGAACCGGAGGTGTCCCTCGCCGCCCGCGCCGAAGGCCGATCCCGGTGCGGCGACCACGTCGTAGTCGGCGAGCAGGCGCTTCGCGACGTCCATGCTCGGTCCATCGAGCGCGCTCACGTCGACGAAGACGTAAAAGGCACCCTCCGGCCGGGGGCAGGAGACGCCCGGGATCGCGTCGATGCGGTCGAGGACGTACTCCCGTCGCTCGCGGAAGGCCGCTTTCATCGCCCGGACGGACTCACGCGGCCCGGTCAGTGCCGCCAGTGCGGCGTACTGGGCGGGCGTGTTGACACAGGATGTCGTGCTCTCACGGATCTTCGTCACTTCCCCGCAGACGTCGGCCGGGCCGACGAGCCAGCCGACCCGCCAGCCCGTCATCGCGTAGGTCTTCGAGACCGACCCGACCGAAAGCACCCACTCGCGCTCCTCGGGGTCGGCGAGGTCGGCGACCCGCGGCGGGGTCTCCTCGTAGGTCAACGTCCGATACACCTCGTCGGCGAGGACGTACGCGTCGTGGTCGGCCGCGGCCGTGACCACCCGCCGGACCGCGTCCGGCGAGAAGACTCGGCCCGTGGGATTCGACGGTGACGTGAGCGTGACCGCGGCAGTGTCGGGACCGATCGCGTCGACGATCCGGTCGGGGTCGGGATCGAAGCCCCGCTCGGCGGGCATCGGAACCTCGACGGGGTCGGCGCCGACCAGTCGCGCCCCCGAGATGGGGTTGGGCCAGGCGGGTGTCGGGACGACGACTTCCTCCCCGGCGTCGGCCGCCGTGAGGAGGGCGAGATAGATCGCCTCGACGCCGCCGGTCGTCACGACCACTGCCGAGTCGGGGTCGACCGACCGCTCGCTCCCGTCGGTGTGCCGGTCGGCGATCGCCGCGCGGAGCTCTGGGATGCCGGCGTTGGGCGTGTAGTTCGTCCGTCCCGCCCTGGCGGCGTCGCTCGCGGCGTCGACGACGTGTTCGGGCGTGTCGAAGTCCGGTTCGCCCAGTTCCAGGTGGACCAGGTCCCTGTCACTCCCCGCCTCGGCGTCGGCGGCGAGGTCGAACAGGACGCGTATCTGCTGGGGTTCGACGGCGCGCACGCGGTCCGAGATACGCCCGGCGTCCGGGTCGGACGACTCTTCCATCGGTTCGATTCACCCGCCTCGAAAACATAGGCGTTCGGGACCCGGGGAATCGTTCACCCGTCTCGGCCCCCGGGGGAGTTAACTCCCCGCCGAGCGACCCCGATGGCATGGGACACCTGAACCCCGACTTCACGGAGGAGACGGTGGTCGTAACCGGTGGTGCCTCGGGTATCGGCCGTGCGGTCGCGCTGGGATTCGGCGACGCTGGCGCGAACGTCGTCGTCGGCGACCTCGCACCCGAACCCAAAGACGCCGAGGTCCCCACCCACGAAGTCGTTCGGGACGAGGGCGGGACGGCGACGTTCGTCGAGGCGGACGTCACCGAGCGCGACCAGGTCCGGGACCTCGTCGCCGCCGCTCGCGACTTCGGCGGCGTCGACGTGATGGTCAACAACGCTGGCCTGTACATCGGGGGTTCCATCCGCGAGTTGGACCCGGCGGATTTCATGGCCATCCAGGAAGTCAACGGGCTTGGGGTCTATCTCGGGACACAGGTCGCCGCCAACGACATGATCGAGCGCGGGGACCCCGGTGTCGTACTCAACACAGCCTCGATCAGTTCGACTGTCGCGCAGAAGGGACAGGTCCAGTACGACGCCTCGAAGGGTGCGGTACGGATGATCACCCGGGGCGCGGCGCTGGAACTGGGGGAACACGGGATCCGCGTCAATGCGGTCGCGCCCGGCCACATCGCCACGGAGTTCGTCGAGAACTGGTCCGAGGACGCGCCGGCGGAGATCGAACGCGACGAGATGATCAAGCCGGTTCCCCTGGGACGGGCCGGATTCCCCGAGGATATCGCTGGTGCCTTTTGCTATCTCGCGAGCGAGGAAGCGAGCTACGTCACCGGCGAACTGGTCACCGTCGACGGCGGGTGGTCCGTCTTCTAGCCGGTCACCGCTGCCGGTCGGGGTCCCGTCTCTCGTTGGCACTGCCGACTGCGGGTCCGGTACACTGTGGCCCGTCGACAGTCTTTGTTACGGGTCGAAATTCTTCTCTCAAACATCAATATATATATGTCAATACGTATAATTCGATAGCGAGTAACTGACACGATGGCACGTATCAACGCAGGCGGCAGGGAGTTCACCTACCAACGGATCGGCAAGAACCGCTCGGAAGACGTCTTCGAAGTCGCGTTGGTCGTCGAGTCCCGCGGCGGCGAACTGTCGATCAGAACGACAGAAATGGACGTCTCCTCCCGAGACGACCTGAACGCCGACCGACTGGAGTCGGTGATCGAGCAGTGGCAACAGGAACACCCGACGCTCACAATCGAACGACTCGTCGTCAGAGAGACCCAGCGCTGTGGGTTCGGCGAACGCGTCGACCCCGAGGAGAGCGAGTCCGAGCAGGCCGAAGCGCCGCTCTACCGCGGCGGCGGCGGCGGCACCCAGACCCGCGCACGGAACCCCTACGAGGTCGGCTTCGGCGACGTCTCCGTCGACCAGGGCGAGGAAGTCGAGTTCCACATCGCCGGTCCCTCGACGTCCGTCTATGGGACCGACACTGGCACCGTTACCGGCGTCAAGACCGGCACCGACGAGTACGACGTCCTCATCGTCGAGACGGAATCGGGGACCAAGCGCGTCCGCGAGGACTGGCTCGTCGACGAGGAACGCGACGATGCGGACGGCGAGACCGAAACCGGGGACTGACGGCACTCTCGGACGATCACCGATCCGCGATGTGGGGTCCTTTCTCCTGTCCACTACCGTGTGAGTTACGGTACTCGTCGAAACTTGATATCGACGAGAGCCAGTATCGAGGGGATCAGTATTGTCGAGAGCCAGTATCGAGGGGATCAGTATCGCCGGGACCCGCTGTTCGACGGGCGACAGCGACAGACAGCTATCAAATCATCGGAGTATTGAAATATATCTCACGGAACACTGGTCTATGAGTCGGAACGTTGCGCTCCTGTGTGCGAAATACGGTGACGGGGTGATACTGGCCGCGTTGGTCGTCGGACTCGTGTCTCTGCTGTTCGATATCCCGTTGCTGGCAGACCCCGTTGGTGACCAGGTCTCGCGAACGGCGTTCGCCTACCTGATATGGGGGACGTTCATAGCGGGGGACTCCATTCGCTGTACGCCGCGGTGTACATCTTCCGTGGCCCTGAGCGGGCGGTCGCGAATGATATCCGGTTCCTCTCGACGTACCTCGGCAACAGTCGTTCGAGCCGGCGACTTCGCAAGAAGATGGACTACACAACTCCGGTCGGCGCGCGTAGCGGGGCGAAAGCACTACTGCGGACCGGTGTCGTGGCGACTGGGTTCGGTGTTCTCGCGGTCGTCGTCGTGACTTGAAAAGCGCCAGGAGAACGGGGATGTATCCGGTCAGAGCGGACCCCGAGAACGCCGAGCCTGTGGTGGATCAGTAACTGCGCTCTTTGGGCTCGTAGACTTTGTCCTCGCCTTCGAGGATGACGTCCTTGTAATAGAGCTGGGGATTGCCGCCGTTCCAGGCGAGCAGCGTGTGTTTCAGCCAGTTCTCGTCGTCGCGGTACTGGTGTTGCTCGCGCCAGTGGGCGCCGCGGAACTCCTCGCGGGCGAGCGCACCGACCGTGATCGCCTCGGCGATGTCGATGATGTTGCGCGTCTCCATGGTGTGGAGCAGGTCGGTGTTGTAGGTACGGGAGGGGTCCGAGGCGGCGACGTGCTGGTAGCGCTCGCGGGCCTCGCGGATGTCCTCGAGGGCCTCGATCAGGTTGTCCTCCCGGCGGAACACGTTGACGTTGGCCGTCATCGTCTCCTGGATGTCGTCGCGAACGTGGGCGTGGTTGATGCCGTCCTCCGCGAGGAACTCTTCGACGCGCTCCTGTTCGCGCTGGACAGCGGCCTCGACGACGGTCTGGGCGTCCACGGCCGCGCCGTCGGCGGCGACCGTCTCGTCGCTCCCCCCGAGGGCACCGATCTCGACGCCCGCGTCGATGGAGCCGTCCTCGATCTTCGCACTCGGGCCGGTCTGGATCTCCGGGTCTTTCATGTCCGCACCCGCGGCGTGGCGACCGGCGCGCGCGCCGTAGACGAGCAGTTCGGGTAGCGCGTTGCCCCCGAGGCGGTTCGCGCCGTGCAGCGAGACACACGCCGTCTCGCCGGCGGCGTAGAGGCCGTCGATGCAGGTGTGGCCGTTCTCGTCACACTCGACGCCGCCCATCTGGTAGTGCTGGCCGGGCTTGACCGGCATCGGTTCGTCGAGGCCGTCGACGCCCTCGAAGTCCTCCGCGAGGTGCAGGATGTTCTCCAGCCTGTCGAGGATGCGCTCCTCGCCGAGGTGGCGCATGTCGAGGTGGACGTACTCGTCTTCGATCCCGCGACCCTCGTTGACCTCAGTCAACTCCGCACGGGAGACGACGTCGCGAGAGGCGAGTTCGCCCTCGTTGTTCGCGTAGCCGTGCTCGAACATGAACCGCTCCTCGTCGCCGTTGTAGAGGATCCCGCCCTCGCCCCGCACGCCCTCGGAGATGAGGACCCCTGTGGAGGGGAGCGTGGTGGGGTGGAACTGGACGAACTCCATGTCTTCGAGGGGAACGCCAGCGCGGTAAGCCATCGCGTAGCCGTCCCCGGAGTTGGCCACGGCGTTGGTGGTGTGGTCGAACACCTGACCGGGGCCGCCCGTCGCGAGGATGACGCCGTCGTTGGCGCGGAAGCCCTCGACCTGACCGCTGGCGATGTCGTAGGCGACGACGCCGTGACATTCGCGTTCCTCGACGTCGTCGTGGTCTGTCACCGCGAGGTTCAGGACCTGCCACTCCTCGTAGACCTGGATGCCACGCTTGACCACCTGCTCGTACATCGTGTGCAGCAGGTGATGGCCGGTCTCGGCGCCCGCGTAGGTGGTCCGGGGGTGTGAGAGCCCGCCGAAGGGGCGCTGGGAGACGGTGCCGTCCTCCTCGCGGGAGAAGGGCATCCCCCAGTGCTCGAGCTGGATGACCTCGTCGCGTGCGTCCTGTGCGAACGTCTCCACCGCGGGGGCGTCGCCCAGGTAGTCGGAGCCCTTGATCGTGTCGTAGGCGTGCAGCTCCCAGGAGTCCTCGGGGTGCAACGCCGCGTTGATGCCGCCTTCTGCCGCGCCGGTGTGGGACCGGACCGGGTGGAGCTTCGTGACCATCGCCACGTCCGCGCCCTCCTCGTGGGCCGCGATGGCTGCTCTGAGTCCGGCACCGCCCGCACCGACGACGAGTACGTCGTGTTCGTGCATTGTTACCAGAACTTGAGGTTCGACTTGACCGCTTCGCGTTTGAGTTCCTGGATGTGCTCGGTCAGCGGGATGTCTTTCGGGCACACCTCGGTGCAGGAGAACTGCGTCTGACAGCGCCAGACGCCGTGTTCCTGCTCGACGATGCGCATCCGGTCTTCCTTGCGCGCCTCGCCCTCGCGCTCGTCCATCGCGAAGCGATAGGCCTTGTTTATCGCGGCGGGCCCGAGGTACTCGTTGTCCCCGGCCGCGATGTTACACGAGGACATGCAGGCTCCGCACCAGATACACCGCGTGGACATCTTGATCTTCTCGTGGTTCTCGGGCGACTGGCGCTGTTCCTCGTACTCGCCCTCGGGCAACTCGTCGGGGTCGAAGTAGGGTTCGACCGCGTGCATCTGCTCGTAGAAGTGCTCCATGTCCACGACGAGGTCCTTGACCACGTCCTGGTGGGGGAGCGGTTCGATGCGCACGGGGTCCTCGAGGTCGGCGATCTGCGTCTTGCAACAGAGCCGCTGTTGCCCGTTGACGAACATCGCGTCCGAGCCACAGACTGCCTGCCGACAGGAGTGTCGGAAGGTCAGCGAGGAGTCGTAGTGGTCCCGCGCGTAGATGAGCGCGTCGAGGACGGTCATCCCCTTGTGGAAGGGGACGACGAAGTCGTCGAAGCGCGGCTCTTCTTTGCCCTCGACCTCGGGGTCGTAGCGGAAGACCTTCAGCGTCACCGACTCGTCGGCGTCGCGGACCGACTCCATCGCCTCGCGCTGGCGCTCCTGGGCCTCGGCGCGGGCCCGCTTTTTCTCCATGCGCTCGTCCTGTGGCGACGTCTCCACCGCCGACTCTGCCTCGGTCTCGGTTTCGGTTTCTTGTTCCAGTGTACTCATAGTAGGTTGGTCATCGCGATCGCGACGCGGATCCCCTGTGCTATCAGCGCTATGCTCGCCAGCGTCAAAACAGCCCCGACCGCGGTCTTGCGTGTCCCCGACAGCCCCTGGTTCACGAGCGCGTTGTAGACGCCGTTGACGCCGTGGAACGTCGCCGTGATCAGGAACATGACCATCGTCGCGAAGTAGCCGACCTGACTCATCCGGGCCTGGGTGCCCATGAACGTGATGTCGGCGGCGTGGTTGACGAAGTGCAGGAGGAAGAAGTGGAACGCGAGCACGCCGATGAGAAACACCGCCGTGAGGCGCTGGAGCAGCCAGCGCGGCCCACCGCGGTCGAACGAGGAGTAGTGTTCCGACATCGTCAGACCCCCGCGAGGAACGTCGGCACGCTCGCGACGGTGATCGCGGCCGTCACGACGAGCGACGCGTAGAAGCTCTTGTCCTGGTTCTCCAGTCCGAGTCCGAGGTCGACGAACAGCAGGCGGACGCCGTTCAGGATGTGGAAGACGGCCACCGCCAGCAGGCCGACCTCGAGCAAACGGACTATCAATAGTTCTTCGAGGCCCTGCAACGTGCCGGTGTACAGTTCGGCACCGCCGGTCGCCGTGCTCAACACGGCGATGTGCGTAAAGAGGTAGCCGACGAGCACCCAGCCGGTGAACTTGTGGAAGATCCAGGCCCACATGCCCGCCCGGAACTCCTGCCACCGACCGAAGTCCTCGACCGCCCCGCGGTCGTAGGCTTCACTCATACATCGGAACGTCCGTCCACGGGGGTAAAGTAGTTTCTACCCGCGCCCGCCCGAAACCGAACACGTTCACGCGACTCACCGGGGATTTCGATGGACGTCCGGTTCGCCCGCCGACCAGTCAGTACGTGAACAGTATTCGAGACCTGCCGTCGACCCAGGGTAGCTGGGGGATCGGCCAGGTCCGGTCACCGCGGCCCGTCGGTCCCGCCGGGGCTGTGTTCGATCGCCCGGAGGGTGTTGTCGTCGAGTTCGGCGAGGTGACAGAGCGGGTTCCCCGGGTAGACCACGGGGTTCTCGAGCACGCCGACGAGCAACCCCGTGAAGGGTGCTTCGACCTCGACCGTCTCGGTCATGAACGGGTTGGCGATGACACAGATCGTCTCGCCCTCGTGGACGACGCCACCGCGTTCGTGACGCATGTCGACGAGTCCGCCCGCGTCGGCCCGGAGCCAGGTCTTCTCTCCCGAATCCGCGACGAGGGCGCGCCAGCCCGGCCAGGCCACCACTTCGGAGGGCAGCATCTCGAACTCGGCGAGGACAGACCGAACACCGTCGAGCGCCCGGTCGATCAGGTCACGCTGAAAGCGGTGGGCCTCTCCCATCTCGATGGTGATCGTCGGCGTGCCGTGGCCGGTCGCCTCGCGGCGGAGCGTCCCGTCGGGGCCTTCACCGCCGATGATCAGGTTCGACGCGAAGGCGTTCGCGAGGCGTGTGACCGTCTCCTCGCCCATGTCCGCCCGAACGTGGAGCATGTTGGTCCGGCCGCGAGTCGAGGTGTGAAAGTCCAGCCCGAAGTCACAGGGGGCGACGAAGTTGTCGAAGATCCGCCGGGCCATTCGCTTGGCGCTGGTCGACCCGGCCTCGCCCGGGAACGACCGGTTGAGGTCGCGGTCGTACACCGGCAGGTACCGCTCCTGGGCGATGAATCCGGGGACGTTCAGGACGGGGAGACAGACGAGCGTCCCCGCGAGTTCCGAGAGGTCCCACTCGTGGGCGACTTCGCGCACGACTTCGACGCCGTTGAGTTCGTCGCCGTGGGCGGCGGCGGTGAGCACGGCCGCCGGCCCGGGCTGCTCGCCGTTGATTATCGTGACCGGCATCCGCACGGGGTCGCCGAGATACGTCTCGCTGACCGTGTAGCGGACGTTCGCCCGCTCCCCCGGGTCGACGCCGCCCCCGTCGAACGTAAACGGCTCGGCCTCGTCCATACCCCGGAGTAGACGCCACCACTGAAACGTGTGACGACCCGCGCAGAGTCGTTACGGCCCGACGACAGGCCGTTCTACCGCCGCTCGCTCTCGTTCGACCGGTGATAGGTCATTCGAAGAGACCGCGTCCGCGGTTTCCGGCAGGCATTTTTGCGAGCCACGAGAGCACCGGGTATGGCAACTCCGGACCCGGAATCCGTGTCTGTGGGGGTACTGAGTCTGCACAACAGCAAGGAGACGAAAGCGATCTGCAACGCGGTCGAGGCGCTGGGTCACGACCCCGAGTGGCTCCGCCGGGAGAACACGACCATCCACATCGACGACGGTCAGCCGAGGCTCGAACCGGACGTCGACGTACTGGTCAACCGACTCCTCCTCTCGAAGTCGACGGAACCCGAGGAGGAACTCGGCCTGGCGAACGCTCTCGACAGGCTTCGACCGATGCTCAACCGTCCCGACGAGACGCTGACGGCGATGCACAAGGTCGCCGCGGCCGTCGCGCTCACCCACGAAGACCTCCCCACGCCTGACGCGCTGATGGCGCTGTCCTCGGACCGACTCAACGAGGCGCGTGACTCCTTCGGCGACGAGGCCGTCTACAAGACCGCTATCGGCACGAACGGTGGCGGCACCTGGAAAGTCGGTCCCGGCGAACGGGTCAACGCCCGCGTCGGCAATCGGTACGCGTTCCTCCAGGAACTCCTGGAGGGGTCGCCCGAGGACGCCCGCGACCTCCGGGTGTACGTCGTCGACGACGACGTCGTCGGTGCGATGTACCGCTACGCCCCGGAGAACGACTGGCGGACGAACGTCGCGCTCGGCGGCGACGTCGCGGACGCCACCGACGACGTTCCCGAGGACGTCCTCTACACCGCTCGCGCCGCGACCGACGCCGTCGGGCTCGACTACGCCGGCGTCGACCTCGTGGAGGGCGAGGACCGCTGGTACGTCCTCGAAGTCAACCCCACCGCCGGATTCAAGGGCCTCTTCGAGGCCACCGGCCGCAGTCCGGCTCCCTACATCGCGAAACTCGCCATCGAACGCGCCGGCGGCGAAATCGACGACGAGCGCGTTCACGAACTCGCGGCGACCCTCGACGACAGCGTCCCCGACTGCAAACCGAAGCGGGCGGCCCAGCGGTCCGACGAGCAACTCGTCATCGGCTACACCGAGGAAGTCGTCCTCAGCGGCACCAGCGGTTCCGAAACTGTAATCGCCAAGTCCGACACTGGCGCCACCCGTACCAGCATCGACACGCAACTGGCCGCCGACATCGGCGCCGGCCCCATCAAGAGCATCGCGAAGGTCCGGTCTGGCAGCCAGAAGGCCTCCAAGAGCCGGCCCGTCGTCGACGTGGTCGTCGGCGTCGGCGGCAACCGCCACACCGTCACCGCCAGCGTCGAAGACCGCAGCCACATGAACTATCCCGTCATCCTCGGGCGCGACATCCTCGGCGACTACCAGGTCGACGTCAGCCGCAAGGCCGACTCCGACGGCGACGAGGCCGAATCCGAGGAAGAAGAGGAAACCGTCGAGGAGTAATCGGCCGAGCTCAAAGGCTGGACTGTTTCTGCTCTCGACTCCGGAGGCAGTGACGGTTCTTCGACCAGCCGACACAGCGAGTGCTGTTCGACCAATCGCCGCGGCGCGCGCTGTCGCTCGCGCTCATGCGAGCGCGGAGTCGTGCGAGGTCTTCGTGAGCGAAGCGAACGAAGGTTCCTCAGAGCTTGCTCTGACGGTGGACGAGCACCGCAGCGAAGCGAGGAGCCCAAGAGGGTGGGGAGGCGTGAGGCCGTCGCGGTGCTATGCGGTGCGGTGCTGTGCTGTTTCCTGGTGTCCTGACGAGCGGAGCGAGTCAGGGCTCGGGAGAGCTTGCTCTCCCGGCGGACTGAAAGGGCGAGGCGCGCGTGGCGCGACATAGGAGCGCCACTGGCCGAACGGGGAGCGGTGCGAGGCGCGAACCGTGTGAGCGCCTCGATGCGAACGGGGAACGTAGTGACCCGTGAGCGGAGCGACCCGTGAGGCGTGCTCGCAGGCGAAACCCTTGGTCGCTGAGCGAGCGACTATCCGCGCGGGCGGTGCCGAGAGCGCGGATATCTCGCTCAGTGGCCGCGAGCGAGCCGAGGGCTTTCATCCATCAGTACGAGTAGCGGTAGATGTGACTCCGAGCGAGCGAGCCGAGGGCTTTCACCCATCAGTGTGAGTTACGGGTAGAGTGACCAGCGTGGCATAGAGACAGTCACACAGTGTTTATTTCACACCCATCTGAACTGAGATAGCCGCTCAATAGACCTCCGAATGGCTCAAACGGTCGTTTGCCTCTCCTCCCCCTCTTTATCTGTCAAAGTACAGAATTAGGTCGTGATGAACCGGCGTACCTGGCTCGCCACGGTGGCCAGTCTGGTAGGAGCCGGATGCGTGACGAGCAGCGGTCGAGCAGGCGATACAACGGAGACAATCACGCGAAGTGCAACCCCACAAAACATCGGGAACATCGATAACCGGACAGTCGATGACGAGGGAGCGACCCAGACAACCGAGATAGCGGCGGTCAATGCACCGGTCACGGTAGTCTTGACGGTCGAGATTCGGAGTGGTCAGTCCCGAACAGTGACGTGTACTATCACGCACACGGAGGAGCCGGCCTGCAGGTACGCGACGCCCGAATGCGGTATGCCCTCGGTCGAAACGACTGCACTCGATGCGACGATCAACGTTGGTCAAGGCGATCACCACACCTTCGAGCCAGTGACGATGGAGACCGAAGCCGACGGCGACAGCGTCGATATCTACGAATTCGAGGTGGAGACCGCCGACGGGGTCAGCACCACCCTCGCTGGCCTCGAACCGGGAGCGGCCCAGGTTGTCGGCCGAAGCAACGCACGGGAGTACCCGTGGCGAGTGGCCGCACGGCCGTATCAGGTGCTCGCGTCCGTGGGGGATGACGACGTCGACCTCTTCGTCCGGACCACGCCATGAATTCCCTGTCCCGAACGTCCACCGATACCCTCAACAGGGTTTGCGAACGGTGCTATAACACGCTCGTGACAGCAAGCACAGCGAGTGAGCGAGTTGAGGGCCTGCAACGCGGGACGGCGGGGCCAGTCGTGGCGACAGTCCCGGCGACCGTTGGACAGATCATTTAACTCACTGGACGACCGAGACACGACCATGTCCCACGGGCGCTCGCGCTCGTCCGGTCGTACGGCTGCCGACCAGCAGACTGGTCGTCGGCGCTGTTGTTGAGCGTCCGCTCTTTTCCTCTCGGCTCCCGGCGTCGCCATCCAGACCACACACCCGACACGGACCGGATACCCCACACCAACCGGACACCACGATGCTCGACACACTCAGAGAAGACGTTCGCACAGCACGCGAGACAGACCCCGCCGCCAAGTCCACGGCCGAAGTCCTGCTGTACGCCGGACTCCACGCCGTCTGGCTCCACAGAGTCGCTCACTGGCTGAACGATCGCGGCTACCGACTCGCCGCCCGGGCGCTCGCCCAGGTGAATCGCCTGGTGACGGGCGTGGAGATCGACCCCGATGCCGACCTGGGCCGGCGCGTGTTCATCGACCACGGGATGGGGGTCGTCGTCGGCGAAACCGCGGAGATCGGTGACGACGTGAACATGTACCACGGCGTGACGCTGGGCGGGAACGACCCGCGACCGGTCAAGCGCCACCCCACAGTCGAGTCGGGCGCGACGCTGGGTGCCCAGTCGACACTCGTCGGCGACATCACCATCGGCGAGGACGCGACCGTCGGCGCGGGCGCAGTCGTCTCGAAAGACGTCCCGCCGGGCGCGACTGTGGCTGGGAACCCCGCCGAGCGGATCGACGAGCCGAGCGAGACCGAGCGACTCGACACATCGGAGAAGCCGGAAACCCCCGAGAACCCGGAGACCACCGCGAGTCCGGAAACTACCGAGAACCCGGAAGGCCCTGGCACGCCCGAAGGTCCCGAACAGCCCGGGACGCCGACAGAGGGGGACACCGAAGCGGGGTGCCCGCCGGTCGACGTCGAACCGGCCTGGGTCCCGAGCCGGTGAATCGGCTGGTGGAACGACCTGTGGCATCCGCGTCGTAACTCCGCGCCGAAACGCCCATAGCCGCCGCGGTCCCAGAGTGACGGTATGACTGCCGAGCCGACGGACTCACGAGTTGACGACCACGTAGCGGCGCTGACCGACGACCCGGTCTTGGAGTCGGTCGTGCGCGAACACGGCCCGGTCAGTATCGAACCGGCCGAGGACTTGTACGAGCGACTGGTCGTCTCGCTGGTCCGCCAGCAGGTGTCGATGGAGGCTGCCGACGCCATCGAGGGACGGCTGTTCGACCGCTTCGAGGTGACCCCCGACGCGATGCTCGCCGCAGATTCCGCGGCGTTACACGACGCCGGCATCTCGGAGGCGAAAGTCGAGTACGTGAAAGCGACGGCCCGAGCCTTCGAGGAGCGTGAATGGACCCACGACTACTTCGCGGGGATGGCCGACGACGCCGTCGCCGACGAGGTGACCGAAGTGAGAGGTGTGGGTCCGTGGACCGCGAAGATGTTCCTCATGTTCGGCCTCGGTCGCGAGGACATCTTCCCCGTCGAGGATCTGGGGATCCGGAAAGGGATGCAGGCGGTATTCGACGAGGAGTTGACCAGGGCGGAGATGCGCGAGCGAGCGACCGAGTGGGCGCCCTATCGGAGTTACGCGAGTCTGTATCTCTGGCGCGCTGTGGAGGGGTAAGTCGTGACCGACGACTCGGCGGAAGACACTGGCGACGCGTCGCTTTCCGAACTCGTCGAGCGATTGCATTCCCACCTCCGCGCGACCGAAGAGTTGCCCGTCGACCGCGCTGCGAGCCGGTGGATCGGCGAAGCGCAGGGTGTCGTGTCGGGTGTGGCGGACGGGACTGTCGAGGACGCCGTCGTTCGCGAGCGCGTCGAGCACGTCGTCGACCTGCTGGCGAACGTCGAGACGACCGGCTCCGACGAGGCCGACGAGCACGTCGAGAGTGCGCGTGAACTGGCTCTCCGGATCAGTGAACGGAACTCGACTGACGACGACCGCTGAAAACGCCTGGCCCGCTCGCTGTGAGTCGTGACCGCAACTCACACTGATAGTTGAAAGCCCTCGGCCCGCTCGCGGTCGCTGAGCGGGATATCCGCGCTCTCCGCGCCGCCTGCTCACGGCTTCGCCGTTCACCTCGAGGCGCGTGGCGCCTCGCAACGCGCGGATAGGTGCCCCCTCAGGCGACTACAGTGAACGCGAGCGCGCCTCGTCCTTTCAGTCCACCAGGACCGCGACCGCACCGCAACCGTCCCGCACCGCACCGCACAGCACCGCGACGGCCTCACGCCTCCCCACCCTCTTGCGCTCCTCGCTCCGCTGCGGTGCTCGTCCACCGTCAGAGCAAGCTCTGAGGAGCCTTCGTTCGCTTCGCTCACGAAGACCTCGCACGACTCCGCGCGCTCGTGAAACACCGCGACAGCGCGCGCCGCGGTGGTTGTTCGGGGTGGCGATACAGGTCGAAAACGCGGTCGGAACAACCGTCGACGGTCAGTCGTCCGAATCCTCGAAGACGCCGCTCGGGACGCGGTCGCGCACGGACTCCGGAACGTCCTCGCGAGAGACGTCTTCGGAGGCGAACGCCGAGACGGGGACGTCCTCGGGGCCGAAATCGGGGTCGAACAGCTGGAGCGCGGTGTTGATCGTCGACCAGTCGTCCTCCTCGGCGGCGTCGCGCAGGCTCTCGGTGGGCGCCGAGAGCAACTGGTTGACGATGGAATCGGCCATCGCTTCGAGGACTTCCCGCTCCTCGGCGTCGAAGTCACCCCGCTCCAGGGCGGTGTCGAGTTCGCGGGCCTTGACGCGCTCGGCGGACTCGTACATGGCCGAGATGACGTCGTCGGCGCGCTTTCGCTTGTACTGTTCGAGCAGGTGGGCGAACTCGACGTCTATCATCTCCTCGACCTGCGCGGCGGCTGCCGCCCGTTCCTTGCGGTTCTCGTCGGTGACCGACTCCAGCGCCTCGATGTCGTGGAGCGTGACGGCGTCGTGTTCGGCGGCCGCGGGCGGAACGTCACGCGGGCGGGCGATGTCGACTACGAACGTCTCACCGACCTCGGCGAACATCCCAGAGTCGAAGACGTGGTCGGCGCTGCCGGTCGCGGCGACGACCACCGACGCCTCGGCGAGCGTTTCGTCGAGTTCGTCCAGTCCGACGACGCGCGTCTCGGCGTCGACGTGGGAAGCCAGCGCCCGCGCCCGGTCGGGCGAACGGTTGGCGACGTAGAGCGTTTCGACGTGGTCCGCGAGGCTCTTCGCGGCGAGTTGCCCCATGTCGCCGGCACCGACGACGAGCGCGGCGTCGCCGAGGGCACCCTCCTCGTCGGCGAGCGAGACGGCCGCACTCGCCACGGAGACCGACCCCTCGTTTATCGGCGTCTCGGTGCGGGCGCGTTCGCCGACGCGGATGGCTTTCGTGATACCCTGTTCGAGCACGGGACCGATACCATCGGCCGCGTGGGCGTCCTCGAAGGCGGCACCGACCTGGCCGATGATCTGGTCCTCGCCGACGACCAGCGACTCCAGGCCGGCCGCGACGCGCATCAGGTGACGCAGACTCTCCTCGTGGCCCAGTTCGGTGGTCGCGTCCCCCGGCACGCTCGAGAAGAAGGCGTCGAGGGCCGCGTGGCCGTCCGAACCCTCCTCGGTGACGACGTACGCTTCGACGCGGTTGCACGTCTGGAGGACGAACGCCTCCTCGACACACGGGATGTTGACGAGCTGGGCCACGCCGGTCCGCTGACTCTCGACGGCGGCGGCCTCGATCTCGTCGATGCTCGCGTGGTCGTGGGCAACGCTCGCCCCGGAGATGACACCTCGTCCTGTCACAACGTCTCACCCGTCACGTCTTCGATCACGTCCACTGCTACTTGTCTGGGCTTGGAACTCCCAGTATCTAAAGCCTTCCAAACTGCCGAGGACCTGACAACGGCCCGAACGGCATCGCGCCGCGTTTCGGCCGGCACCCCCCGGTCCTGTAACTCCTCGCGCAGTTCGCCGGTCAGGTCCGCCATCTCACCGGCGCCCGCAAACTCCGACTCGATCTCCTCGCGGAGGTAGCGGCTGAGTGCCGGGCTCTTGCCGCCGGTCGCGACGGCGACCGTGACCGGGTCATCACGGACTGTCGCGGGCACGACGACGCTCCCCGGATCCCGCTCGCCGTGTTCGTCGGCGCGGTTGACCAGAATCCCCCGCTCGCGTGCCGCGGTCTGGGCGGCGTCGTTGAGGACCGCGTCGTCGGTCGCCGTCGACAGTCCGAGCACGGCGTGGTCGGGCGGTATCGGTGCCTCGAACCCGGACCCGTTCCCGGCGTCGGCCGGGACGCCGAGTACGGTGACGGGTCGGTCCCGTACGGTGACGCGGGCGAGTGGTGCGACGAGAGTCTCGGGGCCCGCTGCCGCGCGCGCCGTGTCGGGGTCGTCGTACAGCGTCACGGTCCCGGAGGCGTTGATGTCGGCGGCGAGGCGCGTCGTCTCCCCACCGGCGGTGAGGACGACGAGCGCCGACCCGACGAGCAACGCGACGATGGTCGCGACGACGAGCACGGCGAGTCTGTCCCGTCGGGACCATCGCCCGACGAGCGCCCGACGATACGTCACCGTCGTCCCTCCGTCGGCGCCTCGACGCGGGCGGGCGTCGCGCTCGTCGCGTCGGTGGCGTTTCCGGGACCGAACCAGAGGTGGACGTCGGTCCGCGGGTCGCCGGTCGCCGCGTCACCCCGATAGAGTCGGTAGGTGAGCCTGACGCGCTCTGTGGAGTCGAGGTCGGGGCGGTGAACGCGTGACCAGCGCTCGCCGGCCCCGAGAGTGACCTGATAGCGGTCGAGTCCGCGCACCCGGGTGAAGCCGTCCCCGTCCGGGCGCTGGAGGACGGCGACGACGACGAACGACCGTGTCCCGGGATAGGAGTGTGAAAGCGAGACGCGGACGGGGTCGCCGGCGGTGACGCCGGTCGTCGACCCGTTCCACGAGCCCGACTCGGGAGCGAGCGAGAGTGTCGCACTCCCCGGCGGCTGGGCCACCCCGAGCAGGAATCCCGCAGCGAGCAGCCCCCCGACGCCGGCGACGACTGCGACCGTCCAGACGGTCTGGGACGCCAGCGAGTCGGTTTCCGTCCCGACTGTCGCAGGCGTCGGAAGCCCGGTCGAGAGCGCCGTCGGTCGGGCCGTTCGGGGATAGGCGAGTGCGAACGCCCTGTCCGGCGAGCGCGCCACTGCGACCGCGAACCCGACGAGCGTGAGTGTCGAGAGACAGGCGAGCGACCCGACGGCGGTGACGCCGACCGTCGCGCCGAGCGCCAGTCCGACGGCGATACTCCCGGCGACCGAGAGCGCCACCGACAGCAGTGCGCGTTCGAGTCCCGTCGGCGACCGCCGACCGGCGAACAGGCCCAGCTGGACGGCGTAGCCGGGGACGACGAGCAACAGCGGCGCGACGACGAGCCCGCGGACGGGCGCGGGAAGCGAGAGGGTGACGACCGACCAGGCGAGGGCGAGCCAGGCGGTCCCGGCGACGACGTCGAACCCGATCGACACCGACGACGTCGGCCGGTCTGTCATTGGCACACGCGATGCCCCCCGTGCCATTGAATCCACCGCCTCCCGTCGTCGCGACCCGAATCCCGCTCTCAGACGCCGTGTTCCGACACACCGACCGAGCAACGCGACCGTCCGCCCACTGTGCGGTCAGTTCCGCCCACACCAGTATCATACTCGATAACCGGAGGAGGTGTTTTTTATATCTGTTTCGACAACGACGTGGTATGAGTTCAGTTCCGGCGATCGGGCGACAGCTGGTCGACGTGAGCGCGATACTGGTACTGGGGTTCGTCTACCTGGTGGCGCTCTCCGTGGGGACAGCCGGGACGTTCCTCTGGGACCAGATCACGGCGCTGGCCAGGGGTGTTTCGCCGGACCCGGTCGAAGAGGACCGCCGGCCGGCCCGATAGGTATGTGAATCGGTCGTTCACGACGTGAATGGGCCGGTACGCGCGCAGTACCGACGCGCTGTCGGCTCTCCGGCCGCCTCGAGTGCTCGCCGGGGTCTAATATCAGTGAACACAAAACTGTTTTGTATCACTTCGATCTATAGTCCTACCGAGTGATCGCTGGTCGAGAGCCTACCGGCCGAGCGGGCCCGCGAACCTGAAGACGTGGGGTGGCGGGCGGGGTAGTTACACCGGACGGTGCCCTCGACGAGACGACTCACGCTACGATCACAGTATGTCGATAGAACGGGAGAGAGGAAGTGGGGGTGAGAGGGCGACCGACAGGGAGGTAAGTTCCACGCGCGAGTCGTTGCTCGTGGGGCCAGACAGTGACGTGGGCCCGGTGTTGAGCGTCGTCCTGCCCACACTCAACGAGGAGGAAGGGGTACAGCTGTGTATCGAGCGCATCAAGGAAGCCGCCGAGACGCTCGAGGTGACCTTCGAGATCGTCGTCAGCGACAGTTCGACCGACCGGACGCCCGAGATCGCCCGCGAACTGGGTGCGATCGTCGTCGAGCCCGAGGAGGCGGGCTACGGCAACGCCTACAAGTACGCCTTCGAGCACGTCCGCGGGGACTTCGTCGCCATCGGCGACGCCGACACGACCTACGACTTCGCGGAACTGCCCAAGCTCGTCGAGGTCGCCGTCGAGCGGGACGCCGACATGGTGATGGGGAGCCGCCTCGAGGGCGATATCAAACCCGGGGCGATGCCCACCCTCCACCAGTACGTCGGGAATCCGCTGCTGACGCGCTTTTTGAACACCTTCTACGACGCGGGTGTCAGCGACGCCCACAGCGGGATGCGCGTGATCCGCCGGGAGTCCCTGGAGGAACTCGACCTCCGGAGCGGCGGCATGGAGTTCGCCAGCGAGATGATCATGGACGCCGCCGAGAAGGGGATGAAAATCGAGGAGGTCCCCATCACCTACCACGAGCGCGTCGGCGAGGCGACGCTGGACAGTTTCAGCGACGGCTGGCGTCACGTGAAGTTCATGCTCACGAACGCACCGGGCTACCTGTTCACGCTGCCGGCCGCCGCGTTCGGCGTCCTCGGACTCCTCGTCATCGCCGCCTCCTTCCAGGGCCTGCAGGTCGGCGAGGCGACCTTCGGGCTGCAGACGCTCATCGTCGGAGTACTGTTTGCCATCGTCGGCTACCAGGTCGGGACGCTGGCACTGTTCAGTTCCGTCGCCGCGAACCCGATACGACAGCCAAGCGACCCGATAACGAACGTGATTCACGACTACTTCACGCTCGAGACGGGCGCGACGTTCGGCGTCGTCGTCTTCGCGCTCGGTGCGGCCTGTCTGGCCTACAGCGTCGTCGCCTGGACGATCACCGGCTACGCCGCCGTCCCGCCCGTCGAGTGGAACCTCGTCGCCATGGGCGGGGTCGTCATCGGCGTCCAGACCGTCTTCAACTCCTTTTTCCTGAGTCTCATCGTCCACCACGACGACTGACCACCGACGGTCGGGAACCTGTGTGTTCCACAACGGTTAAGACGGGCGCGCTGGAACGTCGACGTAGATAGCAATGGGTGCAACCGCCGTCGTGTCGAGTTCCGCGAGCAGTGCGTCGTCGTCAGCCGCCGGCGTCTCCGCGACGGTGACGTCGCTGCTGTCCCCGGTCGGGATGGGTGTGGGCGGTGTCGCCGTCGCGCTCGCGCTGGTGTATCTCCTCGCTCGACTCGACATCGTCTCGGCCCGCGAGGACGTCGACGAGCGCGTCCAGCGGATGCTCGTCGCCACCGTCGTCCCGCTCGCGCTGACCTTCGCCGGCATCGTCGCGTTCAACGCCGCCTCGTTCGCCTGAACGGCACTCGTTCCTCCGAGTTCCCCGCTCCCCCAGCGGCGTCTCTCGCACTCGGCCCGCGCTGACAGTCTGGGAGGGACCGCTTCCACGAGCGTCGTCACGGAGCACCCGTCACCGGCTCTCGTGACCCGCCGGTCACGAGCCAGCGACGAACCGACCGCCCGTTAATTTCTGGCGCCACATCGCGTAAATTTCCATTCGTGAGTCTGGAGAACCGCAAGACAGCAGCCGGTTTCGGTCGGGGATCTCAGCTGTCGGAACGGTATCAAGATTCTAATACTGCCCGCGTGAACGACGAGGTACGATGGGGGGTATCATCGACGCGGAGACAGCGCTCGAGAAGAACCTCGCGACAGTGGTCGGATTGCTCGTCGTCTCTGTGGGGCTGGCGGCGCTGATCTACGGGACCTACACGCTCCGGGAGGGGAGCGGACTCGTGGTACTCGTCGTCGGGTCGACGCTGCTGGGCTCGCTCGGTGCGGGCTATCTGTGGGTCAGCGAACAGGAGTCACTCGTCGGGTAAACGGCCGCTTCGTCCGCGCTTATTACAGATCTTCGTTACGTCTGAGGACCTCAGCGTAGAGTTCGTCGTCGATCCAGAACCCAGCATCGCGGAGCGCGTCGAGTTCGGCCTGCAGATCGACAGTCCCGTTTCGGGCGCCTCTGAGCAGAATTCCGATCACGCCCGTCACGTCTAGATCGTGGCGGCGTGCGACGCGTCGTTCTCGATCGCGTAGACGATCGCCGCAGTCTCACCGACGTCCAGTTCGCCGAGAATCTCCACGAACAGGTCTGACCGCGTCACTGGAACGATAGTCAGGACATCACGGTCTCGAAGACTGCGTACTTCGGGAGGGACGGCCTCGCCCGCAGCGAGTTCGTCCCAGACCTGCTGGGGTGCGTGAACCGTCTCGAACTGCGCGACGAGAAGATCGAGCCGGTCGACGAGCGCGAGATTCAGCAGTGGCGAGGTGTCGGCGACGACGAGTCTATCGGCGGGCGTACTCGACGTCCTCGTCGAGTTCCGCCTCGGTGTAGTGGCGCTCGATCCCCCGGTCGCCGAGCAGGCGGTGGAACTCCCGCGTCGAGCACTCGGCCAGCGCCCGGGCCTTGCCGAACGAGAGGACGCCCCGGTCGTACAGCGACACCGCCAGTTCGGTCCTGACCGTGGCGTCGCGTTCGTCCTCGGGGACGGTCAGGGCGTCGTAGATCTCGTCGTCGATCTCGATCTCGGCCATACCCACGCTTGGTCGGTCTCTCGCTCGAGTCTTTGGCCATCGTCGACGCCCGGGGGTCCGCGGTTCAAAACGAGAGGAACGACCCCTGGATGGGGAGCACGGCAAAGAGGAACACGTTCAGGAAGCCGTGGGCGAGCGTGATGAGCACGAGACTGTCCGTGTAGTCGTAGATGACCCCGAACACGAGGCCGATGACGCCCGCGAAGACGACCTCGCCGATCAGGCCGTAGCCCGAGTGCATCAGCCCGAAGACGGCGCTCGCCAGCAGGAGGCCGGGCCAGCGGCCGAACTCCGCTTCGAGCGCGCGCTGGAGCAGGCCGCGGAAGAGGTACTCCTCGACGAAGCCGACGAAGAAGACCATGACGACGGTGATCATCAGCAACTGCAGCGCGCTCCACTCGGGGATGAGCGCCTCGGACTGGATGATGATGTTCTCGCCCTCCGCGAGGACGAACCCGAGCGGGATGGTAAAGGGGGCCAGGAGGACGCCGCGACGCAAGCCCATCGGGACGTCGACGTCGACCATGTTGTCGACCATGACGACCGCGGGGATGAGCGGCCCGTAGATGAGCGGGAACCAGTAGACCGTCAGCTGGAAGAAGACCGGCATCCCGAGGTTGACCAGTCTGAACAGCGGGACGAGGGCAAAGGCCATCACGACCGGGAGGTCGCTCTCGGAGCGCTGGATCAGGTAGATGCACCCGATGAGGGTGACAAAATGTCCCCAGATGGCCATATAGTTCCGGCCACTGAAGAGGAGCGCTTCACTGACGGTGATGGCCGCGACGATGCCCGTCACGATCAGTGCCAGCAGGCGGGTATCGCCGCTGGACTCACCGAAGGCGTTCGTGATGCTCGCGACGCCGGTCGGTTCGTCAGAGGCCATCGGGATCGGTGTCACAGAATTTCGAGTTCAGCGACATAAATTGTCCGGTCGACATGCAACCACGTGAGAGGAGAGACGACCACAGACTACTATCGACGATGACCATCGCACATGAAGCACGGAGTAGGTGGCACCACAACCGAGAAGTGGCCTGGACAGTCCCAGACGAGACCCAAACAGGAGACTCACCACCCGGGAGTTCACGGCTACACCTGTTTTCAGGCACGGACGCTACGAGCGAGCGACAGTCAGATTTGCGCCCTCAGAGACGGCCGTCTCGGAGACAGACACGGTCGCGTTGCCAACACTGTAGGTACCGGGATACGGAACGGTCACCGAGTACGCGCCCGTCGTGTTTGCCGTCGTGATCCGAGTATACGTGAACGTCCTCTGTGGGACAGTGACTGTCGTCGAGACGGTGACGGTAGCGTTCGGCGCAGTCGTACCCCGCAGCGTCGCCCCCCTGACGAGTGTAAACACCTTCACGGACCCATCGGTACTCGTCCAGAGCGTCCGGTAATGTGCGAGACCATCTACCCCGTCTCCACGGCTCGTGAGCCGGGAATGCAAGCGGGCGTACATGGACAGGGACCCGGTTTCAGGCCCGCCGCGAACCGCCGCACGCGGGGTGTGTCGGTCCGTCGTGACGACGAATCCGACCTGTTCACGGTGGCGCTGGTACGCCGCCGCTGGGTCGCTTGCACTCAAAAAGACCGGATACTTCGACCGTGCATACCCATACCAGAGGTTCGTCCGCTGGGGAGCGTCACCGTTGACGAAGTAATTGTACATGCGATTCTGGGCCCACCAGCTGAAGACGTAGTTTGCCGGGTAGGCCCACCCCCGGTCTGTCGCGTACGAATCCATCCATCGGGCAGCGTCGTGTTCGGTCGCGGTGTAGGTGACCTGATTCATCTTGATCGGTATCACGACAAAACTCGCGCTCACGACGAGCACGAGCACCGTCGCCAGCACGCATACGCGAGCGAGCGAGACATCCGGGTTGAACTGAAACTGCCACTCCCGCCTCGAAACCGGGGTGCTCGGCCGAACGATGCCCAGTCGGGACGCGAGAGCGACCAGCCCGAGACCGATCAACGGGGCCAGGACGACCGACAGTTCGGCGGCGAACCGGCGCTGGAGCAGCGCCGCACCGAACAGGTACCACGCGTAACTACTGAGAGCACCGAACTCGGGTCGAGGCACGCGAATAGCCCGCCAGGTGGCGAGTGCGAGCATCGGGAGAGCGACGAAGAGAAGCAGACTGAACAGCGAGACTGGGCCGGTGATCGGCCCCCAGGAGCTACCGCCGAGCAGCGAGGTCCCCTCGACGACACCCAGTCCAGTGACCTTCGCGTGATAGGCCTGTCCCTCGGCCAGGAGTGTCGCAATTGGGGTCTGTGAGCGCACGAGGGCGCCCACGGTGACGACACTCATCGCTTCGAGCCCGACCAAGGTACCGGTCGGTCTGGGCGTCTGTCGTGCGACCTCCCCGAGACCACCGAGCACGGCAACCCCCAGAACCAGTACCACCGGCATGAGGACGACCGACGTGGAATACCAATCCATAGCCACGTGACCGGCGACGCCGAGACATGCACCGGTCGCAAGCGCCACGGTCAGCGGTGCGGTCACTCGCACCGGCGAGCGCCCGCGACGAACGGCCACGAGAACGCGGTACTGCGCGTAGATGCCGAGCGGGACGAGCAACAGAATGCCGCCCCGCCACGCGAGTACCTGCACGGCGAGTGCGAGTGCAAGGGTGCCGGCAGCCACCCACGTCTGTCGCGACCAGCGGTCGTCGGTTTCGGCCAGGGCGACCACTGCGAGGAGCGTCAGCGCGAGCCAGACGTAGTCGAACGCGTGGTGGTCGCCATAGCCGAGCGCCGTCCGGGTCGCGTGGACGGGCGTGATCGCGAGCGCCACCCCGGCGGCGAGCCCAGCCCCGCGAGACTCAGTTAGGATGACCGTGATCGCGTACACGGCCACTCCGGTCACGACGGCCGCCCCGACCGGATAGACGGCAAGCAGCGGCCCGACAACGGCTCGCCCGCCGTCGACCAGTTCGGCGACCCACGAGAACGCGGCGATGAACAGGGGATAGCGGTGGGTCCCACTGAGGAGACCGACCAGTTCGCCCAGCCCGTCCGCGGTTGCGACGGCGGTCTCGATCTGGTAGCGCCGGCCGTACGGGTCGTTTGCGACGAGGACCACGTCTCCCAGGCGAAAGACAGCACCGACGATATACGTCCTGACGGCCACGATCACGACACCGATCGCGAGGAGGGCGGCGACGTCACCGAGACGAGTCGAGGTGAGGCGTGCGACGAAATCGCGCCCGTGACGGCTCGCGTCCGCGCCTGACTGACGCTCCGCTCCGGAGACGTCTGTGGGGTGGCTCTCACCCTCGGTTCGGCCGGAGGGACCCCGCTCGCGTCGAGTGGCAAGTCGCGCGATCAGCGCCAGGACATCACGGATCCTGCCCATGCTCAGAGGGAGGGGACGACATCCGGACCGGACGGATACGGGGATCGGTTACACCTAGGCGTTGTCAGCACAGCGGTTCGGGTTGTCGACGAACGGACTATCGCCCACACTCGCCGCGACGAGCTTGCCACCACTCCCGGAGAACTTGTAGATCGGATGGTCACCGTACTGGCCGGGAACCGTCTGCAGGTCGCTTTCCGTAATAGTCTCCGTGATGGTATCGGTCGATCCCTGGCCCGGGTTGGCGATCTCGATCGTCGCGTCGATCGGGACGTCAGGGTCCTCGGGGTCCGAGAAAATGACCCACACCTGACCACAGCCTCTGAAATCGAGACTCGCCGACTCACCGGGGACGCCGACGTTCCCGGTTGCGCCCTGGTTGCCGTCCTGTATCTGGCCGGACGCGGAGATGACACCGACGGACGCGCCCGCAAGGAGCACCGTGGCCGTTATGGCCACCGCTGACACCGAATACAGCTGGCGGCGCGTCGTCATTGTGGTCCTCCCGTCGGATGGACGGTGTGAGGCTGGTCAGTCTGTGACTCCCGGTCAGAGAGACAGATCGTCGATTCGTGCACTGGAACGTCTCGTAGTGTGTACATTGTGGTCCCCTCCCGACCCGGATTGTCGAGTCGATTGACACCAGCAATCGCAGTTATTTATTTACACAGTATGGTTGAAATAATAGGAGCGGCCTAGGAGGTATCTAGCCCACTGTTACTATGGGGAGTGGTGCTCTGTTAGCGGACGAGTGCCGGTGAGTGGCTCTCCGAGCGCTTCGATCTGGAGTGCGTCGTGCGAATGGGACAGGGGCGGCCACACGACGTTCCGCGCATCGGTCGCGGAGGGTCTCTGGGCTGACGGAGTCGCCCACTTATCTCGTACGTGATAGGACTCTCGTCAGGGATGTGCCCCCGCCCCCTCAGAGGATGGTCCCCACAGGCGAGCGCGGCACACACGTGACTACTTCCACTGTGTGGCCGCCCCTTATCACACAGACACGTATACATACTCGTAGTTCCGCTGGAACGATTCGAACGATCGCATAACACCGGGAACAATCCTGTACCGAATGACAAAAGTGCCCAGCAGCATATGACCGACTACGACGACCTCTTCACCGAGACAGCACCCGACGACAGTGTCTTCGCGGACAAGCGCGCTCTGGATCCGCTCGTCACGCCCGAGACGATCCGGGGGCGAACACGGCAGGAACGAGAGCTTGCGACCATCCTAAACGGCGTCACGGAAGGGTACCTCCCGCCGACGGTCGCGGTACATGGTCCCCCAGGGACGGGCAAGACGGTGACGACCCGGCGTGTCTGCCAGGAATTCGCAACGCGTCACGATGACGTCGCCGTCGAATACGTGAATCTCAAGGAGTGTCGGTCGATCTTCAGCGCCGCCAACGAGATCCACCTCGAACTCACGGGCACGAAGGTCGGCGCCTACGAGGGACTGGACGGAGCGTTCGGCGGCATCTGGGCGGCACTGGCCGACTACCCGGCCTGGACCGTCCTCATCCTCGACGAGATCGACCACATCGCCCACGACGCGAACTACGACCCCTCCGAGTTCCTGTATCGGCTGTTACGTGGGGAAGGCAAACTTGCTCGGGAGATCCAGTTGTCGGCGTGGCTCGTCAGCAACGAGTTGCTGGAGGTCGACCTGCGACTGGACAGTCGCGTCGAGAGCGCGATGAGTGACGAGCAGGTGTTCTTTCCGCCCTACGGTGTCGACGAGTTGGCGACGATCCTGTGGCCGCGACTGGACCGGGCGTTCGTCGACGAGGCGCTGTCGAACGAGGTGAGAGAGGCCGGCATCTCGATGGCCGCCCATCGGTGGGGAGACGCCCGGAAGGCACTCACGCTGTTTCGCCATGCCGGGGAGACGGCCAACGAACGCGGCCTCGACCAGGTTACCCGGGAGTGTCTCGAAGCGAACCTGGAGACGACCGACCGGGCAGCGACTATCGAGAAGTTGCTCAGTTTGCCGATCCACCATTTTTTCGTCCTGTTGGGGATGACGAACTGGACGGATCGGATGACCGGCGAGATCGTCCAGCCAGTCACGAGCAGTCAGGTTCGTGAGTCCTACGAGCAAATCGTCGACTCCGAGTCACAGATCAGCGAGCGCGCGATGCGGGAGTGTCTCACCGACCTCGAAACGATGGGGCTCGTCGAAACCTGGATCGATTCTCGGGGGCGGGAAGGGCGGGTCAAGCAATGTGAGACGACGTTCGACCCCCAATGGGTGCAGGCGGCTCGGGACCAGTATCTCGAAGAAAAGCCCGGAATACAGCAACAATCGAAGTGAGAGTCTTCTCTATTGAGATCCGTTATCAGGCTCTTCAGCGATTTCGTATACTCCTCGGCCGATATTTTGGACAATCCCGTGTTCCCTCAAACGTTTCAGTCTGTTTTGAATGTATTGGCGAGAGTAACCTAATTCCTCCGCGAGATTAGCCGGAACATTTCTTCCTTCCTGGAGTGCGGATATGATCTCTTTGTCTGCATCGTTTAGATCGATATTTCCCATTACGAGATTGGTCGAATCCATCCCATTTGATTGTTATCCGATCCGGAGGCCCATATGTTTGCAATAGTAGTTTACTAACACAAACATTATGATGTAGGGGGTCCTCTGATATAATAGAAGCGCGGGATACGAATATCAGACGGTGCTGGTGGCACCGCCTGCGCTTCTCTGGAGACGAGAAGCAATGTCAACTACGACGCCTAAGCCTGAAAAAGATGTGGAGAATCGAGAGCATAGTGACTGCGACCACGACTGGTGCGACGGACCCGACAGCGATACGCTCCCGTGTTTCGACTGCTTCGATCCATCGCGCGAGTACGACCCGAGGGTCGATGGATGACCGACGAAGTGCTTCGAGATCGGGAGTGTCCCGGGAGCGAGTTGACGGAGACCTCATCTCGGGTCACTGTCGAACCAGCGCAGTTCCTGACTGGACTCACAGTCGGGTTGCCGACCACTCGCGTTGTCTGCGTCGGGTGTACTGCGCAGCTGGCAGAGGGGCGCGCTGTGACCGTCTATGGGTACCGTCGCGCCGAGAGTAGCCAGTGGAATCTTCGGCGATGCTACTGTACGGACTGTGCGCCGTCGGCGATCGGTGAACCGACGCTGGGCGTGACCGAACTGCTGGCGCAGGCGTGGCTCGGGACGGTGTCACAGCCCGAGACGCGGTCCCACCGACTCTGCCTGACCGCTGTCGAGATGGTCGACCATAGTCCACCACAGGAGGGAACGCGACCGTGACCGAGGATGACGAAGACTTGCGCGAGCGCGTGGCAACGCTAGAGGCGACCATTAGTGATCTGGAAGACCGCCTCGACCGCGCGACCAGCAGGGATATCCCGCTGATGAAGGGGACGCTTCGTGCGGTCGTCGGTGGTGAGATTGACGACATCGGGGAGTTACCCGATGCCGGGCGAGGCCTCAACGACCAGCTCGCGCGATATGACGAGCGACTCAGGGCCGTCGAACGGCGACTCGATGCCCTCGGTGACGTCGAAACCAGTGCGGATACGAAGACCGAGAAGATCGCTGCCGTGCTCTCCTTTGCACTGAACAAGCACAGTGGGCAAGCGAAAGTCGCGGTATCGCCCCAGGAGATCAAAGGCTGTACTGGGGTATCGCGACGCTACGCGTACGACCTGATCGAGACGATCGGTGACGAGGTCAAAGGGACGACAGTCCGAGAGGCCAGGGAAGTCAAGACGGGGAACGGAACTGAGCACAAGGGGAAGGCACTCCTAGTTGACTGTGAATCGGTACACGTTGATCGAGAGACTGTGAACGAGTTCACCACAGGAGGTGCGTCGAACGGTCGGTCGTGACGGTGCTACGCCACTCCAGCTGACGTGGAAGTGGCCGTGGCGACAATTGTTTCCGGGAGGAGCAGTCTCGAATGAACGGTCGAATACTTGTCGGTGAGCTCTGATCTCGCTCTGTCTCGCGTTAGAGGCGAGCTAGTCAGAGTGGTCAAACGGCGTTTGCAATGTGGTGAACGAGTTCACAATAGAATCTCATCGAGACTGCTAGCATCGCGGCCGCGAACCAGTATTACTTAATCGTCCGGTGAGTTCGGTAGGTGACACGGGAAATGACGACCGAGGGTTCCGGGCGGGTGTTATTCGTCTCTCCAGGTCCGAGCATCGCGGACCCCGAAAGCGGCGAGGGAGCGCGATTGCACAATCTTTCGCGACACCTCGCCGAGGAGTGGGATGTGTACACGCTCGTTCCAGAGGCAGTCGCTGACGAGACGCCGTCGTGGGTGCGCAGACAGTACACCTACAGCCAGTGGTCGATGCCCTTCCTGACCGACCTGAACCCCTCGTTTCTACGCAGCGTTCGCCACGCGATCTCCGACGCGTCGATCGACGTCGTCCACGTCTCCACGGGCGTGTGTGCGTCGCGGTTGGTCGCGGTGGTTGGTGGCGACGTGGCGGTTGTCTACGCTGCCCAGAATGTCGAGGCCGACCACGCCCAGGATTTCGTCGACCCGGACCTCCCGGCGTACAAGCGCCTGTTCGGGCCACGACTGATCCCGCTAATCGAACGTGCAAGCGTGGGGTGTGCGGCTGGTATCACGACCGTCAGTGAGAAAGACCGCGGGCGGTTCGTCGAACGGTACGGCGTGGATCCCGGCCGGATTCGAGCGGTGCCGACCGGGACCGAATCGATCGATAGTGATTCGCTCGAGGACCCGACTGTGGTTCGGGATCGGTACGGACTGGGCGACGGCCCGGTCGCAGTGTTCCACGGGTACTACGAGCATCCGCCGAACCGCGAGGCTGCCGAATTGATCGACGAGCGGATCGCGCCAGCGCTCAGGGAGCGCGGAGTGGACGTCGAGTTTCTACTCGTGGGGAAGGGAGCCCCGGATGTGTCCTCGCCGAACGTTCACGCCGTGGGTTTCGTCGACGACCTGTACTCGGTACTCGGGGCGGCCGATCTGGCGGTCGTGCCGATTCTGCACGGCGGCGGGACGAAGACGAAGGTGTACGACTACGTGAGTCTCGGGTTGCCGATCGTCGCGACCAAGAAAGGCCTGGAGGGAATCGATCTGGAAGACGGACGCCACGCGCTCGTGACGGCGGGCGTGGACGAGGCGTTCGTCGAGGCGGTCGAGGAGGTCGTGGTCGACGAAGACCTGTCGAGCGAACTCACGGAGAACTTGCGTCGACTCGCCGAGGAGTGGAGCTGGGACCGGTCGGCGGACCGACTCGAAGCGTTCTACCGGGAGCTGTCGCCTTCCTGATTCGGAGGAGACTGTTCGACGACAGACTCGTAGACTGCTTCGGTTTCGGCTGCGACTGTGTCCCAGGTTCGGAATTCGGCAAGCGTCCTGGCCTTTTCGCCCATCTCGGTAGCGAGCGTCGGAGACTCAGATAACCGATCGATGGCGTCGGCAACGTTCTCCGGGTGGCGTTCGACAACGAACCCTTCTTCACCGTCGGTGACCATATCCGGAAATCCACCGACTGCGGTGCCGACAACCGGTGTTCCGCTTGCCATCGCTTCGAGGAACGTGAGACCGAACCCCTCGTACCGCGAGAGGAACAGGAACGCGTCGCTGCTGGCGTACAGCGATGGGAGTTCTGCGTCGGGAACGAATCCGAGAAACTTCGTCTGGTCGGTGATACCGAGGTCGGCAGCGAGCGATTCGAGACGGTCGCGGTGAGTTCCGTCGCCAGCGACCAGCAGTTCGACGTCGGTTCGTTCCAGCGCGGCGAGTGCCCTGAGCGCGAGGTCGACGTGCTTGCGGGAGACGAGTCGACCGACGTGCAGGAGCGTGAGTTTCTCGGGGTCAGGTGCGTCGTGAGTGGGCTGGTCAGGGTGAAACTGTTCGATGTTCACGCCGTGAGGAATGTGAACGATGTCATCTGCAGAGACCGGATACCATTTGGCGAGTTCACGCGCCGACTCCCTGCTGATCGCGATGGTTCGACTCGCGCGGGGGGCAGTCGCCATGTCCATCAGATAGTTCGTCGGGTGGAAGAAGAGCTTCTTCAGGTAGTCGGTCGGGACTTCGAGTTTGTGTGACCGGACCTCGCCGAGCGAGGTACCGTGGCTGGTGACGACCAGCGGCGTTGACGGCGGGAAGAGACTGAGAGCGATGGGAGAAGCGGGCATCAACGTCCCGTGGATCACGTCGTACTCGTCGAAGTCGATGGTCTGCCGGGCGAGGATACTGAAATAGAGCGTCTCGAACGTGACGAGCGGACGGTTCCGTTCAGCGACAAACGTGACCGAGAGACGGTCATGCTGGGGGATATCGGAAAGAGTACTAGTGTCACCCAGCGCGCATATGTCCACGTCGTGTCCGCGTTTCGCGAGAGCGAGAGAGAGCGCGTGCGCATACCGTTCCGATCCCCCACCACTGGGGCTGAACTGTTTCGAGGCGAGGCAGACGCGCATTCAATGAAGTGAACAAGCAGTAGAGCCAATAAAAGCGATTACATCTCGTGACTGGACGGTATAGCGTGACAGGTCCAATTCGCACTGTCGCCGGATCGTGAAAAACAACCCATATATAGCCTCGGAGACCCGCTAAAACCATGCCAGACGACGGCCCGAACGTCGTTCTCTTCACCGTCGACTGCTTTCGCTACGACAGATGTGGATTCACCGGTCACCACCGCAACACTACGCCGTTTCTCGATGAACTGGCGAGCGAATCAATCGTCTTCGACGAAGCCTACGCGAGCGGGCCGGACACGTCGGAATCGTTCCCTGGGATTCTGGCTGGGCGACTCTCGAGAGACTGTGCGTACGTGGAGTCACCAACTCGCAAAGCGCTTCCATCAGATGCGGAAACAGTAGCGTCACACTTCCGCGACTACGGATACAAGACGCTCGCGGTCATCAGCAACCCGCAGTTGACCCACCGGCGAAACTTCGACCGGGGATTCGAACACTTCGAGAACCTCCGGGTACCCGAAGAGGAGGAAGCATCGGAGGAGGCGATCAGCGAGCGTGACGCGGATAATCCGCTCTTGCGCCGACTCTCCGTCGGCCAGCGACTGTACGACTTCCGCCGGCGGATGAAAAAGCATGAGTCGCTGCCGTTCTACTACAGAGCGCCCGTCATCGCGCTGCGCGAATACCAGTACCGGACGGACTGGCCGACGATATCTGGTGACCGAGTCCTGGACCGAGTCGAGAAGGCGCTGGAAGGCGTCTCGTCGCGGTTCTTCCTGTGGGTACATCTGATGGATTTGCATGGGCCGTTGCATCCAGATACCGTCCGGGAGGGTGGACTCTGTACGGCTAATCCCCGCACGCAGTTCAGCTGGGACGCCGACCGGATGGCCGACATCGAGGAACCGCGGTGTGAATTGCGCTACGATAGCGCGGTCCGGTACGTCGATTCGCAGATTGAGCGGTTCGTGAGTTACCTGCGGTCGACCGGCCGCTGGGACGATACTGCGCTGGTCGTAACCGGCGACCATGGCGAAGCGCTTTACGACCGCGGCGGTTACGGCCATCCCCATCACTACCTATACGATGACCTGTTGCACGTGCCACTGATGGTTCGGGACCCGGACCAAGAGCGTGAACAGTACCGTACTGAGCGGTCGTTTTCGCTCGTGTGGATGCATCAGTTGCTTTCGGAACTCGCCAGAATCCCAGACGCGCCGGTTCCGGAATCAGACGATTCAAGACCTTTCGAACGGCCTGAGACCACAACTTTACTCGCGGATTCGATCGGCCCAAACGGTCACACCGTCGCTGTCCGGAAAGACGGTCTGAAAACGATTGTGCACTCCGAGCCCGACATGGAGGATAACAAGGTCGAATCCTATAGAGTGTCTATCGACCGTGGAGAAAGGCGAAATATTTCTTCGACTATTCCGGACAGTAGTCACAAGAAACGTACGGAAGAGATTATAGTGCGTCCAAATAAACTTCACGAATTAGGCACTGAAATGGCTGAAGACGTCGAAGATAGACTGAAAGAACTCGGATACATGAGTTGATTCCATTTCATCACAGCTTTGAAAGTAGTCTGGTAATACTCCGCTTGAGATATTGGGCAGGCCGAAGAGTGTACCGTCCACCGGAAACAACCATCAAATACAGGTAGAATTCCCACTGGAACGGATTGTGGTTGATCGCTTTCAATAGATTCCGTCTTGCTTCATCATAGCGCCCGTTCATCATTGCGCTATACCCAACACCCCACCGAACCCATGCGTAGAAGTTAGAGAGAGCATCGATTTCTTCAGCCACATCTCTGTGCTTCTCCAAAAGTCGTTCTGCCGATATAACCAGTTTATCGTGATCGCCGCTCAACTGGTGACGCTCGGAATTGTATTGTACTACGAGATGATCGCGAACAACGCCGAACTTGTGCTCTTGTGCAACCCTAAGCACAAAATCCCAATCATTCCATCGGAGAAACTCCGGATCAAAGCCACCAACACGAATAGCAACCTCTCGATCGACAAGAATCGTCGAAGTCGTCCCTGTGATATTTCCTTCCAATAGATCTTGGATGACTTTACCTTCGGCATCTTTCTTATTAATTGCTCGAGTATCTCCCTCAGGCCCAGTCCTCCGAACCCAACAGTATACCAATGATACGTCGTTTGCCTTTGCAACAGTTAATTGCCGTTCCAATTTCTCCGGCTTCCAAGCATCATCGTCATCTAAAAATGCCACATAGTCGCCCTCCGACAACTCAAGACCCTTGTTTCTAGCTTCACATACCCCTCGATTCGTCACTTGGCGGTAAAACACTACCCGGTGAAATCTATCATCAAGATTCGGAAATGCTCTATAGACCTCGTCCTCAGCGTTTGAATTCGGAGAAGCATCATCGACAACAATCAGTTCAATATTCTTGTATGTTTGGTTGGTCACACTATCAACAGCGCGACGCAACAAATCTGGTCTGTCGTAGGTCGGTATAACCACACTAACCAAGGTTGATCCCATTGATGAGTTAGTGAATTATCTCCGCACTCTTATCTTCGGTGATCACACGCATAATTTCGTTTCTATTCTGAAGCGCTAGACTGATATGGAAACGATGAGTTAGTACGTGAATGAAAGCAGGCACGGATGATTGTTTACAAAATATTAAAAGTCATCCAATTAATGCAGAACACTCACCAATCAGTGGGTACTTCAGCCCGAAGCTGCAGATTATAAAGTGAACTTGACCGTGTACTCACGATGAATATTGTGTATATTGTCCAACGTTGGCCATCAGTTTCGGAATCATTCATTCTTAATGAGATAGTTGAGCTGGATTCTCGGGGGCACAACGTTGCGGTATTTGCCTTTCGAAAGGAGTCTGTAGAGACGAAGCACAGGGAAATTCAAGAATTAGATATTCCGATCGGATACGCGAGTACTGCAAGACCGACAGCGACAGAAATCACAACTGCACTCCCCGAACTGCTATCTGCTGCAGGAACAGAAGCACGAAATTTTTACCGCGCACCAACTTTCGCTCTTGCGGGGTTGCGATGGGGTCATGATTGCCGGGAGTTTATTGAAGCGCTCCCTTGGCTTCCAGATGTCTTGCACTGCCATTTCGTAGAGGGGGTAATGATCGGTGCCCAATATGCTGCTGCCCGATTGGACCTACCCTGTACTGTAACCGCTCACGCGTACGATTTTTTTCACCACCAAACGAATTCGTTCGTGATAGACTACTGGAACGGTTTAATGCAATAATTACCGTCAGCCAGTACCACCAAGAATGGATACAGGAGAAAATAAATCCCAATACTCCGATTTACGTGATCGGAGCAAATATCGACACCGACAAGTTTAGTCCGCAGGGTGAGTGTGAGGGTCCGTCGACATTGTTAACCGTAGGCCGTCTTGTTGAAAAAAAAGGTCATGATATTGCTCTCAAGTCTGTACAATCTCTGATAGAAAATGGATACGACATTGAATACAGGATAGTTGGAGACGGTGAATTACGTGATGAAATTGAGTCGTTAGTAGAAAAGCTGGGGATTACGGACCAAGTAGTTTTCAAAGGAATCGTTTCGGACGGCCAGCTTTTGCAACAATACGACCACGCGGGGATTTTCCTCCAACCGAGTCGCGTTACGGAGAGCGGTAATCGAGACGGGATCCCGATTACAATAAAAGAGGCAATGGCAATGGAAACTGTACCAGTAACAACAGACATTGCGGGTATTAGTGAACTTGTAACAGATGGACAGTCGGGATTTGTCGTTCCTCCTGAAGATCCGGTGAGGATCACAGACAAGATTGAAAAACTCCTGAATGATAAAAAATTATGGATGCAAATGAAATCGAAAGCCCGGGCTCATGCTATCGAGAGAGCCAGCATTACGCATTCTTGTGATGAACTCGAATATGTATTTTCTTCTATTTGTTAGATGTAACTAAATATGGTATAGAATAACTTGCGACCTAAGATAAAAAGGAGAATTTATTTGTTACATCTCCCAACATTCTTTAAATGATGTTCATGCATAGCCGAGTGCTTCCAATTGCTGTTTAATTGAATCTGAGGTATCTGTATTATCTGAACGAATAGGTTTTCGTTCGATAGAGTTTTTCAGTGTATTAAGACGTTCCTGCGCCTCATCAGGTGACCAAGCACCTTGAACCTGTATATCATTGTCATGAGTTTCGAAGGCATATCCCTCAGAGGAAATAATCCCATCTAATGGAGTATCATACTTCTCATACAGCTGCCCGAGATCTCGGTCAGAAAATTTCTCACGGCGACGTTCTGATAATCCATGGTACTCAACAAGGCGCTCACCACCAAAATCTTCTTTTAATAATGATTTACCTTGAGAGACTGTGTCAACCCCAGTTAAATCGGAGATGGTTGCATGTACATCAAGAAGATTGACTGGTTTATCAATTATTTTGCTTTCGATATCCTCACCGGAGATATTGATCGGGACATGGGTTAGTTCTGGCCGTAATCCATAACTATGAGTCCATAAACCATCTTCACCGAGGTGTTCACCGTGGTCGGATAGCGTAATAACGTAATCAAACTCAGAAAGAAGTTTAGAATGAAGGTCCCGATAATTATCTGATAGATATTGGCCACAATCATCATATGTTTCCCGTATTTCCTCAGGAGACTCGACGGTGTTTATAAACGAGTCCTCAAGCTCAGGCATTATCTTGCGATCAACCGATCGGTAATTACTGGGGGGGTAATACGGTGCGTGCATATCCATAATATTTGCGAGTAGGAATTCCTTCGTCTCGAAATTTTGTTTGTTAATTCGATTACTGACAGCGGCGAGAGAAGATTTATATCCAAAAGCTAAGTGGTACCCCTCTTGTAAAGATCTAATTGTCTTATATCGTGGGAGGAAACAATAAACTGCAGCAAGGGCATATTTTGAGACACCACCGAGAGGGAGTTTATTGTTAATTTTCTGCCATTCTACCACTCCTTCAGGAGATGGATTGACTTTCCCGTAATTGGGTCCAAATCGCTCATCGAAACCTCTGTCCCATCCATCCCAAACAAATATTTGCAAGTTTGTTGATATTAGACGTGTGTTATACCCCTTCTTTTGTAATAACTCTGTAATAACCGGAGAATTACACGTGAGGGATCTGGATTTTACAGTAGTTCCAATCTCAGTTGGGTACCGTCCCGTTAGTAGTGACGCGTGAGCTGGTCCCGTCCAGTGTGAAGTCGACCAAGCGTTTGTAAATCGGAGACCATCAAGCCACTCAAAGTAGTTGGAAAATGTGTCATAACGAAGTGTGTCCAGTACAATAACGGCCACGCTCGTCATATATGATCACTCAGGCTATTCCGCCATAGTAATTACTGTTTCTGAAGCGATACACAAATATGTACCGAAGCACAACTCCGAGATCCCAAAACATGCATTTCCAAATCAGTAATATCAAAACGGCCCGACCTTATTTCAATCCATGAATATTTTGATCACTGACTACTATTGCGCATCAAATCGAGGAGACGCTGCAATATTAGAAGGAGCATATCAGTCTTTGAAAGAAGTTTATCCGGATTCAGACATCACCGTGATGACGGAAAATCCAAAGGCTGCTAAGTTTGTAAATGGGATTGATGCAGAGAAGCAGATCCTTGCTGGCTTTCAGTGGACTGTTTCAAAAAAGAATGCCGCTCGCACATATCTTTCGTTAACGAGTCAGCTATACACTCACGAAATTCCGATACCAGGATTCGAGTATATTAAAAAACAAGCTAATTTAGAACCGTATCTCAATGCGGACCTCGTTATTTCAACTGGTGGTCAATTTTTGACAGACATATATTTTCCAGAAAAAGTGGGCATTCTTTGGGAACACTTCTATCTCAGTCAGCTCGACACACCAGTAGTCATTTATGCGCAAACACTTGGCCCGTTTGAACGCTCTCCGTATCGTCAAATAACAAGAGCTGTTTTGAACGAGATTGATTTGATAATAACACGTGATGAAAAATCAAAACAGTTGGTTGAAGATATGGGTGTTTCTACCCCGATAAGGTTCACTGCCGATGCTGCCTTTTCAATGGAAGTAGGAGGAAACAAAGAAACTCTACTTGACTGTTTAAAATCAAACGATGCGCTACCGGAAGAACAGACAGTAAGTATATCGATCAGAGAGTGGAGCGGCAGTAATGAAAACATAGCAGTAGAGGACTATGCTCAGGATGTTGCGGATGTTGCAGATTGGCTAATTTTCGAACAGAATATGAACGTAGTGTTTGCATCTACTTGTACTAGTTTGGGTGGATATCACATAGACGATCGTCTGATGGCTGCAAAAGTTGTCGATATGATGGAACATGGTGAGAGTGATAACGTCCAAATTATTTCAGGAGAGTATACGCCACAACAACTGGTTGATATATATGATAAGATGGAATTACATATAGGGATGCGGATGCATTCCAACGTTTTAGCTATGTTGGCAGAGACTCCAGTTGTAGCGATTCAATACCAATTTAAAACGGAAGGTCTGATGAAGATGTTCGATCTCAAGGACTATATGATCGATATTACTGAAGTCACCAGTGATTCACTTAGGAATATTGTGGAAAAAGCCCTTAATCAGCGGATCATAATTGAAGATTCTATTAGTTCAGAATTGGAAACTGTTGAAGAGAGATCTCACCGATCAGCTCAACTGGTCAGACAACATATTGGTTAATAACGTATCTATTAACATCAATGAGATTAAGATCTAAACTACTGCAATCACTATACAAACGTCTAACCACCGGTGGTTCAACTGAAGAACAAGCTGTTAAAAGTGGCGTATGGGTGACTGGAATCAATATTGGAGATCGGGTCTTACAATTGATTAAAGTAGTGATACTTGCGCGTATTCTTTCTCCAGCAGCGTTCGGGTTGCTTGGGATAGCACTACTATCAGTCGCGGTTCTTAAACAATTTTCCGCGATTGGATTTGAACAAGCGTTGATTCAACACGAAGATGAAGATATTGATGACTATCTCAGCACAGCATGGATCGTTAAAATTTCTCGGGGAATTATAATTGCAACTATTTCCTTGCTTATAGCGCCAATGATTTCTTCATTTTTTAATGAACCTCAGGCGGCATCCTTAATTCAAGTCTTAGGGTTCACTCCTTTAATATTAGGAGTTCAAAACCCCGCTGTCGTATATTTTGAAAAGAACCTCAATTTTCATAAAGAATTCGTATATCAGGTTGGTGCTCGTTTTGTCGATCTGGTAGTAGCACTCATTATAGCTCTCATGTACCGTAGTGTCTGGGCGTTAGTAGCAGGAATTATCGGAATGAATCTATTGAAGCTTATTCTTTCCTACATAATACACGACTTTCGCCCAAGTGTTGGATTTAATATCGATTACTTTAAAGAAATGTTTTCATTTGGGAAATGGATGTTTATTTCCTCAATTTTAATATTTTTATATGGGCAAGGTGATGATGCATTTGTCGGTTGGTTCTTTACTGCAACCTCACTAGGATTATACCAAGTATCATATAGGTTTTCCAACGCACCCGCAACAGAAGTAACCCATATAATTTCCCGCGTTACATTCCCTGCATTCTCAAAAGTACAAAATGACGTTGGACGGCTCCGAAATGGTTACTTTCGATCTATCCAATTTTCCACCATTATTGCTTTCCCTATGGCCGCTGGGATCGCAGCAGTGGCACCCCAGTTTGTTCCTTCGGTTCTTGGAGACCAGTGGGGTACAATGATCCCACTAATGCAAGTTTTAGCACTTTGGGGAGGGTTGCGTGCTTTCGGTGCAAACGGCGGTTCAGTCTTCAAGGCAGTTGGACGGCCAGATATTGGAGTCAAGATCCAAGCACTAAAAGTCATTATCATTGCAGTATTAATCTACCCTGCAGCAGATCTCCTTGGAGTAGTAGGGGTCGCTTGGGTGATTATTGGAAGCACCTTTATTACGCTACCATTACATCTATATTTTGTATTAACAATAATACAAGGAACAGCCACAAAACTACTTAATCTCACTTTCTACCCCTTAGTCGGGAGCGGTATAATGTTCGCTGTCGTCAGAATTTTTGATGCTTACATGCTCGATGATATTGGAGTTATTGAACTAGGTGCTTTGATTGTGATTGGAATGATTATCTACCTATCAATCATGATAGGGTTCGAAAAACAAACGAAATATGAATTCAGATCGCTTGTTGATGTATTCCGTCAATCATTGTGAGCGAGCATCTTATAATACAGTAGTAGCTGCCTCCACTGCTCAATTCTGGATCTCCTCAGCTGGCATTCTTCCATCAGACACTTGATTCGATCGTTCGTTGTTGTAGAGACACCTAAAACGCTGTAGCCCCTATTTTGCGCTTCGCTGATTGCCCCGCCAAAACAAGTGAAAGTGTTTGATTCACATGGTGACGGCCTGGGACCATTGTTTGATGTGGTTCCGGATCTGGTAGTCGAACCGACCGGTCAATTCCTGGCGCATAAGGGAAGTCAAGTAGCCACCAGCAACAACTCCGCCGTCGGCGGGTCGCTTTGTGTCTCGGCTAATTTCTCCTTCCAGTTCCAGACCGCCTGAAAGCAGCGATCGACACCCAACCAAGCTAAGACACCCTCGACTTCACGGAGTGACAGCCCCATCGAGTGAAGTCGAACCGCGAAACAGCGCACGGGTGTCGGCATACGCTCGTTCTCCCAAACGTCTTCATTGTCCACCTCTAAATTCTCTCTGAGCAGGTCTCTGAGTGTCATGGACACCACTCACTACGACCTGCTCACTTCTCAAACTCCCTCAACTAGACAGTGCCCATGAAGCACACACATCAAAATAATTATTTGTATACAAACATATTTTCAAGAACAAGCACGTCCAACCCCATCCCGAAGAAGTCCTTGATAGCTTCACTGGGTTTCGTCACGATCGGTTCTCCGTGGTCGTTAAACGACGTGTTCAATACGACCGGTACGCCAGTAATATCCTCAAACTCGCTAATCAACCGATAATACCGCGGATTCTGGTCTGCTCGAACAGTCTGTGGTCGTGTCGTCGCGTCTGAGGGGTGCAACACAGCTGTGATATCGTCTCGGTTCTCGGGTTTCGTCGAGAACGTCTTGATCATGTACGACGACGATTCGGCATTTTCGAGATAGTCATCTGCCGCCTCCTCCAGCATCGACGGTGCGAACGGTCGCCACTCTTCACGGTGTTTCACGTACTTGTTCACGCGGTCGCGTGACGCCTCGGTCCGTGGATCCGCGAGGATACTCCGATTCCCGAGCGCTCGTGGTCCCATCTCAAGTCGCCCCTGAAACCAGCCGACGAGGTCGCCATCAGCCAATCGCTCTGCAACGGTACGTTCGAGGTTGTCGGGACGTTCGAAATCCAGTTTGTTCTTCTCCAGTGTCTCGACGATGGACTCAGTCGGAAACTCCGGCCCCCAGTACACGTTGGTCATCTCCGAAACACGATTGGGGCCACACTCCAGCATCCCGGCGCCGAGAGCGGTCCCTGCGTCATTAGCGACCGGCTGAATGAATATCTCGTCCACTGCGTCCAGTTCCATCACCCGACGGTTCATTTTACAGTTGAGCGCAACCCCGCCCGCGAGCGCGACGTTGCTCGCGGAAAACTCGTCAAGAAACTGCTCGGCGATGTCCGTGACGGTCTCCTCCAGAAGATACTGTGCAGTGAACGCCAGGTCCTTCTCCCACTGGTCGAACTGTCCGCGAGTCTTGTTCCGCGACCGACCGAACAACTCTTCGAGTCGGTCGACACCCGCTTCGAACCCGCCCACCGTGAGTTCAGTGACGTCGTAATCAACGCCGATGTCGATGACGTCGAGGAGTTTCGACTCGATCGGCTCGTTTGGCTCACCATAGGGCGCGAGACCCATCACCTTTCCCTCGCCGTTGTTCGGATAGTAGCCCAAGAACTTCGTTACGACGCCGAAGAACGTCCCGAGACTGTTGGGATACTCGTAGGTTGCGACGCGCTCTAAGCGCCCGTTGCGTGCCTCCCAGATGACTGTGGAGTCGTACTCCCCGCGACCGTCGATAGTCAGAACGAGTCCGCTGTCGAACGGTGCAGGATAGAGGGCGCTTGCCGCGTGACTGCGGTGATGTGAACGCGTTTCGACCGGTGGTACATGTGAACCGATATCTTCCAGTCTGTTTTCGATCCACTCAACCGAGAACATCGTTGAGACGAGTCCCTTCTTTGCGGCCTGCCCGCTCTGGTAGAACTTCATTCGGGCCGATTCGGGGCCGGTGATAGCCTGCTTCAGGTTCGAGAAGAACGACTGCCTATAAAGTTCGGGATCCCACGGGAGCACAATTTTATCTACGTCACCAAGTTCGACGTCGCAGTGGTCGAGACACGCGCGGATGGCCTGTTCTGGGAACGTATTTACAGCGTGCTTGTCTCGCGTCAGTCGCTCCTCCTCGATGCCAAAAATGAGTTCACCATCCTGAAAGATGACCGCACTCGGATCGTGTGATCCGAACATTCGCACACTCGGATGAAACGAAAGGATAGTACTCATACACATCCCGCGAGTTGGTGTCGGTAATAGTCTTTCTGTTTCATCAGCCAAAGAGAGTCCGTGGGAATAACGAGCAAGTTGATTTAGAGTTCCACAGATACTTGAGACGAGCGTTCTCAAACAGGATCCTCAGAACGTTCGGGATATCTTGGCACCGTTTGTTGACTGGACGCTAACACGACGGAAACGAATCAAACAATAAGGATCTCAGGGAGTTAGTGTTACCTCGTGAAAATCGCTGATTTGATTACCATGTAATAGTATCGTCCGAGGACGGATGGAAACAATCAGGGAAAGGTCTGGGATATATCATCGTTTATCACCGTATCGGGATGGTCTGACCGCAATCGGACTCTCCTTCCTTGTTTTTCTGCAGCTTCTTCAACGGTATCTCAATATTACAAACGGAGGATCTGAGTGGTCATGGGACGTACGAGTAATCTGGGCGCAGCTCGCGGCGTACGTGGCCGATGGTGTCCCTCTATACGTGCTTCCCGCCGTCGACAACAAGCCCCCCCTGTGGAAACTTATCACAGTTGGGCTAATGAACAACTTCCCGAGGGGAATCCTGCTTGTCGCTGTTGCCGTAGCAAACGTTGCACTTGTCCTTGGTGTATTTACGCTCGGTAAACGACGATATGGATACTGGACCGCTTCCTTCATTTCGTTGCTTCTCGTCGGCGCGCTCCCGAGTGCAGCAGGCCTCGAATACCAACCACACAACTTTGCTGCTGCGCTCATCGTCTTCGGAGTGATCGCTTCGGGCAGTTTTGCTACTGGCATGTCACTTGGAGCAGCGTCGATGTTCGTTCAGTACGGAGGATTGGCGCTCCCTGCTCTTCTCCTCAAGGTCCACCGTGAGAACGGACTTGGGAGGGAATCCCTAGTGCGTTTCTGGACTGGTTTCGCGTCAGTTCTAATCCCGTCCTTTCTTGCTGTCACAGCAATCTGGGGATGGGAGTCATTGCGCGGAGCGCTCTATTGGACGTTCGTCGCCCCTGTTGGCTACGTACTTGGCCGGTCTTCGGCTGAACCACCGTATTCGGGCCAAAGCACGCAGTACAGCCCGATTCACAACCCTGTTTACTGGGGCGATTTAGTACTCGACTTCGTTCTCCGAAACGCTTTCATCGTCCTCCCTGCCGTCGGGGTAGGTGCCCTCATCGCCATCAGACGGAATTCGGACACCGAGATCGTGGACGTAGTTGCGGTTGGGTGTCTCTTGACCCCGTTGCTGGTCCGTGGTTTGCCACACTACTGGCTATTCCCTCTCCCTTTCATGTGCTTGCTGACAGGCCGATTTCTCGTCAGTTTCTCAACGAATGATTACTAAGGTCTGAGTTTGACAGGATCATCGGTCTTTATGTCCATTGCTAGGTAGTTGTACAGTATGGTAGGACTTCCGACTGACATCGTCAAACACTACGTCCATACACGTGGGGTGAGGAAAGGGTTGAAACAGTGGTCGAAACGAGCCTATCTTCGCAAGACGACAGACCACCGTGGGGAGAATATATTCGATTCTGAGTGGGATGTCTTGGTGATATTAGATGCTTGTCGTCCCGACTTGTTGGCAGCGGTCTCTGGGGAATACAACTGGATCAATGATATCGAGACTGTAGACTCCGTTGGTACAGCGACATTGCACTGGATGAAACAAACATTTCCAAACGCAGACGAGACAACTCTCAAGAAAACATCCTATGTCTGTGGAAACCCCTTCTCTGGACATTTACTGGATGATAGCCAGTTCGTATCGCTTGAAGAAGTCTGGAAGTGGGGTTGGTCAGACGAGGAAGGGACAGTTCCGCCACGTCCCGTAACAGACGCGGCGATCTCGACAGCGAGAGAGCGGAACCCTGATCGCCTTCTCGTTCACTATATGCAACCACACGCACCATTCCTTGGATCGAAACAATCACCCACGTTGTCGTTGGCAAACTTTAATGGAAGTGGTAGTCGCCCCCTCGACGATTGGGAGCTGATTGAGATGGGGGAACGGACAGAATCCGAGGCCTGGGAGGATTACAAAGAGAATCTACGACAGGCTCTTGACGACGTGGAACTTCTGAGAGAAAACGTTGACGCGGAAAAGATGATCATCACCGCCGACCACGGTAATGCGGTCGGTGAACACGGCCTCTATGGCCATCCTGGTGGAGTGTCAATTCCTGCCCTCTACGAAGTGCCGTGGTGTGAGACAGAGGCTACGGATTCCCAGGCACACGAGCCCGAGCCGATCCCCACGGATACAATTGAACAGGACAGGGAAGGCCAACTTCGTGCCCTCGGCTACGTTTAATTTCATCCCTTTACAAACTGATTTTGCTGGTAACCTCTGCATCCAGACGGAGGAGTTATTTCAAACATGAACATCATGAAATATTCAATGTTCTTGGCAGTGATAGTTATCTTGAATTACTCGGTCGAACTTGTACTCGTAGGTATCGATACAGTTCGACCCCATCATGTCCTCTAAAAACGGTGTCGATACACCATCGATCGACCGAATCGTCAGCCCCGACCCGTTCTCGACGTGATTGTAGCTCATAGTGTAGTTCTCCTAACCCATCGATTCCAGTTCATGCTGCAAAATTGCCACAACAGAACACTTAATAAATACAGATTACAGCGTCAAGAACATGGAACTTGGGTGGGTTGAAGACTATACGGCAAAGGTGGGTGTCTACGCACTCATAACAACGTTGGTTGTTGGAATTTATCGAGTCACATCTGGTGCAAACATTCAAACACTTATCTATCTGATTGTCGGGATACTCGCATCAATACTCCTATTTGTTTCAAGTTTTGTATTTTTTGAACTTCAGCTAAGGTGATCTAAATATGAAATTTGTGGAAGAATTGAGTGAGTCAAGTATAATCGACCACTATCAGTATATTAAGAAAGGAAAGATCCATCATTTGTTACCTATTCTCGGGATAGCTACGATTCTCCGAGTTACAAATCTTGGAGTGAGTGTTCGTCCGGATGAACCAGTATCGGTATACGAATTCGGCCAAATCCCGGTGGGACAGATCGTAGTTCGCATATCAGAGCTAGATCCCCACCCACCACTGTACTACATTCTTCTCCGAATTTGGATGGAGGTGATTGGTCATTCGATTGTAATTGCTCGATTGCTGTCTGTCTTGATGGGATTGGTTGCGGTGGTCGGGATGTACCTTCTAGGTCGTGAATTTGGCTCGCATCGAATCGGACTCACAGCTGCGTTAATAGTCACATTTTCACCATTTCATATCGCCAATGCGCAGACTGCCAGAATGTATCCGCTGTTTACTAGCGCGATCCTGTTCTCGACAATGTTCCTTATGCGTCTTTCGTTCAATAGAGCTGAAAGTAAGAGAGACTGGATCGGATACATTCTTTCTACAGGCGTACTGATTTCGACCCACCTGTACGGCATTTTTGTTTTTGGTGGACAGATCCTTTCCCACATTATCTTGTGGAGATTGTCGTTTGGAAAGAAAAAGTTCTTCCGGCAATTTAAGCGGTCTGGCCGCTGGTTCGGTGGAGCTCTATTAATCTCCCTCCCGACGATCGCGATAATGTTCCGAACGGTACTTTTGAGGATTCAGACAGGGGGCGGAGACGTATCTCATGCGAACCCACCGACACTGAAATATCTCGCCCTCACAGCTGGGTTGTTTGCAGGTGGCGAGTCAGGCCTCATTCCTGCGGCTCTGCTCTTACTTGTTGCAAGCGCTCTCACACTTCGGCAGATCACAGAGTTTCCAGTTAGAAGTCTACTTCCACTCGGTATAGCGATTGGAACGGTTGTCCCTCCAGTCTTGATTTCGTTCATCCTGTTCTCGATCTGGGACGGCCGATCCGCCCTCGGAGCGTGGTTGATGGTAGAATTACTATCGGCTGCTGGATACTGGATATTCTCAAAGCGAGTACGATACTTTTTCGCGGGCCTCTGGGCCGTTGCAACGATCGCGCTGATGGCCACCTATTATAATATATAGGAAACCACATTTTAAATAGAGTTATGTTCGTTGGACAATGTGGGGAATAATCTGATGTTTTCCGAACAGTCACCCGAACGTTAGAGTTACTCGTTCCACACTAATTTATCACGCACGACAATTTTGACATAACCAAGTGATGGAGCAGGCCTTCGTGTACGACGCCGTGCACCCCTGGGAGAAGGGTGGGGCACAGAAACGCGTCTACGAACTCGCAACCAGACTCGCGGAGGACCACGACGTCCACCTCTACGGGATGCACTACTGGGACGGCCCCGAAGTCATGCAAAGAGACGGAATCACGTACCACGGCGTCTGCGAACCCTACGACCTCTACACGGACGGCCGTCGATCAATTCCACCAGCCCTCAAATTCGCCACCCACCTCACGAGGGAACTCGCGGGCACGGACTACGACGTCGTCGACTGCCAGCAGTTCCCGTACTTCCCCGTGTTCGCGAGCAAACTCCACGAACTCACCGGCGACACCACGCTCGTCGTGACGTGGTACGAGGTGTGGGACGACTACTGGTACGACTACCTCGGCTGGAAGGGCGCGTTCGGCAAGGCCGTCGAACAGCTCACCATGCGCGCGCCGGACCACGTCGTGCCCATCTCCTCGTTCATCGAGCGCGACCTCCGGGAGGCCGGCTACGCGGGCGAGATGACCGTCGTCGAGAACGGCGTCGACTATGCGGGCATCCAGGAGATCCCCGCGGCCGACGAAGCGTGGGACGTCGTCTACGTCGGCCGCCTGGCCGAACACAAGAACGTCGCGTGGCTGCTGGAAGCCGTCGACGCCGCCGAAGACGAACTCGATAGACCCGTCGAGACGTGCATCGTCGGCGACGGGCCCGAACGCGAGAGACTCGAACGCATCGCCGACGAACGCAACCTCACGAACGTCACGTTCCAGGGGTTCGTCGAGGCCGACGAGGACGTGATCGGCCACCTCAGGGCCGCCGACGTGTTCGTCCTGCCCTCCATCCGCGAGGGGTTCCCGAACACCATTCTCGAAGCCAACGCGTGTGGCACGCCGACAATCGTGGTCGACCATCCGGAGAACGGGTCGACGGCGGTCGTCGAAGACGGCGAGACGGGCTTCGTCGTCGAGCGGGGCGCCGAGGCCATCACCGACCAGCTCACAGAGGTACTGACCGACCCGGACCTGCTGGCACACGTCTCGGCGGGGGCCCGCGAGTACGGGAAGGCCCACGACTGGGACGAGATCGTGGCCGACCTGGAGGCGGTGTATCGGGAGACACGTGGTCGATAGCATCCGACGAGATGGAGAAAGAGGACGTGCGAGCCTCGTCCACCAGCAGGCTTTTGCGGACAGCAGTACAATCGAATGTCATGAGCCTCACGACGGACGATTTCAGAGAGTTCATGACCTCGGATCCCGAGGACGACGAGTCGGTTCCGCTCGGTGACGCCCTCGCCGAGCTGGCTGTCGACGTCGAGGTCGATTCCGTCGAGGCGGTTCGCGACGTGCGCGAGCGGTTCTGACTGCGTCTCGACCATCGACGACGCGGACCACCCGGTACTGCTCCCGAAGCGTTTTGCGTCTCGGTGGACGACCGTGATGCATGGCACGAGCCGACGCGGGCGATGCGGACACTCCTGACCGTGAGATCCGATTGCTGAAAAATCCAGACGGACAGTGGACGGCTCGTGATCTTCGTGTCGAAGCGACCGCACAGGGTGAGAGTCGAGACGCCGCACTCGACAACCTCGACGCAGTCGTCGAGGCGGTAGAAGGCGACGGTGGTCACCCCCCAACCGACGACGAGATCCGTGACCTCGGAATCGATCCCGAGAAAGCCCGGACGCAAGGAGACGGACTTCCTGACGTGTTACGGTAGCGATGGTGACGCGGGACTTCCCGGGTGAGGATGTTTGCGCCAACGTCGAGAGCTGCTTCCTGGGAAAGTCATCACATTCGGACACGGAGAACACGTGTCGGAACGGATTCGGGCTTCCCGTCTTCGAAGCGATGGCCGTCTCGACGGCCGTCAGGCGGGCAATTTTTCCATGCCGGAAGTCGCCAGCGACGGGGCAGTCTCGAACGGCCCGGCCGAGTCCCGCTCGTCCGACGACCTCGTCGGCTGGAACGAACCGGACTCCGAAGCGTGCAGCCCCTCGTCGACGAACACGTGCGTTCGGACTACTGGGAGAGTCGTCCAGAGAGGGGCCAGAATTTCCCGAAGTGTTTTGCCGCTCTCCGGATAATCGAGAACATGGCCAGAGCTGATACCGGCGATTCTGACTCACCACGACGTGAGATCCGCCTCGTCGAGGAAGAAGGGGGAACCTGGTCGGCGATCGACGAAGCGACTGGTGTGGCGAGCCAGGGTGAGACGCGGTCCGAAGCCCTGGTGAATCTGGACGAGGCAGTCGCGTTGCACAGGGGGGAGATCGGCGAGCCGGTAACCGACGCCGACCTGCGCGACCTCGGACTCGACCCGGAGACAGTCCCGGACGAACCGCGCGAACCCGATGCGCCCTGGTTCGACGAGTAACCGTGGGTCCGCCGTACTCGTCCCGCGAACTCGTGAACGCGCTCACGGAGATGGGGTATCAACCGGTCGACCGTGCCGGCAGTCACCTGAAACTCCGATACGTCCATCCGGAAACTGGAGAGGTTCGAAACGTGACGATACCGATGGGCAAGGAGATCAGCGGCGATACGTTGCGCAAAATCGCCGAGCAGTGTGGTGCGAACGATTTCCGGTCGTGGTGTGACTGGATCGACGACCTCCTGTGAAGGCAGAATAACGCGATCCGTTTCCGTAGCGTACTCGAGAACTGTCGAATCTTCCGTGCCGGACGTGACATCGTTGCCGACAACTGCGACGTCGTGACCCTCACCACGGAGCGCTGAAACAAACGCCGGCGGGACGTGTTCGTCTGCGAGCAGCCTCACGCTTCCGCCCCCGACCACGGGTCCGGTTCCGGTTCCTCGGGACTTATAGATCGTCCGGTCCGCGGACGAACCGGAGGCCTTCCGGTACCGTATTCCGCTCTGCCTGCACGGTTCGCATCTCCTCGGGGTGGTCGTCGTAGTAGCCGAGGGCACGATGGACATCCGCGATGTCGAGGTCGAAACCGGCGGCGACCTGTTCGGGCGATTCACCGGCGTCGATGACCCGCCTGGCGACGTGATGGACGCCTATCCGCCGCCCCTCGATACGGGGGGCTCCCCCGAGAACCGCCTCCGTCGAAACGATCTCGACCAGACGATTCGTTGCTCGGTCTCTCGTTCGAATCTTTGGTCGCCCAGGGGAACTCGTGGATCGAATCCACTCGTTCGAGAGGACGCGTCCAACAGAAACAAATACCGAGACGAGAACTGGTCAGATAGATAAATGGAACTGGCCGAGTCGACGGTACTCGTCACTGGTGGGGCAGGGTTCATCGGGTCACATCTCTCCGAGCGACTGAGCGAACGCGCGGACGAACTCGTCGTCGTCGACGACCTCTTCGCCGGGGAGTCGGAGTACGTCCCCGACGACGCCGCGTTCTACGAACAGGACATCCGCTCGACGGAGTTCGCCGAGACGGTCCGCGAGGTGGCACCCGACGCCATCGTCCACCTCGCGGCGATCCACCACATCCCCTACTGCAACGACCACCCCGAGGAGGCCTTCGAGGTGAACACGATGGGCACGCGCACCCTTCTCGAAGCGGCACGCGGCGTCGAGAACCTCCAGAAAGTCGTCTTCACCTCGACCGCCGCGGTGTACGAACCGGGCGAGGGACCGCACAGGGAGACCGACGAACCGGGACCGATCGACATCTACGGCCGGACGAAACTCGTCAGCGAGGACCTCCTCGAGAAGTTCAGCGCCGAGACAGACGTCCCGGCGGCGAGCGCGCGGCTGTTCAACGTCTACGGAACGAACGAGACGAACGCACATCTCATCCCGGCCATCCTCGACCAGTTGCGCGACGGCGCACGCGACGTCCAGCTCGGCAACCTCTCGCCGGGCCGGGACTTCGTCCACGTCACCGACGTCGCCGACGCGCTGGTCGCCCTGCTCGACGAATTCGACGACAGCTATCGCGCGTACAACGTGGGCACGGGCACCGAACACACCGTTCGTGAAGTCGTCGAACACACCGAACGTGCGCTCGGTGAACCGATCGACCTCTCCCAGGACCAGGAACGCGTTCGTGAATCCGACCGCCCGCACCTCCGCCCCTCCGTCGAGCGCATCGAACGCGAGGTCGGCTGGTCGGCGGACATCGAGTTCACCGACGGCCTGCGCGAACTCCTCGAAGCGGAGGGGATCAGGGAGTGAGTCGCAACGTCGTCCTGATCACCTACGACAGCCTGCGCGCCGACCACTGCGGTCACTGGGGGTACGAACGGCCCACCAGTCCGAACATCGACGCCATCGCCGAGGCGGGCGTCGTCTACGAGACCGCCATCGCGCCGGCCTCGCGTACCAATCCGTCGATGGCCGGGACGCTCACGGGCGAACCGATGGTCGTCCGCGACCGGGTCGCCAACCCCGAACACGCCCGCACGCACCTCGAACGCCACGGCACGCTCGCCGAGCGCTTCCGCGAAGAGGGCTACGCCACGGGCGCGTTCTGTCCGAACGCCTACGCCTCCCGATTCTACGGCTTCGACAGGGGCTTCGACCGGTTCGAGGACTTCATGTTCGACAACTCGCGGTACCAGGACCTCTTCGAGAGCCACCTCGGGGACTCCACCGTCTACACCCTCCTCAGGAACCTCCGGAACTTCGTCTTCCGCCAGGAGGCGTTCAAGACCTGGGACAGCTACATCGACGAGATGGTCGAGTGGGCCCGCGCTCAGGACGAGCCGTTCTTCCTGTGGGCGTTCTCGCTCGATACGCACTTCCCCTATCTCACACCGCGCAAGTACCGCGAGTGGAGCAACCTCTTCGACCAGTACTACTACAACTGGCGCTGTAACCAGCTCATCGACGAGTTCGACGTGGACGTCCCCGACGACGAGATACAGAAGATAATCGATATCTACGACGACTCCATCAGGTTCGGGGACGTCCTGATCGCCGAACTCCGGGAACGACTCGCGGAGTTCGACCCCGTGATAGTCGTCCACGGCGACCACGGCGAGGCCTTCGACGAGCGGGGCATCTACGGGCACTTCTTCCCGTCGCTGTACGAGGAGAACCTCCACGTTCCCCTGGTCGTCGACGACGGCGAGACCTCGGGGAGCGTCGAGCAACCCGTCTCGCTGGTCGACCTCCCGGAGATCGTCACGCGCGCGGCGGGCGTCAAGGAGGGGTCGCCGGCCGACCTGGGCGAACCGTGGGTGTACGCGACCGACTACGACGGGCGCAACGACAGGAACCTCACGGTCGTCCGCAGCCGACGATTCAAGTACCTCCTCGAACGGGCGAACGGAACCGAGAAACGAGAACTGTACGACCTCGCGGTCGACCGTGGCGAGACGGAAAACCTCGTCGACAGTCACGAGATCAGCGACGACCTCGGCGGACTCACCGACCGCCGGACGAGCCATGAAGACGAGATACTCGCCATCCAGTCCGCAGCGGAGAGTCTTCGAGAGGGCGAAGAGTCGTGAGAGGATTCGAAGATTTAAGATGCTGACTACCAGTGAACGTAACAAGCGATGACGACGGTCACTGACGGAGAGACGCCGCCGTCGCCTGCAGACGCGCCAGGGTACGTCGTGTCAGTCACGACGCGACGAGTCACGCTGGCAGTCGTTGCTCTCCAGGCACTCGTTCTCGCGATCGTCGGACTGGAAGCGATAGGGGTGCCGCTCCCGGTTATCAGACCGGTCGTGACTGTCGTCTATCTCACGTTCGTCCCCGGCTATCTCCTCCTCAGACTCGCTGACGTCCGGGAAACGAGTCGGATCGAGACGGTCGTGTATTCGGTCGGACTCAGCCTGATCTCGTTGATGGCCGTCGGCGTGGTCGCGAACTTCGTACTCAGACGAGTGGGTGTGGTGAATCCGATCGCGGAACTCCCGATGGTACTCTCCGTCAGTGCGTTCGTCTGCGCGCTCACGTGGGCGTATTCGAATCGCGTCGAGGAAGAGCGATGGATCACCGTCGATACGAATGAGCTGACCTCGCCGACCGTCCTTGGACTGGCCTTATTGCCGTTGGTCGGTGTGTACGGCGGGCTGATCCTCACTCGGTTCGGGAACAACTACCTCTTGCTTGCCCTCTATGCAGTGCTACTGGCGATTCCCGCTCTCGTAATCGCGGGACGAATCCCTGATCGACTCCTCCCCTACGTGATCTGGACAGTCGCGCTGTCGCTGCTCCTGCAAAACACACTCAGCGGACACTACATGGCGTGGGGTGACTCGCCCAAGGAGGCGAGTCTCGCGCTAGACGTCCTCCGGACCGGCTACTGGAACCCCGAGTTGGCTCCCGGATTCGGGAGCAAGTACACGATGCTCCGGATCGTCCTCCTCCACCCGATATACACCCTCTTTACCGATCTCAAATTCGTCTGGGAATTCAAACTCGTCCACCCGCTGATCTTCTCGCTGACGCCGGTGGCACTCTATCACGCCTACGAACAGTACGTGGAACGGCGAGCCGCCTTTCTCTCGGTGTTCCTCTACATGTCGCTGTTCTCGTTTTTCATCGTCCTCTCGCGAAACACGCGCACTGCGACGGCGCTGTTTTTCATCTCGCTGTTCGCGTTACTGGTGGCGCGCGACCACATCGCACTGGACCGACGCAAGTTACTGGCGATCGTCTTCGTCTCCGGGATCGTCGTCTCGCACTACGGCGTCTCGTACATGTTCATGCTCGCACTGGCGCTGGTCATCCCGCTTCGACGGATTCTCGAACGGCTCTTCTCGCAGGCGAAGACGGAGATGCCGCTCACATCGCCGGTGTTCGTCGTGCTCTACGGAACGATGCTGTTCGCGTGGTACATTTATGCGTCACCGAGCGCCAAGGCGTTCCGATTGGTCGTCGGCTTCGCGAACACGTTCGTTGAACAGTTGACCGAGCAGTTCCTCGCCGACCCAGATAGCACGAGTGCGACCACGCGATACGTCACAGCCGAGTTCACGTCGACGACACTCAACGCTCTGAAGCTGTACAACATCCTCGTCGGAGGGGTCATCATCGTCGGCCTCGCGCTCACGTACCTCCGACTCGTTCGCAACGAAGAAATCGAGTTCGACGGCGAGTACCTCGCGTACGCGACGATCGCGCTCGGCATCTTCGGGCTCACCTTCCTCCCAGTCGAGCGGTTCAACACGGCTCGCACCTACCCGACGACGCTCCTCTTTTTCGCCCCGTTTTTCGTCGTCGGGATCCGCGAGGCGTTCCGTCTCGGGAGGGAGTTCGTCCCCGCGTTCGACCTCGAACAGACGTATCGCGTCGCGACTGTCGCACTCGTCGTCTTCCTCGCGTTGAACGTCGGGTTCGTCTCGGCGGTCTTCACCGACGAATACTCGACGAACGCGCTCGTCGAAAAGGACCGTATCATGGACGACGGTGCACCACCTGAAAAGAACTACTTCTACAAGCAGTATCCGACCGTCTACGGTGTCGAGGGGACCGACTGGATCCGGAGTGTGGGGGCGAACAACAGCACGGTATACCGAACCAACTGGCCGGGTGGGATGCGGGGTGCTGTCGGTCACTCACCGCTCGTATCGACGCCAGAGGGATCCGGAGACCGCTCATTCTTCCGACAGCGTGGCATCCAACGCGAGATGGTCGAAAACGACTCCAGCGTCGGTGAGGGCTACATCTTCTTCAACGCGTACAACCACCAGCGGGTGGGCAACGTGATGCGCCTCCCGAGCGGCCACTTCGTGTTCGATTTCGTCACCACGAGCGAGGTCGAAGACCACTGGGCCGACAGGCACCTGGTCTACGACAACGGCGGGAGTCGCGTCTACTACGGGACGGATGTGAACGCGACGATCGAACCAACGTGATCACTCGTTTCGAACGTCGAAGTTGAGATAGAGCTCCCGGTAGGGGGACTCGGCGCTCCCGCCCTCGCGATAGAGATACAGACTGATGCGTTTCTCACCCGCCTCGTCGAAGGACAGCCTCAGGGAGCGTTCCCACGTTTCGCCATCGTCGAGTGTCACCGTCCGCTGCTCGTACTGCTGTGAGGCGGTCCGGGCGACGAGTTCGTAGGTCATCTCGCGATGCTCGCCGTTGTGGACGCCGACGAAGACGGCGACCTCCTCCCCGACAGCTGGCTGCGTGGGATACCCTGCGGCCGTGCCGCTCTCGTTGACGACGTAGAACGCCGTGTCGCCGGGCGTCGCAGGAACGGGGAGAATGGCAAACCCGACGAGTCCCAGCACGCCCAGCACGAGCACAACGCCGAGTACACCGGAGAGCACCTGGGGGCGAGTGACGGTTTCGAGATCCATTGCCGTGGGAAGTGTGGGCCGAAAGTCGAGTGCGGAACCGACCTGTGTCGGTCCACGACTCGAATCGCCCGGGGATGTACGCACTCTGTGGTGATCGCCCAAAAGTATGTCGTGTTATCTTCCAGACGGGTGTTCACGAACGAAGGTCCCCACCGAACGGATCAGTCGAAGACGCGACACAGCGTCTCCGCACGGTCGCGCCACGGCACACAGCCGTCGCTCCGTCCCGCACGTGAGCGCATCGCCTCGAGTTCCGTCCGGTCTGCCAGCAACGTCTCGAGAACCCGTGGAAACGACTGCTCCGGTTCGATCAGTCGAGCGACACCCGCCTCGGCGAACCTGCGAGCGAGTTCCGGGCCATCAGAAAGTACCATCGGTACCCCGAGCGCCCGGTAGTAACACAGTTTGACCGGCGAAGACACGGTCTGTGTCGGCGACTCGGTCTGTGGATTGATCGCCACGTCTGCGCCGGCGACGAGTGACCACGTCTCACGTGTCGACAGACGGCCGGGCATCGAGAGCGTCTCCAGACCCCGCTGGCGCTTCGCACGTGCGAGTTCGTCGCGCATCGCCCCGTCCCCGATCACGAGTAACTGGTCGACCGCGTCCAGTCGCGCGCTCTCGACGACCGCGTCAATATCGAGTTTGGGGTGGAGTGTCCCGACGAAGACCACGCGCGTTCCCTCGTTCGTATCGGGGACGACACTCGTGACGTCGTCCTCGAAGTAGCCGTTCGGGATTACCGTGATCGCCTCGCGAGAGACGTCCCACTCCTCGACGACGAACTCCCGCATCCGCTCGGAGACGACGACGACCGTCCCGGCAGAGCGCAGACCCCGTCCCTCCAGCCACCGGACTCCCGTCGAGAGCACACCGCCGAGCGGGCGGTCGCGATACAGCGGCGACGTGTGCGCGACGTCGTGGACGTCGAGCACGTAGCCGTCGCTGAACAGCGACGCGAGTCCGCCCAGCGTCGAGTGCTCGACCTGCAGTCGCGCACCGGACGCGTCGGCGACCCGTCGCGCCGTTCGCGCGACTGCCAGGCCGCGACGGGGCTGGGTCCTGACGCCGCCCGTCGGGACCCCGACCGTCCGCACGGCGACGCCGTCGAGTCGGTCGGGAAGTGTACCATCGGGTTCGGGGACCACCAGCGTCACGTCGTGACCGGCCCGCACGAGACCGGATGCGAACGCGACGACGCGCTCGTGGCCACCGCTGGGGACGCTCACGTCGCCGCCGTGTGCCAGGACGACCCGCATCTGGTACCCCATCTCGCCCCGAGACGGACATAAAACCCGCAGGAACCCGACCGTGTCCTGGTTGTCGGGACCGATCAGCCGTCTGCTCGCAGGTCTCTCCTCGCCCGGAGGCGGAGGCCGACGTAGATGGCGAGAAACGCCAGGAGCCAGGCGACGCCCGCAGCGTCGACGAACGTGTACTCGTTGAAACCCGGGCGCGGGGCCATTACCCTGGACGCGACGACTGGCCCCTCGACGTCCACGCCGACCGGACCGCGACCGAACACCGTCCGCGCGGGAAACTGGAGGCCGATACCGCGTTCGACCAACGGGAAGAGCAGCGGTACTGGCCCGCCGTCGACGATATCGAGCACCAGATGACTCCCGACGAACGCTGCGACCAGTCGGGCGTAGTACTGGTGACCGAGCACCCTGCCAGCGGCGAGAACGACCACACAGACCGGGACGAGTGTCACGAGCGAGTGCAAAAGGCCGGGTTGCCCGAGGAACTTGTCGAAGTCAGAAAAGAGGCCGAATCCCGCAAGTCCGAACGTCGCCGGGTGATCGAACACCGCCGGGTACAGGACGTAGGCGACGGTCAGCGGGAGAAAGACGTGTGTCAGAAGGTCCATTACCGGGACAGAGACGCGGGCGAAGCAGTCACTCGTTCAGATAGCCCAGCGATTCGAGGCGGTCCTGAACCTGGTCCTCGTCGACGGCTTCGAAGGCCTCGTCGCCGGTTTCGGCCTCGACGCGATAGAGGACTTCTTCCATGACGAAGGCGATGTACTCGTCTGGCGAATCGAACTCCGTCCGGGGGAGACGCGACTCGACCTGTTCGACGACGTCGGTCGGCAACTCGACCGCTTCCATCTGGTCAGCGCTCATGTATACTCGATGTGTCAGGAGAAGCCCTGTGCTCGCACATAACCGTTGCGATCCCCACTATCCGTCCCCGGGGACGGATTGTACTCTCGTGTGTCCAAAAGAGACCCATAGTTCCCCGATGGTGACAGCTTTGAGATCGGTAACCTATTCGTAGTGAAATCGCTGTCTTGCTCGCCCTGAGTACCCAGTTGGTTACTTTGGTTGAACGACAAGACCGTTGCTGACTGTGGAGAGGGAGGGACAGACAGTGGCTGAGACATCCCGGGACGAGCCGCGAGCAATGATACACAAGAAGATCCTGACCGAAGCGAACGCGGACCCGGATGCCGCTATCAGCGACCTCGCAGACGAGGTAAGCGGCGCGTCGGCTCCGTTCGTCAAGCGGGTACTGGACGAATACGGCGACCCGGCGACGAGTAGTGGGCGGCTTCGTCGCGCAGACGGAGCCGGAAACGCGTACAATCAGCGAACGGATGGCGACCCCGACGACCCGGGTTCGGCACCCGTCTCCGACGAGGAACCGACACCGCGTACTGACTCGGCCCCGAGGGGCGAGGATGAGGTCGCTCTCTCCGAGTTATCCCGAAAGCAATACGAGACGCTTCGGGCCATCCACGAGCGACCGCAAGCCACACAGAATGAGATTGCCGCGGAACTCGACGTGAGTAGGGCGACGGTCTCCAAACGAGTCAGCGGAATCCCGGGGTTCGACTGGCAGCATCGGCAGCGGTTCGTCACCGAACACTTCGGCGAGTCGGTGCAGGCATCGACTGAACAGTCCCCCACGGAAGCTACCGACATGACGGAGCGGATCGAGGAACTCACCGCCCGCCTCGACCGACTCGAAGACGAACTCGAGTCGACTACGCGGGCTGACTGCAGTGGGATCGACGATCCCGAACTCCTGCAAAAGCTGGTGCACGCCTGTCTCGACGCCGAGTATCTCTCGACTGACGAAGAGTTACGCATCCTGCGGACCGTCCTCCCTGTAGACGCCTCCGATTGACCGGGCATGACCGATACCGCAGGTTCCGGTCCCCCGCCAGGCGTATTCTCCGATAGAACTCCCCGAACAGTTCGATAACGTCTCGCATATTCACATATGATATTTGTCACTAAACGGGCAGACTGACAGATCCCGTCGAGATGAAACCGTCAGCTCTGAAAGAGAGTGTGTCCCGCCGAACGGTACTCGGCGCGGTTGCCAGTGGGACGTTCGGACTGGGGATCGGCATCGAGGAGACGACCGGGGAGCTCCGGCGAAACAGTGCGGCCGTCGACGCCGTGATGATCGAACTGGCCATGTAGGGTCTGACACTGAACGCTCGCGGCGTCGCGCGCGAGGTCGACACGAATCGCGACGGGGACACCGACGTGGAGATCAATCGCACCGATTTCTCGCGCTCGGACTGGCGGCGCTCCTGCCCGGGTGTGGAAGCGACGACTCGACGACGCCCGCACCCGAGTCAGACCCGCCGACCGAACTGCCGACACAGACCCGGACGCCTACGCCGACAGCGACTCGGCCGCCGTCACCGACACCGACACCGACACCGACGGTCGCAGAACTCTTTCAGGGCTCGCTCTCAGTAGGCGGCTCGGATAACCGAACTATCGATGGCGTCGCCCTCGAGAGCGGGTTGACGGTCATCGAGGCGACCCACGCGGGCACGGCGAATTTCGTCGTGAAACTCGTCGAGTCACAGGACAGTGGGATAGGCGCACTCTTCGTGAATTCGACGGTGCGGCCGCGGCCCTCCTCGACGAGGGGACCTACAGTCTCGACGTCGACGCGGACGGGGAGTGGAGAGTCGATCTCAGCCAGCCACGTCCCGTGACCGGCAAGTCACCACCGTTCGCGCTCGCCGGGGACGGCCCCGACGTCTTCGGTCCGTTCGAGTTTTCGAACGAGTCGTACACCGTGACCGGCCGTCACGAGGGCGACCAGAACTTCATCGTCGAGGTCATCGCCCCACGCCACGACCAGTCGGTGATCGTCTTCAACGAGATCGGTCCGTTCGAGGACACCACGACGTTCGAGCCGCCGTTCATCGGATTCGTGGACGTGACCGCCTTCAGCGAGTGGACGCTCGAGGTCGGGTGACACGTGCTTCGCAGTCACGGACTCGGTGACGATGTCGGCGTCGAACTCGGTTCCTCTCTACCAGTGTCGAGTTCTGCGGCCAAAGAGACGCACTGGCCGTCGTCGGGCGTTCGAATCGGCTGTAGATGTGAACTCGACGTACCAGACGAACCCGATGGATGCACACACCGGTCGGCGTCGACAGAGACGTTATCAGGGCGTGGTTTTATCATCGGGTCGGACTTTCATCACTCCGGGGAGGAAGATGCGGACTATAACACAGGACACATTCGATACGTTCCAGCGGGGAGATAGCATACTCGTCCTTTCACCGACGTTCAGTGAAACTGAACCTGCGACGTGCGGTGACCTGTTGTTTCACGATAGTGACGACGAGCGACACGTTCTCTGTGTGACGTTCACGCGGTCGCCCGAGGATCACCTGATCAACTGGCGACGGCACGGGACGCTGCCGAATCACGCAGCGTTCGTCGCCGTCGATGCATCGGCGAGGTCGAACGAGGCACGGACTCCCGAACGCGAGTACGAGGGGCCGGAGGACGTCGAAGTGACTGTCGACAGGATCTCTTCGCCGGAGAACCTGACTCGACTCGGCGTCCGGACGACCAACCGCCTGGAGTCGTTGACCGACGCGGTCGCCGACCGCCAGATCAACGTCTGTTTCGATTCGGTCACCTCGTTGCTCCAGTACGTCGACACCGACCAGGCGTTCCGGTTCCTCCACGTGCTGACCGACCAGCTCGAAGAAGCGGGCGCGTGTACACACTTCCACATGGATCCCGGTGCCCACGACGACGAGACGATTCAGACACTCCAAACCGTCTTCGACGGTGTCTACGAGTTCGAAGACGGAGAATAGGCAAGAATAAGCGTCGTCTCGACAATCGTAATTCGATGGAGGGCACCGAGTTGTTCGGACTGGAGTATGTATTCGGCGATGCAGACGTAGATATCTACTCGACGGATAGTTTTCCTCGCGAATTCGTTATCGAGACAGCGGAACGCGACACACTCCTCGACACGGATGAGAGCGTCGGAGAGACGGCGGTATTTTACTGGCCGAAGCTCGGAACGTTTCAGGTGCGGGATGGGTCCGAAATCGAGGTACAGCTCGACGAGCGAGCCGACCCGGTCGACGTTCGGAATCCGCTGCTCGGGATATGTCTCGGGGCACTCCTCCAGCAGCGAGGATATGCCGTCTTCCACGGGAGCGTCGTCGAAGTCGAGAGCGACGCGATCGCGTTCGTCGGGAACAAGGGAGCAGGTAAATCAACGTCCGCCGCCGCGCTGTTAGCACGCGGTCATTCCCTCCTTTCGGACGACATCGTCGCAGTCTCTTTCGACGGAACGACGCCGAGGGTCACGCCAGGGTTTCCGATGTTCAAGTTCGACACCGATGGCTTCGGAGATGCCACTCTACCGGCCGAACCTGCACCCACCCCTGACACTGGCCATGGCAAGCGATACTACGAACTCGACGGCGAATTCGACTGGGAACCCCGACCGCTCGCGCGGGTCTGTCTACTGGAACCGAACGCCGGCGGGTCACGCGTCGAGACACTCACCGGTCACGAAGCGGTCATGGCGCTCGTCGAACACAGCTGGCCGGCCCGACTCCGAAACGCCCCGTACGTCGATCGAGAACGGAGTGCTATCGAAGGACCCGACATCGACAGATACGCACGACTCGTCGAGAACTCTCGAGTGCAGCGACTCCCGCTCGAGCACGATCACGAGACCCTCGACGAACTCGGCCGGGAACTCGAATCGATACTCGGCGCGGAAGCGGAGTAATTTACTCGCCCGCCTGTGACGAGGGAGTACACACGATACATGTCCGGCATCGCAGGACTCGTTAGTCGGGACGGGACAGCAGTCGATGAGTCCGCCCTGTCGGATATGCTGAGCGCGCTCGACCACCGGGGCTCTGATGGATCCTGGCTGGAGACGAGCGGCGTCGCCGGACTCGGCCAGCAACGATTTCACACTACGCCGGAGGCAGGTTACGACGACCTCCCACTTCGACGAGAGAGCTGCCTTCTCACTGCCGACGCGCGGGTCGACAATCGCGAGGAATTGACACGGCGACTCGAGCTCGACGACGGGTCGGTCAGTACCGACGCAGACCTGATCCTCGCTGCATACGAACAGTGGGGAACCTCGTGTCCGGAACACATCGTCGGCGCCTACGCGTTCGCGCTCTGGGATGGCGAGCGCGAGCGACTGTTCTGTGCGAGAGACCACGTCGGCATCAGGCCATTCTACTATGCCGCCGACGGGGGATTCGCGTTCGCCTCCGAGATCGGACCGGTGCTCGACAGGTCGTTCGTCACCGAGCAGATTGACGACCGTGCAGTTGGCGACTACCTATTGGGGTTCTGTGAGGACACGGCCCAGACGGTTTACGCCGATATCCGTCGGCTCCCGCCGGCACACTGGATGAGTGTAGACGCGGACAGCATCGAAATCGTGCGGTACTGGTCGATAGACGATACGTCGGAACTCGACTACGAGAGCGACGAGGCTTACGTCGCGGAGTTCCGGCGGCGGTTCGAGGCGGCCGTCGAGGCGCGGTGCAGAACGCCCGAGAACGTCGGCGTCGGCGCGATGCTCAGCGGCGGCCTCGATTCGTCATCGATTGCCCGTACCGCCAACCGCTCGGTCGACAGTCCATTGCCGACGTTCACACTCGTCTTCGACGACCTCCCGCAGGCTGACGAGCGTGAATACGTCGACGCGGTCCACGACTCTGGGTCGTTCGAACCACACTTTGTCGAGGGCGAACGCCAGACGCCAGTCGACGGCCTAGATGAGATGCTGGACCGGACCAGGGTCCCGTTCGTCGCCAACAACCTCTATCTCCACTGGGAACTTTACAGAGTGGCAGACGCCGAGAACGTCGGGGTACTCCTCGATGGTATCGGTGGGGACCAGACTGTCTCTCACGGAACCAGCAGACTCCCGGAACTACTCGTCCGGGGAAAACCGACCGAATATGTCCACGAGGCGCGAGCATACGCCAGTAGGTACGACAGGCCCATGCGACAGGTCCTGTATCGGGACACTGCGATCCCGCTCGCACCGGCCCCAGTACGGGAGGGATGGCGCCATCTGTTCGCGACAGCGGACCCGCTCCGGCGCCGGTCCGGCGTGATCGACGAGGCGTTCGCGAACCGACTGGACCTCCGGGCCCGCGCCCGCGAATTCGAGACGCCACCCCGTCCGACGGCCCGAGCGGAACACCGGAGAGTGTTTCCAGATGGACTGGAGACCCACGACTGCGAGGTCGCCGATGCCGCGGCGGCCGGGTTCGGTATCGAGCCTCGATACCCGTTCTACGACCGGCGACTGATGGAGCTGTGTCTCCAAGTGCCGGGACATCTCAAGTTTTACCATGGGTGGACGCGCTGGATACTCCGGGCCGCGATGTCCGAACCGCTACCCGCGAAAGTCCGAAACCGGACGACGAAGGGGGATCTCGGCGCCTCATTCACGCGACTGCTTCGCTCTTCGGACCTGGGTCGGATAGAACGCACGTTTCAGTCAGACCCGTTTCCTGAAGCACTCGACCGCGTGCGTGCGCGCTCGGCACTCGAGGCGTTCGAAGACGGTGACGAAGAATCGATACTTAGTGACATCTGGCGCCCGACGGTGTTGTGTCGGTGGTTCCAGCGCGCGGACCACGGTACGTGAACGGTCGTCTCGAAAACCGTATGCCTCAGAAGCCACACACGGAAGTCAGGCGGCTATGAATGGCAACGTCGACGATTGGAAGCAGGTCGTCATCGTGACCGTCGCAGTAGTAGTGGTGATGACCATCGCTTCCATCGGATTCGCCTCGGTGTCCGACAACCCGCTCGTCCCGGACGCCACACTTGAAGTACGCGACGATCCCGACGAGTACGACCTCCGGGAAAAAGGAGTCGTTGGCGCACTGGTGATCGTCCATACGGGAGGCGAACCCATAGCGATCAATGAAACCGAGATCGTCGTCGGTACCGATAACTCCGCGATTCGTTTCAACCGCAACAACGACTGGACACCAACACCTAGCAACGCGACGTTTGCCGTACACTTGGATGGCCGACCGATCGACGAAAATGCCAGTTTCGGGCCACGGGACGAGCTCAGAGTCGTCAAATCGATCGGAACCGTCGATTTCAGTGGGTCCTTGGAGAGGCGAGTCAGACTCTTCCATCTTCCCTCTCAGCGAACACTCGTCGATCAACAGATCACCATCGAGTAGTGTCATCTCCGCACAGCTGCAGTGTCGTTCAGCTCCATACACGATCGCCATACTGAACTGGAGCTACCCTCGATTCGAGTGGCACGCCATATGTTTATATCTCATAATGTAATTCAAAATTTACGTATGAAATACCCCATGCTGGTCCAGAATCGAATTTTCTCTCTTTGAAGCTAGTCGATAGATACTTTGCGTTCAGAAGGTTAGGTTACCATACTCGATATGGGGAACTCAGACGACAGCTCATACTCTACTCCCAAACTGTTCGTCTACGGGAGGCTAGACGAAATGACGGGAGGCAGAGGCGGAGGGAGTGGTGATGGAATGAGCCAAAACTCGAATGGACCCAGCTGACCACTCAGAGAGTCCGAAACAGTGCCCGTTCTCTATCGAGACAGACCCAAACGATCGGTGGACTCGCCGGATCGGAAGATGACGAACGAGGCTCCAGGACAAGAGCCATTCGATAGGGCGGACCTAAAACTGGGCTCCGTAGTGGACTATTGATGAGTCGACGTGAGATGTGTGGCGAGTTCAGTCAAGTTTCGATTACTGGGCAATTATCCCTGTTTTCGGTTCAGCAGTACAATCGTGACACTCCGCCGCCCGACCGCCCCGGGAACCGGCGTCGGCCTACACTACTGGACGACTGTTTCACCGATGTGCCGTCCCGAGAAACAACAGCGCATCGGACGCGGATAAACCGAGGTGACATCCTCCGCACGAGTGAACTCGTGGGATTCCTCCGTGGGTAATCCGGCCAGGGGTTACCCATTGACTGTTCGAATAACACTGACAGAGAACTACCAACCATAGCATGGACGACTTCGACGAGAGAACGTACTCTGCTCCCGAACTGTTCGTCTATGGACCACTGGGCGAACTGACTCGTGGAAACGGGGTCGGAGACAGAGACGCGATGGGAGGGGGTCCGGGTCAAGGAGACCCTCCCTCCGGAAACCCCCCTGGCAGCAGTTAATCCCTGAACTGAGTCTGAGACACGAATCGGTTTTATATTGGATCGAACAATATTCGAGTGATCGATGGACATGTCTGATGAGGACCGCGGCCAGCCGATCTCCGAAGAGGATCAGTTCGTCAGGACAGAGAGAGTGCTGGACTCCTCGGTCGACGATGAGCGGATCGTCTTGGACACTGACTCAGAGATGTACTACGGACTTAATCGGGTGGGCGCATACCTATGGGACGAACTCGAAGAGCCACATACCGTCGAGGAACTCGTCGCGTCGACCACCGAGGAGTTCGACATCGAACCGCCGGAGTGTCAGTACGACGTTCAGACGTTTCTCACGGAACTACTCGAAGTTGACCTGATAGAACGAGTATGAGACGAGTCGAGTCGTTTCTATCGATAACAGGTCAGCGCCGGCGACTCGTTGTCCTCACATTCGGTCTGACAGTTTTCTCGGCGGTTGGGATCAGGGTATTCTCGTTCAGACGGATAGTTACCTTCCTCCAACGAATACCGGCGGGTCCCACCGACCAGGTCGCGACGGACGACATCCGATGGGCGACGGTCGTCGCCGCACGCTACGTCCCGGGGACGACCTGTCTCGTTCGCGGGGTCGTCGCACACCCTCTCTGTCGGCGCTACGGCCACGAGTCGGACCTCTACGTCGGCGTCGACCGTGAAAGCGAGACGTTCGCCGCCCACAGTTGGGTGGAGAGTCGAGGCGAGGTGGTCGTCGGCGACGACGTCGATCTCGAGAGGTACGAGACCCTCGGAGTGATCGCCTCGTGACCGAGTGGGACCTGCTCAGGGCCGCGACGGCACCGGAACCGAGCGAGCAGTCGTTCGACGACGACCACGAAAATGTCGACTGGAACAGACTGACATCGCTCGCGAACGCGCATCAACTCCTCCCCGCGCTCGTCGAGAGCCTCGACAGCATCGACGCCGTACCCGGCTGGGCAAGGGAGGACCCCCGGGCCGAGAGTCGACGACAGGCACAGTCGAGCCTGCATCTGACGAACGCACTCCACTCGGTCCTCGACGCCCTCGAGGACGCAGACGTTCGTGCCATCCCCTACAAGGGGCCAGTCCTGGCGGCGGCCGTCCACGACGACGTCGGCGCCCGGCAGTACGTCGACATCGACGTGCTAGTCCCGCCAGAGAAGTTCGAGCGAGCCTGTACGGTCGTCGAAAGCGAGGGGTACGAACCGTTCCAGCGCCTCAACGCGCTCGGCGAGGTCGCCCTCGAGAACGACGCCGGCGCGGCGGTCGACCTCCACAGGGACATCCTGCCCCGATACTTTCCCGGCGACCTCCCCTTCGAGGAACTGTGGCGGAGACGGGTCGAGGTCGACGTCGGGGGACGGACGGTCCCGACGCTCGACCCGGTCGACCGGTTCGTCGTCCTCGCGGTACACGGGACCAAACACTGCTGGTACAGACTCGCCTGGGTCCACGACGTCGCGACGCTCGTGGCGACAGACCGGGTTCCCTGGGACGCGGTCCACGAGCGTGCGACCGACCTCGGCTGTCTACGTCACGTCCGCCTGGCGTGCTGGCTCGCACGCGACGTGTTCAGGACAGCTCTCCCGTCCGACATCGCCGCGGCCGTCGACGCCGACCCGACCGTCGCGACGCTGGGGCGCGACGCCCGAACCCGCCTCCGAGAGGGCGATGCGACGCCGCCGACCGACGGCGAACAGCACCGCTACCAGTGGCGCGCGCTCGATAGCTGGTCGGACAGGTTCGTGTACGCGGTCCGGCTCGCGACGATTCCGAGCGAAGCCGACGTCCAGAGCGTCGAGCTCCCGGAGACGCTCACGCCGCTCTACCGCCTGGTTCGCCCCGTTCGTCTCGCGACCCGCGGTGGGCGGGCGGGCGTCGATGTGTTGCTATCGCGGGAGTAGCGGACCCGTCGTTCCAGCGACGAACCGGGCGCCCACAGGTTTTTCCTCGCACCCGCCCAGTCCGGAGTATGGGCCTGCTCCAGCGCGTCAAGGATAGTTTCGTCGCGGGGCTGATCCTGGTCGCGCCGCTGGCGATCACGCTGTACATCCTGCAGATCCTCGTCACCTGGTCGCTGCAGTTCATCAATCCACTCGTCGCCCAGACGCGACTCGTCAACTACACCGCCAACATCGAAGTCGTCGCCCAGGTCGTCACGGTGGTGCTCATCGTCGCCTCGCTCACCCTCCTGGGCGCACTGGCCCAGTGGTCGGTCGGCCGCCACCTCTTCGGGAACCTCGGCCGGACGGTGAACTTCATCCCGCTCGTGAGTACGATCTACGCTGCGATCAAGCAGATGGCAACCTCGCTCGTCGACCGCGACACGGAGTACGAGAGCGTCGTCCTCGTCGAGTACCCCCGCGAGGACGTCTACTCGATCGGCCTCGTAACAGGCGAGGGCCGCGGCGCCATCGACGACGTCGTCGGCGACAAAGCCTACTCGGTGTTTCTCCCCAACAGCCCGAACCCGACGGCGGGCCGACTGGTGATGCTCCCCGCGTCCCAGATCCACGAGACGGACATGAGCGTCCGCGAGGGGATGCGCCTCATCGTCACGACGGGCATCGGCGAGAACGAGGCCGAACTCGAGGCCCACGGCGTCCCGATGGACGACGGACCCGAGGAACCCACGGGCGCCAGCGACTGACTGCGGTGGGGTCGCCGCGCGCGGCAATCGTCGGTCACTCCGGGAGGATATCACCGATGGCCGCGCCGACGGCCATGACGACGGCGGTCACGAGACACTGGGCGACGGCTACCGACGGCTCCGCCCAATCAACGCGCGCCCAGGCGGTCATCAGCCCGACCGACAGGACAGCGGCGATAACCAAGATGCTCACCAGGCGGACGGGGACGAATCCGAAAAGGAGGTCGGCCTCGACGTCCTCGAACCGGGCAGCGTGGAGAATCCCCAGGACGACTACGACGCCGAACAGGCCGGTGGCGACGACCGTCGGCGTCGAGTCGGCGATGGCCGCGCCGATCTCCAGGGTTCCGCCCTCGACGACCATCGGGATCCCGAAGACGAAACTGCCGACCAGCGCCTCCCCTGCGTCGCGACTCCCGAAGGCGTCGCGAAAGCGACCGATCGCCCGGGGCCGGTCCGCACGTCTGGCCGTCCGGATCGCCTCGCGCACCTGTTCGCGCTCTGCCTCGCTGTCGACCAGATCCTCGAGTTCTTCGAGGTCGTCGAGGACGTCGTCCATGTCCGGCTGTGGGTCGCTCTCGACACCACCATCGGAACGGGAGTCGGCCTCAGCAGACCCGCCAGACCCGGTCTCGACTGTCATGGTCGTTGCAGGACCCAGACGAGTGAAAAAGGTTGAGACCCGGAAGCCCCGGTTGTGGTCAGGCCGCAGCGTCGAAGGCCGACTCGAAGTTGTCGGACTTCTCGATGACCCGCTCGGCGCCGGCCGCGAGCGCGTCGAGTGCGTCGGTGTCGGGGTCCGTCTTGATCGTGAGCACCGGTTCGGTCTGGCCCCCGGACTGCTCGGGGTTCATGTCGTAGGTCGCCGCGGTGACGCCGTCGGTCTCCAGCAGCGCCCCCTTCAGCACGTTCATGAACGTGTGGTCCTCGCCCGCGATCTCGATCGAGACTTCTGTCTCGGTCTTCTCGATGACCCGGAGTTCCATACCCCGTCAAAACCGCCTCGCGCGCATGAAACTTACGGGTCGGGGGCGGTGACCCCGACGTCGGAGTCGCGGGCCGGGGTCAGGACCCGCGATCCTAGAGAAACGGCGGCGTGAGTTCCGGACTCGTGGCGACCCACAGCCCCAGCAGGCTGAAGCCGGCCAGGACCAGTCCGAAGGCGTACTGTGCCCGGGTCGAACCACCTTCGTGGAGGTCGAGCATCACGGTCCGCAATGTGACCATCCCGAGTCCGTGTCCGAGAAACACCGCGAGGACGGTGAGCACGCCCAGCCAGCCCGGCAGGACGAGCAGTCCCGGGTTCACCACCGCGGACGGGGCCGCCACCGACAGTGTGAGGGCCGGCACCAGCGAGAGGAAGTAGCCGAAAAAGTGCGCGAAGTGATAGCCCGCGGCCACCGCGAGCACGGCCGGGCCGACCCGCCGGAGCAGCGTCGGGAGGTCGATCTCCGGGAGGTACCGGCTCCCGACCCGACCGACCAGGATCAACGCCCCCCAGCAGACGACGAACCCGGACAGTAGTGCCAGACCGTACAGCGCCAGCGGCGGGATGCCCCAGCCGGCGACCCGGTTCGAGAGGCGCACCCACAGGGGCGTCGTGACGAAGCCGTCGAAGACGAACCCCCAGAACAGTGCGACGGCGAAGACCACGTCGTCGACGCCGAGAAACGGATCGTCGGCCAGGGCCGCACCGGGCGCGCGGAGGACGAATCCGTCCTCGTCCCGGCCCACCGGCGCGACCAGTCCATACCACCGGAACGCGCGAGCTACGGGGTCGACCTCCCCGAACCACGCGTCGGGGCCGTAGACGACGGCCCCCGAGACCGTCACGCCCGAGTAGGCACCGACCACGAGGACGAGCAGGCGGGGCCGGTCGGCCAGCGGCCCCACGGTCTGGACCCAGAACAGCGCCAGCAGCGCCGCGACCGAGGGCCAGGCGCCCCACCGCCAGCGGTAGGTTTTCGTGACCGCCGCCAGCGGCGTCGCGACCGTCCGCCACGGGTTGAGCACCGGCCAGGTGTTCCCGACGAGATACGTGCTCATCGCGTAGCCCGCCCACCAGCCGCCCCAGACGAGGACGACTGCCGGGTTCGAGATGGGGTCAGTCGGGCCGACGGCACCCGCGACCAGCACGACGAGCAGTCCCAGCACGCCCACCGCCCCGGCGAGTCGCGTCAGCGACTCCGCACCAGGCGAGGGCAACCGACGTCGCGCGGCGGCGAGGGCGTCCAGTCCACCCCGCTCGGCCCGGAGGGTCGCGACGGCCAGCGACAGAGCGACCACGAGGCCGCCGGTCCCCGCGGCCAGCGACCGCGACACCGAGAGGTGTCCACCGCCGAGCGAGCCGCCGTGTGCCAGGGCCGTCCCGGAGAACCCGAGAACGACCGCCACGGTCGAGGCCACCCCGCCCAGCAGACGGACCCGCCGGTCCCGTACCATTGGAGGCGGTTCCGGCGCTGGCCCCCTGTAGCTACCGGATCCACGCCGTCCCGAACGGTGCAGTCCCGCCCGTCCCGGCCACTCGCAGCGCCGGGAAATTCAAGCCCGTCTCGGCCGTGTTCGGGGCATGGAGACGCTCGACGTCACCGACGGGTTCGACGTCCACGACTACCGCCACGGGCTAAAGCTCCTCAAGGAGGACCGCGAGACCACCCACCTCGAGAACAGGGACGGGTTCCTGTGTCCCGCCTGCGACCGGGAGTTCGAGCGCCTGTTCGTCTCCGAGCGCCGCGAGAACACCTTCGGCGACCCCGGGTCGCCGTTCTGTATCGTGCGAACCGACGAACAGATCCTCCTGTTGACCCACTGACTCTCGACCGAGCGCACTTCCCCTGTTGACCCACTGACTCTCGACCGAGCGCACTTCCCCTGTTGACCCACTGACTCCGGACCCACAACACCCGCACCGGCACGTTCGGCGTCCGCTCAGGGCCACAGGCCGGCGAGCGCGAGTCCGAGAAAGACGAAGTAGGTCGCCAGTCCCCAGACGGCCGCGCCCACCACCACCGGGCCGACGAGATACGCCGCGGCGACCGCACCGAACAGCAGAGCGAAGACGCTCGCGGTCCGGAAATAGAGGTACTCCCACAGGCCGGCGACGGGCGTGTCCGCGACGAACAGCGCCTCGATGGCGAGCGCACCGGCGACGCCGACGACCGCGGCGACGGGGTCGACGAGCGTCCACGCCCAGTCGCCCACGGAGAGGACGCCGAGCAAGACGACGGTACAGCAAGCGGCGAGGGCGGCGTCCCGG
>ENA-ORCS01000140-ORCS01000140.1-marine-metagenome-genome-assembly--contig:-NODE-140-length-80861-cov-67.420913_pt1 | contig 80861 bp, 75 predicted proteins | sample MGYA00237781_ERZ508513 | MGnify/ENA primary metagenome ERZ508513 (study PRJEB26184, sample SAMN06268793) | marine metagenome | isolation source: Eden Landing Ponds, San Francisco, CA, USA | place...
CGACGGCTTTCATACACGACAGCACAGTCAGGTCCCGGATAGGTGTTGTCGTTGGCTACCGCTGCCCGGCCTCGCGAACGCGTTCGAGGACACGCTCTGCCTGTGCGATAAGCGGTGCGTCGATCATCTCCCCGTCGACTTCGAAAACCCCGGCATCTGTTTCGTCGTCGGCCGCAACAACGCGTTCAGCCCATGCTATCTCCTCGTCATCGGGGGTGAACGCGTCGTTGATGACCGCCACCTGATCCGGGTGGATCGCCATCTTGCCGTCGTACCCGAGCTGGGCAGCGAACGCAGTGGCGTCACGGAGGCCATCCAGATCGCCGTATTCCGGGTAGATCGTATCGACCGCATCGATTCCCGCGGCGCTGGCCGCAACGACGACTCGCTGGCGTGCATAGAGTACCTCCCGCCCATCGCTGGTGCGACTCGCACCGATGTCGGCCGCGAGGTCTTCGGCCCCGAACAGGAGCGCATCGGTTGGGTCGGCGGCTGCAATCTCCGCCGCGTTGAGGACGCCGGCGGCCGATTCCACCAGCGCAAGCACCGGGAGATCCACACTGTATTCTCCAAGGAGCCGTTCCAGTGCCGATATCTCGTCGGCAGAACTGGCCTTCGGGAGCATCACACTGTCGGGACTGGTGTCTGTCAGTATCGCCGCAAGGTCGGCTGTGGCGCTGACTCCTACGGGATTGATGCGAACGCAGATGTGGCTGTCCGAACTGACAGTCGAGAGTACCGACTGCACCGATTCACGCGCCCGCTCTTTATCAGCCGGTGCAACCGCATCCTCGAGGTCGAAGACGACGACATCGGCGTCGCCATCGGCCGCTTTCCGCATCAACTCCGCATTGTCACCCGGTGCAAACAGAACACTGCGACGAACCATAGCCGTGCCTTGACCCCCCAGCAGTAAGATGGTAGGGGATCGACACCGGCCATGACCCGTGTGTCCGTGCGTCTGGCGACCCGTTCGCCTGTCGCAGTCAGCACCGGCTCTTCTCGAATCAGCTATCGGTGTCACGATTCCGTCTACTTCGGCGGGTCTGCTGCACAGCACAAACAGCATGGATTTTTATGATACTGGGTAAAATCTCCCTCTGTGACAACCGACCTCCCTGGTGTCGACGACAGGAAACTGTTCGACACGCACGCACACCAACCGACCAGTGAGTTCCTCCACGACGCCGGCGGCGACATGATGCAAGACGCTGCCGACCGGTTCGGCACTGATCTGGAGACGTGGGACTACGACGAAATGCTCGCGGAGTACCACGAAGCGGGCGTCGGTGGCGCTGTCCTGCTTGGCTGGGACGCGGAGACGAACACCGGGAACCCACCCGTCCCGAACGACTACGTCGCCGAGGTCCGGGACGAGTATTCCGACTTTTTCGTTGGCTTCGGGAGCGTCGACCCGCTGAAAGACGATTGTGTGCAGGAGGCAATCCGGTGCGTTGAGGATCTGGACCTCTCCGGGTTCAAGTTCCAGCAGATCGCACAGGGCTTTGACCCCTCGGACGAACGCCACGACCATCTGTGGAGTACCATCGAAGACCTCGGCGTCCCCGTTGTCTTTCACGGCGGGAACTCGACACTGGGGGCCTGCAGCGCTGGCGGCCGCGGCCTGAAGGTCAAGTACGGCAACCCGATGCTTATCGACGACGTGGCTGCTGCACATCCGGACCTCCATATCCTCATCGCCCATCCCGCGTTCCCGTGGGAGAAAGAGCAGCTGGCGATCTGCCAGCAGAAGGGCAACGTGTATATGGACCTCTCCGGCTGGGTGCCGAAGTATATCGACGATCAGGTACTCCATTACGCCGGCACGGTCCTCAAAGACAAGGTGATGTTCGGCACCGATTATCCGATGATCGACCCAGAAACGTGGCTCGAATCGTTCGCTCGCGACACTGACTTTGATACGGATGTCCAGCGGAAGATTCTGTTCGAGAACGCACAGGAGTTTTTCGACCGCTAGTCGAAATCCGGGGTTCGCCCGTCCAGAAACGCCTCGACACCACGTGCATGTGCCGGCGTATCGTACGCCAGTGATTGGATGCGTGCTTCTCGACGCAGCCCGGTTTCCAGGGGCTGGCCGATGTTGTCGTGGATCGCTTCCTTCGCCAGCCCGAGGTTCTCCGTTGGCTGTGCCTGAAGCGTTTCGAGCAGGTCAGCTGTCCGCGCATCAAGCTCGGCCGGGTCGATAGCCTCGTTGATCAGATCCATTTCGGCGGCGCTCTCGGTGTCGATCAGCTTCCCGGTGAACGCGAGCTCTTTGGTTTTCCTGAGACCGATCAGCCGGGGAAGTATGGCGGTTGCGCCCATGTCCGGCACGAGGCCGACGCTGATGAACGATGCACCGAACCGCGCGGAACTGGCGGCGTACGCGAAATCAGCGACGGCCACAAGCGACAACCCGGCACCGACTGCGTCGCCGTTGACCTTCGCGACGACAGGCACGGGTGCCGAGAGGATATTGCTGGCGACCCGGCCCAGTGTTGTCCGGACTCGCTCGTAGGCTTCCGTTGTCGATTCTTCCCGCTCGCTCATCGCCTCGATATCCCCGCCAGCGCTGAACGAATCACCGTCGCCAGTGAGGAGGACGGCGTCGTGCGTCGCCGGGTCGAGATCCTCGAGCGCATCGGCTAATTCAGTAGCGACCGCTGCCGTCATCGCGTTTTTCGAATCTGGACGGTCGAATACGATTCGTCGAACAGCGCCGTCTTCAACGCGCATGGTCGTACTCACACGCCCGGGTATTTAACTCCGAACCCGTCTTTCTCTGTCGTCGCCTGGTCGGCCGTCGTCGTTACTCTCCACCGTCTCCCGGATGGCCGTCACCGACGCCGCCGAACAGCTGTGTGAACAACGAGTGCTGTGCGCGATGAAGTCGTTCGAGGAATGCAGACTTACTGATCCCGAGTTCGCCAGCGACTTCGCTCGCAGTCGTCTGTCGTGGGACGACAAAGTAGCCCATCTCGACTGCGTATCGGAGACTCTCCTCCTGTGCCGGGGTCAGGTCCCATTGCTGTGCGATAGACGCGTCTTCTGTTGCACGCAGTGCGTACACCCGCTGTAGTTTCACGCCGACAGTTTCACCGGCCGTCTCCATGACTGTCTGGAGAATCTCGTGCCCAACCACAGCACCAGCTAAAACCGCGTTCCCGTCCCGATACGTCAGCGATTCTACCATGAACCCCGCGCTAATGAGTTTATGCACAACACACTGCTGGAGTGACAGGCATCGATAGTTATACCGCCCCTCGGTAACTGACTGGTAGAGATAGCGGATCCGGTCGTCTCCGTCGAGGTAGTCTTTGAGGTCGTCGCTCGCCTGTGCGCTGAACCGCAGCAACACGTTACCGTCCTCCCGGAGGAGCGGCGGGGCCGCCTCGATGGGTGTCCCCGTGACACTGCTCGCATCTGCCAGTGGGCAGTCGTCACCCTCGATGCGAAACTCGACCATCAGGCACTCCTCTATCATTGCCTCGCACATGTGCGGATGTACGTATAAAACCCGCCTATATGGGGGCAAATTAGTAAGAACATTCCTCACGATTTATAGAATAGATATGAACGTCGACGAAGTCAAAGACCGCGCCGGACCCCGGGAGTTCAGCCCGAAAGACGACCTTCCCGAAGAGTATCGGAAGGCAGCCACGCGGATGCTTGAGTTCCACGCCAACAGCGAGATTATGGGCGCGTTCCTTGAACGGCCCTTCATCAGAAAAGCACCGAGTATCGAGCGAAAGATGGCCTTCAGCGCGAAGGTTCAGGATGAGATCGGCCACGGCCAGATGCTCTACCGAGCGGCGGAATCGCTCGGCGTCAAGACCCGTGAAGAGATGCTCGACGATCTGGCGAACGGAGACGGAAAGTTCCTGAACTGCTTCCACTACCCAATGGAGAGCTACGTCGAGACGCCGATGATCGCGTTCTTTGTCGACGGGGCTGCGATGCGTCGTCAGGCGACCCTGAAAAAGTCCAGCTGGGAGCCATACGCCCACGCGATGGACAAGATCTGCTTCGAAGAGGGGATGCACGTCAAACATGGTGAGTCGATCCTCCGCGAACTGATGAACGGCTCCCGGAAGGAACAGCGTATGACTCAGGAGGCCTTCGAAGAGTGGTGGCCCCGAATCCTGCAGTTCTTCGGCCCGACCGACGACCAGAGCACCCACCACGACTTCGCTGCGGAAGTCGGACTGAAGACGTGTACAAACGACGAACTTCGAACCGCGTTCCTCAACACGTACATCCCGAAGGCCAAGAAATACGGCCTGGAGATGCCCGATGAGCCACGCATCCGCGAAAACGGTGACGGGAGCTACGAGGTCGTTGAGGATGACCTCGACTGGGACGAGTTCTTCACGGTCTCACAGAACGAATACGAGGGCAGTATCGAGCAGATCACCGGTCGCCGGCAGGCTCAGGAAGCGGTACAGTGGGTCCGTGACATGATGGACGACCAGACGACGACGAACAGCGGCCCGCAGTCACAGGCGGCGGATTGAGAACAATGATCTGGGAAGTATTCCGACAACAGAGTCCGGACGCGGATTTCGTTCACTGCCGGGATGTTCACGCACCCGACCGAGAGATGGCAAAGCAGTTCTCGGTCATCCAGCACGGACGGCGGAAGCCAACCCACGCCCTCTGGGTTGCCCCGCAGGAGAAAATCACGCAGGTCGACCCCGATGCAGAGAGCCGCGACGAGACTGGGGACGGTGCCGAGAAACCGTGGGCCGTCTTCCGGCAGGACAAGCCCGGTGGGTATCATACGCACTGCGGTGATGTCGACGCTGCCAGCGCCGCCGACGCAGAACAGGCGGCGATCGCGGCGTTCACTGACGACGACCCGAACAGTCTCTGGGTCGTCCAGCACCAGTACATTGGTGAAGTCACAGCGGATGACGTAACGTTTGGCGGGACGACCAACAAGTCCTACCGGTTTGCACAGACGTACAACGTCAACCCGGCTGCTGAGGAGGTCGAAGCCTCCGAGTCTGAGCAGATAGAAGCGGAGAAACAACGAGGTGAAATCTAATGGCAACAACAGAATCCGACCTCGGCGGTCCAACCGACCTTTCGGAGGAAGAACAGCGCGCAGTCGAGGCACAGCTGCTCCGGCTTGCTGACGACGAGTTGATTCAGGCCGAACGCTACACGTTCTGGCAGGTGCGTGCGCCGACACTGGAATCGGACCTCTCGATCTCGAACAACGCACAGGACGAGCTGGGCCACGCACGGCTGTGGTACGATGCAGTGCAGCAACTGGGCTATTCCGAGGAATCGCTCATTTACGAGAGCGACCCCAGCGACTTCCAGCACAGTACGTTCGTCGAGCTGCCGTTTGCGGAAGGTGACTGGGCCGACGCCATCGTCAGAGCGTACCTCTACGACGTTGCTGAAGACATCCGCCTCTCCGCGCTTGAGAACTCGTCATACGAGATAATCCGGAACAGAACGAGCCGCATCCAGGGCGAGGAAGGCTATCATCTCGAACACGCCGAAAGCTGGCTGGACCGGATGGCACTGGACGAGGAAGCCAGCGAACGCGTGCAGGCGGCTATCGATGACCTCTATCCGTACGCCCTCACGCTGTTCGAACCAGTCGGGGACGTGGAGGCCGACATCGAACGGCTGGGCATCCGGACGATGACTCTCGATGAGATGCGCAGCGAATGGGAGACTCGCGTCGAGTCGTTCCTGACCGAACTGGGATTCGACGTGCCGACCGACGTTGCCCCCGCAACGCCGACGGGCCGGGACAACGAACACACTGACCACTGGCACGACCTTCACGAACAAATGACTTCGAGCTACCGGAATCTGGGACGTGACAAAGCGACGCTGATAATGGCGGACGACGATGAGTAGCGACTACGACCGGCCACGCGCAGACGCTGATGCCACCGCGTGTTCGTACACTGACTATGAGACCAAAGACCACGCGGCGGACGACGTGCCAGCCACGGGCGAAGACGCCGACGGCATCGAACGCGACGTGTGGGCGGCCCTGTATCAGGTCGAGGACCCGGAGATGCCGGTCAGCATCGTCGATCTGGGCCTCATATACGGGCTTGACGTGTCCGACGGCGAAGCCACGGTTGATATGACGCTCACCTACAGCGGCTGTCCGGCACGCGAAATCATCCTCGATGAAGTCGAAGAAGCCGCCGAGAGTGTCGACGGAATCGAGACTGCATCGGTCCGGCTGGTCTGGTCCCCGGACTGGTCCATTGATCTGGTCACCGAACAGGGCAAAGAAGCGTTGCGTGACTTCGGGATGAGCTTCGACGGATGAGCGAGCCGGACCCCAGCGTTACGACCAGCGGCGAACAGACAGGCGCGGAGTGCCCGTACTGTGGCTCGACCGACACCGAACGGAAACACCCACGAGGACCGTCACGGTGTCAGTCGATTCATTACTGTAACGAGTGCCTGCAGCAGTTCAAGAAGTTCGAGTAAGCAGTTATTACTCGCTAGTTCTGGCGTCGCAATTTTATATCGTGAATCAGGGCAATGGTGCCATTGATTGCACTGACTGGCGGTGTGATGCCGACTCGTCGAAGAGAGCTTCAGCCGAGGTTGATGTGGACGTTTTTCACCTCGGTGTAGCTCTCGATAGCCTGTTCGCCCTGTGCGCGACCGTGACCGCTCTGTTTCGTGCCGCCGAAGGGAGTCTGTGGCCACGTGTTGGGCGTCTCGTTGACCATCACCATCCCGTAGTCAAGTCTGTCTGTGACGGTGTGAGCGCGAGTCAGGTCGTTCGTCCAGACACAGGCAGTGAGGCCGAACGGCGAGTCGTTCGCGACCGCAGTGGCCTCTTCCTCGTCGCTAACTTCGATTGCGGTGAGCACAGGGCCGAAGATCTCTTCTTGGGCAATCGTCATCCCGTTGTCCACGTCGGCAAAGACGGTCGGCTCGACGAAGTGACCGGTGTCTCTGTCCGCAGGAACGCCACCACCAGCCACAACAGTCGCACCCTCCTCCTTGCCGGTCTCGATGTAGTCGAGTATCTCCTGTTGCTGGCCCGCGCTGACGACTGGTCCCATCTGCCCATCGTCGTCGATGCCACCGCCGAGTGGGATGTTTTCAGCGATTTCGGCCATCCGGGAGACCATCTCCTCGTAGACGTCCTCGTGGACGACAATGCGCGAGTTCGCCCAGCACATCTGCCCGGCGTTCATGAAGATCCCGTACTGGATGCCACGGGCGGCGGCATCGAGGTCAGCGTCGGGGAACACGACTGCCGGCCCTTTGCCACCGAGTTCGAGCGTTACGTCAGCGACCGCATCGGCAGCAGTGCGCTGGACTGTCTTTCCGACACCGGTACTCCCGGTGAAGGTGACGTGATCGACGCCCTCGTGTCCGGTGAGTGCGTCACCGGCCTCGGACCCCTTCCCGGGAACGACGTTGACGACGCCGTCCGGAAGGCCCGCTTCCTCCGCGGCTTTCGCGTAGTACAGCGCCGATAGCGGCGTCATAGCGGACGGTTTGAGGATAACGCTGTTTCCTGTCGCCAGCGCCGGTGCTAGGCCGCGGCCGGCGAGCTGGAAGGGATAGTTCCACGGCGCGATGTGTGCGGTCACACCGACTGGCTCACGAGTGGTGTAGTTGAGCCGGCCATTTTCGACAGGAATCTCGTCACCGCGGACCTTGTCCGTCCAGCCGGCATAATGGCGGAACGTATCGATGACCATGTCGATTTCCAGCCCAGCCTCGAACGGCGTTTTTCCGTTGTCGTGGGATTCAACCATGGACAGTTCGTCTTTCATCGCCTCGATGGCGTCGGCCATCGCATGGAGTTTCGCCCGGCGCGTTCCGGGGTCCATCGTCGCCCACTCGGAACCCTCTGCGACGGCCGCCTGTGCCGCTTCTACTGCAGCATCGATGTCGGACGCCTCGGCCTTCTGTACTGACGCGTAGGTCCGTTCAGTTGCCGGGTCCTCCGTCTCAATGCTGTCGCCGTTGGTCGCTTCTCGCCATTCTCCGCCGATATACAGGTCTGTCGGGCCGGTGTACTCCATTGCAGTAACAGAGGGAGTGCGCGGCGTCTTAGTTGTTATTATTGATTATTAATGTCTGGGCGACAAGAGCGCTAGCTTCGAGTTTCAAGCCGCAAAATTGCGGTACTACGCGCTATCGATGCATCGCCTTCGGCCGCGGCAGTAGACTCACTCGCGTTTCTTGATCAGGAACTTCATATCGCCCTCGAAGACGACGGTCCCGTCCTGGTTTTCCATTTCAGTGTCGAGGACGACCAGCCCGGCGTCGTCGCGTCCGACTTCTTTGGTGTTGTCAACGACAATCTCCAGCTGGAGTGTATCGCCGATGTGGACCGGGTTTGGGAGGTCCATATAGTTCATCCCGAGGAACGCGAATGCGGTCCGCTCGACGATCCCGGTCCGGTAGACGAAGCCGGTCGCCTGCACGAACGTCATTGGACCGTGAGCGATCCGCTCACCGAACTCCTGTTCTTCCGCGTATTCCTTGTTCGTATGCAGCTCTGTCCAGTCTCCAGACAGGGCGGAGTGCATGACGAAATCGGACTCGGTAACGGTCCGGCCGACACTGATAAATTCCTGTCCTTCTTCGAAGTCCTCGAAGTGGTGTGGCTCGTAGCTGTATGCCATATTTTTTCATCTAATAGCAGCCATTTATATTTTTACGCTCCGCTGACAGCAGCAGTGACCGGTATATATTTATTATTAGTGATGGAACCACGACCCGTATGTCCGGTGTCGCCGACGAAGTCAGAGAGCGTATCGAATCGGATGCGTACTGCGAAACCCTTGGTATCGATGTCGTCGAACTTGATTCGGGGTACGCCCAGACTGAACTGACGATTACCGAGGACCTGCTGAACTTTCATGGGACACCGCATGGCGGAGCGATCTACTCACTTGCAGATGCGGCGTTCGCCGCGGCGTCGAACTCTCATGGCGAGGCAGCGGTCGCACTGGAGACGAACATCTCGTATTTAGACGCCGTCGACACCGGTGAGACGCTGTCTGCGATCGCTAAAGAAACACATCTCGCAGGCAGCACCGCAGAGTACGAGGTAACGGTGACTGCACAGGATGGCGAGCGCATCGCGACGTTTCGTGGACGAGTCTACCGGCCCTGACAGTCAGTCACGGTGGTCGTAGACGCGTTTTACCTTGCCGACCTGCGTTCGTTCGATACTGCCGGGCGCAACGAGTTCGAGTTCGTCCGGGGTGAACGCGAGTACGTTTTCTAGCCGCTCGATGATTTCGTCTTCCAGCGCTTTGTCACCCGGCCCCTGCTCTGCAGTTCGTTCGATGGTGAGTTCCAGGATGTCGAGGTTGTCCTCTTTGTAGAGGTCGATCCGGTAATGCGGAGCAACGCCGTCGATATCCAATACAGCGTGTTCGATTTCGCTGGGATAGAGATTCACGCCCCGAACGATGAGGAGGTCGTCGGTCCGGCCGGTGACGTTGTCCATCCGTACCATCGTCCGTCCGCACGCACACTCGTCGTAGTTCAGTGTCGTGAGGTCGCCAGTCCGGTACCGGAAGACCGGCAACGCTTCCTTGGTGAGTGTTGTCAGAACGAGCTCACCTTCTTCGCCTTCCTCGACCGGTTCTTTCGTGTGTGGGTCGATGACTTCCGGGTAGAAGTGGTCCTCCCAGATGTGGAGTCCATCCTTCGCTTCGTGGCATTCACACGAGACCCCAGGACCGATGATCTCCGAGAGTCCGTAAATATCGATGCCATCAACGCCCAGTCGCTCTTCGATTTCCTCCCGCATCGGGTCGGTACACGGCTCAGCGCCGAAGATTATCGTCGAGATCGGCAGATCTCTGGGGTCGTGGCCCATCTCTTCGGCCGTTTCGGCGAGGTAGAGTGCATACGATGGGGTGCATGTGAACACATCGCTTTCTAGGTCGGTCATCAACTCGACCTGTCGCTGTGTCTGGCCGCTTCCGATAGGAACAACTGAGGCCCCCAACTCCTCAGTTCCGTAGTGGATACCAAGTCCGCCAGTGAACAACCCGTACCCGTAGGCGTTCTGGACGGTATCGCCCGCTTCAGTGCCGCTCGCAGCCAGCGAACGCGCGACAACTTCACTCCAGGTGTCGAGGTCGTCATCCGTGTACGAGACGATTTTCGGCTTCCCGGTCGTTCCGGACGACGCGTGGATGCGGGCGACCTCCTCGTCGTCTACGGCGAAGAGTCCATCTGGGTACTCGTCGCGGAAATCCTCTTTCGTCGTCATCGGCAGTTTCGTGATGTCGTCGATACTCTGGATGTCTTCGGGCGAGACACCTGCCGCATCGAGTTTCTCCCGGTAAAACGGGACGTTCTCGTGGGCGTGTGTGACAATTCTTTGCAATCGGTCAGATTGCAACGCACGCAGCTCTGTCCGGTCAGACGCCTCCAGTGGCTTGTACACCATCTTCAATGATAGAATTGAATGTTAATGATAAAATGGTTTGGGATTGGTCACTGCACCGCCAGTTGCGTGCTTGGTATAGGGCTGTCAGCAAACGATGCAAAGCTATTTTTCAGTACCCTCAGAGTTCCATGTATGCGGGATGCGTATCTCATCGGCGCAGGGCAAACGCCGTTTGGCTCGATGCCCGAAGAGAGCTACAGATCACTGTTCGACCACGCAGTCAGCGAAGCCATCGACAGTGTCGACCACGGTATCGATACGAACGCGATAGACGAAGCGGTCGTCGGCTCACTCGGCGTGGGCGGTCGACAGCTCGGTCTCTCTGGACCGGCAGCGACTGAACACGCTGGGCTGCACGGCGTCCCCAGCGTGCGCGTTGAAAACGCCTGCGCCGCGTCGGGCTACGCTGTCCGACAGGCAGTGCAGGCAGTCAAAAGCGGGATGGCCGACGTAGCGCTGGCTGGCGGCGTCGAAGTCATGACAGACATGAGCAGCGATGTGACGAAGTACTGGCTTGGTGTTTCCGGTGAAACAGAGTGGGAACGGCTGACTGGGACGACCTTCTCTGGCGTTTACGCACAGATGGCAAGTGCGTATCTACGGGAGTACGAGGCCAGCGAGGAGCACCTCTCGATGGTGGCAGTCAAGAACCATCGGAACGGCGCAAAGAACCCGAAGGCCCACCTGGGCTTTGAATGCTCCTTCGAAGACGCCGTCGGCGCACCGGTCGTCGCAGACCCCTTGAACCTCTATCACTGCTGTCCGACCTCTGACGGCGCAGCGGTCGCGCTCATCGCGAGTGAGGACGTCGTCGGGCAGTACACCGACGACCCGGTCCGGATCGCCGGGGTCGGCGCGGCCAGCGACCGGGTCGGTCTCTTCCAGCGAGACAGCTACACTTCGATTTCTGCCTCGGAAATGGCCGCAGACACAGCCTACAACCGTGCCGGGGTTGGCCCTGACGACCTCGATTTCGCAGAGGTCCACGATTGCTTCACGATCGCCGAACTGCTTGCATACGAGGACCTCGGGTTCTGTGACCGCGGCGAGGCCCCACAGTTACTTGAAGCGGGAACGACCGAATCTGACGGAGCAATGCCGGTCAATCTCTCCGGCGGGCTGAAATCAAAGGGTCACCCTATCGGCGCAACCGGTGCCGGACAGCTTGTCGAGGCGTTCAAACAACTCACCGGCAGCGCTGCGGACCGGCAGCTAGCGGCCCCGAAGTACGGGCTGACTCACAACGTGGGTGGGAGCGGCGGCAGCGCAGTTGTCCACATCCTCGAACGGGAGGCCGCACGATGACTGCCGCAGGGCTTGCGGCCATCGGTGCGTACGCACCTCGCCTGCGGATCGACGCTGAAGAGTTCGAAGCCGCCTGGGGTCGGTTCGATGCGGCGGGGGTTGATGAGAAGGCGGTCCCCGATGCCGACGAAGACGCAGTCACGATGGGTGTCGAAGCGGCCCGCCGTGCGCTCACTGCGGCTGACGCGTCCGGCGCGGCCGTTGCGCATCTGGCCTTTGCGACGACGACACCGCCGATGGCCGAAGAGGACCTTGCAGCGAGACTCTGCAGTATTCTCAACGTCCCCGACGATGCAAAGACGCAGACGATGACCGGCTCCACGCACGCCGGTGCGCAAGCACTGGACGCAACCATGGACGGCGGGCCGTTCGGGGAGGACATCGGCCTCGTCATCATCAGTGACTGTCCGCGGGGCGACCCTGACAGCGAGGTCGAGCACGCCGCCGGTGCTGGGAGCGTCGCGCTCGTTGTCGACGATGACGGTCCCGGAACCGTCATTGAGCGAGCGTCACACACGGAGGCCTACCCCGGAACGCGTTTCAGAACGGGCGGGGACGACCGGACGACCGGTCTGGGCGTGACGCAGTACGACCGCGAGGCGTTCACGACCACACTCAGCAGTGCGGCGGACAGACTGGACGTGCCGATGGAGACAGTCGATGCAGCAGCGGTCCAGTCTCCGGACGGAAAGCTCCCGTATCGGGCAACAGGTGCGCTCGGGGTTGACGCAGCGACTATCGCCGCCGCTGACACAGTTAGTTCGCTCGGGGACACCGGCGCAGCAAGCGCATTTCTCGGGGCGGCGACAGCGTTTGCGGATGGCGCTGAACGTGTGTTGATTGCTGCGTACGGAAGCGGCGCGAGTGCGACGCTCTTCGTCGCCACTGGTCCCGTTCCGGTCAACACTGCGCTGGACGGTGCTGTCTCCCTGTCCTACGCCGCGTACCTCAGGCGGCGAGGCGAGATTACGCGCGACGAACCCGAAGGTGGCGGAGCGTACGTCAGTGTCCCGTCCTGGCAGCGGACGATTCCGCAACGCCACCGGCTTGTCGCCGGTCGGTGTTCCGCGTGTGAGGCGTTGAACTTCCCGCCGACCGGGGCCTGTACGGACTGTCACGAGCGCACCAGCGATTTCGAGGCTGTCGAACTGCCCGGGACAGGGACAGTCGAGGCAGTAACGACTATCCAACAGGGCGGTGCGCCACCGGAGTTCGTCGCCCAGCAGTCGAAAAGCGGCCAGTTCGATAGTGCTATCATCGCGCTCGATAGTCAATCAGGCGAGCAGACTGTGAGCGTCCCTGCACAGGTGCTTCAGGCGACGGACGAAGTCACGATAGGCACACCTGTCGTGCTGACGACGCGACGCATCTACACGCAGGAGGGGGTCATCAGATACGGCTTCAAAGCACAGGTCGCCAGCCAGCGCCGGTAGCCGGCACTAGCAGGGATTCTCGAACACAACCGCGACACTCTGACCGAAACCGACACACATCGTCGCCAGTCCGTGGGTCGCGTCCTGCCGTTGCATCTCGTGTAACAATGTCGTCGTGATTCGTGCCCCCGAACAGCCAAGCGGATGGCCTAACGCGATAGCCCCACCGTTGACGTTGAGCCGCTTGCCCGGAATCTCCAGTTCGCGCTTACAGTGGAGACTCTGCGCGGCAAAGGCCTCGTTGAGTTCCACGAGGTCAATATCGTCGATTTTCAGGCCGGCATTGTCCAGTGCAGCACGCGTGGCCGGAATCGGTCCCCGTCCCATGACCAGCGGGTCGACACCAGCGACAGACCGCGTCTCGATCCGGCCGAGGACATCGAGACCGTGCTGGTCCGCGTACGCCGCTGAGGTGACAAGCATCCCAGCAGCCCCGTCGGTCAGCGGTGACGCGTTCCCCGGCGTGACTGTCGCCGCCTCGTCGTCACGGAACACTGTCGGGAGTTCGCTCAACTGCTCGACTGACGTGTCTGCTCGCGGTGTTTTATCGCTCTCTACCGCTGTCTCGTCGGTGTGGACTGGCACGGTCTCTGCATCGAACCGACCGCTTTCCATGGCAGCGACCGCCCGCTCGTGTGAACGCAACGCGAACTCGTCCTGGGCTTTTCGGCTGATATCGTGGGTCCGTGCGATGGTTTCGGCCGTCTGTCCCATCGGAAGCCTGTCGGGGTCGTACCGCTGTTCGATAGCGGGATGCAGCCAGTCGGAGAAAGGGACGGTGCTCATGTGTTCGACACCGGCCACCGGATACACCGCCCCGTCGCCCGCCTCGATGGCGCGAGCGGCGTCGACAAGCGTCGTCAGCGAAGAGCCACACAGGCGGGTCGTTGTCGCCCCGGGCACTGTCTCGGGAAACCCGCCGGCGAGTATCGACTGCCGGGCGAGGTTTCGGCCCTGCTCGCCCTCCTGGTTTGCACACCCGAGCCGGAAGTCATCCCACTCGACGGCCGGGACACCGGTCCGGTCAACAAGTGCAGTAAGCACAGTGGAGACGAGGTCTTCGGGATGTGTCCCAGCCAATGCGCCATCCTTCGGTACCTGTGGCGTCCGTACGGCGTCGACAACAACGGCTTGCGAGTCGGAAGCAGTCATCCTCACCGGTTCATATCGCGGCCGCCGTATTAAATGCAGGTCACACCGGGGGTGAGACGCAAGCAACGTTTTTATCCTTTGCTACTGTGCTGAGAAATGATGCACGTAGCTATCCTAGGCGCCGGTACCATGGGCCACGGTATCGCTCAAGTATCGGCAATGGCCGGTCACGACGTCACTCTCCGAGATATCGAGGCGGATATCGTCGACGACGGCCTGACCGCCATCGAGTCGAATCTGGAGGAGGGTATCGCCCGGGAGAAAGTGACCGAATCGACGGCCGAGGCAACCCTGGACCGCCTCACCGGAACGACATCGCTGGAGGCGGCTGTGACCGGGGCAGACCTCGTTGTGGAAGCAGTCCCCGAAGAGATGGCGATCAAACACGAGACGCTCACTGCGGTCGAATCCCACGTCGACCCGGCAACGCTTATCGCTTCAAACACCTCTTCGCTGTCACTGACTGAGATCGCGAGCGTCCTTGACTATCCCGAGCGAGCTATTGGCCTTCACTTTTTCAATCCGGTGCACATTATGACACTCGTCGAGATTGTCGTCGCGGAACAGACGAGTGCCGAAACGATTGCGCGTGCCCGGGAGTTCGTGAACGGGATCGACAAGACACCGGTGGAGGTGGCCGATGCACCGGGTTTTGCCTCCTCTCGCCTTGGCGTCTCGCTGGGCGTCGAAGCGATGCGGATGGTGCAGGAAGGCGTTGCAACACCGCAGGACATCGACACCGCGATGGAACTCGGCTACAATCACCCGATGGGACCTATCGAACTCGGCGACGTCGTCGGTCTTGATGTCCGACTCGACATCCTCGAATACCTGCGTGACGAACTCGGTGAACGGTTCCGTCCGCCACAGATTCTGAAACGGAAGGTCCGTGCGGGCAAACTCGGCAAGAAATCCGGCGAGGGGTTCTACGTCTGGGAGGACGGTGACATCGTTGGCACCAGCGGCGAGTGGGGGGACGCATGACGGACCTCGCTGACGTTGCGGCGGACTGTGAAACGGTCTCGGTGCACGTCGGGGACCGCGTGGAGAACGTCGCTACCGTCGAATTACACCGCCCGGAGGCTCGAAACGCGCTCAACACCCAGTTGCGGTCGGAGTTCAAGCAGGTCTTCGACGCAATCCCGGACAGCGACGTTCGTGCTGTCGTGTTGACTGGCGCGGCAGACACCGGCGCATTCGTTGCGGGTGCGGACGTAACGGAACTCCGCGAGCGGGATATGTTAGAGCAACGGGAGGCGAGCAAGCGACCTCGCGTCTACGAGTACGTCGACGAGTGCCCGATGCCGGTCATCGCCCGTATCAACGGGCACGCCCTCGGCGGCGGCTGTGAGCTGATTCAGGCGGCTGATATCCGGATCGCGCATACGGACGCGAAATTCGGGCAGCCGGAAATCAACCTCGGCATCATGCCTGGTGGTGGCGGCACACAGCGACTGCCGCGTCTGGTCGGGGAGGGCCACGCGATGCGGCTTATCCTCACGGGCGAACTCATCGACGCGTCGGAGGCTGCCGATATCGGCCTCGTCGACGAAGTTCACGATGACGACTCCTTCGATGAGCGTGTCTACGACATCGCGTCGTCGATTGCAGAAAAAAGCCCTGCGGCGCTCGAATTAGCGAAGAAAGCCGTTCGTGCCAGTTCCCGAATGGACCTCGAAGCCGGCATTGAGTACGAAGCCGAACTGTTCGCTCAACTGTTCGCAACCGGTGACAAGAACGAAGGTATCGACGCGTTCCTCGAAGACAGAGATCCAGAGTGGGCCAGCGAGTGAGCGCATCTCGTCCCCAAAACGGGGTCCATCGTTCGACCGCAGCCACACACAGCGAAGTACAACTCGAAAACTGCTCGTTGCCCCGCTGGAACTACGCTGGTAGCCTCAAGGATGGGCCATGTTTATCCCGATCTCGTTGACAACGCCCAGTAGCAGCGTCGGCAGTTCGTCCCGAAGAATGGGGCCTTCAAGCCGGCTTGCTGGGCCAGAGACACTGATCGCCCCGATGGCGATGTCGTTCTCGTCCGTGATCGGGGCCCCGACCGCGTGCAGTCCCTCCACCGACTCCTGAAAGTTGAACGCGTATCCGCGGTCACGGATGGCCTCGATTTCCTCCCAGAGTTCGTCCCGGTCGGTGATCGTCTGTGGCGTCCGGCCAGGCAAGCCATGCCTGTCGATGGTCTTCGTGATCTGGTTGTCTGGAAGGTGTGCCAGTATGGCCTTCCCCGCGGCGTGCTGGTGGAGATAGTTCCGATGGCCAACCCGGGCGTACGTCTGCACCGAGTGTTTCCCCTGAGCGCCGTAGATGTGGACGCTCCGGCCGTGTTCTTCAACGGCACACCAGATTTTTTCCTCGGTCTCCTCCGCGAGTTCGTCGACTCTTGGCTTTGCCTCGTCGTAGAGCCGGTATTTGTTCCGTGCCACTTCGCCGTAGTCCAGAAAGCGGATCCCGAGCTGATACTCGTTATCGTCCTCGACGAGGAGACTGTTGGCCGCGAGTGTCTTCATGTATCTGTGTGTTGTACTCTTCGCACAGTCGAGGTGGGCTGTCATTTCAGACACCGTGGCCGTATCGTGTTCCTTGAGATACTCCATGATCTCGATTGCTCTCTCGATCGTTCCGACCGGCCTGTTGACAGCGGGCGGGATTGCCATACGTACACACATGACTAATCGGCTTACAAGTGTTTTGTTCGAGTAGCTTGAATCAGTGGTGGCCCTGCCAGATCGGCAGGTAAAAGCCAATCCGCGACGACATGGCGCACGCATGACAAAAATCGTTGATTTGCTCGTCCGGAGAGATGGCTACACTCACGAGGAGTTCGCCGACCGATGGCAAGGCGACCACTCGGAGCTAGCGAAGGATCTGCCGGGGTTGCAGCGCTACGTGACATCCGTGCCAACAGACCCGGAGCGTGCGGCCTACGACGGCGTGCTTGAGCTGTATTTCGAGGACATGGATGCACTCAGCGACGCGTTTGATTCAGACCTTGCCGAAACAGTGCAGGCCGACGCAGCCGAATTTATCGATCTGGAGGCCGGCCCCCGGCTTATCGTCGAGGAAACGGTCCAGCTCGACGAAAGAGACGACTGATAGCGCTCCACCTGTTTTGCCGACCGATGCGTTTTCCCTGAGCGACCTTCTGCAGATATCACCCATCAAGCCGGCTTCCATCGACGTAGAGTTTGCCGGCAGGTGGCCGGTCAGCGTCATAGCTATCGTGATACTCAAACAATTGAAACAGCGCCCCGGTCGGGTTCGATGGTGGCACAAATGCCTCTGTCCAGTCCTGATACTCGCGGTACTCAATGACGCTGTATCCGTTGCGCTCCAGTACCGCTTTCACTGCGTCGACAGCGGCCACTTCGAGCGTGACGTGGTGTAGGCCCGGACCGTGGTTGTCGAGATACGACGTAAGGAATGTGTCCGATGCCTCCGGTGCGATGAGTTCTAGCCGCGACGCCTCCCGACCGAAATCGTACTGTGCCCAGCGAAACCGCCCCTCGACGGACTCTTCGATGAGCTTCCGACAGCCGAGTGCGAACAGGAACGGTTCAGCGTCGCCGATGTCCTCGACAGCGATTCCGATGTGGTCGACACGGATCGGGGTCTCCTGAGACATGGCAAAGACTGCGTCAGGCTCCCCATTATATGCTCGGGTCGGGAGTACGAGCCGTAATTATGTCCGTCTCCGTGGCCACCCTCGCAGTGGCAGAAAGCGCTACTGAACTGCGAACCAGCCTTCAGCCGTCCTGTTTTGTGCGGTCACCGTATCAACCGTCATCTGCGCTGCTGGTCCCCGAACTTTTTCCCGGTGCTAGTCGAAGCGGCTGCGTATGTACCACAGTAACGAGTGTCTCGAACGCGCCGAGCTTGGGAGCGTGCAGAGCGAGCGGCTCCGGTCAATCGTGAACTACGTGTACGAAAATGTGCCATTTTACCGAGACCGGCTCGATGCCGCAGGGGTCTCTCCGACGGATATTGACGGGATTGCCGACATCAGTTCGCTCCCGATGACAACCAAGGAGGACTTCGAAGACGAATATCCAGACGGACTCTTCGCCGTCGATGACGACGAGGTCAGCCGCTTTCATGCCTCCTCTGGCACGACCGGGAAACCCAAGATCGTCTCCTACGTCGATGCAGATCTGGAGTTGTGGGGCAAGACGATGGCGCGGTCGCTGTCGGCTGCTGGTGTGGAGCCCGACGATACGGTTCAGAACGCCTACGGCTATGGCTTGTTTACCGGTGGGATGGGTTTTCACGAGGGCGCTGAAGAACTCGGAGCGACCGTCGTTCCGACCAGTAGCGGCGGCACGCAGCGGCAGGTCGAACTCGCCGCTGATCTTGGCACCGACGTGCTGGCCTGTACCCCGTCATACGCATTGTACCTCGCCGAAACGGCCGAGGAGATGGGATATGACCCGCAGGCGCTTCCGATTTCGGTTGTCTCCTACGGCGCTGAGACGTGTACAGAGCCGATGCGAATGGAAATCGAGACCGCACTGAACGCCACCGGGATCAACAACTACGGGCTCTCAGAGATTATCGGCCCCGGTGTGGCTGCGGAATGTCACGAAGCACAGGACGGACTCCACATCTGGGAAGACCACTTCTACCCGGAGGTTATCGATCCACGCACGAAAGAGCCACTCGAGGCGGGCAAAGAGGGCGAACTCGTTCTCACGACGCTTACCAAGCAGGCACAGCCGGTGATACGATACCGAACGGGTGACCTGACGACGCTAAATTACGACGAGTGTGCGTGTGGGCGGACAATGGTACGGATGGACAACGTCACCGGTCGAACCGACGACCTTCTCATTGTCCGCGGCGTGAACCTCTATCCAAGCGAAATCGAACACGCAGTGCTTGACATCGACGGCGTCGCGCCATACTACCGGATCGACCTCTACGAGGAGGACAATCTCGACGTCATGGAACTCACTGTTGAGCGCGCTGAAGGGTCCAGCAAAGACCACAGCGAACTCCGTGACGACGTTCTGTCTCGCCTGCAATCCGTGCTTTCGTTCACTCCGGACCAGCTTGACCTCGTCAACCCCGGGACTATCGAGCGAACCGAAGTCGGCAAGATTCAGCGGGTCTACGACCATCGCAATTGATTGGCAGTTGCCGACAGCTATCGTCTCAGCTACCCGTTGTTAGGGTATCTTGATACGGTCATTGGGAGAATGGCAGCCGCTGGGCGAATTTGTCCAGCGCGCCACGGGGGGTGACCGACGTTGATACCAGAACTGGAGAGCCATGCTGTCGGTGTGGCCAGACATGTCCCCAAATATTTATTAAATATCCAGACTGTCAACTACGGGATGTCAGCACAGCACCAGCAGTCGTGGCAGCACCTTTCACGACGAACGCTTCTGAAGACAGGCGCGGCGGTTACCGGCATGACCGGTATTGGAGCCGTTGAGACGGAGTTGGCGTACGCGCAGGAGGACGATGCCACGGTCACGATACGACGAGACGACTACGGCGTCCCACACATCTACGCCCGCGACGCTGACAGCCGCGCGCCGGTGTTCTACGGGTTCGGATATGCAACCGCGGCAGACCGGCTCTATCAGCTAGAACTGTACCGGCGGTACTATCACGGGACCGTCGCGGCGGTCCTCGGTTCAGGTGACGGGGACACCGACTGGGTCCAGTTCGATATCGAGGCGCGGCGCAACACCGCCGGCGAGCCGTCACTCGACGAGCAGGCTGCTGAACAGTTGACAGCGGACCAGCGAGCGGTCCTGCAGGCGTTTACCGACGGTATCAACCGGTATATTACTGAAGTCCGCGAGAGCGAGGAACTGGAATTCCATCAGGCGTTTCAGGAACACGGGTTCGAGCCTGAGGAATTTACCACGACAGACGCCGCCGGGATGTTCGTCGCCAGTATGGCGTATTTCAGCGGCTTCCAGCTTGAGACGCTCAGTGCGACTGTTCTCGACGCACTCACGCAGGAAACCGGGAGCGAACAACGTGCGATGGAGTTGTTCGAGGACCTGCAGTGGGGCGACGACCCTGGCTGTCCGACCTCGACGGTCCAGCCATCGGATATCTATGCCCCACCCTATACTGACGTGGGCGCAGGGCCAACACCCAACGTGGCCGGGGGACAGCAGACAGACAGGGTGACGCGCGGGGCCAGTGGTCCGTCTGCGACACCGAGCAACCTGGTGACTGGCGGGGACTACACGCCGCCATCTGATGCCGAAGGGATGCACGACGGAGAGATAGAGCGGATGCGAACGCTTGCGTCCGGACTCGACAGTCTTGGCCTCCCGATCAAGTACGGCAGCAACGCCCTCGCTGTCCAGGGTGATATCACGGCCAGTGGCGATGCGCTACTGATGGGCGGGCCCCAGATGGGGTTCAACACTCCCTCGATAATGTACGAGGCAAGCCTGCATGGCCCGGACTTCGACGTCGCCGGTGTCACCGTTACGGGGTATCCGTTCATTATGTTCGGACACAATCGCAACGGGGCAATGACCTCGACTGCCGGGATCGACAACTGCATCCAGATGTTTACGGAATCGATCACGACCAACTCGTCCGGCCCGGACACGTACACTTTCCGTGGTGAGGAGTACGAGGTTGAAATGGCCGAGCAGACAATCACTGTCGCCAATGGCGAGGACGTAACGTATACAGAGCGGTTCACACGCCACGGTGTTGTGACTCAGTGGGACCCCGACAACGGGGAAGCACTGGCGCAGACGAAGTCATACGCCGGCCGGCACATGAACTGCTGGCGAGCCTTCTATGAGTGTCAGTTCGCGACGGACGCCGAGGAGTTCCGGGAGTCAGCACAGCGCTGTGACTATGCGCTGAACTTCATGTGGGCCGACAAGGATGGTGACATCGCGTATGTCCATCTGGGTCGGTACCCGGATAGCGAAGCAGTCGACTGGGACACTCGGTTGCCAGCCGATGGAACACAATACGAACTCACATCGGCGGACTACCTCCGTGCGGCTGACGGTGATGTCCCCTACGCGATCAATCCCAATCCGGGGTACTCGGCACAGTGGAACAACAAACCTGCGCCCGCGTGGAACAACGGTGACCTGAGCTATTCATGGTCGACCGACCACCGCGTGCAACGGATCATCAATCTGCTTGAGCAGCGGTTAGATCAGGAGGGGACAGTCGATTCTGACTTCCTGAAGACCGTTATCTACGACATCTCTTTCACCGACCTGCGTTCGATTCGGTACAGAGACCATCTGCTTGACGCGCTTGCAGACGCAGACCTCTCTAATACCGAACAGCAAGCACGCGACGAACTGGCCTCATGGAACCACTTCGCGCAGGCCGACGGCGAAGACAACGAAGGCCGACACTCTGCTGGCTACACCATCTGGGATGCGACGTTTCCGTACATCCTGGAGGAGGTTTTCAGCGAGACGTTCGGGAGCGCATACGGGCCAGCATCGTACTTCCTCAACTACGACTACGGTCGCGGCACCCTGATGCGGGTCCTCAACCCGGCGAAGACAGCACTGGCGACACAGGCCGAGTACGCCGATGGAGATATCACGGACGCGCTAATCAGCGCGTTCCGAACCGCCGTGAGCGAACTCGCCGAGCAATACGACGGTGACCCGGCCACCTGGCGGCGTGAGGCGGCCCTGCACGAGTTCGATAACCTCGCGCTGTTCGGGATGCCTATTGGCGTCACGTCCGCGGGGAACACGGCGCTGCTGAACCGCGGGACTGAGAATCACGTTGTCCGGCTCAGCGACGACCCGAAGGCAGAGAACATCCTCCCGCCCGGAAACGACGGCTACGTCGCTTCGGACGGCACTACTGGCGAGCATTACGACGACCAGCTGGCGATGTTCGAGAATTTCGAGTACAAGCAGTTGTTGTTCGCCGACGCAGATATCGAGTCCGCCACAGCCGAGACCCGAACACTGTCGAGGCCAGCAAATACAGCTGGTGCTGCTATCGGTGACACGCCGACGAGTGACGGCACTGAGACAGACGAGAATACTGTGGCGAGCGGCCCGACAGCTACCGAAGAAACAGAGAGCACAAACACAGCGACGGAGGCAAACACCGGGACGGACGCCAGTGGGCCCGGCTTTACGACACTCACTGGGGTCACCGCGGTACTCGGGACTGTGCTTGCGTGGCTGTACAGACAGGACGACAGCACCAGCTAGTCACTACGGCACCGGGAAGCGTGAGCGACAGGACGCGATAGCGCGCGACTGAACGCAGCGAACAGCGTGAGACGCGCCGACAGGGGGCAAGGCTTTAATACGATTTGCTTAACAATAGATAATGAACCTATGTCGAGCGAAGGTACCTCACCAGACAGTAGTGTGGGAATCGACCGTTCACGGAGACAGTTCATTGCCGCTGCCGGGGCAGCCGGCGCGCTTGGGCTCGCCGGCTGTCAAGGCGGGTCAACAGGCGGCGAGGCGGCAGTGACTGTTGCGAGCCTGAACCCAATGACTGGCCCGTTCAGTTCTCTTGGACCGGGCCAGCGTACCGGGGCCGAACTCGCTGTAACGGAGATAAACAACAACGACGACTACGACTTCGAGTTCGAGCTAGTGACGGGCGATACAGAAACCGAGGCCGGCGCTGCACAGTCTGAGGCACAGCGCGTCGTTCAGGAAGACGGGGCGGAGTTCGTATTCGGTGCGATTTCCAGCTCCGTGGCGCTCGGGCTGAATGACTTTGCCGCTCAGTCGGAGCACATCTACTTCCCCGGTGGTGCAGCCGTTCCGATCACTGGGTCTGCCTGCAACGAATGGGTGTTCCGCTTTGAAACGAACACTGCACAGATTGCCGAGGCGATATCGTCGTATTCAGTCAACAATCTGGGGAACAACGTCTGGTTCCACTACGCGGACTACGCTTACGGCGATTCGGTGTACAACCGCACGAGCAGGCGTATGGAAAGTGCCAGCGACGACTACACCGAGGTCGGGACATCAACGTCGGAGCTGGGTGCAAGCAACTACGGCTCGTTCATCACGCAGATCAGCAACTCCGACGCTGACGTGGTCGTACTGGGGATGACTGGTGGTGATCTGGTGAACTTCACCAATCAGGCCGCGGACCAGGGTCTCACCGACCAGATCGCTGTTGTCGGGCCGACCCAGACGTTCCAGAGTGTCCGTGCCGGGACTGGGGCAAACAGCGTCGGCACATTCGGCGGCGCTCGGTACGACCCCTCGCTCGAAACGGGAGACAATCAGGCGTTCGTTGAGGCCTACTCCAGCGAGAACGACAGGCAGCCCGGCAACTTCGCCCGCGTCGGCTACGACTCGATGCGGCTGATGGCCAAGGGAATGCACGAGGCTGGGAGCACCGAACCGGGGGATGTCCGAGACGCTCTGGAAGGTGGCACGTTCACGACAGTACTGGGGGACATTACGCTTCGGGAGAGCGACCATCAGGCCACGAATCCGACGTGGATGGCTGAAATCGTCGAAGGCGATGGTGGTTCAGCGGATGTCGAACTCCTCGAGCAGGTCCCGGGTTCGGAGACGCTGCCACCAGCCAGTGACCTCGGCTGTGAGATGTAGGTAGCACAATGGTTGCTGCCGACTTCATCGAACAACTGCTGAATGGCCTCACCCTGGGGATGGTGTATGTCCTGCTAGCCGCCGGACTGTCAGTCATCTTCGGCGTCATGGACGTGATCAACTTCTCCCATGGCGAACTGTTCGCACTCGGTGCGTATTTTGCTCTGAGCATCATTGCGCCGTTCGGAGCTGGGACTGGATTCTGGGTCGCGATAGTGGTTGCCCCGGTCGTCGTCGGTCTCATCGGTGCCGCTATTGAGCGAACGACTGTCCGGCCGCTGTATGGCCGCGACCCGCTGTATCATATTCTCCTGACGTTCGGACTTGTACTCGTTATCAATGACGCGATCCGTCTTATCTGGGGGACACAGCAACGGCAGCTAGCTGTCCCGGAGTATCTGAGCCAGCCAATATCCATACTGGGTGTCCGGGTGTCTGTGTATAATTATTTCATGATCGTTTTCGCAGCGTTGCTCGCGGTAGTGACGTGGTACCTGCTGAACCGGACAAAGTACGGGATGATCATCCGTGCCGGGTCGCAGGACCGCGAAATGGTTCGGAACGTCGGCATTGATATCGACCAGTACTACACGCTTGTCTTTGGCGTCGGTGCAGCGCTCGCCGCCGTCGCCGGGATTGTCCTTGGCGGCTATCAGAACGTGAACACCGGGATGGGGAACAGCGTCATTATTCCAGCATTCGTTGTCGTCGTCCTCGGTGGCCTCGGTAGCTTCAGAGGGGCCGTCTTCGGCGGGTTGCTCGTCGGTATCGTCCAGACGCTGATGCGGGCCTACAACGGAACTGTCCTGGCCACGTTCGGTGATACGACGCTGAGCGTCCCCAATCTCGAAGGACTGACTGTGTACCTGCTTATGATTGCAGTGTTGCTCGTGAAACCGCAAGGACTGTTCGGAACGCGAGGTGAAGAGTCGGAAGGCGAGGGCGAGATTCTCGTCGGCGGGTACGGCGGGATACTGGCAGACAGCACACGGGTACGGCTCGGCGGTATCGCTGTTGTCGCGCTCGCACTTGCCCCAGTCGCGATTCTGTTCATGGGCGATCAGTACTACCTCGTCGTTCTCAACGAGATCCTCATCTGGGCCATCTTCGCACTGAGTCTGGATATCGTGATGGGGTACGCCGGACTGGTCCCGCTCGGCCACACGATGTTCTACGGCGTCGGCGCGTACACCGCTGCGCTCGTCATGCTGCACTACTCGCAGTCGGTTTTTGTCGTGTTACTCGGGGCGATTCTCCTCTGTGCTATCCTGGCCTGGATCGTCGGCAGCCTCTCTATCCGGGTGTCCGGCGTGTACTTCGCGATGATTACGCTGGCGTTTGCGGAGTTGCTCTACAGCGCTGTGTTCAAGTTCGACTTCACCGGCGGGAGCGACGGCTTGCTCGGCTTTGAGGCGTTCATCGGACTCGGTAGCCTCGGGGCGTCACTCTCGAATATCGAGTTCGGGCTCCTCGGGTACGAAATCGGCCAACAGTTCGTGTTCTACTATCTGGCCCTGCTCATTGCGGTACTCTCGTTCCTGTTCGCTCGGCGCATGATGAACGCGCCCTTCGGCAGCGTCTTGCAGTCGATCCGGGAAAGCGAAGAACGGGCGGAGTTCATCGGGTACGACGTCAACAGATACAAACGCCGAGCGTTTGTCATCAGCGGCGGCATGGCTGGACTGGCCGGCGGCCTCCTCGCGGTCAGTCCATCGACAGTCATCATTTCACCAGACCAGACACTCAACTGGATTCACTCAGGGGAGGTCATCGTTATTGCGCTGTTCGGTGGGATGGGTACACTGTACGGTCCCATGATCGGCTCCGGCGTTTTCTTCGGCGCCGAAGAATTCCTCTCGTCGTACACCGACCAGTGGCGGCTTATTATCGGGACGATGTTCATCCTGTTCGTGCTGTTCGTCCCACGCGGTATCGTATCGATTCCGTCTCTCGTCGCACAGCGACTGGAGACGGCCAACAACGCGGATGGGTCCGTAGATATGGATGAGCCGGAAGTGAGAAGCGATGACTGAGACTGTACTCGAAACGGATGGACTGACGAAGCGGTTCGGCAAGCTCACCGCTGTTGACGACGTGTCACTGTCGGTTGCGGATGGTGAGTTCAGGAGCGTTATCGGGCCAAACGGGGCCGGGAAGACAACGACGTTTAATCTCATCACTGGCGCACTATCGCCGTCAGAAGGCGTCGTTCGGTTCAAGGGTGAAGATATTACTAACGTTGCGCCACACGAACGGGTCGGCCGCGGACTGGGGCGGTCGTTCCAGATTACGAATGTTTTCGGCGGCCTCACCGTTCGAGAAAACGTGCGTCTGGCAGCCCAGTCCGTCCACAGTGACGAGATCAACCCCGGCGAGGCACTGTTCCGTGACAAGAACGGCTTCGACGAGATCACGGAGCAAACTGGGACGGTACTGGAGCAGATCGGCCTTCGAGACCGGGCTGACGAGCACGCAGAGGCACTGGCATACGGCGACCAGCGCCGACTTGAACTGGGTCTCGTACTGGCGACAGACCCTGATCTCATCATGCTTGATGAACCAACTGCCGGAATGAGTAGCGAGGAAACACAGGCCACAATGAACCTTATCGATGACGTCCTCTCAGACCGGTCGCTGATGCTCATCGAACACGATATCGACCTTGTGATGCGTGTCTCGGACCGGATTACCGTCCTTACTCGCGGTGAAGAACTCGCAAGCGGGACACCCGAAGAGATCGCAAACAACGAGGATGTCCGCGATGCGTACCTCGGTGGTGTTCGAGAATGACCGACCCACTGCTCTCTCTTGAAGATGTCCGGGCCGGGTACGGGATGACTGAGGTACTACAGGGCGTCTCAATGGATGTCGAACGCGGAAGCGTTGTGTCGCTGGTCGGGCGAAACGGGGTCGGCAAAACAACGACGCTCCGGTCGATTGTCGGCAACATCACCCCGAACGGAGGGTCAATAACGTTCAACGGCGAGGACATCACGACACTCACTTCCGAGACGACGATCCGGCGCGGTATCGGGTTCGTTCCCGAAGAGCGGCGGATCTTCCCCGAACTGACCGTCCGAGAGAACATCAGAATGGGTGAGATCGGTTCCGAGTCACCTGACGGGCCGTCAGTTGACGACGTACTGGATATGTTCGAGAACCTTGCAGAGCGCGAACACAGAGACGGGTCGGTCCTTTCGGGTGGCGAACAGCAGATGCTCGCAGTCGGTCGTGCCCTGACTGCCGACCCGGATCTGTTGTTGCTTGATGAACCGACCGAAGGACTCGCACCATATGTCGTCCGGCAGATAGAGGACCTCATCCGTGAGCTGAACGAGCAAGGCATCACAGTACTCGTCGTTGAGCAGAACATCCCGGTTGCACTGGAGGTCTCGGAGTATACGTACATCCTCGAAAAGGGCAAGATAGTCCACGAGGGAACTGCGGCGGAGATCCAGGATGACGAGGACGTACTCGACAGACACCTCGGCGTCGGTGTCACTGACTGATTGCGGCGACAATCGGCAGATATCGATCCAATCTCCGGTCATTGGATCATATGGCGTAGGACCTCGCTCAACGCAAGGCCTCGACCATCGTTCGAGTGCCATGCACCGAGCAGTAGCGACTAGTTTGATGTAAACACACCACATGGAACGTTCTATTCTATTGAATAGGGAGTTGTCGTGTCAGCGCCTTATTGGATGGGGAACAAACGGTCTTGCGGATAGATCGCCCAAATCAGCGGTGTTCGAGTTATTAGAACTATTGGTATGAGAGATTCACCTGTAGTTCGCCGGAGATCCCACGGATGAGGTCGGTCAGTTCGTTCTCGATGCGTTCCGAGTCCAACCGGTTCGCTGGGCCCGAGACACTGATTGCACCGTACGCGTTGCCGGCGTTGTCTACCAGCGGTGCCCCGACACCGGCTACGCCTTCGAGGAACTGGTCAATGCCGTAGGCGACCCCACGGTCCTGAATCTCGTCGAGCTCCGCTTCGAGTTCTTGCCGATTTCGACCGTCCGGAAGGGGGTAGTCGTAGCTTTCGAGGATTGATTCTCGCCGGTGTTTCGGCAACACTGAGAGGATCGCCATTCCACCAGCCAGCCTGTACAGTTCGGTGTACTGGCCGATCTGTGAGTTTGTCTGGATCGCCCGACTGCCGAGTGCTTTGGCCAGGAAGACTGCCTTGCCGTTCTCTTCGACTATCCACCACGCTTTTTCATCAGTTTCGTTGGCTATTTCGTTCAGTTTCGGAGCGACTTCCTGATACATTTCCTGTCGCTCGCGGACTTTCATCCCGATGTCCAGAAACCGTAAGCTCAGCCGATAGGCCTTGTTCTGGTCCTGTACGACGTAGCCTCGACTTTTGAGAGTTGAGAGATGAACGTGGACTGTACTCTTTGGCATCCCCACCCGCTCTGCCAGTTCGGTGACGCCGAGTGACTGCTCCGTTTTCAGTGCTTCAATAATATCCAGCACTCTCCTGGCGGACTCGATTGTGTTTTGTCCTGTCATACACGTATGTTTGGCTAAGTGTTTATAAAATTATTCAACCACATTGAACTCTGACCTCAAGGTGTTCTGCCGGTGCATTCCCAGTGGCGTCCCGGTGACTGTACTGCGACACGGCCTCCCAGCCTCGCAGACTACTTCCTTGGACTCCGTTCTTTCTGGTGACGTTGTATAGTCACTGAAAACGGAGGAGGACGGTCTCATAGTAGTGTACTAGCTTCGACTGCTGCAGATATTGAAGGCTGGCACGTTTACTGCTCAGTGTCGTGTTCAATCTGACTGAATCTGAACGCAGCATACGAAATGCAGTGAAACCATGCAAAGGATATCAGCGGCAACCGAGACCAGTCCCGCCACCGTATCCCAGTCCGCTTCGGCTGGCCCTGTGCGTACTCACGCTCTCCTTGCACAACTGCAACCGCTTTCTGTAGCGCCTCGATACTGATGAGTTGCTGCAGTCCAACACTGTCACCCGAAATCGGCGATTCTCAGTCCGATACTCAGTTTGAATAATAGCTGTACACCTGTTATGCTATGACCGATACTCTGGAACTTGCGAGTAGTAGTGTCCCACAGTGCAACCATCAGGATTATACTGTGTTGTTCATATCTGTTGAATATCAGGCAGGAATGGGTGTGTCTTCCTGCTCCTCTTGTGCGTCTGGTGAGAGATGGAGACCACTCTAATAATACCTGTACGCCTGTTATCTGAACACTCCGCAGATGTCGCATTACGAAACAAAGCAGCGGTGCTATCTTAACAGCTCTCAGCTATGAGAGTTCATTTAGGAAGTGATTCCGCCTTGTTAGCTACTTCTGGCGGTTGTCCGAATAATTTCATATTATGAAACAAACTCTTGTCCTCGCTCGTGGGGAGAGAATATTGAATACTACGCAAGCGCTCACCGAATAACATCAAATCGTACATTGAGTTTAGCACCTGAGTTACAGCACACCCGTTGTACGTGCATATCTGGTCCAAAGAGTTGTATTCTCCCCAGGTACGCGCATTAAAAATAATTTTAATTGTCTTTGAGACAGGTATGAATGGGTCGACCTGTTGTAGAGATATTTATACCAATGGATATCATTCGGTGAACATACTTTCCGTGCGTTTAGGTGTAAATTGCTGCTAAGCAGGTAGAGATAAGCTGCTGATCGCAAAATACGAGTAGGGGAACCCCGGCGTAGTGTCTTCAGTACTGCCAACCTCGAAGCTACCGGGTGACAACGATGCGTTGGATTACGCAGTTACTATCGGTGGGCTACGAGGGACTAACTCCGCCGACCGATTCTTTCGCGGGGCGTTATCGCTTGCGGCAGTGACTACGTCTGGGAGTACTCATCAACCCATTCCTGCAATGTGATACCCATCGTTGACTGCGTAATCGCGTTCGAGGACGCGGAGTTTGCACTCTTGACGAGTTCGGCCTCCAGTGTCCGCGTCGGAATCTCGCCGATAAAGTGCGGAATCGCTCGCTGGACCGCCAGCGGACAGCCGACTTCGTGAGCAAGCGCATAGCCCGACAGGGAGTGTGGGATATCTTCGGTTGCGTATCTTGGGTCTGGGTCGAGTAGCTTCTCGTCCTCGACAAAGTCAACGTACTCATAGCACTTTCCGACATCGTGGAGTAATGTCGCCGCGACGATGACGTCGATATCGGGGTTGGCCCCGTGGAACTCCTGCTGTTCGATAGCGGATTCCCGCGCAATTTTGGTGACACCGCGGACGTGCCTGACGTTGGTTACTTCGTGGATATTCCACGCATAGGGAATGTCCATAATGTCACGCCAGCCGCCTCGGTCGAGCGCGAGTGTCCACGCTTCGATGACTTTGCTACGAAGGTTGTCCGATGAGATATAATCGAGTTCCGGGAACGCCTGCGTGACCTGCTCCTCGTAATCGGGCATACTACCCCTCGTCCTTGACGAGCTGTTCCTGTCCGATAAACCGGGGCCGCTCGTCGATAGCCAGGAAGTTATTCACGTCCTCGCGGGCCGCTTTCGCTTTGCCTCTGTCCGGTGCGTAGTCCCGTGAGCCTTCGCTACCGAGAGCGTCGTATAGCTTCTCAATGTCGTCGAAATAGAGTTCGGCGACACCGTCGAACTCGGCGTTCTCGGGGTCTGTTGGGATGACCGTGTTGTACTTGACGACGCCCTCGATTTCGCGGGCAATCGGCGTATGGTTGGTCTGCCAGTAGTCGACGAACTCTTCATGGGTCATGTCGTCCTGTCGGACGAGAAACGCCGAGTGCTTGTAGAGACCGTCAGTGTCGCCGTCGACCTCGTCTTTCTGGACTATCTCTTCGCCGATAATACGCGGCCGTTCCTCGACAGCGAGGAAGTTGTTCACGTCCTCGCGGGCCTTTGCGGCGATCTCCTTGGTGGGGTCATAGTCCCGGGAGCCGGGGCTACCCAGTGCCTCGTGCAGGTCCTCAAGCGTCTCGAAGTACAGTTCCGCCAATCCGTCAAACTCGGCGTGTGCTGGTTCTGTTGGCAGGACTTGTTGATAGCGAACCACGCCCTCGATGTCCTTTGCAATCGGCGTGTGATTGGTCTGCCAGTAATCAACGAACTCCTCGTGAGACATATCGTCCTGTCTGACTAACAGGGCTACATGCTTGTACATCATCAACACGTTTCTGACCTATGAGTATAAAAGCTAACGTTGTTGCCTGTCAGAATATTTGGGTCACTAAAGATTAATGTATGCATGACGCTGAATATTGAACTGATATGGATGCAGTCAACCCAGCTACGGGCGAGCGGCTAAACGTGTACGACCCTGATGACGACGAGGCAGTCGAACGGAAACTGGACCGTGCCACGTCGACGTTCGAGGACTGGCGTGAGGTCCCATTGCGCGAGCGCGAGCAATTGCTGGTAAACGCCGGTGAGGTTCTACGAGAGAACAAACAGCGGTACGCTGAACTGATGACCCGGGAGATGGGGAAACCAATCACGCAAGCCGTCGCTGAAGTCGAAAAGTGTGCCTGGGCGTGTGACCATTACGCCGAATACGCACACAAGTATCTCTCCGAGGAGCACCACCCCAGTCCACCGGGGACAGAGGTAAAGACAGTCCATGACCCGCTCGGACCAGTGCTTGCAGTGATGCCCTGGAACTACCCCTTCTGGCAGGTCATTCGCTTTGCTGCACCCTATCTCACTGCCGGCAACGTTGGCCTCCTCAAACACGCCTCAAACGTCCCCGGCTGTGCGCTCGCACTTGAGGAAGTGTTTGCTGAAGCCGGCTATCCTGACGGCGCGTTCCAGACGCTGATGGTTGGCTCCAGTAACGTTGACGGCATCCTCGCAGACGACCGTGTCCGTGCGGCGACGTTGACCGGAAGTGGCCCTGCTGGCCGTGCCGTCGCCGAAACCGCCGGCAAACACCTGAAAAAGACCGTACTGGAACTCGGTGGGTCTGACCCGTTTATCGTCCTTGACGACGCAGACCTCGATGCGGCCCTCGAAACTGGGGTGCAAGCACGGACGCTGAACGGTGGCCAATCGTGTATCGCCGCCAAGCGCTTTATTGTTCACACAGACGTCTACGATGAGTACGTTGATCGACTCGTCGCTGCCTTCGAAGACCTCACTGTCGGCGATCCGATGTCCGACGAAACTGATGTCGGTCCACAGGCCGACCCTGGCCTCATGGCCGAACTCCACGACCAGGTACAGGCCAGCGTCGACGCCGGAGCAACGCTGTTGACCGGGGGCGAGCCGCTTGACCGGACCGGCGCGTTCTACCCACCGACAGTACTGACTGATGTCCCTTCAAGATGCCCTGCCGACACAGAGGAGACATTCGGACCAGTGGCGACCGTCTACGAGGTTGCCGATGCGGAGGAAGCAATCGCAGTCGCAAACGACACCCGGTTTGGCCTTGGTGCAAGCCTCTGGACAGCGGACCGAGAACGCGGCCAGCGGCTGGCACGAGATATTTCCGCGGGCTGTGTCTACATCAACGAGATGACCAAATCCGACCCGCGAGTCCCGTTCGGCGGCATCAAGGACGCCGGCTACGGCCGTGAACTCTCGGAGATGGGAATCAAAGAGTTCGTCAACAAAAAGACGGTCTGGGTCGAATAACCACCGCAGTTGATACTGGACGGTACTTCTATTGCTGGCGTGCCCGGTTTTGACGTGATGGCAGCTACGTACGGTCGGTAGCGATCCGTGTGGCAGGACAAAGCTTCTTGTTTCAAGGGGCGTTATGCAGGTGCATGGAGTTAGCTATCCTAGGCGGAACTGGTGACATTGGTGAGGGACTCGCGATGCGGTTTGCCGCCGATACGGACCATGCGATTACGATCGGCTCGCGGGACGCTGCAAAGGCCGGCGAGCGAGCCAGAGCGTACGAAGAACGATTATCCGATCACGGTGTCGAGACTGAAATTGACGGGACGGATAACAGTAGCGCCGCGGCCAGTGCAGACGTGGTTATCTTGGCCATTCCACCACATCACGTCGGCGATACAGTTGAAGCACTGGCAGAAGATGACGTGCTCTCAGACCAACTGCTCATTAGCCCCGCCGTCGGAATGAACGGCGATGGGGATGGACTTCACTACCGACCACCGTCGACAGGGAGCGTTACTGAGTTTGTCGCGGAGCGAGCCCCTGAATCTGTTCCAGTGGCCGGCGCGTTCCACAACCTTGCAGCGGACCGGCTGGCAGATCTAGAGGCCACGCTCGATGTAGATACGCTGGTGGTCGCGGACGACCCGACGATCAGCGAGCGAGTCGTGGCGCTAACTGCTGACCTCGCAGGTATCCGGCCTATCCCTGCTGGGCCGCTATCGAACGCTACGGAGGTCGAGAGTCTGACGCCACTGCTCATCAATATCGCTCGATACAACGAGGATATGCACGATGTCGGTGTGAGCTTTACGTAGACTCCGGCAGCGGTTCTGTCCTCCGCCGTGATTCAAGTAGTGTCGTCGTGCGGCTGATTGTGTGCTTGTATTGCCTGTGTCCGCAAACAGTCACAAACAGACAGGGAAGTATTTCACCGCGCGTTGTCGATTTCGTCGATCGCGTCGGGGTTCTCGATACTTGAGAGGTCCCCCAGTTCTGCGCCCTCGTAGACATTCTGAATGATTCGCCGTACAATTTTTCCCGACTGGGTCTCCGGAAATTCATCGACGAAGCGGACTTCACGCGGACGGAACGGCTTGCCAAGCGCTCTCCCGACTTGCGCGCGCAGCGCCTCGCGAAGGTCCGCTGACTCCTCGAACCCCTCGTTGAGGATGACATATGTGACAACTGCAGTCCCCTTCGTTTCGTCGTCCGCACCGATCGCAACAGCGGCGTTGACCGCATCGTGTTCGATAAGTGTACTCTCGACCTCGGCCGGGCCGACCTTCCGACCGGCGACGTTGAGGACATCGTCCGAACGACCGTGCAAGAACCAGAACCCGTCTTCGTCTTTCTGTGCCCAGTCACCGTGGTCCCACATATCGCCGAACCGCGACCAGTACTCCGCAAGATACCGCTCGTCACCACTCCACAGCGACTTTGTCATCGACGGCGCTGACGATTGACAGACCAGATACCCCTTCTCGTTGTCTTCGGCAACGGATTCCCCCTGTGCATCGACAACGTCGATGTCCATGCCGAGCGCCGGGCCACCAAGCGTCCCCGGCTTCAGCGAATGCAGCGGCGTCGGCTGGAGGAAACAGCCGAATATCTCCGTTCCGCCGGAGATGTTCATAATTGGTGTCGTGCCGTCGCCGACGTTCTCCAGAAACCACTCCCAGGAATCTGGGTCCCACGGCTCACCAGTCGAACCCAGCAGGCGCAACGTCGAAAGGTCGTGGCCCTCCAGCCACTCGTCGCCGTGTTTCTGTAGCGAACGGATCGCTGTCGGTGAAATCCCAAACACCGACAGGTTGTGGGTGTCGATCATTTCCCAGAACCGGTTCGGCTCGGGATAGTCGGGGGCCCCCTCATACAGGAAGACGGTGCCACCGTGGGCGTGATTGCCGATCAGCGTCCACGGCCCCATCATCCAGCCGATGTCCGAGACCCAGAAAAACCGGTCTGCGGGCTTGTGGTCGAACGAAAAGAAGACTTCTTTCGCCGGTTGGACGAGCCCGCCAGCGTGTGTGTGGACGATACCCTTCGGTTTGCCTGTTGTCCCGGATGAGTACAGCAGCATCGACTCGTGGTCGGCGGGGAGCGACTGGGTCTCGTACTCATCAGATTGGGACCCGACTGCATCTGCCCACCATTCGTCACGGTCTGAGTCCCACGAGAGCCCAGACTCCGTAGAACCAAGCCGATTATAGACAATGGTGTGTTCGACGTGGCCGGCCGCTTCGATAGCCTCGTCGGCGGCCGATTTCAGGTCGATTTCGCTGCCCCGGCGGTAGAAGCCATCGCCGGTGAACAGGACTGAACACTCGGCGTCTTCGATACGGGTTGCTGTCGCGTCGACCCCGAAGCCGGAGAAAATAGGGACAGCAATCGCACCGACTTTGAAACAGCCATACAGCAACGGAACGATTTCCGGGACCATCGGCATATACAGCCCGACGGTGTCACCGGGTCCGATACCGCGCGCTTCGAGTGCATTGGCAACGCGATTGGCCTGCTGGTGGAGCTCGTGGTAGGTTATCTCACGGACTGTCCCGTCCTCACCTTCCCAGAGTGTCGCGATTGTATTTCGGTTCGCAGCGTCGGGGGCTGCATGACGGTCAACGACGTTGTGGGCGATGTTGAGTTCCCCGCCGACGTACCAGTCCGTGAACTGCGGGCCGTCTGTGTCATCGCGGACCTGCTCGTACGCCTCGTAAAACTCTAGGTCGAGATAGTCGACTATCTCATCCCAGAACCAGTCCAGTCCGGATGCCGGTTCACCGTCGATATCGGTGACCGTCCGCCTGTGGAGTTCTTCGAAGTCCTCGATGCCGTGCTTTTGCATGAACGCGTAGACGTTGCTCTCGGTCACGAACGTCTCGCTCGGTTCGTACCGTACCTCGTCGAGTGCTGTGAGTGAATCTGACATTGGGATTAGTGGCTGTGACGATGTCCAGAAGCTGTTCAGTTGCTGCAGTCGAGCTACCCCGTCTTGTAGACGCCGCGTGCATCCGCGACCTGTGTATCGTCTTCGGCGTACACTTCGACACTGACGACGCCAACATCACCACCGTGACGAACCACATCCGCTTCCGCTCGGAGGTCCCCTGTCCCGGCTTCGAGGTAATCGATTCGCATATCGATGGTCGGCACCGGCTGGTCGACGAGCGACACCAGAGCGGCCCCACCAACGGTGTCCGCGAGCGTGAACGTAACGCCGCCGTGGGCCATTATCTGCTCTTCGTTCCACGACAGTTCTTCCCGCATCTCGATATGGCCTTCGGCGTGCCCGTTATCGACAGTGGTTATCTCGATATCGAGCAGGTCGGCAAACGGCATGTTCTCGAAGAATGCTTCGATGTCCATACTCATCAATTCGGTTCTTCACCTGGGGAAATAAATATTGGTGTTCACGGGGTCCGAAACACACGGTCGACACTTAGGGGGTCACTGGTGCTCGTGGTGTCTCAGCCCTTCCGGGTTAGACAGCATCTGACGGTTCAACAGTCTCCGACACGACGTGTCAGTCTTAGCTGATCTTCGGCTGCACCTCTTCTCCGAGGCGTCGGATACACTCGGCCATCTCCTGTGTTCCGGTTCCGGGGTGGTACGTCCGGAAGATGAAGTGAATGTCGTCGCCCAGTGCCTCGCGGTACGATTCAAGTTCCTCCGTGACCTGGTCGGGTGTCCCGAAGATAGCCTGTTCTTTGAGTTCCTGTTTGCGCTCTTCGTCGAGTTCTGCAACCGTCTCGCCGGAGAATATCTCCTCGTACCGGCGCTGGATGTAGAGGTAGCCGTCGCGCATCTGCGCCCATGCATCTTCGCGGGAGTCACCGATGAACCCGTGCTGGAGGACATACACCTGAAAGTCGCCCTCGATATCCTCGTCGTCACGGACGTTTCGGATGTCTTCGACGCGCTTCCGGACGCCATCGACTGACAGCGACGACGGGGCACACCATGCGTCAGCGGTCCGGGCGGCCCGCCGGACGGCAGGCCGAGAGGCCCCACCGAGCATGAGGGGAACGTCGTGTGCAGGTTTCGGTGTCACAGTGACGTCCGACGAGATGTCGTGGAATTCCGGCTCGTAGTCGAGCGGCCCGTCGGACCAGGCACCGCGAAGCGTGTCGACCGCATCGGCTAGCCGTTCAGCCCGTTCGTCGTCGGGAATTCCGAAGGCGTCAAACTCTGAGACGTTGGACCCGATTGCCATCCCGAGCGTCGTTCGGCCACCGGATATCTGGTCCACGGTTGCGATATCTTCAGCGAGTCGGATTGAATCATACAGCGGCGCGAGTGCGATACAGGAGCCGATTTCGATGTCGTCGGTGACTGCAGCTAACGCCCCGAGCGCCGGTGTGACGCCCGACAGATAGTCGTCGTCGAGGAAGTGATGCTCTGAGACCCAGGCGCTATCGAGCCCCGCGTTGTCGATAACTGCCCCCAGTTCGAGCATTTCGTCGTAAATCTCGCTGGTTTCGCGGTCATCGTCCGGGCGCTGCTGACAGGTAAACAGGCCTGTTCCCAGTTGCATAAATTTCCGTAACGGCGCGACCGACTTAACGGTAGTGGCACGCCAGCGACCAGACAATGCGTGAAATCGGCCAAGATGCCTGCCAGTCAGTAGTCTATCCGCGTGATCTCCGAAACGGGCCATTCGCTGAGGATCTCAACGCCGTTCTCGCGGACAACGACCATCTCTTCGACGCGGACGCCCTGTCGCTCTGCGGGTTGCATCGTCTCGACAGCCATCGTCATACCCTCCTCGATCTCGATCGGGTGGTCCGGCGAGAGTCCACGCCAGATGAGCGGGGTTTCGTAGAGCTGCAGCCCCAGCCCATGGGCCCAGTGGTTGGTCGTCATCTGCCAGAACTCGTCGGCGTCGTACCAGTCCATATGCTCGCCGTCTCTGTCGGGGAAGCCCTTGCATATCTCGTCGGTCGTGGCCCCTGGCTCGATCCGTTCGAGGACGTCATAGAGGTCGTCACGAGCTTTTTTGTAGGCGTCTTTCTGTGCCTGCGTCGGTTCGCCCATGCTGAAGGTCCGGTAGTAACAGGAGCGATAGCCCAGATACCCGATGTTGTAGAAATCAGCGTACACGAGGTCGTTCGGTCGAATCATCCGGTCGGTCGTGTTCGCCTGATGCTTCGGCCAGGTGTTCGGGCCGGAGGTCACGTAGCCACCCTGGGCCATTGCGCCGTGTCCCCAGAGTTCGCTGACCGCATCGCCCCACACTTCTGACTCGCGCTTGCCTGGCCTGGCACTCTCTGTAATCTTCTGGAAGCCTGCCTCACAGATGGCAGCGACCTGTCGCAGACACTCTATCTCGTCACGGGTTTTGGTCTTCCGCGCGTCGAGCATGATATCGGTCGCCGCGCTGGTGTCGACATCGACGCCGCGGTTTTCGAACTTCTCGATAAGCGTCCCGTTCCCCACGTCGATGCCCATCGGCTCCCGATCGACACCGTACTCCTCCATGGCCGTATACACCGTCTCCGCCATCTTATCCTTGAGCCAGTCGCGTGCAGACGCGCTGCCTGACGCCCGGGGAACGTTGCCGAGTCCCGGACAGGCATACCGGATGTCGTCGAGCCAGGGACAGTTGAACCGCTGGTTCGATGCGTGGTCTGCGGTGTCCCAGTGGACCACATCGCCGTCTTCGGTCAGGAGTGTGTAGTGGTCTGCCCCGCTCCCGCCAGTCATCGCCAGCCCAGTGACATACCGGACATTCGGGTCATTGATCAGCAGCATCGACCCCAGTTCGGAGTCCTGCAGTCGGTCGAGGGCACGTTCTTTTCGCTCGCGTCGCATCCGCTTGACGTCGATCCGTTCTTCCCAGTCGACGGCCATGGTGCCACGCGTTCCTTCCATGAAGTCGCGCTCGTACATCACATATGCGTACAGGCAGGTCCCTAATCAAACACTGGGTTCACTCTGGCCGAGACGAGACAGACGCGACTCTCACCGTACGCACGTCACACAGCGACGGCGGAACTGCTGTATCAGAGCGAGTCGAGCCCGTTCTCTTCCCGGAGAGTGTTGATGTAGGACCGGAACCCGGATTCGAGGTCGTACTCGACCTCGTAGCCGAGGTCCTCCTGTGCGGCGGTCATATCGAGGTTCTGGGTCCAGGGGAGTTCGCCCTCATCAGAGACCGCAAGGTCGGCATCCGGGACGATTTCCCGGACAGCGTTGGCGGCTTCACGGATCGTCGCGAGGACGCCGCGGACGTTGTAGATGCGCTGGCTGAGATCGTCCTCGTTGACAAACGTTGCCTTCCGGAACGCCTGTGCGATATCGCGGGCGTGTTGCCAGTCGATCACCTGGTCGCCGTATTCGACGCTGAACGGTTCGCCGAGTGCCGGCTTCTCGATGATGCTTGCGAGAAACGCCGACCCACCGGTTTCGCGGTAGGGGCCGTACGCGACTGTCGGACGGAGTCCAACGTGGTCGACCCCGTAATCCTCGTGGTAGACACGAGCCTGATGTTCGTTGTACTCCTTGGTTGCGCCGTAGAGCGTATCCGGATAGACGAGTTCGTTCTCGTCAACGTACTCGGCAGCGTAGTTGTGTGGCGGCGCGTACACTGCAGCGCTGGAGGCCCAGGTGACACGCTCGATCTGGTCGTCAAGAGTGCGTGCGGCCTCGAAGACGTTGTTCGTCCCTTTGATATTGACATCGAGGCCAGCCCGCGGGTTGTCCCGTGCTGTGTTCGTCAGCAGTGCCGCGAGGTGAACGATGTGTGTCGTCCCCGTCTCCTTGACGGCACGAATCACGTCCGTCGCCTCGGAGACATCCCCACGCCGGATGGTCACATCGTCGGCGACACCCAGCTTCGAGAGGATGTGGTCGTCCGTCGAGAGGTCGTAGGCAACGACGTCGTGTCCGTGTTCGATGAGATCCTCGACGACGTACGAGCCGAGGAAGCCGGTTCCGCCAGTGACGAGTACCGTCGTATCTGTCATTGTTATATCAATGTGTGTTGCGTAGTTGATTTATATTCTTTGCTAAACCGTGTCTGGGAGCTCATTCGTGGAGCCCGCCCACTTCTTTGTAGAACGATGACTGGAGGGACTCGACCATCTCTTCGTCACGGTCGATGCGAACGTCGATAACGAAGGGGACATCGGCGCTGGTCCCTTCTTCGAGTGCAGTCGCAAGTTCAGCAGGCGTCACTGCCCGCGTCGCTTCAGCGCCGAACGCCTCGGCTGCTTTTACGAAGTCGGTGTCGTGGAACTCGACGCCAGCGATGTCGCCCTCCTCGTGTTGCATCTGACGAACCATCCCCAGGCTGGTGTCGTTGAGGACGACGAACGTGGGCGCGACGCCGTTCTCGACGGCTGTCTCCACGCTGGTCATCGTCATCGTGAAGCCACCGTCGCCGGCGACGGCGATGATATCTTTCTCCGTCGTAATAGCGGCTGACACCGCGGCCGGTGTTGCCCATCCCATCGCGCCGACGCCACCACTCCCGTAGTAGGTCCCGGTGCCCGGTGTCTGAAGGTAATTGAGTAACCAGAACCGGTTGTTCCCGGAGTCGGCGGTTACAATCGTTTCCGCATCGACGACAGCCTCGATTTCTTTGACTGCACGCTGTGGCTTGATCGGCGACGCATCCGACTCGCATTTGGGAGCATAGAATGACTCCTGCGCTGCGGCCGCACGGTCACGCGCCCAGTCGTTTCCAGCGCTCTCGGGGAGGTTCGCCGCCAGGTCATCGAGACTGTGTGCCGCATCACCGATGAGTGCCACATCTGCGGGGTAAACCCAGCCGGCGTTGCGTGTGTCGATATCTGCGTGGATGATGGTCTGTTCGTCGGGCCGGATGAACTCTGGGGACTGCCAGTTGGTGTCCATTGGGTTCATGCGACAGCCCACGACGAGGAGTACGTCCGCTTCACTGACGACCTGATTTGCACCCTCGTGACCGAAGGAGCCGATAACACCCGCAGCCAACTCGTGGGTTTCTGGGAACGTCGACTTGCCGAGATAGGAGGTCGTGACGACGGCATCAGTCGCCTCCGCGACAGTTTCAAGCTGGTCGTAGGCGTCGGCGGCGTGAACCCCGTTGCCGGCGATGATAACCGGCCGGTCAGCCTCGCTCAACGCTGTAATCGCTGTTTTGACATCCTCGCGGGCCGGTCGCGATTCCCAGTTTTGTACCTGATCGTGGCCGTCCCAGACCGGCGGGATCGGATCTTCGGGCATCTCCTCGGTGACGGCGTCGCCATCAAGGATAATTGCCGTTGGCCCCGGCCGGCCAGCAGTCGCGTGTTTGAACGCGAGCTGGAGGCTGCGTACTGTCTCCGTTGGTGAGCGCGGGAACCAGTTTTCCTTGGTGTAAGCATCGAGCGCAGACGGAAGGTCCAATCCTCCGTAATCACCGCGAGCCTGCTGGTACGGCGCGAGCGTGGAATAGTCGCCACGCTCGCTGGCCTCGGTGATAACGACCATCGGTGACGAAGCGAGCTTGCCCTCCATCTGGCCGATTGCGCCGAGGCTGCCGATCCAGGGGCCTTGCCCCGCGAGGACCCCGGGGTTGCCGGTGAGTCGCCCGTGCATTTCGGCCATGACGCTGGCTTCGCGCTCATCGCGTGGTCGGACCATCTCGACATCAGCATCCGGGACGTGGTCAAGGATCTCGATGGCACGACCACCGGGATATCCGAAAACGTACTCGACGCCTTGTTCGTCCAGTTCTTCGACAAGGCGCTTTCCTGTTTCAGTCATGGGTAGTGGATTTGGGTGTCATTATCCATTGTCGCGTTACGTCCCACTGTGGGTAACTCCCAAGATATAGAGTTTGGGGTGCAACGTTGCAGTAGTCACGATTGAATAGGCGGATACTCGGGTCCTGTGAACCCAACGGCCTTACTGTGGCGTTCAAGTAAGTCGATTATGCCACAGTGCCTGTTTCCACTGCTTTCAATCGCTCTACTGTCCGTGTTCTGCAGTGTTCCACACGAGGAGCGTTCTAATAGTTGGGACAAAATATATTCCAGAATGGGAGCTGTAATTCTATATCACTATTACTACAACATTTTGTATAGATGCCCGTTATAAGCGCTCTGGATGCCTTTTCGTCTTCTGGGCGGTCAGGCTACATCTCGTAAGTTCGGATACAGTCGATGACGGATTACAGCGTTACTACTGTAACAGATATCGGTCGTGGGGTCGAAATATTGTTACAATCATAAAGATGTAATAGCAGCTGTGCCCACAGAACAACCTTGTGGAATAACTACAGTTTTCTAGCAGATGCCGTTACGAATAGAGCCTATCTGTGGTAGAAATGTCCGTTCTTCAACGCTGCAATGACAGCGGGAGTTTCTGAAAAGTCAATAACAGGTGGCATTCCACGATCGAACTACGTAGGAGCGGTCGAAGTGGACGTCGCCGGCCCGCCGTTCTAATAATTCGAACTCTCGGACTGTACAACTGGTTTATATATTAGCGGCATCTGAGTGGTCGCCTACATAGACGGGGGTGACAACGGGACTCCGGATCTGGGACTGTCTCCCGGTACGAGAATCATCCGCCTCACACCCGGTGTCGGCGGTCCAGCGCTGGCGATCGATGTGACACTCGAATCAGCATCTGCGTCTCCGATAACCGTGCCGATGAGAGGCAGGAGTACGCTGTAGGGACCAGCGGGTACGGACGACGCCCTGTCCCCGGCGCCGTTCGTATGGTTCGAACGGGAATCGGCACTGGCGCGGCACGGACGCAACTGTGGAAAAATACAGGCAGTTCAGATGCGAGTGGTCTGAACATCAGTGTGGTCGGTGTCCAATAGGGCTCGCCCGCGGTCAGCGACAGTAAAGTGAGGTAAGCGCAGCAGCCGGAGTGTTTTCTGCATCCAACTCAGGCCCTCTCCGAGTTCGTTTCGTCGCCGCGTGGAACCGCTACGGTTCATAATAACGTTTATCACGAAAGATTGTGTCATGGGGAGTGTTGCGATGCACGATACAGTCAGCCGTCGAACTGTCATGAAGAGCATTGGTGCCGCAGGCGCTGTCGGACTTGCAGGCTGTTCGACAGACGGTGGTAGTAGTGGGAACACCATCAGCATGGGCATCCTAATGGGGGTAACGGGTGGATTGTCCGAAGTGGGCCCCGCAATTCGGGATGCAGCAGAACTAGCTGTAAAACAGGTCCGAGACGCGGACAACGGGTTCTCAGTCGATACGCAGTTTGAGAATACGGAGACCAAACCGAGTCGGGGCGTGAGTGGTGCAGAAGCACTCGTGAATGGTGGCTATCCGATGATTTGCGGGGGACTAGCGTCATCAGTGACGCTGCAGGTCGCAGAGAACGTCGCAATTCCGAATCAGACGGTGATGTGCTCACCATCGGCGACGTCCCCGGATGTCTCCTCACTGGAGGATAACGACTTCGTGTACCGGACGCCGCCAACGGACAAGTTGCAGGGGTCACTGCTGGCACAGATCGCGGCCGAACGGCTTGAGAAGGAGAGCGCAGCTATCCTCTTTCTCAACAACGCGTACGGGAACGGCCTATCAAACGGATTCACGAAGACATTTGAGGAGGAGTATGGCGGTGAGGTCCTGAATCAGGTCTCGTACTCGGCAGGTCGCTCTTCCTACACGTCACAGTTGCAGAACACGCTTGACGGTGACCCAGAGACGCTCGTGATCATCGGCTACCCCGAGAGCGGGAACAAAATCTTCCGGAACTTCTACGAGAACTTCGACAGAGCGGATATGGACATTCTGGTCCCGGACGGACTCAGGGCCGATGACTTGCCCGGGAACGTGGGCCACGACATGACAAACGTCCGCGGGACCAACCCATCCTCAGCCGGACCGGGAATTGAGTACTTCAAATCTGCGTATCAAGACGAGTATGACTCTGCACCGGGGCCGTTCAATCAGCAGTCGTTCGATGCTGCGGCAGTCCTCATGCTGGCACGCGCGGCGGCCGGTGAAGACGACGGGACTGCAATCCGCGATCAGATGCGGGCGGTTACAGGCTCCGGTGGCGAAGCAGTCGGACCTGAAAATCTGGGCGAAGGCGTTTCGCTGGCGGCCGACGGGAACGAAATCAATTATCAGGGCGTCTCGGGCCCAGTTGAGTTTGACGACAATGGTGACTTGGCCAGCGCCGTGTACAATTACTTCAGGTATACAGAGAACGGCACGGAGAATATCGAGCAGGTGGAAGTGTAACGAGAACACTGCGGGCTTCCACACTCCGGATTACGATTACCCCGCATATACAGCAGACTGAATGGCTTTTGTGCCGTGGCCGTAACTCAGGGACCGTGCGCCATGTTGTCTGGCAGAGCTGGTGTTATACTCACTCACGCACAACCCAAAGACTATAATCAAATACTGTTATACTTATGAACTGATGTCTCAGTACGCAGCACGCGTCGAAGAGATGGATATCAGTGGCATCCGAGAAGTCTTCGAAGCGGCAGGCGAAGACGCAATAAATCTAGGTCTCGGTCAGCCTGATTTCCCAACTCCAGAACACGCTCGGGAGGCAGCGATGAGTGCGATTCAGGACGGGATGGGTGACTCATACACGTCCAACAAGGGGATTCCAGAACTCAGAGAGGCCATCAGTGACCGCTATGCTACCGACAACGGGCAGGACATACCAGCTGAAAATATCATTGCGACCGCCGGCGCAAGCGAGGCGATTCACGTCGCAATCGAAGCCCACGTCCAGCCAGGCGACGAAGTACTCTGCCCTGACCCCGGGTTTCTGGCCTATGAACAACTGGTGTTGCTCGCCGGCGGCGAACCAAAACGGGTCGAACTCAGGGACGACCTGACCCTTGACCCCGCTGCTGTCGAGAATGCTATCACAGATAACACGTCGCTGTTTATTGTTAACAGTCCTGCAAACCCCACCGGTGCAGTGCAATCGAAGCAAGATATGGCAGAGTTCGCGCGGATCGCGGATGAGCATGAAGTCATTTGCCTCTCCGATGAGGTCTACGAGAAGATCGTCTTCGATGGTGAACACCACTCACCGGCGGAATTCGCCAACTCTGATAGGGTCATTCAGGCCAGTGCGTGCTCGAAAACGTACTCGATGACAGGCTGGCGGCTCGGCTGGGTGGCAGCCAGTGCAGAGCGAATCGAACGGATGCTTCGGGTGCATCAGTACGTACAGGCGTGTGCCAGTGCCCCCTCACAGTACGCTGCTGAAGCGGCGCTCACCGGTCCACAGGAACCAGTGAGAGAGATGGTGTCAGCCTTCGAGGAGCGTCGGGACGTCCTTCTCGACGGGTTAGCGGATATCGGCCTTGACACGCCAGTGCCGAAGGGAGCGTTCTATGCGATGCCCCACGTCCCGGACGGATGGACCCAGAAGATGCTGGACAACGATGTTATCGTCGTCCCCGGCGAGGCGTTCGGGCCGAGTGGTAAAGGACAGGCGCGCATTTCGTATGCCACGAGTACGGCTGAGCTGAAAGAGGCGCTGGAAGTGATGCGAACGATCACGAACTCTCTGTAGCGCACCAGCAGGGACTCGCGACTGACCGTTTCGTCCAGCGAGCGGTTTCATCTTCGTCATCCGATGAGCGGTGTCATATTTCTCGTCGCGGGCGCATGCGTACGAAACTGTGCACCGAATCTTGCATTCGACACCGACAGTTGCAAAGCCAGTCTGATTTAGCCGTCACGTCTACCATTGTCAACAAATACCGTGTGTAAAACTAGCATGAAATAGGCGCATATCTTCGGTTTCGCGGTATCTATGACTATTTTACATCAAGATTTTTAAGACTGGGTACAGAGCACCAAAGTATGGCGGCACGAGACTACTACAGCCGTGGACAGAATCTGGTATACAACCGCCCAGTACTCGTTATATTCGCAGTTATCGGCGCGTTTCTCGTATTCGATATTCTTCGACAGGTAGGCACTGGAACAGTTGCCATCACAGACCTCATGAGTTATCTCTGGAACGGACTGGTGCTGGGCATGTCGCTTGGACTGGCCGGTGTCGGCCTCTCGATGACATACAGTATCCTCAATTTCGCGAACTTTGCCCACGGTGACTTGATTACGAGCGGTGCGTTCGCCGGATGGGCGACGGCGTTTCTGATTGCCGGGCTGGGAGAGTTCTCTGTCGAATCGCTCATTCTTATCGGCGGCCCAATCGCAGTCGGTTCGAATGAGCTTGGCATCAATGTTGTCAATACCCCGCTGGCGCTTCTGGCTGGCTTACTCGTCGCTGCGGTCCTGACAGCCGCCCTTTCGCTCTTGCTGGATCGAATCGTGTTCAGACCGATGCGCAGCGCTGACGGTGTGACCTTGATGATTGCCAGCGTCGGCGTCGCGCTGTTCCTCCGGAATTTCCTCACCTATTCGTTTCTGACTGACAGCCGTGGGCTGACAGGCGGCAACGTCCCCCAGTTTACTGTTGCGGGCGTCACGTTCGGGGGACACCAGATTACGCTGGTCGTCGTCGCCGCGCTCCTGATGCTTGGGACTCACATCCTGCTCCAGTACACCAAAATCGGCACCGCGATGCGTGCAATGGCTGCGAACAAGGACCTCGCAAAAGTCACGGGCATCCCAACGGAGCGCGTTGTCAAACTCACGTGGATTATCGGCGGCGGGCTTACCGGGTGTGCAGGCTTTCTTATCGCACTACAGCAGGGGACGCTCACAGTGACAATGGGGTGGGACCTGCTGTTACTGGTGTTCGCAGCGGTCATCCTCGGCGGTGTCGGTTCGATCTACGGCGCAATGGTCGGCGGTGTCATTCTCGGTCTCGCGAGTCGACTCGCGCTCGTCTGGATTCCAGCCAGCTTCCTTCTGGTTGCGGCGTTCGTTATCATGATCGTCATGCTGCTCGTGCGTCCATCGGGGCTGTTCAGTGGGAGGACGACGGCATGAGTACAGGCTCTCTTCAGGCGCGGGCTGAGGGCTGGCTTGGCAACAATGACGTCCGCTTGCTCATCGCTCTGGCACTCGCGATTGGGGGATTGTACGCGCTTTTCAGTGTCGTGCTTGGATTCCAGCTGAATGGCACAGTCAACACGCTCCGTCGTGTCGCGTTCCTTTCAGCGATCTATGCCATGTTAGCGCTTGCACTGAACCTCCAGTGGGGATACGCGGGCCTGTTCAACCTCGGTGCGGCCGGGTTCATGGCCATCGGTGTATACACGATGGGGATACTGACCGCTCCAGTGACGGCCAGTCCGCCCGGCTTCGGGCTGCCACTTCCGGTCGCGATTGTGGGTGCTATCCTCGTGACTGGAATCATTGGCGGCCTTGCAGCGTTGCCTGCGATCCGACTTCGTGCCGATTATCTTGCAATCGTCACTGTCGCGTTCTCGGAAATCGTCCGCCTCACACTCCGTGCGCCGGAGTTCGCGAACACTCGCATTGCCGGCGTTGCATTCGGAACGGGCGGTGCGACGGGGCTGTCGTTGCCATCGAACCCGATCCGGGTTCTATTTTACACAGACCCGGCCACAACAGCCCCAGCGCCAAATGCTCTAGGTGCGGCGATATTCAGCGCCGTGGAACCGCTGGGAATCGAGGAGACGCTGGTCATCGGCTGGGCGTACGTAATTGTGTTGTGTCTCTGTCTCGGCCTCCTGTACTGGTTGATGATCCGCATCGGGAAGTCACCCTTCGGACGGGTGCTCAAGAGTATTCGCGAGGACCAGCAAGTCACGCAGGCGCTGGGGAAAGATACGCGTCTGTTCAAGATCAAGACGTTCGCGCTTGGCTGTGCGCTCATGGGCCTGATTGCCATCTTCTGGCGTCTCTCCGGGGGCTATGCATCGCCACGGATGTTCAAGCCGATACAGACCTTCTACATCTTCATTGCGCTGTTTATCGGTGGAACTGGCTCGCCAACGGGGAGTATCGTTGGTGGTGCTCTGTTCGCGAGCCTGCTCTTCGAGGGCCCCTCGTTCATCCGCCGGGTGGTAGCGGAGTACCTCCAGCTCAGCAACGCTCCCGATACGCTTGTCAGTGCCCTCGCCGAGTTAGGAACTCTCGATGTCACGCCGCTGCTGGCGTACTCCGTGCAGGACGTGAGTATTTCGGCTCTCAGACTCATGCTGCTCGGTATCGTTCTGGTGTATCTCATGCAACGGCACCCGGATGGGCTGCTTGGCCATCGAAAAGCAATCGCATCGAGCGTTGCACTCTCACAGCAGGCGACTCGCGAGGACGATAATGAGTAAGAACGGACATTCAGCACGGAGCGATCAGACCCGGAACGGACAGCAAGAGCAGATACTCAAAGTGGAAAACCTGCGAAAGACATTTGATGGTATTACCGCTGTCGCTGACGTCTCTTTCCACGTCGAAAAGGGGTCGATCACTGGTCTGATCGGTCCGAACGGTGCCGGCAAGTCGACGACATTCGACCTGATTACCGGTGTGCAACGTCCAGACGGGGGCGCAGTCGAGTTCAATGACACGGAGATAACGGGGTATCGGTCAGATCAGGTCGCAAATCAGGGCCTCGTCCGGACTTTCCAGATAGCACGAGAGCTATCAGAGATGACCGTGCTGGAAAACCTGATGCTGGCACCACAGAACCAGGCCGGCGAAGCAGTCTGGCGAGCGGTCCTCCCGCGAGCCAGAGCACAGGTCGTCGAACAAGAAAAAGAACTTCGAGAACAGGCCTGGGAGATGCTCGAACTGTTTGAGATTGAGCACGTCGCGCACGAATCCGCCGGGAATCTCTCAGGTGGCCAGCGGAAGCTGCTGGAGATGGCGCGCGTGCTCATGACCGATCCCGAGATGGTGCTGCTGGATGAACCACTTGCGGGAGTCAACCCAACACTTGAGGAGAAACTCATTGACCGGCTGCATACGCTCAAAGAGCAGGGGTACACCTTCCTCTTCGTCGAACACGACATGGACGTTATTATGAATAACTGCGACACGGTCATCGTGATGCACCAGGGGAGTGTTCTTACAGAGGGGCAACCAGACGCAGTGAAAAACAACGAAAAAGTGCTTGATGCATATCTCGGAGAAGAGGTGAAAATATGAGTCCGCTGTCAGTACAGCAACTGGACGCCGGGTACGGTGACCTGCAGATTCTCACAGATGTCGACATGGAAGTCGGACAGGGTGAGTACATCACCATCGTCGGCCCGAACGGTGCAGGCAAGTCCACGGTGATGAAATCAGTGTTTGGACTGACGACGTACATGGGGGGTGAAATCATATTCGACGACAGAGATATCGCCGGCGAACAACCGGAAGATATCATCTCATATGGGTTAAGCTTCGTTCCCCAGAGCAACAACGTGTTCGAGCCACTGACCGTCACAGAGAACCTCAAGATGGGCGCATACACGCTGGATCAGTTCCCTGAGGACCGGCTTCAGGCGGTTTATAACCGGTTCCCAATACTGGAAACGCGGTCGGAGCAGAAGGCTGGGACACTGTCTGGAGGGCAACAACAGATGCTGGCGATGGGCCGTGCGCTCATGCTCGATCCAGATCTGTTACTCCTTGACGAGCCCAGTGCTGGCCTTGCACCCGACCTCGTTGACGAGATGTTTGACCGCATTGACGAGATCAACGACGCCGGTACCGCCGTTCTCCTCGTCGAACAAAATGCAAAGGAGGCACTGCGGCGGTGTGACCGCGGTTATGTCCTTGTGCAGGGGCAGAACCGACACGAGGACAGCGGTGAGGCACTTCTCAACGACCAACAGGTGCGGGAGGACTTCCTCGGCGGGTAGCTCCTGTACCCCAGCACTGGCTTGGTGACTATGCTCTGCCACGGTCATAGGATCGACACAAGACACTGTACTGGTTGCTGAGTCCGTAGTTGATTTCATAACCGGCGAATAGATTTCCACACTACAGACTTGGCTCCAGTGACGTTACAGATAATTGAACACATACAGTTCTTAGCAGCGGTTCGTGAAAGCCATCTGTCAGTGAGAATGTCTGAGTGGTGTCTGTATCAACACTTTCCCAAGACGTAGTGCATAGATATTCTAGTCAATTATGTGTTACTTCCTGTTGCATTTACGCTTCTTCGGGCCAGCAGCGGTCACCATTCGCACCGGACTAGCTACTGTGGCGTGTGAACGGGTGTCGCACAAACAATAAGTATCTACCATGTTAGACTTCATATATGCATCCGGGTTTGAACCCTATCGCCTGCCCTGCAGGTCAGCTGTCCCGGCAGTTAATGGATTGGGCACTGCCCTCTTCCACAGCTACATTTTTTACATTTTCGACATTTAAACTGGCGTAGACTGCCAGCGCACAGGTGGGCCCTGTGCTCCGGTGGAAAACGCCAGCCTTGAACGCGCTCGAAGAGCCGTAACCAGCGGCTGTTCGGGTTATCAGGGTCTGTTGAGGGAGCGTCTGTCGAATACAAAACATTATCGAAAACAATGAACATGAAAAACGAAGCAGGAAGCACGGACTTGCCAGCGCCCGTTAGAGAAGACTCGGATCTGGTCCAGGTACTGGATGCCGAGGGCAACGTACTGCCACAGGCGTCTGTCCCGGACATTTCAGACAGGCAGTTACTTGAGATGTATGAGACAATCAAGCTTGCTCGGCACTTCGACCAGCGGGCCATCAGCTTCCAACGACAGGGGCGGCTCGCGACGTATGCACCAATGACCGGGCAAGAAGGATCCCAGGTCGCCACGAGCCTGGCACTTGCCGAGCAGGACTGGTTGTTCCCGACCTACAGAGAGCACGCGGCGAAGTACGCCCATGGGATGGATCTGGTATCCCTGTTCGAGCCACTGAGAGGCTATCGAGACGGATACGCGATCCCGGACGATGTCAACGTGATGCCGGAGTATATTCCGATTGCAACGCAGGTTCCACAGGCCATGGGAATGGCGTGGGGACACAAGCTACAGGGAAAGACCGAGACGGCCGTCCTGTGTCATCTCGGAGATGGTGCGACCTCAGAGGGAGATTTCCACGAAGGACTGAACTTCGCCGGGGTGTTCGACGTCCCCGCTGTATTCGTCTGCAACAACAACCAATGGGCGATTTCGGTCCCCCGAGAGCGACAGACCGCGAGCGAAACCATCGCTGAAAAGGCACAGGCGTATGGTATCGACGGCGTTCGAGTCGATGGGCTGGACCCGCTGGCGGTCTACAAAGTCGCCAGTGAGGCACTGGCGAAAGCCCGGAATCCGGGTCCCGGAGAGCGCCGTCCAACGCTTATTGAGTCTGTCCAGTATCGCTTCGGCGCACACACGACCGCGGATGACCCGTCTGTTTACAGAGACGAATCAGAAGAGGAGGCCTGGCGGGACCGTGACCCTGTGGACCGCATTGAAAAGTATCTGTACAACGAGGGCATCCTCGATTCCGACCTCGAGAGTGAGATCCAGGACAGTATCGAACAGGAAGTCAGCGAGGCGATAGAGACGGCAGAGCAGACAGAAGCGAGTCCGGACAACATCGTCGAGCATGTGTACGAGGACGTTCCAGCGCGACTCGAAGAACAGCGGGACGAATTGAACCGACTGCGCGAGAAATATGACGACGGCGCGTTCTCGGAGGTGCTGGAATGAGTTCGACAGCCAGCGCGCAGACGGGCCAGAAAGCCCAGAGTCTCACCCTTGTGGAGGCGATACAGGACGGGCTGTACACAGAAATGTCACAGGACGACAGCGTCGTCGTTCTGGGCGAAGACGTCGGGAAGAACGGCGGTGTCTTCAGAGCAACTGACCAGCTATACGAAGAGTTCGGCGAAGACCGCGTCATCGACACGCCACTGGCCGAAGCCGGAATCATCGGGGCTTCGATTGGACTCGCACAGACCGGCATGAAGCCTGTTCCCGAGATGCAGTTCATGGGCTTCATGTATCCTGCTTTCGACCAGATTGTCAGTCACGCTGCACGCCTCCGGAGCCGTAGTCAGGGGCAGTATTCAGTGCCGATGGTGATACGGGCTCCATACGGCGGTGGGATCCGGGCCCCGGAACACCACTCCGAGTCAAAGGAAGCGTTCTTCGTGCACGAGCCCGGGCTCAAGGTCGTCTCACCGAGCACGCCCTACGATGCCAAGGGACTGCTAGCGGCGTCGATTCGTGACCCTGACCCAGTTATATTCCTCGAGCCGAAGTTGATCTACCGCGCCTTCCGTGAGGATGTCCCGACGAAACCATACCAAGTGTCGCTGAATGAGGCCGCTATCCGGCGTGAGGGGAGCGACATCTCAGTCTACACCTGGGGCGCAATGACTCGGCCGGCGCTGATCGCTGCGGAGAATCTTAGCCAGTCACACGGCATCGATGTCGAAGTCATCGACCTGCGAACCCTGTCTCCCCTCGATATAGAGACGATCACTGACTCGTTCAAAAAGACCGGAAGAGCTGCGATTGTCCACGAAGCACCGAAGACTGGCGGATTAGGGGCTGAAATCGCAACGACGATTCAGGAAGAAGCACTCGTGCATCAGGAAGCGCCAATTAAACGAATTGCTGGCTTCGATGCCCCCATGCCGCTCCATTCACTGGAGGATTACTACCTGCCACAGGCGGTCCGTATCCAGGACGGCATCCGCGAAACAGTCGATTTCTAACATGGTACGCGAATTCGAACTCCCCGATGTCGGAGAAGGCGTCGCCGAGGGCGAACTGCTTCGCTGGCGTGTTGAGCCGGGTGACGCAGTTTCCGAGGACCAGCCAGTCGCGGAAGTCGAGACCGACAAAGCCGTCGTTGACGTCCCATCCCCTGTTGACGGTGTTGTCGAAGAACTCCGTGCTGCAGAAGGTGAGATGGTCCCAGTCGGTGATGTGATTATCGTTTTCCGGGTCGACGGTGAAGACGGTCCGAAAGCAACTGAAACAGCGCCTGCAGACGACACCACTGCGGGCAGTGGCCAGCAAACCGAAGTTGGAGCCACAGCACAGCCAGCCGAAGAGACGCAGTCAGAACCAGCGATTACACAGCGCGTCCAGGTCCCCGCCCCGCCGTCTGTGCGGCGTCTCGCCCGCGAACTGGGCGTCGATATTTCCAGCGTTGCGGACTCGTCTTCGGGACGTATAACGGAGCCGGATGTCCGCGCGTACGCGAGTCCGGAATCCTCGACTCAGGAGCGTTCAAGCCAACAGACCACTGCTGCCGAGCAACGAACACAGCAGGCAGCCCCGGCGCAGTCTGTCAGTCCGGCACAGACGAGAGAAGTGGTAGACCGGGAGACGACGGTGGCCGTCCCGAAAACGAGACACATCGCAGCGGAGGAGGGAATTGATCTCGATACTGTCCCCACTGATGAACAAAAAGACGGAGAACCGTTTGTCACGCTCGAAGCGGTCCAAGAGTATGCCGAGGCACAGCAGCAGGCACAGCAGACGGATCGAGACGCGGTAGCTGAGAGGGCAGCGGCAGACGAGCCAGCGCGCCCCGAGTCTCGGAAGCCGTACAAGGGGATCAGGCAGACGATTGGAGCGGCGATGACATCGTCGAAATATACGGCCCCACACGTCACTCATCAGGATGAGGTTGATGTTACTGCGCTGGTCGATGCTCGTTCGACCCTCAGACAGGAGGCCGAGGCGCACGATATCCGACTGACGTATATGCCGTTCGTAATGAAAGCGTGTGCCGCGGCTCTACAAGAGAATCCGCAGGTAAATGTCTCTCTCGACGAAGCAAACGAAGAGATAGTCGAAAAGCAGTATTACAACATCGGTGTCGCAACGGCAACTGATGACGGGCTGCTGGTTCCCGTTGTCGAGAATGTTGATGCGAAAGGCCTGCTGGAGGTCGCATCGGAAACCAACGAAAAAACCCAGAAAGCGAGAGAACGCAGTCTCTCGCCGGAGGAAATGCGCGGCGGGACATTTACTATCTCGAACATCGGCGGGATTGGCGGGGAGTATGGAACGCCAATCATCAACCAGCCGGAGAGCGCTATCCTGGCACTGGGTGAAATTAAAAAGAAGCCACGGGTCGTCGAAGCGGATGGTGAAGAGACGATAGAACCTCGTCACATCATGACACTCTCGCTGTCGTTCGATCATCGAGTGCTTGATGGCGCAGACGCCGCACAATTTACAAACTCCATACAGAAGTACCTGCAAAATCCAAACCTGCTACTACTAGAATAATGGTTGTCGGAGATGTAACTACGTCGACTGACGTACTGGTTATTGGCGCGGGCCCCGGCGGATACGTCGCCGCGATTCGCGCTGCAAAGCTTGCCCTTAATGTCACGCTTGTTGAAAAAGGAGAGTATGGGGGCGCCTGTCTCAATCGTGGCTGTATCCCCTCTAAGGCCCTGATACACGGTTCAAAACTGGCATCAGAGGCGGGCCAGGCGGAGGAACTGGGGATTTACGCAGACCCAACAGTTGCGCTCGACGAGATGATTAACTGGAAAGACGGCGTTGTCGACCAGTTAACGAGCGGTATCGAGCAACTGTGTACGGCAGCTGGGGTGAACCTGCTGAAAGGGACTGCCGAATTTGCCGACGAAAACAAGGTCAGAATCATCCATCAGGGCGAGGGCCAGGGGTCTGAATCGCTGAAATTCGAAAACTGTATCATCGCGACGGGGTCCAGACCGATTGAAATTCCAGGGTTCGGTTTTGAGGATGAGCGTATTGTTTCGTCAGATGGCGCGCTGAACTTCGACACAGTGCCCGACGAACTCGTAATCGTTGGAGCCGGATACATCGGCATGGAGCTAGCGACTGTCTATAGCCGACTTGGAAGCGACGTCTCGGTCATTGAGATGCTAGAGCAGGCACTTCCCAGCTATGAGGAAGACATTGCCTCGATAGTCAGGAAGCGAGCAGAGCGTCTCGGTGTGGATTTCCATTTCGGGTACACCGCAGACAGCTGGGCAGCGTCGGATGGTAAGGCCGTTCTGACTGCTGTCCCTGCAGACGAGGCGGCGCATGATAGCGATATAGAACTCACCGCTGACAGAATACTCGTTGCTGTTGGCAGACGCCCGGTGACTGACACGCTCAGCATCGACGATGCCGGCGTCGAGACCAATGCTCAGGGATTCATTCCAACAGATAGCACATGCCGGACGAACAAGGAGCACATTTTCGCGGTCGGTGACGTTGCTGGTGAGCCGATGCTCGCACACAAAGGATCGAAAGAAGGGGAGGTTGCAGCGGAGGTCATTGCTGGTGAACCCGCTGCGGTCGATTATCAGGCACTCCCGGCCGCCGTGTTTACCGACCCGGAGATCGGAACTGTCGGGCTGACAGAGAACGAAGCAGCGAACAAGGGTATGACACCTGTCACAGGCAAGTTCCAGTTCCAGGCGTCTGGACGAGCACTAACAGCAAACCGGGCAGAAGGCTTTGTCCGAATTATCGCCACAAAAGAAACCGAACGTGTGATCGGTGCACAGATTATCGGTCCAGAGGCATCCGAGTTGATTGCAGAAATCGCAGCCATGATAGAGATGGGTGCAAAGCTTGAGGACATTGGCTCAACTGTTCACACACATCCAACATTAAGTGAAGCGATAATGGAAGCTGCACAGAATGCGAGAGGGAAGGCGATACACAGACGAAACTGACCAGGCCATATTGACACCTCAGTCACGGGATACACAGCCAAACCGAGCGGATATCTATCCAGTCATCGTCTATCTGATACTGTTTGCCGGTTTGAAGATGCAGCTCCAGAACAAGTCGTTCTCTGACCGGGCTCTCCGCCTTGTGTGGGTCAGACAGACCGTAGTTTGATTCCAGAGTCGGACGTCCGAGACGATCCAGAATCAGTCGTTTGCGACCGTCTGGGTTGCGCCAGCGTCACTGGCGCTCAGTTTGTTCTCCTCTTCTTCGGGTCTCGGTGCGTCTGTTGGGAGGTTTTCGTACAGAATTCCCTTGCTTGCGTTGTAGCATGTCATACAATGGCATGGCTGACAGACGTACATAAATTCGTCCCTTATTCTGTACCACTGAATATTAACATTCTGAGAATGTTTATATATTGAACGATATCTCAGAACAGTATAATAGCGTATCTGTTTCGATTCGGCGAAGATATAGACACATTCGGACCATTTTCTGCGCTGAACACTTTGTCGTTGCATCGGGTGCCAGTCCTTCTCATCATTTGCAGTTCTACAATCCTGAGTGTAATCCGAATATTTTGGATTATATACACTCTCGCTGTAGATTCATGACCCGGTCTGCTCCTCGCCGAAACAGGTATGTTAGATATCGGGGTACTGCGATGTCATGCATTCCTCTTCACAGAAGAAATGCTCTGTTATCCCCCCGTCTGAGTTACGTATCGTAACCCCGCTATACCTCACCTGTTCGCTGATCACCTGTCCACAGTAATCACAGCGGTAGTCCGGTGACCCACCGACCAAGATTCGAGTTGACTTGTTCTGGATATTCAGTTCAGTAGCGACTGCGTTGCTGCTGGCTTCCATAGCGCAGCGAGCAGTTGTTAGTGATTGCTCCGCCTCGGCTTGTCCATTCATTGTTTGCCTTGGTTGGTTGTTGACAGCGATTGCACTCGTTCCATCTACTGTTACACACGACTCTGGAACCGCTACGGTCGTTTCACCGACGTTTTCCACCTGTGCCGGGTTACGCCCGGACTGTAGTGGTCTACGCAGGCTATCGGGTAGGCAGTGTAAAAAACGGATAACCGGTCGCTATAGCCACTGGTTCCATCGTTTTCCGGGGCGCTTTTGCTGTCTGGGTACCCGGCTTCATACCTTCGTATACTAAACTATCGTATTTAATCATTTGGTTGGTCTGGTCAGTGTTTTCACTGAGATGGGGCCGTTCACTAGCTCGATTGAGTGCTGAGTGTGAACACCACTCACAAAATGGTTAAGTGTACATCCGTTAAAGATAATCTCATGAACCCGGGCGTCGACTGTATGGCTTGGAACGCAAGCCCGCTGTCCCGGCAGTTGATCAGTGCAGACCCTTCCACATCCGGTTTTACGTTTTTTACATTTTTCAAATTTTAAACTGACGTAGACCACCACAGTGCGGGCAAACGCCGGCACACAGGTGGAAAACGTCAGTCCTGGCTGGTCCCCAAAGCGCCAGCCGACGGTTTTCGGGTCGTGACGACCCACCTCACGAAGCGCTGCGACACCAACAACGAAATCATAATCAGCGACATCATGAACGCACAAAACACGCAGAAGTACTGTAGCCAACAATCAGCAGACATCGCAAACGCAGACCAAGCGCGGAGGGCGGTCCCTGAAAGCGTTGAGAGCCAATCTATCCGGGTCGTAGTTAGCTCGATTGCAACGCGACACTGCGACCACTGCGGAACGCCGATCGATGAAAACGTCCGGTATCGAAATGTCACGACCAGAGATAGTGCCGGCAACGTCACGGAATACGCGTTCTGCGGTGTCGATTGTAAGACGGCTCGGTTCCCGCGACTCGGCTGAGCGCTGGCTGTCGTGGGGGAATGTCCGCGTACCGGACCGCTAGCTGGGCTACTAGCTTCTTTTTGACAATACGGACAGATATCTCATTTGGATTGACAGTCACAGCCATCCTGTTCCAGAAACGCGACAATATCGTAGCTACGGCCACAGTCCTCACACAGCACCTGTACTTCGTTGATGATGTTGAAATCGCCGACCGAGATGGCATCGTTTTTGTCCAGACTCTCGATAGTTTGTCTCGTGACAGCGGTGGTTCGGCCCCGGAGGCGCTGTATTGAGTCGATGGCGCTCTCTTTTCGTTCTGCGGGCGTCTGCTCAGGTCGGGCCGCGCCACGGTCGTTCTTGAGATAGCGATACACCGTCTGGTGGGAGATAAAATCAGCCATCACGGATTCGACATCGATCCCGCTCTGTTCAAGCCGAGAGCGTATAAGCGGGGCGTCCGCATCATCTTCGTGCAGTGACTGATAGACCTGCTGGATGTCGCCACTCAATGTCGGAGCGTCACTCCCATCGATGGCGGACTCAAGCACCGACCGGTTGAAGTAGTCAGCAAGGTCGCGAGTACTTTCTTTCTCTCCGTCAGCACCAACCCACCGATTTTCGAGTTCTGCACCCATCCCGACAAGATCGTATTTTTGAATTACGGCATCGACCTTGCTCGTTCCCCCATCGGACTGTGAGTCGTCTGTGGTCATGATCCGATTTAAGAGCCCCATAGTTACTAAACACTCTCGCATATCGAGAGCCCTGCCGGGGCCTTCACACGCAGAGTTGTATCGGGCCTGTACGCTGGTATGCGTTGACCGATTCACAAACCGAACTACTCATCTGACGCAGATTCGGGTTCGCGAACCCACGTCACCGGGACCGGGGACTTTCGGACGAGTTTGGCGCTGACGCCTCCCATGACGTACCTGCTGAAATCAGTCTGCCCGTGTGTCCCCATAACCGCGAGATCGACTTCATTCTCGTCGATGTAGTTGCAAATCACCTTCGAGGGGTCACCGTGCTCAATGACACTGGTGACCGTGTCAAGCGAGGTGTCGTCGATCTTCTCGGTCGCCCCGGCCATAATTTCGTTCGCTCGCTCAGTCCGCTCCCCCTCTTTCAGAACGGAGCGTGCATCCGGCCCGAGGCCACCAGTCTCGACAACGTGAAGCAGATGGAGTGTTGCGTCCGTCGCCCTCGCGACAGCAATCCCCTCTGTCAGTGCGAGATCTGCGCCACGGCTCCCATCCGTCGGGACGAGGACGTATTGTGGCGGATACACGAGTGGCCGATCTCTGTCAGGGTTGACCGCAATGACAGGAACTTCCGCTGTGTTGATGACGCGTTCAGTGACGCTCCCGAGCAGGATTCGCTGGATCCCACGCTGTCCGTGTGTCGGCATAACGATGCAATCACTGTCGGACTGTTGGCTGTAGTCGACGATCGTCTTATGCGGGTCACCCTGAAGCACCGCAGAGACAACGGGAACGCCCTCATCTTTCGCATATTGTGTGGCTTCCGCCACGATGCGCTCTCCTTCTGTTTCGAGCACGTCGATGACCTCTCCACGAATCGTAGTGACGCTGTCTCGGCCAGTGTCGGCGACGTTGAGGATGTGCATCGTCGCCTCATGTTCGGATGCGATCTGTAGCGCGTATTCAAGGACCGATTCTGCGGCGTTGCTTCCGTCGGTCGGGAACAGGATGGTGTCGTACATACTGGTAGTCGCGTGTTTGCATGTCAGTCAGCTATCTGGGCAACGGCGGACGTAGCGCGGTACTCGGGGACGGGTCCCTGTTTGTTCCTCGTTGAGCGTGGCTTCTGTGTCGTTGCCTGCGTCTCAAACTGTTGGCCTCGGTGTCTTTTCAGATACATGGTACTTCAGAGACTCTGTTCGAAGAACTACACAGGGGTATCTAATAACATCTCGCCTGCTGCAGTCCTCTGGATCCGGATAGTGAACGGACAGCACCGCCGTTAGACGCCTCGATACGTTTAGCGCGGTAACAGTGTAGTGTTGGCACACATTTTTACCATAACCCCTCGCGTGTTGGGATATGGCAGCAGTCCGACGACTGGTCATCGATGTACTGAAACCACACGACCCGCCGCTACTGACGTTCACCAAGCAACTGGCCGAAATTGAAAGCGTCGAGGGCGTAACATCGTCTCTGATCGAACTAGATCAGGAAGTGCAAAACATCAAGCTCACCTTTGAAAGCGACGATCTGGACTTCGAGGCGATCGATGAAACGATCGAAAACCTCGGTGGGTCGGTACACTCTGTAGATCAGGTTGCCTGCGGTGACTCCGTTGTTACGGATCGACGGACGTTACAGGATGGCTGAGACGCCGTGGCGTCCATTCGACAACTCTTCAGGCGGCTTCTCGGGAAGGAAGATGTCCTTGCGATCTCTCGTCGGTACTTTATCTCGAACGGCTTCGACGGGACGCTCACGAGCATTGGTATCATCGTTGGTGCTGTCCTTTCCGGGGTCCCTGATGGGTACACTGTGATCAAAATCGGACTGGGCGCGGCAGTCGGTCTCGGGACCTCTGCGGTCTGGAGCGTCTGGGAAATCGAACGTGCCGAAACCCGGGCCGAAATCAGACGTATCGAACAAGCGATGCTCACGGACCTTGACGATACCCGCGTTCAGCGGAACCAGCGCGGTGTCCGCTTCGTCCACGCCACGATGAGCGGGCTGGGGCCACTTATCGGGGTTCTGATTCCGCTGACCCCGTTCCTCGTAGCGGGGACCGTCGTCACAATGGCAGAGGCGGCACTCATTGCGGTCGGCCTGGGTATCGGTGTGTTAGGTGTGTTCGGTGCCTACATGGGCTCTATTTCGGACCAGCGGTGGTACGTTGCTGCCGTTCGGATGGGACTTGCCGGATTGGTCGTTGCGATCCTCAACCTCTTTCTTCCAGGGTGAGTGGCCGCTCCTCTGTTTCCGGGCTGGAGCACAAATCCCAACTTGCTTTTCACTGGCCGCCATACCCGATAGTAGATGCGTGTTGGCTTGCGGCAGTTCAAACGGCCCTTGTGCTATGTGATGGCGCTCCTGTACGTCGTTGCTGGAATATTGCATTTCATCGTGCCGGAACTATACGTCCAGATCGTGCCACCGGTCTTGCCGGCGGCACTTGCGCTGGTGTATCTATCCGGCGTCGCCGAGGTCGCAGTCGGGCTCGGCCTGCTGGTACCGCGGACGCGATCGCACGCCGCCTGGGCGACGATCGCATTGCTCGTCGCGATCTTTCCCGCGAACGTCTACATGGCTGTCTCCATGGTCACCATTGAGGGGACGGGCGGCGGCGATCCATCTGCGCTGGTCCGCTGGGCACGGCTGCCAGTTCAGGGCGTGTTGATCCTCTGGGCGTACTGGTACACTGACTGAGTGGGGGGACTCCTCCGAGTGACCGGGCTCGGCCCCTCCTTCGACGGACCGGCCCTATTCCGCATATCACAAGTCTCGAACGTCGAGCACGTGGTATCGGGTTCGTTCAGGGACCGACGCCGGCGGCACGCATATACTCGTCCAGTTTCTCCGCCAGCGCCCGTGCGAACGCTTCGTCGTTGATGGGGGCCTCCATTTCGAACAGTTCGACCGCCGGGTCGATGTGCTTGTGGATGGCGTCGAACAGCGCTGCATCCGCCTCGGGGTCGTAGAAGTCTTCACCCTCGACATCTAGCACCGAGACCCCGCCGAGCGGAAGTGCCACTGCCGCTGGGCCAGTCGCGGCATTCAGCTTTGTTGCGAGGATTTCGCCCAGCTCCGCACATTCCTCGGGCGTGGTTCGCATCAGCGTCACCTGCGGGTTGTGGACGTGGAACTGTCGCCCCTCGAACTCATCGGGGACCGAATCACGCGGGCCGAAGTTTACCATGTCGAGCGCCCCCGTCGAGACAACCTGCGGAACGCCCGTCTGGGCTGCGGTGTCCAGTCGCTCTGGCCCGGCGTTGAGCACACCGCCGACGAGTTCGTCCGCCCACTCCGTCGTCGTTATGTCGAGCACGCCGTCGATGATACCTTCCCGGATCAGCCGCTCCATCGCCTGCCCGCCAGTGCCGGTGGCGTGGAAGACGATGGTCTCGTATCCCCATTCTTCGAGGTGTTCTCTGGCAGCCTGGACGCAGGGCGTGGTGACACCGAACATCGTGATGCCGACGGTCGGACGGTCCTCGACCGTCACGTCTGACTCGGTAGTTCCCATCCCGACCATCGCCAGCGCGGCGTTCGAAATGACCTGCCGTGAGAGCTGATTGAGCCCCTCAATATCTGCGACGGAGTACATCATCGCGATGTCAGTCGAGCCGACGTACGGCTCGGTGTCGCCCGAAGCCATCGTCGAGACCATCAGCTTCGGCACGCCAACTGGGAGGGCCCGCATCGCTCTGGTCGCAATCGACGTATTCCCGGATCCGCCGAGTCCGAGGACGCCCGCCAGTTCCCCAGACTCGAAGAGGTCGGTGACGACGGCAGCAGCCCCCTCGCCCATCGCTGTCATCGCCTCACCTCGATCGCTTTCCTCACGTAATACGTCGAGGGTCGTCCCAGCAGCTTCGGCTACTTCGGTAGCGGTCGTGTCCGGCTTAAACTCGGCGTCGTCAAGCACGCCCACGTCGATGACGTGTACGTCGACGCCCTGAGCCTCAATGACATCGCGGGCGAAGGCGAACTCCTCGCCTTTTGTATCGAGCGTCCCCACGAGAACGATCGCCATCACTTCGCCTCCGAATCGACGTTTTCGGGCGTTGGAAGCTTGCCGGCTGGAACTATCTCACACTCAGGGAGGTTACGAAGCACGTCTTCCGGTCCCGGCGGCGCGTAGACCGCGAACAGGATGAGCGGCTCCCATCCAGTGTTGACCGTTCCGTGTTCGACGCCTTCGGGGATGAACACCATATCGCCGGTGGCGATATCACGAGTTTCGTCGTCGACCTCCTGTTCGCCCTCGCCGCGAACGACGTACAGGATCTCGTCGCTCTCGGGGTGGGTGTGTCGCTCGTGGCCCTTGCCGGGTTCGAGTTTCACGACACCGGCGCTGAACCGCTCTCCACCAGTGACTTCAGGTGTGCTCAGCCACTTGAGAGCGCCCCAATCGAACAGTTGGCTCTCCACGTCGTCGGAGGCGACGAAGTAGTCACTCATTGGATGTCGATTTCCTTGAATTCGCGAGCCTGGTTCTCGATGGCTTCCTCCGTCGGCAGCCGTTCAATGCTGGAGGCTCCGAAGAAGCCGACGACGCCGTCGGTATGTTCAAGCACGTACGTGGCGTCATCGGGCCACGCGATCGGGCCGCCGTGACAGATGACGAGGACGTCTTCGTTCACGTCCTTCGCGGCATCGTGATGGGCCTGCACCCGCTCGGCCGCCGCTTCCAAATCAAGTGCCGTCTCCGCACCGATGTCGCCGGATGTCGTCAGCCCCATGTGTGAGACAATAACATCAGCGCCCGCCTCGGCCATCTCACGGGCCTGTGTCTCGTTGAACACGTACGGGCAAGTGAGCATATCCTGGCTGGCGGCCTCTCGGATCATATCGACTTCCTTGTCGTAGCCCATCCCGGTCTCTTCGAGATTTTGCCGAAACCCGCTGTCCTCGTCGATGAGGCCGACTGTCGGGAAGTTCTGCACCCCGGAGAACCCTCGCCGCTTTAGATCTGCGAGGAACACGTCCATTTGCCGAAACGGATCAGTGCCGTTGACGCCCGCAAGCACCGGCGTGTCTTCGACAACGGGAATGACCTCGTGGCCCATTTCACAGACGATCTCGTTTGCGTCACCGTATGGGAGTAGTCCAGCGAGTGACCCGCGCCCGCTCATTCGGTAGCGGCCGGAGTTGTAGATGATAAGCAAGTCGACGCCGCCGCGCTCGGCGAACTTCGCGGAGATTCCGGTCCCCGCACCGGCGCCAATTATCGGATTACCCTGCTCGACGGTCTCTCGAAGTCGCAAGAGCGACTCCTCACGTGTGTATTCCATGTGTGAGATTTTACAATAGTCCGGTAGTATAATTAACATTTCTCCAGAGTATCGGGGCGTTTGATACTGTACAGCACCACATCCGCCTATGCTCAGGGCGGATACCGACTCAGAATAGTCTCACACATCGAACATGCCTGATTTGAAAGGTTACCCCACAGCAGTTCGCCTCCCGATTCAGTCGAGAAGTATGACGGGAAGAATCACCACCAGTGCAAGCAACAGCCCAGCTCCGACGATAGCAAACAACATCTCTGAGAGCCCCACAGTCGCCACGTAACTGTACGACAAAACAACGGCAGTGATGGCTGAGAACCCTATAAAAACCAACTGGCGTACCTCAGAAGACCACTGTCTGGAGGGCAGATTCATATCAGTTGAGACAATGGCCACCGGTAAATATCTAATCGGGCTGAGGACCAGACACGTAAACTGACCAGGTCTTTTTTAGGTAGACGTGGCAGACGTAGCATAATGGTCCGCAAAATTCTCTTTGCCGGCCTGATCGGATTCGTGTTTGTCTGCAAGATCGACGTGCTCAAAGCCATCATTCTGGCCGCTAACGACGAATCCCAAACTGTTGTGGACAAGCGGCAGAAGATGAGAACCGGGATGAAATGACACTTCTGTTCAAACCCCGCCACATTGCGGCGATTCGAGACGGCACGAAGACGGCGACCCGCCGTGACTGGGCTGACAACTACCCGCGACCGTCCGAGGGCGACATCCGAATGGCTGTGACAGAGATGTTCACCAGCGACGAAGCGTGTGACTGCTATCTTCGTATCACTAACCTGTATCAAGAACCGCTCGGCGAGATGAGCCACGAGGACGCTCGAAAGGAAGGTGGCTATGACATGGCCGAGTTCCGCAAGGCATGGACGCAGATCAACGGCGACTGGGACCCGGAACTTGTCGTTGACGTCGTTGAGTTCGAATACGTCGGCAGAGAGCGGCCGAGCAAGTCCGCAGCAAGTGGTGCCTGAACCTTTCCGGCAGTAGCAAACCGCCTGCTTTTGGTTTCAGACACTCTCTGGGCCCATATTTGTTCGAGAGAAAGTACGGACAGATTTGAGACTGAGGAACGCGACGTATCAACGTCGACTGCCGGTTGGAGGTGTCGTGGTCTGGAGCGCATCCACACCAGTTCTCATATCTCCTCCTATGACCAATACTTTCGAGAAAAGTACGCTATAACGTTCACCAGAGACAAGGTGTGTGCTTGGTTTGACTCAGAAGCGGTTCACCAGCCAATTAACGGTGGAACGTATTTTTGAGAAGGTACTTATGAAAACAAACACACACATCATCTCAGTGCTCCGAAGGAACCTTCTCATACTATGCGCCGCCACCTGTGGTTGTCTGGCAGGCTGTGCTTCGTCGCCGGGCAGTACAAGCACCCCCTCTACGATGACTGGCGACCCTGAAGACTTTGACGAACAGTATCTTGAAATTCGTAATCGGGCCGAAAATAAAGAGAGTATCTCTCTCATCGTACAGGGGTCGGATTCAGTTATAACGCAGGGAGAATATGAGGTAGCGGCTGACCAAACAATATCTGTCCCACTCCAAATCACTGAGAAGGGCAATTACGAATTGACAGTTTCCCGTTCAGGGGGTATTGAGATTTCGGCACTGTCTAGTTCTGGATCTCCTCAGCTGGCGTTTTTCCGTCAAGAGCTTGGTTCGGCCGTTCGTGGTTGTAGTGGTGTCTGAATCGTCGTAACCACTGTTTCGCGCTTGATTGACTGCCCCTCCAGAAGGAGTGAAAGCGGTCGATGCGCATGGTCACAGTCTGGAACCACTTTTCGATGTGGTTCCGGATTCGGTAGTCGAGCCGACCGCTCAAATCGTGACGTGAGAGGGCAGTCAGATAGGCGCCAGCATCAACGAGAAACACTGAATCGGCGACATCGTGTTTCTGAGTGAGTCGATGCAGGAACGCCGCCGCGGGGTCAGTCCCGCGGCGGCTGAACACGTCAACTTCAAGCAGCAGTTTTGATTCGGTGTCGACAGCGGCGTACAACCACTTCTTTTCTCCGTCAATCTCGATTTGTTTCTCATCGACCGCGACCCGCGACGGCTCCGCCGTCGGCGGGTCGCTCTGGGCTTCAGACAGTGTATGCACCCAATTCCAGACTGCTCCGTGAGAGCGATCGACACCTAACAGGTCTAAGATAGCAACCGTCTCCCTGATCGACAGCCCCGCAGTATGGAGACGCACCCCAAACCGCCGGACGGGTGTCGGGGTGCGCTCATTCTCCCAAACGTCTTGACTGTCCTCATCTAACGTTTCTCTGAGGAGGTCTGCGAGTTGCATGGACACTTCTCGCTACGGCCTCCTCACTTCTCAAACTCGCTCAACTAGACAGTGCCCTTTCGAGCGAAGATTGTCAAAAGAAGCATTCGGATCTGGGGATAACAAGTATAAAGACGAACACTGAGCCACTTCTGAAGAGATTCCGCGTCTATCCATCCATCTCATCGAGGGAGATATTTGATTCGTCCGTTAAACTGCCGCCAGAATCTTGTTGGTAATCGATCTCAGTGGGATCCTTGACGACGCCGACGAAGACGAGCGAGTCACCGAGATAGGTCACTGCATGGTTTGCCTCGTTGACCGTCACGCTCCCGCCCCCTTTCTCAGCATGGATGAAGGAAGCGATGTCTCGGTAGCTTTCTGACTGAATAAATTTTCTACCGCCCTGTGTTCTGGTGAACGGACGGCCCTCGGCATCAACACTGAATTCGAATCCCTCGCTTGGGCCCGAGTACGGATCGCCCTGTGCTAACTCATCGGGATCTGGAATCGTTTTGCTGGCCGGTGGGTCCGGTATTTCATGCTCGACTGCGGGTCTGAGATGCCCAGTAATCGCATCTTCTTCGGTTTCCCAAGTGAGGTGGCGTACCTCTGCCTGTGAGAATTCTTCCCGCCAGTCGTATCGCTCGAAGATGTTCGCATCGACTGTATCCCGTGCATACAGAACAAACAACTCCGCTTGTTTGTCTGGATCCTCACCGGTCCGAAGGATACGACCCAGCGTTTGGATACGCTGTCTTATACTCCCTGAAGAGACACGAACGATACCCACGTCTGCCGATGGGACATCAACACCTTCGATCAACGCCTTGACGCTCAGCATTACGTTTGCAAACCCCTCGTCGCTGAACCATTCGATGGCGAAATCATTCCAGGCTTTGTTCCGATGTCCGGAGTGATACATCACTGGACGGTAACTCGCCGTAAAGAACAGTTCTTCTAATTTCTCGTCGATTCGTTCCAGTGCCGGGTAACGTTCGTAGAGATGCACACGGTCAACATCTGTATCGGTGATTTCGCCAGTCCGTGCATCACGGCCCCGAGTTTCTTTCGGGGCAACCATCCGCTCCAACTGCTCGATTCGCTCTTGGAAAACAATCGCTTTCTGTTCGTTGTCCACGCTTTCTTCAAGCAGTTCCAGCGTTACAGCTTGCCGAGCGACGGCGTCAGCTACCAATTCTCGCCGCTCTTGTGTGTAATTGAAATAATCCGAAATCGCTGGCGTCGTCTTGTCAGCGTTGTTCCGAATAATTTGCAGTTTCCGTGAGAAACTTCCATTGAGTTCGTATAACCGGTTCTGGTACTGCCGTTCAATATCAGTGACGGCGTCAACCACCGCGTCGGTTAGGCGCTGGTATGCCATCTGTTCGGCATCGGTGAGGTCAAACCCGATGTAATTAATCCGGAAGTCCGGAATGAGGCCACGACGTTGGCCTTCATCGTACGACAGTTCATAGTAGATGTCGCCGAGATTGGCAACCAGCATCTCGTCTTCAGGGGTCCGTTCGTCGGCAGTCGGGTCAGACAGTGGGGTTGCAGAAAGACCCAAGCTGGCGGTTCTGTGACAGTCAAACACCTCAGAGAACGTATCGCCGGTGTACCGGTGGCATTCGTCGGTAATGAGTAGATGATCACCCACATCGGCATTTCGAAGCGTCTGTGACAGCGCCCCATCTTTGACCGCCGAATTAACGATCGAGACGAGGACTCGATATTCGTCCTCAAACCCGTCTTTGTGTCCGTCGCCAAGCCAACCGATGTCGTCAGCCGGGACACCGAGTGTTTCGACGAGTTCTTCGAGCCATTGATGCATGAGCACCTTCGTCGGAACAATAACTGTCACCACTCCATCTGGGTGATCGGCGAGCCACTGACGTATGACTTCGAGCGCCATCACCGTTTTCCCAGCACCGGTTACCACCTGTGCGATACCACGCTCGGTATCCGTCTCTTCGCCAGTGAACCATTTTGTAGTGGCTTCTTTTTGCCAGTCGTACAGCTCGAAGGCTTCAGAAAACGTGTACGGTTGCCGATCTGGGGCCATCGCTTCAAGAGCGGCTCGTGAAAACCCGCTACCAGCGTTCGCCTTCGCTCGCATTGCCGCAACTTCCGTGTCTGCATCTGCGATCTGTTCCAATATTGTTGTCGACAGCCCAGCGAGATCTTGCGGGGTGAATGATTCGAACTCTGCACAGATTGTATCTCGGAGTTTTCGACGATGCCGCCGTTGTTTGATGTACGTTTTTGACCGTTGGAGTTGCGGTTCCGACGAATCTGTTAGTACCGAGTCGTCGAGATAATCGCGTTTAGCTGTATCGAGGAGTTGCCGATGTTGGCCATGCCCACCGGATTCACGGTACATATAGTACTTTGCGAGGTCACGTTTCACTCTATCTGAGGGCGGTGTTGTGTTCGGTCCTTCCCGTTTGAGCCACTGCTCGAACTGCCACAGAATATCTGCGTTACGGAACCGTTCACTGAACTTCTCAGGACTTGCCGTTTCATACCCATCCTCACCGTTACGCAATGCACCCATACTCTCTAACAGTAGCGGGTACCCGCGTATTCCCTCTTCATTGAATTCGTATCCGTACTTTTCGCCGAGACGTGATCGGATTGTACCCCTACGTACCGGCTCGCTAGCCTGTTTGACGACGTGGTGGATATTATATAGCCCCTCGATTCCCTCCGGAAAGGACCCTTCAAGCGCCCATGATTGCTTGACGGCGTACCAGAGGAATGTCTCAAACTCAAGTTCGCCCGATCGCCAGTCGTGAGCGAACTCGTAAACTGTGACTCCATTTTGTGTTTGCTGAAGGACACCCAACTGGATGTACGTTGAAACGATGCGGCGAAGATACTGCTCAGAATATTTCTCTCCGTCTGGTTTCAGTAACCGTAAGCGAGCGCGACGAACGAATTCTGTCTTTTCTATTGGTTCAATTGAGGCGATAGCAATGTCGACAAAGCACCGTGCTCTGTCTTCGGTCTCTTCAACACCGAACAGCGGTGGTGGGAAGCGTCGCCCCATAGATTACCAATCAACCGGGTCATCGTCGGGGATATCAGTATCGTGCTCATTACCGGGATCTGATTCGGTTTCTGAACTACTCACAGTGTGGTTGTCGACATCTGTCTGTGATGTTTCACCGAGCGAATCAAGCCAACTATCGACCCCGCCACTTTCTTGCTCAAATGGATCGGTCAGCGATGGCGGATCATCAATAGAGAATGGCGTTTCATCGACTTGCCCGGCGTAAATGGGGAGTTTTTGGACACCTCCACGGTCACGTCGAAGCGCAATGAGGTTCTTCACCACACGCGGGAGCGAATCGAATTCTGTTTTAGTTTGCGACGGAAGTTTATCTAAGTCCACAAGTGTCAAAACATCGTTCCATGGAGTGACACGCAATGAACCGCCCTGTGGCTTGTACCGTGACAGTGTTGCCACTAACTCCTGTGAAAGTGACTCTCGAACTGGATGTCGCTTGTGCGTCTGTGGGTTGTCCCACCAAATTCGCTCAACGCCTGGTCCGAACGAGTACTTGGAACCATCATACACGCTTGGCCAGAAGTCACCAGGTTCCAAGTCGTCAGGCTGTACTGGTACACTGAAATTTGGATCCTCTGTTGGGATTAACTCACCCTTGAGGTCAAGTGATCCAATCCAGTACGTTTCGTATTCATCACCCTCTTCAGCCCGTGTAAGCACATCGTTCCCCTCCGTAATTCGAACGCGGCCACCAAGGCGTTTGAGTTCTAGTAGTGGCTCGATGAGGGCTTCAGGAGCGGGCTCCAAGTACAGTCGGTCAGTTCCTTGGTAAACTTGCCACCAGACATCGCCGTCCGAGTTCGTCCGCAGTCGATAGCCACGATAATGTTCAGCCCACCTGTCGCCGGATTCATGTCTTGATGTCATCGGTAACTGGTGACGGTCACAGGGACCGTTTCATGATGTATTCACAGCCCGAAGTATATGTCTGACGACCAAATCGAAAAGAGATTACTTGCATGACATTAATCTCTTGTGTTGCTTCGTGCCATTATCATTACCTGAAAAGTCAACGTGGAGTTTATCATCTACGTGCCAGATTGTACGAGTAGATGTCACAAGAGGTTTTGAAATCCGGGATTGGTCCGGAGCTATCATATTCTATCGATGAACCTTCCACTGCAGTAGAGGCACTCTCAACTGACACTGCGAATGTCGCGAGCCATCTCCTCAATGTACAAGCTCGGGAGTTCGAAATCGCACAAGGGCAACAGGAATTGCTCTCTGTTGAGGAAATTAAAGACCGGATCAAACTGCTAGATCACCAACTTCAGGCCGCTCACCGTGCCTTGTTCAAAATGAGCGGTGGTGCTTTGTTCGCTGATGAAGTTGGACTTGGAAAGACAATAGAAGTTGGTATGGTTCTCAAGGAGATGGATTTCCGGGACACTCGAGACAGTTTTCTCATCCTGACCCCAGCTCAACTGGCCCCACAATGGCAGAAAGAACTGGAGGAAAAGTTCGGACTAGACTTCGTTTGTAATTACGATGAGGATTTCTACGGATTCGATGCACATGATAAGATAATCGCCAGTGTCGACACCGCCAAATCGAAAACCAACAGAGATGACGTTCTCTCACGCAGATGGGACGTTGCTGTTCTTGATGAGGCTCACTATGTCCGCAACGACGACACAATGCGATACGAACTAATGGACGAGCTTAGCTATGGAGAAGCGTTCTTTGCGACTGCGACACCAATTCAAAACGACATCTCTGACCTCTACAATATCATTGACCTCATCCGGCCCGGGATGCTCGGAACCAGACAACAGTTCGACAATCGATATGTTGTCGATAGTGATGATGCCCAGATCAAACGTAGCGAGGAACTACAAGAAAAACTCAATCGTGTGATGATTCGGAACCGTCGTGAAGAGACAAAAATCGACTTTACGAACCGAAACGTCCACACGAACGTATTTGAGCCTTCAGCGGCCGAGACAGAACTGTACGATGCTGTCACGGACTATGTCCGATCGAACTACTCTAGTGACGATGCTCGGCACCTAGTGTTGTTCACGTTGCAGAAAGAAGTCGTATCAAGCCCGTACGCGGTCGACAAGACGATTGACCGGTGGCTGTCTGACAAGGAAAAGATCCTCTCAAAAGGGGAACGGAGCGCGCTGAGCGATATTCAGTCGATTATTGAGGATATCGACCAAACGACCAAGCAGGAACGGCTTCGGAATGTCATCGAAACGATTCAGGACCAAATCGGGACCACTAGGGCAGTCGTGTTCACGCAGTTCCGTCCAACACAGGACGCGATCGCGGACAGTATCCGAGGGTTAGATCTGCCAGTCCATATTGTCAACGGCGACCTCTCAAGCAAGGGGAAAGAACGGAAAGTGGCGCAGTTCAAAGATGAGGGCGGCATTATGGTCGCCACTGACTCGATCAGTGAGGGCCGAAACATGCAGTTCTGTAATGTCTTAGTGAACTATGACTTGCCGTGGAATCCGATGAAGGTCGAACAGCGCATCGGGCGCATCGACCGTATCGGCCAAGACCGCGAGGTCCACGTCTTCAATATGGCCTTAGAGGGCACGATTGAGGAACACGTCTTGAACAAACTGTTTGGGAAAATCGATCTGTTCAATCAGTCCATCGGTGGACTCCGAGATATCCTCTCCCGCATGGAAAAGTCTGGCTCCGACTTCGAACGGGAAGTCTTCGAACAGTTACGCCACGCCGATTCAAAAGTCGAACTCGAAAATAACTTCGAGGATATGGCGGTTGACCTGGAAGAAAATACCGAAGCCGCAGAAAAAATGAACGATTTCAACCGCGGCGTGTTTGACGGCTTCGAGTTCGGTGAGAGCGCATGAGCGTTGATGACGTTAGCACACTCAATCGCTTAGAGGTCCGGCGGTTCACTGCGACAACAATCGAAGCATACGGCGGCGATGTCAACCGACGCAACGCGGATTCGTGGCACGTCACACTACCAGACCCGCTTAGTAATCTCGCAGAATCTCGTGAGGTCGCCGTGGTGTTTGACCCGAAAGACCAGCAACCCGGTCGTGATGAAATTCTCGTCCAACCTGGCTCCCTCGCGTTCAACCAATTACTCGAACTAGTAAAACAGGAAATCTCAGTCGGGCAGTTGTATCTCACGGCTGCCGATATGCAAGTCACCCTTCCCGACGTGCTCGATGTCTCCGAAACGACAGCGCGGATTGATGAGTTTACTCCAGAACAGACAGCCGACGCCGTCGCATTTCACTTTCTGGTCGAGATGGAGAGTGTTTCGTCGTTCCATCGAGAGCGATTTGAGACCGTCACACTGGATCTGGGAAACGGGAGCCCTCAACCCGCCCTAACCGAGCGATTATTGGCTCACACCAGCACGCTTAGCCGGTCCCACGAGACAAGCGATATCAACCCGCCAAGCGACACAATCGAACAACGATACACGACGGCTGTCGAGGAGATTGAACGGCGAATCGAAGACGATGCGGCCGAGTTACTTGATGAGGCCACAGAAGCTGCATCAACCCGAGCGGAAGAAATCAGTGACTTGTACGATCAGCGGCGGGAAGAACTCGCAGACGAGCTTCAGGGTGGCGCGCTCCGAAAACGACGGAAGTCGTTCGATAAACGCGAGGATGACGAGATAGAGGATATGGTTGACCGGCATGATGTCACCGTGAACATTTCCCTCGTCGGGATGACGCTACTTTCCCACGATGTCGGCAGCCTTACACTCTCGGTTGATGACGGTGAACGGTCTGGTACTGCGGTGGCTCGTTATGCGCCTGCAACAGGGAAAACGCTTCAATTCGGGTGTGCAACGTGCGAGACATCATTTGATCGGGAAACTCGGCCGCAAGTGTGTGAGTGTGGTAGCGTTATTTGTGCTGGCTGTCTGAACATCTGTCGAGAGTGCGGTACAACCGGCTGTCCGCAATGTGATACACCAGTTGCAGCCTGTGAGTTGTGTGGCCGCGTCGAATGCCACCAGTGTGGCTCAGTCTGTGAAGAGTGCGGCCGAGCAGTATGCACCAGCCATACTGAGACATGTGCTGTGACCGAGAATTCAACGTGTTTGGCTTGTGGTGAAGACTGCACCAGTTGCGGGACATTCCATGCTGACTCGCAACTCCACAGGTGCCGCGTTGACGGTGATCTGTATTGCGATGCTGATTCTGGCGTCTGCGATGAGTGTACGGACACGCTTTGTGACGATCATCTTGAGTCCTGCAGCGCGTGCGGGGTTGGCGTTTGTCCTGAGGACCGAGTAACCTGTGAGACGTGCGGTGAGACGCGCTGTCACGACGATGCCGTTGCCTGTGACGGATGCGGCGGGTATCACTGCGCTGAGTCAATCGAAACATGCGATATTTGTACGAACCAATTCGGGAGCGATCATCTCTCTATATGCGCCACCTGTGACCGCAGTGTGTGTGTAACTGACTCCAAGACCTGTCGTACCTGCGGAGACACGATTTGTACAGACCATGCTATTGACTGCGCCGGTTGCAGTGATGCGCTGTGTGCCATGCATAGCAACGAGTGTGAGATTTGCGCCGACTCATTCGGAACACAACACTTAGACGCGTGTACAACGTGTGATCGTACCGTCTGTGAGTCCGATTCGACCACATGTGGCACTTGTGGAGAGGTCATCTGCAGCGATCATGCTGTCGACTGTGCCAGCTGCAACGACAAGCTTTGTGAGGCCCATAGCAACGAGTGTGAGATTTGCTCTGACTCATTCGGAACACGGCACTTAGACACGTGTACGACATGTGACCGCACCGTCTGTGAGTCCGATTCGACCACATGTGGCACCTGTGGTGAAACCATCTGTAGCAACCATACTATCGACTGTACCAGTTGCAGCGACAAACTCTGTGAGACCCATAGCAACGAGTGTGAGATTTGTGCAGATCCCTTCGGGACACAGCACCTGACTGCGTGTGAGACGTGCGGCCACGAAATCTGTGGGACTGACCGTGGAGAGTGCGGTGTCTGCGATGACATCGTCTGTACTGACGACTCCAGAACCTGCACGGAGTGTGACGATATCATCTGCCCAACACACACGAATTCTTGTGACCTGTGTGTCGAACCGTTCTGTACTGACCATCTCGAAGCATGCACCGCTTGCGGCGACAATATCTGTGAGACTGATCGGATAGAATGCGATGTTTGTGACGCTGTTACCTGTGATGTGCACGCAGAGACGTGTGACACGTGTGAAATGGACCTGTGCCCAGAACACAGCGACACGTGCGCTACATGTGGGGACGTTCTCTGCCCGGCAGACCAATCCCGGTGTACAGACCACGAAGCCGTGCTCTGCAATATCCACTCAGAGATGTGTATACAATGTCAAGAAACCTACTGTATCGATCTCGTTACTGACTGCGGGTACTGTGATGGCGTCGTTTGCCATCACCACCAGGACACGTGTACTCATACCGATGAGACGGTGTGCGCCGAGCATAACCGATCCTGTGCAGTCTGTAAAGAAGCGTTTTGCCCGGCACACTCTGTCACCGCCGACGATACCGACGAAGTCCGTTGTCTAGACCATGCAGCAGAATGCACTGATTGTGGCACTCAATTTACTCTTGAACATCTGGAAGCCTGCAGTCGGTGCGGCGAACACGTCTGTCAGGCTGACCGCGTGGACTGCGCGACTTGTGGCGAGGTACTCTGTCGGACCGATCAAACCACGTGTACTGTCGACGACCAACCACACTGTGCGTCCCACATCATTCCCTGTGACTCGTGCGGTGAGGGCGTCTGCGACGACCATGTGCAAACCTGTGCGCACTGCGGTGATCTGTTATGTGAGGACGACGCGACGATGTGTGCCACGTGTGAAGAACCACATTGCGCGGCCCACACTGAGGAGTGTCTCAGTTGCGATGAACCACATTGCGTCACTCACTCGGCTACCTGCGCAGAATGTGACTTCACGTTCTGCACGGACCACCTAGAGGAATGTCACAACTGCGGAGACCTCGTCTGTCAAACCGACCGAGATACCTGCGAGTCCTGCGGTGAGACGGCGTGCCTCTCAGACAGTGCAGACTGTATCCACTGTGAGGAGAGTTTCTGTGCCGACCATCACTCCCGTTGTGGCACCTGTAACAACCCAATCTGTGCCGCAGATAGCACTGAATGCGTTGACGACGAGGACCAACACTGCCACCGACACATCGGCTCCTGCAGTATCTGTCAAGACGAGGCTGACCACGACCAGCCCCGGTGTCAAAATCACCTATATGCGTGCGTCGTTGACGAAGCGAACCTGTGTTCCGAACACGCTCACAATGACCCGGTTCTGCAGAAAGCCGTGTGTGCAGAGCATCAAACGAAGTGTAACACGTGCCGACAACCGGTCGCTACTGCCGCGGTGAACAACGGGGAGTGTCGCACCTGTCTCGAGTTAGCTGAAAATGACTCACTCCAGCCAAATGTTGAAGACCAACTCCCGGATTCGCTTGCTTTCCGCTCGATGCAAATCAGCACAAACCCGGCGTATGTCGTCGTCCACGGGAAGCGTCTCGTACGGTCGAACGAGATTGTTGTACTTGACCGCGAGACCGGTGATATAATCGAACAGTATCGGACCGGGCTACTTGCCCGACTCTCTGGAGGGCGGCTATGAGCGATAGCGAACAATCCTTCTCATGGTATGACTCGGGGAATATCCGTGCCACCGTCGAAAACGGATTAGCGAACGATATATCGACGAGCCGTATTGCCGAATATCTTGCACAACGCGAGTTCGATGACGTCCCGTTGTCTCGTGTCGAACGCATCATTCATAGTATGCCAGTCTCTGAGGACGCGTCAGCAGCGACGGTTAACCTCTCACAACCCAAAGCCACGGATGCAGAACCGCGTGAGCCCGTAACAAATCAACTCGCCGTCAACGACCTAGAATATGTTTCGAACCGCGAGGCTGCTCGACTCATCGGGCTTGCACTCGAACAGTTCGACGGGAACACGGTACGCCCGCCTGGAGCTACACAGGTAGAAACAGATCTTGTCTGGCACCGACAGCACATGACCGTCGCGTTGCGCATCGTCGCAACCCCATCAGGGACTGTTGATACCAACCATATCGACGCCTTACTTGATGGGAAAGTCGTTCCAGACGATATCAGCAGTCCCTCTGAACTGGCAATTGTCACGAATCGGGCATTCACAGACGAAGCCCTCGCTTCCGCCGATGAACACGATATCCACTGTTTCGATGCCGGGCATGTTGAAGAATGGTTCCGCCGGGCCAGAATCCCAATGGCTGCCGTCGGCAGTCTACTCGAAGACGGTGAATCCCACGACGGGCCGCTCACTGACCTTGTCGAACTCCCATCAATTCCGGACCCGAGGAAGACCATCGATCCCCTCGAAATCAATCGAGCATTCGAGATAGACTCTCTCAAGACACCTGTTGAGGAAGATACCACACCCTCGACAGTTAACCGAACAGAGACAAACAGGGGCCAGCAGGGAACCGGACTTGACCGTTCGACTGCTCGAGACGACCCGCTAGGCGGCACGCAACCCGCATCTGGTGAAACCGGAACACTGTACGCGGATCCCAGTGAAGACGGCGATTTTGAAGCGTTTGACCGATTTGTTGATGACATCAAGGAGGGAAAGCAGGAGTCAAAGCCATCCGATGATGAAGACGCGGGGACTGTAAACAAGGCGCCGCACAATACGGATGAGGAACTAATCACATATGATGATACTGACCGGAAGGAGCTAGTGTTTGACCTCTTAGAAGCGAAACAAGATGCGGATGAAATGGCGTCCTGGCAAGATGTGCGGACCCATGGTTCATACCCGATCGAATATTACCAGAAAGAGTTCGGCTCGCTGGCTAATGCTCTGGATACAGTTGATAGTGGCCATGTGGGTGATTCTCAATGACAGCAACGCTCAAGGAGGAGTCGACGAGCGTACCAGTAGACGATCAAAAGTCAATCACACTGGAACCATGGAAACCATGGCCGTCTGCGTATCGCGGGTCGAAGTACAGTCTCGTCTCTGATGACGACTTTGACGACGCCGTCCTCAAATGGGAACAACGCGATCTTGCGATTTACACAGAGCCACCAGACGGGTTACATCGTGCGCTCGCTCTCATCGGGAAAACCGGCGGGTACGGAAGTTTCCGAGTCACTGCTGACAACGAAGTCCTGACGAAAGTCAAAGCCGAGGAGTACAAACACGTCGATGAGGCTCCGCTTAATAAGGGCTGGATTCCTGTATACGTTGGGAAACTCTCAGGCACACTCAATTTTACCGAAGTAGACTCAGACCCACCGAAACCCCGAAAATACAGTATCAAAGTGTGGAAAGGATTCCCGTTCCACCACGGGGAACGTTGGAGCGTCAGCCAAGATAACACCCTGTTCTGGAAATGGAAAGACTACCGGTTCGAATCAGCCTTTGACCATCCAGAACTCGTCAGTAAATATCAAAAATATCGCGGAACAGCCGGTCGATTGTACATCACAGAGAATGCTCATATCTGGGTGAACGTCCCGAAAGATGACATCGCACCAGCGAAACAATCCGCTGTTCGACGCGCCATCAAACAGTGGAAACAAACAGCCGAGCAGGAAGACGATACAGCCACTTTGCGACTCGTCAACCGACGACTCGTTGCCACAAGCGGAGACGACGACCCGTCTACCGGACACTTCCCAATTCACCTTGGGAAGCTAAGCAATTTCGACAACGGTGTCATCCCCCGACCTGTCGTTGACGAGCCAAGCTACTTCCAAGCCGTTTGCGAATACGAGCATGTGTGGGAGTAGTCCCGCTTATATGACGGTGATGGTAGAATCGCCCTAGCTCAAAACGCTGCTGATGCGCGGCCAATGTTGAATATCGGAGAATTCACACTCGAGATTAACTCTCGGCCTTGTGGCCTCCGGCGTTATTCAGCGTGAGAGCCTTGGAGTGGGTTGGGCTATGGAGTGGTGGATTTCCCTCCCATTCACCATGAGGACGGCCGTTCGAAGGAAGTAACTCAGATACCTGATGTAGGCTTGGATGCTTACTAAGCAAAGTTTGCCAACGAGATGACTGTTGGCGTCGGGACTACCTATCAGATACAGCACTACAGAGGGTGAACACAGCGATAGCGAGTCAGATTGTTCAGTTGAAATCACCAAGAGTCGTTTCGGAACAGTTCTCTGATGGTCGCTCACCGAAACTGCTAATTGGTTCGTCATGCGCGTCGCTATCCGAATATGTGGATAAATTTGAAGGTGAGAATTTATCTATGAACGTTTCAATAGATACCCTAACAGGTTCTCGGTGAAGCATACCATACCGTTCGTATGGTGCTTTCGCTACCTTTCCCACTGAGGAGTTCCACAGGATCCGTTCGCCTTGGAGTTGCGGATCAACGGCGTCAACAGAAATGAGATATTCGAAGAGCGCCCCTCTGAAAGAGTGGTATTCGAGTACCTCGACGTTTTTTCGGCGATCTCCTGGTTCGCGCACAAACAGCCAATTAATACCGTCAGTCGCGATACCATATTCGGTCTGTGCTGTTCTGTGGCTGAGATACCCACGGAGATCTTTTATAGCACGTTTATAATAGTTTAGCCGTTTGCACTCACCGAATATAGGTTGGTTTGTGTTACGTATATATAGGTCAAGGGAACCGCCGTGTCCCTCATGATACCATTCACTGATGTAGTCGTGACCAACAGCTTCGCAGATCGGCCATATGAGATACTGATTGACAAATTGTTCTGGGTCTTGACTTAGATTTTGTCTACCGATTTCCCCTTTGCGGCCGAGAAGCATCGGCTTGATCAGGGTAGGAACACGTCGCACAAGTTCGTCACAAAACAATTTGATCGCGCTTTGAGCCACGTTCTCAGACCCTATACAGGAATGTGACTTACAGGTTCCGGGTTATCATGCTTGTTAGTTGCATGAGAAACATTCAATAGATTCATCTTGAGTTTGTGGTTGGACATCGACTTACCACAGTAACTCTTGGACGACTTGATGAATCCCGTATTAGCTATTTTAACGGTAGCCCTGTCTTCCTTGCCAACAATCGGGGGACGCCTAACTTCTAATATTTGAACAAGTTGGCCGTCTTGCACGAGCTTTCCAACCAATGGCCTTCTGAAAGTTACGACCCTTTAATTCATACTTTTATTTTGCTTTTTGAATAGCAGTATTTTCGAGATGGCCAGAATTTGCTTTTGCTCGCAGATGCTGGTGATTGTGAACTCAACATCTATGTCGGTCTATTTTGAGGAGAGATCACTGTTCAACGTGACATATATCCCGACGATAGTATACTTTCATTGAATACTTATGTTTATATTATATAGGAAAACATCTAATAATGTATGCCACTTCCAAAAAATATTGGCACACAAAGCGTGTATCAGCTAAATACAGAGCGACCTATCTCGACTATTTTGGCAAGTCGGAATAACTGTGAAGGCTGGCAAAGCCGGCGAAGTTTTGTGCTCCTCTAGTGGGTGAGAGGATGACTGACCTTTCACTCGGTACGTTCGGAGACGGAGACAGCGCCGACAACGACCTCGATCCCGATGCTGCAAGTATCGCCCGCTGTGCGACGACGTGTCGCGCTCCTGACCGTGACGACAGCAGTTGGGCCGCCCCGGACGAGGACTGGGGGCTGGCAACGCAGCGGCCAGAGTCGTCGATCAACACGTCGGCTGGTCGAGCAACCAAACAGCAAACGCGGTGGGTCGTCGATGGGGATGTCGGAGACTACGTTGAGCAGTACGCAACTGGTGACCTCCTGCAAATCCCAAACACGTACGGCGAGTTCGACTCCATTGACACCCGAGTCACATTCGTCGACGGACTCGCTGACAGCTACGGGTACGGCATTGACGCACAGGCCCTGGAAAAGGCATTGCGTATCCTCACTGGCGGTGGCCGATACACTGCGTCGAGATACACGGCAATCCCGTGTGGGAAACAGCCGTGGATTCTGACCGGTCCAGAAGGGACGCTCTTGTGCAGTTGTATGCCCGTCGAACGGCCGGAGAACCCATACACGAGGGAGCTTCGGACGCCAGAGACAACCCTGCAGATCGAGGAACAGAACCAAACAGTCCGCACGGGAGCCGCTGAGTTTGCCCACCTGCTGTCCGACGCCCTCGGTGTCAATGTCGAGAAGGTAGAGCACGCAACAGTACGCGGGGAAACCCAGCACTCGTTTGTCGGGGCGGAAGATGAATTTAAAATTGCGGCGAAAGACTTAGCACAACTGCATGGGTTGACGAATGATCCAGCCGTCATCCAGGGGACAGTCAGTCGTGGAGTCCAGCCCCCCAGTGGTGGCGATCCAATCTCGGTCGAATGGGACGGGCCGGACCACCCGGTTGGATATCTCGACGAGGGAGACGCGATCGCCGGCTACGAGTTTACGTGGGAACAGCCCGAAGAGTCGCTGGAAAACGTTGCAGTCGTTCGCGAGTACCGGATCACACGGAACTACTCGCGATGGACGGTTGACTACCATACCCACCGCCTCGCGTCAGTCGTCCCCTGACCGACGCCGCCAACGGCATATTTTGTGTGCCCTCCGGCAAGTGGAGGGTAATCCAGATGTCACAGTCCACAGCGACCAGTAGCACCGAAGCAGCAACCACCGACGCCGAAACGAGCGTGCAAGAGACGCCGGCGGACGGCGGAGCAGAAATCGACACTGCGGACCTCTTGACGCTCGATGCCCCGCAGCATCTGCAGATCAGCGGCGAGGTCCGGCTGTTTGAGCGGATTTTCGCGGCGGCTGGCACGGTCACAGACAAGACGCGACTCGGGATTGCAGAGTCGGGAATCGCCATCCGGGCAGCCGACCAGCAGGGACACGCGATGGTCGACTTGCGTGTTTCTGGGAGTTCGTTCACCTCCTTCGATGCGGGGAGGGGAACGTTGGGGGTGGACGTCGGTCGGGTCCGGGATGCACTCTCGGTCGGCGACGCAGGCGACCTTGCACAGTTCGTACTTGATGCAGCGAATAGCACACTGGAAATCAATATCGACGGGATAACGCGCACTATCGAGCTTGAGCCTGTTGAATCGCTCCGCTACCCTGTCGAGATGCCGGATATCGACATCCCGGCAACCGTCCACCTGAGTCCAAATGACATCTCGCTCGGTCTTGAGGCAGCGGATATGCTTGCCGACCGGTTTGACCTCTCTGTTGATTCAGAAACCAAAGAAGTGCAGTTTGCCGCAGACGGTGACACCGACAGTATGACCTACCGATGGGAAGACACCGATCTCATCGCCTTCGAGCCTGCGGATGTCGAAGTGAAACTGGACTCATCGCTGGTCAAATCGGCGAATGCTGGCCTGCCAGACGGCACGAATCGGGTTCTCCATATCGGAGACTCAGTCCCGCTCGTGCTGAAATCGGAGTTCCCCGACGCCTATGGAGCGATGCAATTCGTGATCGCACCGAAGCTCCCGAACTGACTCGGCCCCGTGGTTTTGCGGAAACGGTGGTGTGTGTTAACCAACAGCGACCGCCATACTTCTCTATTGTTGGTTAGCGCTAATTTTGTGTCTCCCCGGCCGGGTGAGGGATTTCCCTCTATGGACCAGACCGTTCCAGACTACGAACGCTTCGAGCGCGAACAGATCGCACAGGACCGTGACCGACGGCGT